>Ga0157370_10000084_pt1 | contig 104159 bp, 94 predicted proteins | sample C35metaG_FD_113463 | JGI IMG/M metagenome (GOLD analysis project Ga0157370, IMG submission 113463) | Corn rhizosphere microbial communities from Kellogg Biological Station, Michigan, USA - C3-5 metaG | ecosystem: Host-associated > Plants > Roots > Rhizosphere > Soil | place: USA: Michigan...
GAATCATTCATAGAGACTACTTTCTTCTCTACGTTATGGTCAATATAAGGTCCTTTTTTAATCGAACGAGCCATTATTTCTTCCTTTTCTCTATGATGAAACGATTTGAGTATTTTTTAAGTGTACGGGTTTTAAATCCTTTAGAGTAAACACCGTTTCTTGACCGAGGCTGACCTCCGGATGAGCGACCCTCACCACCACCCATCGGGTGATCCACAGGGTTCATCGCAACCGGACGAGTTCTAGGGCGACGACCTAACCAACGGCTACGTCCCGCTTTACCCAATACTTCATTTGCATGATCTGAGTTGGAAACAGCTCCGATTGTAGCTAAACAAGTAACTAAGATCGATCTTACTTCACCTGAAGGCATTTTCAATGTAGCATATTTACCATCACGAGCTGCCAATTGTGCATAAGCACCAGCGCTACGTGCTAACTGTGCACCACGACCTGGATTAATCTCCACGTTGTGTACAATAGATCCCAAAGGAATTCTTGATAATGTTAAAGTATTACCTACCTCTGGAGTAGCTGTTTCTCCCGAAACTACTGTTTGTCCTACTTGCAACCCTTCAGGTGCAATAATATAACGCTTCTCACCATCTGCATAATGTAATAATGCGATGCGTGCAGTACGGTTTGGATCGTATTCAACAGTAGCTACTGTTGCAGGAATATCAAATTTCTCACGTTTAAAATCAATTAAACGATAAGATTTTTTGTGACCACCACCCATGTAGCGCATAGTCATCTTTCCTGTATTGTTACGTCCTCCCGACTTTTTAGAAGATACAACCAATGATTTTTCGGGCTTGGTTGCTGTAATCTCCGTAAAACTGGCGCCAACTCTAAAGCGGGTACCCGGAGTAACTGGTTTAAATTTTCTTAAGCCCATAGTTATAAATTATTCAATTCTTATTATAAATTCGCGTAATAATCAATTGTCTCTCCTGCTTTCAGGGTTACGATAGCTTTCTTATATTTCGGGCTACGACCTGAAACTAAACCACCTTTAGTATTTCTGGACTTCAGTTTACCAACTACAACCATTGTGTTAATGGCTAAGATGTTCACTCCGTACATTTTTTCTATAGCTGCTTTAATCTGCAATTTATTTGCTTTGTTGTCTACTTTAAAAGTAAAGCGGTTAGACTTTTCTGTTAATGCAGAAGCTTTTTCTGTTAATACTGGTTTCTTTAAAAGTTCCATATTACTTGGCAAATGCCTCCTCCAATGTTTTAAGAGAATCCGCAGTTAACAAAAGCTTACCGCAATTCAATACATCATATGTATTTAACTGATCTGCAGTGATTACTTTCGCTTTCTGAATGTTTCTGCTTGATAAATAGATATTGTTATTTTGCGAAGGTAAAACCAACAAAGTTTTTTCGTTAGTCAAGTTTAATGCGCTAACTAAACTGATGTAGTTTTTAGTTTTGATTGAATCAAAAGCAAAGTCTTCCAAAACGACAATATTGTTGTCTTGTGCTTTGTAAGTTAAAGCCGATTTACGGGCAAGAACTTTTAACTTTTTGTTCAGTTTAAAACTATAATCGCGTGGCTGAGGACCAAATACACGACCACCACCATTGAACAATGGAGATTTAATACTTCCGGCGCGAGCACCACCAGTACCTTTTTGTTTGTATAATTTGCGGGTTGAACCTGCAATTTCATTACGTTGTTTTGATTTATGCGTTCCCTGACGTTGGTTAGCTAAATACAACTTAACATCTAAATAAATTGCGTGATCAACAGGCGTAATACCGAATACCGACTCAGGAAGTTGCACCTTGGCACCTGTCTCTTTTCCTGAAATGTTTAATACTTTAACTTCCATCTTGCTTACTTGTCTAAGATTACGTAAGATCCTTTAGCTCCTGGTATTGAACCACTAACTACCACAAGGTTTTGATCAGCATAAACTTTCAAAACCTGTAAGTTTTGAATTTTTACTCTGTCACCACCCATTCTTCCCGCCATACGCATACCTTTAAATACACGAGCTGGATATGAAGCCGCACCTAGTGAACCTGGTGCACGCATCCTGTTGTGCTGACCGTGGGTCTGACCACCAACACCACCAAATCCGTGGCGTTTAACAACACCTTGAAAACCTTTACCTTTAGAGGTTCCAACAACATCCACAAAATCACCCTCGTTAAAGATGTTAACCGTTACAGTATCACCTAAGTTAAGTGATTCTTCAAACGGCTCAAATTCAACCAGTTTACGTTTTGGGGTAGTGCTTGCTTTCGCAAAGTGGCCTTTAAGAGGCTTGGTTGTGTTTTTTTCTTTGGCTTCGTCGAAACCCAATTGAACTGAAACGTAACCGTCTTTCTCTTCGGTCTTTACCTGTGTAACTACACAAGGTCCAGCTTCGATCACCGTACATGGTATATTCTTACCGTCGGCGTCGAAAATGCTGGTCATTCCTACTTTTTTTCCAATAATACCTGACATTTTCTATTTTTAATTTAACACCCATCGAAGCAGTAGGGCTTCGTTCAAGGTGGATATACATCCCCGTTAAGGGACGGCAAAAATAGGAAAGAAATCTTAATTTTCAAATAGTTAGCTAATTATTTTTTCAAATAACTGCAATTATTTTTTTGAAGCACGAAATAACCTGAGGTAAAAATCTACCCAACCAGCTTATTGCTTAAACTGAACAGAATGACACAAAGTACAAATACACCGATCAGCACATACATATAATCCCGTTCAATCAGAAAGCTAAAGATAGAAAAAACAACTCTCGTTATTGGCGTAAAAATCAATAAAAGCACCCCAAATTGTATAACTGCCTGACTATCCATACGTTTTATTCCTTCAAAAATAGCCAGAATAGAAGCATACTGGTTCTTTGACGAATCAAATATCTTGTAATCAACCAAGCCCTTTCCGTGGTGCAGAAGATAAATTATTCCACCCAGAAGCACCACCGACATAGACAAAATAACCCCCACCCTAAGCAAGGTGCCTAATATCACCTGTACATCCTTATCAGCAAAATAGTGTCTTGACTTTTTCATAATTTACCGGATAAGCCATTATAGATCATCTGCAGGGCCAGAAAAACCACCACTACAGCAAATATTACTTTCAATTTATCGGTTTTTGCTTTAACCAGGATCTTGGAACCTATGGTTGCACCCAACAAAACACCTACCGTTACAGGCATCGCTATACCCGGGTCTATTTGTCCCCGGTGCAGATAGACTACCGCACTGGCGGCAGCCGTAACCCCCATCATAAAGTTACTGGTTGTTGTAGATACCTTAAACGGAATCCTCATGATATTGTCCATAGCAACCACTTTTAAGGCCCCGGAACCAATTCCCAGCAAGCCAGAAATGATACCCGCAAAAAACATCATCACAAAACCGCCAATCACATTATGCACTCCATATTTCTTTTCTCCAGCTTCCGTAGGGTAGCTGCCGTTCAATTTAAAAAAATTAGCAATTTTACCGGAAGTATCTGTATCAGAATGATCTACCTTTTTCTTTAACATCATCGCTGCAGAAAAAAGCAGGATTAATCCAAAAATCACAGCGATATAACTCGGGTTGATAAACACCGTAATTACTGCACCAAAGATGGCACTTATAGTTGTCGCGATCTCCAGGAACATCCCTATTCTGATATTGGTGATCCCCTCCTTCACATAAGCCGCAGCAGAACCGGAAGAGGTTGCAATAACAGACACAATGGAGGCACCTATGGCATAATGAATATCTACACCCAGAGCAAGGGTTAGCAGCGGAATTATGATTACACCCCCGCCCAAACCAGTTAAAGAACCTACCAGGCCAGCCAGAAAAGCTCCGGCCAAAACAATAACTGTAAATAGTAGTACCGACATCCCGACAAATATACCATCTACAATTAAAACACAATAAAATTAAAATATTTATGTTAAATTAAGCAAACCAATCCTATGTTATGAAAAGATCTATACTTTCTTTATTCGCAGCAATTTGTTTACTGCTGATTACGCAAAACACTTTTGCTCAAGACACTACCAAAACAGACCCTTCGCTTTCCGGTCAGTACCAGTTCATGTTGTCAAAATCAAAAACACTCTATGGCGCTAAATTAATCAACCCGGCCAGACTGTCTGGTCTCTGGAAAAATGTAAAAGACACTATAAATACAGAAAGAAAACAGCTCATTGCATCCAAAGCTAAAATTAACGAGCAACAAAAAGCCATCGCCGACCTTAAGGCCCAGATAGAAGGCAAAGAAAGCTCTCTGGCGAGCTCCAATGCAAAACTGAACGAGATTAGCTTTCTGGGTATTCCCTTCACCAAATCGACTTATAACAGCATTGTCTGGACACTGATCATTGTACTGGCACTTGCGCTTACATTTGTCGTATTTCGTTCTGCAAAACACATCCATGAGGCCAGATACAGGTCTACTCTATACCAGGAAATAGCTGATGAGTACCAGGCATATAAAGTAAAAGCCAACGACAAAGAGAAAAAACTAGCCCGGGAATTACAGGACGAGCGCAATAAATTTGAAGATTACAGAAGCCGGGAGCGTTAATAAACGCTAGCTGCCAGCCATACTACATGTGCTCCGTTATCACAGCCTTCACCGGTACGACAACAAACAAAAAGGCCTCTGCAAATGCAGAGGCCTTTTTGTTCAATTAAGTATCGTCATTAAACTTTGATTTCTACTTCAACACCGCTAGGTAGTTCAAGTTTCATCAAAGCATCAACTGTCTTAGAGTTAGAGCTATAAATATCTAACAAACGTTTGTATGCACACAATTGAAACTGCTCACGAGCTTTTTTGTTCACGTGCGGTGAACGCAAAACTGTAAAGATTTTCTTTTCCGTAGGCAACGGAATTGGTCCGCTAACCACTGCACCCGTAGGTTTAACAGTTTTTACGATTTTCTCAGCAGATTTATCTACCAGGTTGTAATCGTAAGATTTTAATTTGATCCTGATTCTTTGGCTCATCTTATTTATTTAATTAAGGCGGCCTGTTAGAGCTATTAATAACAGGCTGCCGGTGTTATTTATTAATCTGAAGATTTAACTTTTCCTTTTGATTTCGCAATCACCTCTTCCTGAACGTTTTTAGGCGCTGGATCATAGTGATCGAATTCCATTGTAGAAGTTGCACGACCAGAAGTAATTGTACGTAACTGAGTTACATAACCAAACATTTCTGAAAGTGGAACAAGGGCTTTAATTACCTGAGAACCATTACGTGTATCCATACCTTGCAGCTGGCCACGACGACGGTTTAAGTCTCCCATAACATCACCCATGTTTTCTTCTGGTGTAAGCACCTCAATTTTCATGATTGGCTCCATTAATACCGGTTTACATTTAGGCAATGCCTCACGGAACGCTGAACGTGCAGCAATCTCGAAAGATAAAGCATCTGAATCGACCGCGTGGAATGAACCATCAATCAAACGAACCTTCATATCAGGAAGCGGGTAACCTGCAACTACACCATTAGACATGGCAGCAGCAAAACCTTTTTCTACAGAAGGGATAAACTCACGAGGAATAGATCCACCCACGATTTCGTTTACGAACTGCAATCCGCCCTTTTCGTAATCTGCATCAATAGGAGAAATAATAACCTGAATATCCGCGAATTTACCACGTCCACCTGTTTGTTTCTTATAAGTTTCACGGTGTTGGGTACTTCCTGTAATTGCCTCTTTATAAGCAACCTGAGGAGCTCCCTGGTTAACTTCTACTTTGAATTCGCGTTTTAAACGGTCAATCAAAATATCCAAGTGAAGCTCACCCATACCAGAGATAACAGTCTGACCAGTTTCCTCATCAGTCTGAACCCTGAAAGTTGGATCTTCTTCAGCCAGTTTACCTAAAGCCATACCTAATTTATCTACGTCAGCCTGAGTTTTAGGCTCAATTGCTAAACCGATAACCGGCTCAGGGAAGTTCATGGATTCCAGAATAATCGGGTTTTTCTCATCGCAAAGCGTATCACCAGTTTTGATATCTTTAAATCCTACTACCGCAGCAATATCACCAGCACCTACATTAGGAATTGGGTTTTGCTTGTTGGCATGCATTTGGAAGATACGGGAAATACGCTCTTTGTTCTCAGAACGTGCATTGTACACATAAGAACCTGCTTCAAGATTACCTGAATATACACGGATAAAGCATAAACGACCTACGAAAGGATCCGTTGCAATTTTAAATGCTAAAGCTGCAAAAGGCTCTTTTTCATCAGGTTTACGTAATACTTCCTCACCAGTGTTTGGATTAATACCAGTTACACCTTCTTGATCCATAGGTGAAGGCAATAACTCCATCACATAATCAAGCATAGTTTGTACACCTTTGTTTTTGAAAGATGAACCACAAACCATAGGTACAATTTTAGCATCCAATACAGCCTGACGCAAAGCATCTAAAACTTCACGCTCAGTAATGGTTTCAGGAGCTTCGAAGAATTTCTCCATCAAAGTCTCATCATATTCCGCTACTGATTCCAGCAATTTCTCTCTCCACTCAGCAACCTCATCCAGCATATCTTCAGGAATTGGCACTTCAGTAAAGGTCATTCCTTTATCATGCTCGTTCCAAACGATACCACGGTTGTTGATCAAATCAACTACACCTTTAAAGCTGTCTTCAGCACCAATAGGCAATTGCAGAGGAACTGCATTGCTTCCCAGCATGTCTTTAACCTGTTTAACAACTTTTAAGAAATCTGCTCCGGAACGGTCCATTTTATTTACGAAACCAATACGGGCTACATTGTAGTTGTTGGCTAAACGCCAGTTGGTTTCAGATTGAGGCTCAACACCGTCAACTGCTGAAAACAAGAATACCAAACCATCTAATACACGTAATGAACGGTTTACCTCTACGGTAAAATCCACGTGTCCAGGTGTATCAATAATGTTGATATGGTAGTTCTGTCCTCTGTATTTCCAACCTACAGTTGTTGCTGCAGAAGTGATCGTGATACCACGTTCCTGCTCTTGTGCCATCCAGTCCATTGTTGCAGCACCTTCGTGCACCTCACCAATTTTGTGACTAACACCAGCATAATAAAGGATACGCTCTGTTGTTGTGGTTTTACCCGCATCAATGTGAGCTGCAATCCCAATGTTTCTTGTGTATTTTAAATCTCTTGACATTTTATGATTCTACTTGGATTAGAAACGGAAATGAGAGAACGCTTTGTTGGCTTCAGCCATTTTATGCGTATCTTCTTTTTTCTTAACTGCTGCACCTTCACCTTTAGCTGCTGAAACGATTTCACCTGCTAATTTTTCTTTCATTGTTTTTTCTCCACGTTTACGAGCGTAAGAAATTAACCATTTCATGCCTAAAGCAATTTTACGGTCAGGTCTTACCTCTGTAGGCACCTGGAAGTTTGCACCACCCACACGACGAGATTTAACCTCTACAGCAGGCATTACATTTGTTAAAGCACGTTTCCATACTTCTAATCCATTCTCACCAGATTTTTTCTCTGCCAATTCAACAGCATCATAAAAAATAGAATAAGCGATAGATTTTTTTCCGTCAAACATCATGTTGTTAACGAAACGGGTCACCTGAACATCGTTAAATTTCGGATCAGGAAGAATGATTCTCTTTTTTGGTTTTGATTTTCTCATTTTTTTGTCCTCCTAATTATTTCTTTTTACCTTTTGTTGGTGCCGCAGCTACTTGTCCTGGCTTAGGACGTTTTGTTCCGTATTTAGAACGACGTTGGTTACGACCAGCTACTCCTGAAGTATCTAATGCTCCACGGATGATGTGGTAACGTACTCCCGGTAAATCTTTAACACGACCACCACGGATCAATACGATAGAGTGCTCTTGTAAATTGTGACCTTCACCAGGAATATAGGCATTCACCTCTTTACCATTGGTTAAACGTACACGGGCAACTTTACGCATTGCTGAGTTTGGTTTTTTAGGGGTAGTGGTGTACACACGTGTACATACACCTCTTCGCTGTGGACAGCTGTCCAACGCCGGAGACTTACTCTTGAACTCCAGTGCTACTCTACCTTTTCTAACTAATTGTTGAATGGTTGGCATTGTTCTTTTGTTGTTTTCTATTAATGTTTAAAAACTTTACCCCTCACTAAGGGACTGCAAAGGTAAGACAATACAATTTATAAATCAAGTCGTTAGCGAATAAAATCTGATTTTTCCTCCGGGGATAATTTTAACGCGGTTGTTCTTCTGTATAACGGATTTACTTCTTTCAGCAATAGGGAAGGCTGAGCCGCAAATTTAGAAAACAATGGATTTAATCGGGAAATTTACAGGGGGCTTAATTAAAAAACAGGGAAGTCGCAGGGTGCTTAATTTAAAAAAGAAGGGTAAGCTCGAAGGCTGCTTAAGCTTAGGCGGGCAGAAAAAGCCCGCAAACCTTAAAAAGGCCTTCTCCCTTAATCCTTCTTTTTTTTCTGGATTTCGAGCCTAACCTAAATTGCTGTATATATCTTCCCCTGGTTGAACACTCCTATACATCAACCAGAAGCAAACCAAACATGCAGCAAAACCGCACCATGTCTGATCTCCTCCCCCCTCTGCAATTTGCTAAGGAAAATTCTCGTACGCCGCGGAAAGGCCTCAGAGATCTGTCTGCTACTTCAGCGGACCTGATATCGTTAGCCTTGAAGCAGCTGTACAGAATTTTCCACAAAATTCAGTTCCTAAAATCTGTTGTGTCGTTAATGTAAATCTGGCATTGTTCTTTTTTCCGGAGGCAGGTTTTTAAACTCCTTGTAAGAATTCATGATGTAAAACTTAAGATCTTCCTGATCCATTTTATTCAAGGCCTCCAATGTAGGGCGATAACGCGTCATGAAAGCATCCAGATCAGCCCCTTTAAGAGGAGTAAGTGCAGTTACAGCCGCGTTGTTAAACCTGGCATCGATCTTCCGTTCCGTTTTCTCCTTTTCCAGTTTCCGTTTCAACTTCCGGGCCTCTTTCCCTTCCTTACCAAAGTAGGCAGAAGGAGAAAACCCAAAAGGCCTGTTTACCTCCAGCCGGGTAGGGTCCGCTTTGCGGTAAACATCCGCATATTCAATCTCCGGGTTAAATGTTTTCGCTTTGATCTCTACCGTATTCAAAGTTTTACGATCTGCAGTCAGATACCTTTTCACCGGACTCATATTCACCAGGAAAAGCGTATCCGGTAAATATCCGGGCTGAAAAAATATAATGACCTGATTGGCGAGAGCATTGATCTTAAACCTTCCCTTCGCATCCGTGACGGTACTATGTCCGGTATTTCTGTTCAAAACCTGTACCTGTTCCAGCGGATACCTTGAATTCCGGTCCGACACAGTTCCTTTCAGCTGCTGGCCCTGAACGCCCAGGCTCAGCAGGGCAAAGGATAAAAAAAGAGTAAATCTGTTGATCATACTTAAAGTTAAGCAATAAATCAGGTATTTAATAAAGATCAACCTGAATCCATACACCGATTTAACAATTTTTACGCTCTAATGAAAAGTGTTCAGATAAAGACGCTCCACCTTTTTACGCGCCCAATCCGTTTTACGCAAAAAACGAAGGCTGGAATTCATTGTCGGATTGTTATTGAAACAAGCAATACGGATCAGCTGACCGAGTTCCTCCCAGCCATAGTGCCAAACCAGCTGTTTTAAAATAAACTCCAGTGTTTTCCCGTGCAGGGGATTATTTGCCTGTTCTTCTGCATTTGCCATGCTGCAAAATTAGGAAGAATGAGGTAGATTTCATCCAATTTTATCTAAGTTTGGATTATGCAATTAAAATTAGGTGATTTTGTTCGTTTTGTAGACGAAAATATAGAAGGGTATATCACCCGCATCATTGACAAAGACATGATCGGTGTAACAGACAACAACGACTTTGAGATACCCGTAATGGCCTCAAAAGTAACACTTGTACACGGAGATATTCCAGATGAAAGCGGTATAGTTAAAAACAGGACAGAAACCACGGTTCCTGAAGCCGCCTTTATTGATGAAGGCATATACCTTGGACTGGTAAGCGATCAGCACAGTCAGGCCGTTGCCCATTTCCATTTGGTCAATGAAAGTTCCTACCAGCTTCTGCTCAGTTTCACCACAGAGAAGAACCAGCATTTTAAAGGAGAGTTTGCGGGCGTCATTCCACCACATAAAGCCGTTCGTATCTTTTCCGCCAATATGGGAGACATACAATTATGGCCAAAATTACAACTGGAAATCCTGTACCACACCCCGGCCAACAGAGCTCCAAAAGAACCCCTGATCTATCATCAGTACCTGAAAGGCAAAGACCTGTCTGTGGCCAAAGTAGACATCGCCCTGCTCAAACAAAAAGGATGGCTGATCCGTCTGGACCCACCGGCACCGGCGATAGACGCAGACAAACTGATCGCAAGCTTTTTTAAATAATTCTGGATTTTAAAATATTTTTCGTAATCTGTTGCCTCTACTTAATTTAACCCATATTAAATGAAAGCAGCAGCAAACTACGACAGTCTCAACCACATTAACCTGTTTACACTTTTAGCCTTACTGGTACTGCTGGTCTACCTCCTGCAGTACCAGTAAGTGGGTGGATACGAATACATCATGGCCGACATTCTCGATCATCTGTTAGCTTCTGCAAGATACTTCGACCTCGAGATCTTTGAACTCGAAGGTGCCAGCAGCAGCCACGCTTAAGGAAACTCTGCTACGGCAAGACTATTTACTCCAGCTGTTATTGTCCGGGTTAACATCCGGTAACACCTTATCCGGATCCAATACCACAGACACGACTTCCTCAGTTGTCGGATAATGCACAATCCAGCTGCTGTTCCTCATCCATACATCCACAGGAAGTTTAACTATATCTTTCTTTCCGCTGGCCGTCGTAATCTGTAGAATAACAGGCATCGGCATTTTTTCCAAATTCGCCACGACAATATTATAACCATCCGCAACTCCGTTTTTCTTGGCTGGTGCTACACTGGTAATCGCCTGGTCCATCTTCCAGCTCTCCAGAAACCAACCTCTCCAAAACCAGGACAGATCTTCGCCTGCACCATTATCCATAGAGCGGAAAAAATCAAAAGGTGTAGGATGTTTAAATGCCCAGTGCTTAATATAATTCTGGAAAGCATAATCGAAACGATCTGAACCAAGCACCTGTTCCCTCAGTATTTTCAATCCCCAGGAAGGTTTATAGTACAAGTTCAAACCGATATTTCTTTCTTTCATCCCATCAGGACTCAGCATAATGGACTCCACCCCCGGACTTCCCATGAACCTGGCATTCGCATGCATATCCAATGGCGCATTCTTGTACTCTCCGTTATTAAAAGCATCATTAGATAAGCCATTGATAAATGTATTGAAACCTTCATCCATCCAACCATACTTACGTTCATTACTTCCCACAATCATAGGGAACCAGGTATGACCAAACTCATGGTCAATAACACCCCAGGTTTCAGAAGTTTTTGCCTTCCATCCGCAAAAAACGATACCAGGATATTCCATACCGCTAACATTTGAAGCAATATTCACTGCCATCGGATAAGGATACTCAAACCATTTCTGTGAATAATGTTCAATAGCACCTTTCACGTACTCAACACCTCTCCCATAACTGTCATTACCATTACTCTCTACCGGTTGCGCCGATACAGCCAGCGCTTTTTTACCGCTGGGTAAATTGATCCTGGCGGCATCCAGTACAAATGCTTTTGAAGAAGCCCAGGCCACATCCCTGGTGTTGCTCATTTTGAACCTCCAGGTTAATCTGTCTTTAGCCGGGCGAGACTTCGGATCCGTCACTTCCGCTTCCGAGCGGATACTGACCTTCTGATCACTCGACTTTGCTGCATTCCAGCGGCTCAGCTGCTGCGCAGTAAATACTTCCTGAGGATTCAATAATTCACCAGAGCCCATCACCAGATGACTTGCCGGTGCATTCACGGTAAAATCTACATCGCCATATTCACAATAGAATTCAGAGGCCCCCCAGTAAGGCAGGGTATTCCAGCCCAGCACATCATCATAAACACACATCCGGGGAAACCATTGAGCAATCGTATAAATTTCTCCATTTTTAGTTTCCAGGTGGCCCATCCGGTCAGAGCCGTTAAGCGGGATCACAAAAGAATAATCTATCCTAATACTGATCACCTCTCCTGCTGCCAAGGGCTCTTCAAGTCGGATCTGCATTCTTGTATCTTCGATAATTGACCTGAATTTAACCGCCTTACCCTTTTGGGAAACAATAGGATCCTTCAGACGATAGCCACCGTCTACCTTTTCTCCCCTTGCGCCATAACGGCTTCCGGGAGGGATCAGAGCAGCCCCTCTCGATTTCTCAGAAAACAAGTTCTGATCCAGCTGCAGCCAAAGGTATGGCAGTTTATCGGGGCTGTTGTTTTTATAGGTAATTACCACTGTGCCGGTAACTGTATTTTTAACATCATCCAGTGTAGCCGCTATATTATAGTCGGCACGATTCTGCCAGTATTTGGGTCCGGGATAACCACTCGCAGAACGGAATTCATTTCCATTTTGAGTATAGAACAATGGTCCGAATGCGGCGTGAGCATCATAGTTACCATCTGTTGTATTGTTTTGTTGTGCTGCACTGTTTAAACTTAAGGCACAGAGCAGAATTAAAACCCAATGGGCTTTTGGGGACTTCCAGTTCATGAATCAATTTTAGTTTACGGTTGACAGAAGTAAATGTATTAAATCCATTTGATGCTTCCGCAATGTAACGTTAGTTTTGCTTCAATTTCTGAATCGGTACCGGTCTTCTTTCCTCCGGAGTCATTTTCAACCAGCGGTGATAAGCCTGCGCAATGTAGAAGGAATAATTAAATGGACGCTCTCCTTTAATCAGTGGAACAGAGGGTCTGAACATAGAAATGAAATCCTTAAGCTCCTGACCTTTCAACTTAACCAGATCACTAACTGTTTGCTCGTTAAAGTTGTTATTGATTTCTGTTTCGTATACATCTCTTTCCTCGAGTGCCCGCAACTTGGCCTGTTCTCTCTTATACTTCCCGTAACCCAGCGATAAGATCATACCTCCTGCCCGGTCACCGTTCTTTTTACCTTCCAGTCCATCCGTATAAACGCGGGTAACCTCCTTCGCATTTTCCTGATTTTTCTTCAGGTCCAGATAAGGAGAAAGCTTTGCACTAACAATATTTACTTCTTTCAGGTTCTTGGAATTTACAGGCAAAAATATAGTCTTGGGGTTTAAGTCTGTCAGAAACAACGTGTCTGTATGGTAACCGACCAGAGAAAACTCAATGAGATCTCCTTTACTGGCAGCGATAGTAAATTGCCCGGAAGCCTTGGTTACCGCGACCTGTTTGGTGTTCAAATTTCTAACGGCCACCTGCTGTAATGGAAAAGTCTTCGTATCGAAATCATAAACAGTTCCATTTACATTTCCCTGTGCCATTAATTTAATGGGCAGCAGCAATACAAGCGCAATTATCAGTTTTTTAACCATGGCCAAATTTAATACAGTTTTACAACCTGTATGTTTATTTAACAAAAAATAACAACAAAAGGATTCAACTATTTTAAAAGCGCCTGATATTGATCTTCATTGAAACTCAAAAGAATGGCCTTTCCGTCCTTTTCTACTACCGGACGCTTGATGGCGCTCGTGTACTTTAGCAGCATTTGGACAGCGCCTGCCTGGTCTTTAGCCGCCAGCTGCTCTTCAGGGCTCAGCTTCTTCCAGGTCGTTCCCTTTTTATTCAGGATATTCTCCCAGCCAAAAATCTCGCACCATTCGTTCAATTTTTCTGCAGTAATCCCTTTCTTTTTAAAATCATGAAAATCGAAATCAAAACCACCTTCTTTTAACCAGGTAGTTGCTTTTTTTACTGTATTACAATTGGGAATGCCGTAAACTGTGATCATAGGGGTGTTTAATGAATATGGCGGCTAAAATAAATAATTTCAAAGATAATATTTACTAAATTAACGGTTCTCCATCCATTATTAAGTAATATTGCATAATTTCTGGATTCAAGCTTCCTGAAATCATATAAAAGCCACATCTCAACAGATATGATCAAGTTATCATTTAAACAACAGGTACTTACGGGATTTGCTGTTTCCCTGCTATTTGTTCTCTTTTCTGCAGTTACTTCTTATTTAAGTATTGAATCTTTTGATAAGGACTCCAACTGGGAAAACCACACTTATGAAGTCATGCTGCTCACCCAGAAGGTGGATCTGCAAATGACCTCCGCCGAAAATGCACTGAAAGGTTATATCCTCACTGAGGATCAGATGTACATGCCTACCTATACAAATAATCTGGACAAAGTCGAAAGCAGCCTGCATGACCTGAAAAATTTGGTTGTTGACAACCCACTGCAGTCGCAACGTGTGGATTCACTGGAAGTATTTGCTCAGCAAAGGACGAGCACGATGAAGGAAATCCTTCAGACTGCTCAGTCTGAGGGCAAGGAAACTGCTTATAAACTCTATTTGAGTGAAAAGGCAAAAATGAGAAGAGAAAACCTGGCCAGATTAGGTGCTAAAATGATTCTTGAAGAAAGGGCCCTGCTCAAGAAAAGGCTCGATGCCACGGTACAAAGCAAAACCAGAACCATCGCCATTGTTATCGGAAGTGCCCTGGTGATCTTCTGTCTGATCGTGTTCCTGTTTACATATATCCAGAGAACATTTGATCAGCAAAAGGAAACGGAAGACCAGATCCGGCAAAACAACGCGCAACTGGAACAGCTGTCTATTGAAAACGAGCAGAAGAACTGGCTACTTTCAGGCGCAACGGCAATTAATGAGGCCATGCGCGGCGAACAGGAAATGGAGGAACTCTCCACCAATATCATCACCGAAATTTGCAATTACCTTCAGGCACCTGTAGGCGCACTCTTCTTAACCGATGAGAAAAGAAAAAATTTATCCCTTGCAGGTGGTTATGCCTATCAACGAAAAAAAGGCATTATCGAAAGCTATCATTTCGGAGAAGGCCTGGTGGGCCAGACCGCACTGGAAAAGAAACAGAAACTCCTGACCGATGTCCCGGACGATTATATGAACATCGTCTCTGGCCTTGGCTATACGCTTCCTAAATGCATGTATCTGGTTCCCATCCTCTTTGAAGAAGAAACCATTGCAGTGATCGAAATCGGCCTGAAAGACAACCCTGATGAGACCACCACAAAATTTCTGGAAACCATCGCCGAAAGTATAGGTGTTGCCATCAACAGTGCCGCTGCAAGGATTCAGCTCAGAAATCTCTTTGAACAAACCCAGCAACAGGCCGAAGAACTGGAAAGCCAGCAGGAAGAACTGCGTACCACCAATGAAGAGCTGATCTATAAATCTGACCAGTTGATGGCCTCTGAAGAGGAACTGCGTGTGCAGCAGGAAGAATTACGACAAACCAATGCTGAACTGGAAGAAAAAGCACAACAACTCGAAGAGAGAAACATCTCTGTTAACCAGGCACGTGAAGCCATGAGCCTCAAGGCAGAAGAATTGGCAGTATCCAGTAAATATAAATCGGAATTCCTGGCCAACATGAGCCATGAACTAAGAACACCGCTAAACAGCATTCTGATCCTCGCCAGGATCCTGAAGGAAAACAAGCCGGAAAATTTAACCGAAGACCAGATCAAATATGCTGGTGTGATCCACAATGCAGGCACAGATCTTCTTACCCTGATCAATGACATCCTGGATCTCTCTAAAATAGAGTCCGGTAAGATTGACCTCAACATTGAACCGGTAAGACCACAGGAGCTCACCCAAAATATGGAATCTCTGTTCAATGAAGTTGCCCGCAGCAAGAAGATAGACTTTGAGACCATCAGAGCAAATGACCTTCCTGAAAGGCTTCTTACCGATCTTTCACGGGTAGAGCAAATCATTAAGAATCTCCTTTCCAATGCCTTTAAATTTACACCCGAGCTAGGTAAGATCACGCTGGAACTGAGCCGCTCTTCCAGGGGCACAACTTATTTTTCTGAACAGCTTAAACAAGCCAAAGAGGTGATTTCAATGCAAGTCCGTGACACTGGAATTGGTATCCCTGCAGAAAAACAAAAACTCATCTTTGAAGCCTTTCAACAGGCGGACGGATCTACGAGCAGAAAGTACGGGGGGACGGGGCTGGGTTTATCCATCAGCAGGGAACTGGCGCATATCCTGGGCGGAGAGATTCAAATTGAAAGTACTCCGGGAAGTGGAAGTACTTTTACCTTATTCCTTCCTGCGGAATACTCAACTGCTTCTCAGGCCGGCGAAACTCAAACAACCGCAGCTCCTGCCGAGGCAACACCAGTTTTAGCTGCAGTATCTGAAGTTAAACCACCTGTACAAAAGAAAACAGATCATGTCCTGCTTATTGTAGAAGATGACCTTGTTTTTGCGGATGTATTGAAAGATTATGCAAAGGAAAAAGGCTTCCAGCCCATACTTGCCCACAGTGGCGATACCGGACTGGAAATGGCATTCTCTGAATTACCGGATGCTATTGTACTGGACATCATGCTGCCTGTAATGGATGGATGGACAATACTTAAAAAGCTAAAAGCGGACCCAAGGACTAAACATATCCCGGTGCATATGATGTCTGCCGGCGACGAAAAAACAGACAAAGCACGCAAAGAAGGTGCGATTGGCTTCCTGAAAAAACCCATCGAAAAGGAACAGCTGGAGACAGCCTTTAATCTACTGATGAACAATACAGATCAGTATAATTTTAAAACGGTACTACTCATTGAAGACCAGGAACTGCAAAGTATGATTGTTAAAGAAGAGCTGGTCAGCAAAGGCATAGAAGTGGTTCAGGCCTTTACAGGACAGGAAGCCCTGGATGTTCTGAAAACGACAGCTTTCGATTGCATCATACTGGATTTGAACCTCCCCGATATTTCGGGCTTTGACCTGCTGGACCAGATCAAAACGCAGCCAGCGCTGACCCATATCCCGGTGATCATTAATACAGCGATGGAACTGGACCAGGAAAAAATCTCCCATATTATGAAATATACGGAAGCCATGGTCCTGAAATCAACCAAATCCAACAACAGGCTGATAGACGAAGTAAGCTTGTTTATGAATAAGATCAGGAAAGAAGATGATCCCGCTCTGTTTAGTGTTGCCTCACAAGGAAAAGCGAAGAGTGTATCTACGATTGAAAAAGCCCTGAAGGATAAAACGGTCTTGATCACGGACGATGATATGAGAAACATCTTTGCCTTATCCAGCGCACTCCAGAGCTATGATCTCCAGATTGTCATCGCAAACAATGGCCGGGAAGCGCTCGAAAAACTGGAAGAGCACAAGGATATTGACCTGGTACTCATGGACATCATGATGCCGGAAATGGATGGCTATGAAGCCATGCGGGCCATCCGGTTAAATAAGGAATTCTCCAAGGTCCCTATTATTGCCCTTACAGCAAAGGCCATGAAGCAGGACAGAGAAAAATGCATCGAGGCCGGGGCCAATGATTATATTTCCAAACCAGTCGATATTGATCAACTGCTCTCGATGATGAGGGTATGGCTAAGCTAATATGAAACACAAAACAGAACATCTTCCCGAAACCATCAGTTATGCTGAGCTGGCAGACTTGATTACCCTGGTTTACAAGATCCATGGTTTTGATTTCAGCAATTACTCCGGCGCCTCCCTGAAAAGAAGAGTAACCAGGATCATGCAGCTTCAGAATCTGAGCTTGTTTGACTTGCGTACATTACTGACCAATGATGCAGACTACTTTGAATCCTTTCTGATTGAAGTAACGGTAAATGTAACCGAAATGTTCAGGGATCCTGCATTTTATACTTCAGTAAAAGAAAACATCTTACCTTATATCCGCTCCTATCAGCGCATAAAAGTATGGAATGCAGGCTGTTCTACCGGAGAAGAACTGTATTCTTTTGCCATCTTATTTGCCGAAGAACAACTCTACGACCGGACTTTCTTTTACGGTACAGATATCAATTCTGAGGTGCTGGACTTTGCAAAGAACGGCATCTATGACCTGAAAAAGATGAAGCTCTATTCCGAAAACTATTTAAAGACGGGCACTTCACACACATTGTCTGATTATTATACCGCAAAATATGATGCAGCATCCATCCGGCATTCTCTCAAAAAGAATGTCCTGTTCTCAGCCCATAATTTAGCCTCCGACGGTGTATTTAATGAGTTTCAGGTAATTTCCTGCCGCAATGTACTGATCTATTTCAATACAGATCTTCAAAAAAAGGTTATAGATCTTTTTTATAATAGTTTAGCTAATTTTGGCTTCCTGTGCCTGGGTTCCAAAGAAACACTCCGGAGTACTGAAATAGGAAGATTTAAAGTAATCGACAAGAAAAATAACATCTATCAAAAGACAGCCTAGCTGCATACTAAGAATAATAAAGAAAGCAATGGAAAAGATTAACATTTTAATTGTTGATGACAGACCTGAAAACATCATTGCACTGGAGGCTTTGCTGCAGAGAGACGATGTAAATGTAATCAGTACAACTTTGCCCAATGAGGCACTCCGGCTGTCCTGGGAAATGGATATTTCCATCGCATTGGTGGATGTTCAAATGCCGGAAATGGACGGTTTTGAATTGGTAGAGATCTTAAAAAGCAATCCCCGTACCAAAGACATCCTCATTATTTTCGTAACAGCCATTTCCACCGATACCAAATATGCGGTAAAAGGTCTGAATACAGGTGCGGTAGATTATTTGTACAAACCACTAAATCCCTTTGTTACCTCTGCAAAGGTAGATTCCTTCATACAGTTTGTACGCACACAGCGTGACATCAAAAAGAAAAATGAGGAGCTGCAGGCTTATCAGAAGAAGCTGATCCAGGCAAAAGAAGAAGCTGAACAAGGCAAAAGGATCAAGGAAAACTTTCTGGCCAATATGAGTCACGAGATCCGTACACCGATCAATGGCATCATCGGTATTGCAAATTTACTCAACAGCACGCCCCTTACTGAGGAACAAAAAGAAATGGTCGGTTTACTGGAAATCTCCTCTAATTCCTTGCTTGGGGTGATCAACGATATTCTGGATCTTTCAAAAATAGAGGCCGGTAAGTTTAAGATCAACCGGACGGAAACAGACCTGATCAAGAATTGCAATTCAGTGGTTAACCTCTTGCGGATCCATGCCAAAGAAAAGGACCTGGAACTGTTAACCGAATATGATGAACAAATACCAGCATTGGTGATGGCAGATTCACTGCGTTTGAATCAAATCCTGATGAACCTGATTGCCAATGCGATTAAATTTACCCAGAAAGGTAGCGTTACACTTAAAGTAAAAGTACTCGACAGCAAAGGAAATAATCTTCAGATCGAGTTTTCTGTAACCGACACCGGCATTGGTATCGCTGCAGAGAATATCGAGAAGATCTTTGAAACTTTTGAGCAGGCCGATGAACAGACCACCATCAAATTTGGAGGTACAGGACTTGGGCTTTCCATTGTAAAAAATCTGGCCAAACTAAAGGGTGGTATCCTAAATGTAAAAAGTGAAGAACAAAAAGGCAGTACTTTCTGCTTTACAAACTGGTATGAAGTCGTGAGCAACGAAAAATATGAAGAAACTCCCGGAAGTGGCAAGCTCGCACCTTTCGAGAATGTAAGGATCCTCATCGCCGAGGACAACTCAATTAATGCTTTTCTGATCAAAAAGATCCTGAAGGACTGGAACATTCAGTTTGATCTGGTCGAAAATGGCAAAGAGTCTCTGGAGAAACTAAAAGAGAATGATTATGATCTTATTTTAATGGACACTTTTATGCCCGTTATGAACGGGTTGGAAGCCATTAAACTCATTCGGGAAGGCTATGCTCCCGGTAAGGAGAATATTCCTGTGATTACCTTTTCTGCAGCGGTCATGGACGATGATAAAAAAACAGCCATAAGTGCCGGAGCCAATGATGTGATCAGCAAGCCTTTTGAACAGGATGTTCTTCACAAGAAAATTGCTTTTTATACCCGGAAGAAGTAAGAAAGCCCCGAGCAGGCTTCCGATCTCTGCTGAGATAAATCAACATAGATCAGGGGCCTGCCTGAGCACAGAAGTCCGGACTTCTTTCTATTTATTAAATGCAGTCATGGTTTGTGCCGGACCTATAGTAACCAGACTTTTGATCAGTTCCACACTCTTGTCAATCAGTGCTGGCAATTCCGGCTGTTCCTCTTTGTCAAAAGGCGCAAGTACATAGTCAATTTGCCGTCCCTTCGAGAAGTTGTCGTCAATCCCAAACCGCAAACGGGGGTAGTTCTGTCCGCCACATATATCTTCTATGTTCTGCAATCCGTTATGTCCTGCACTACTTCCCTTTAACTTCAGCCTCAACTTACCAAATGGTATAGCCAGGTCATCTACCAGAACAAGAATGTTTTCCAATGGGATCTTCAGTTCATGCATCCAGTAATTCACCGCCTTACCGCTTAAGTTCATAAAAGTAGTTGGCTTAATCACATGGATTTTCCTCCCTTTAAAAGAGCATTCGGCGTAATAGGCAAGGCGCATATTGGAAAAAGTGCCTCCCAGTTGTTTCACCAGTTCATCTGCGATATCAAATCCTATATTATGTCTTGTATGTGCGTATTCAGGGCCTATATTCCCTAAACCTACGATCAGGTATTTCATTCAGCGTATTGTTTTATTTTAGGTGCAGTACCAGGTTAGCCGGTAGCAGCCGGTGCTGCATTGTGCACAAATGTAAAGATTTATGGAATGTAAGCTAGTTGAAAAATCAAATTACTCTTCGAAGACTGGACTCCTTGCCTCGCTGCGCTCTTGTGGCAAGGCGCCCTGAGGTCTTCTCTGAGTAATATTGATTTTTATATGGCGCTTAGCAGGGGGGTGAGTCCGGGCATGGCGCAGACTTTTAATGTGTTTATATTCAGTGTAAGTATTCTTTTAAACATTCATATCTCTAACCTATTTCCATAACCTATTCTGCGCCATGCCCGGACTCTCCCCCCAGCTAAGCGCCCAGAAAAAAGGCATTGTACTTCGGGGGCCTCAGGGCGCCTTGCCACAAGAGCGCAGCGAGGCAAGGAGTCCAGACCCCGAAGTACAATGCCTTTTTTTATACGATTTGCCACATTCCACCTCTTTTTCCAAACTTTTCCACACAAAAAAAGCAGCACCGAATTAACGATGCTGCTTTTCCATGCTGAAAGCTCGGGACTATTTTTTACCTGCTTGCTGTTCTGCTTGTTTCAATGCTCTTGACATTCCAACAGAAACGATAGTATCTTCAGGAGTGTTAGTTACTGTGTAAGCACCTTTTTCAAGGTCACGTACGCGGAACAAGTTACCAACTTCTAATTTAGCAATGCTTACTTCAACAGCCTGAGGCATGTCTTTAGGCAAAGCTTTCACACGAAGTTTACGTAATTTCTGAACCAGTTTACCACCCATTTTAACACCTGGAGAAGTACCGGTTAATTTAACAGGGATTTCCATTAAGATTTCTTTGTCATCAAATAACTGAAGAAAATCTACGTGTAACAATTGGTCAGTAACCGGGTGAAATTGTAATTCTTTGATGATAGCGTTGGTTTTTTTACCGTTGATATCAATCGATACAAAGTTAGCCTCAGGCGTATAAATAGCATCCTTTAACTCTGTAGTTACCACAGCAAAGTGTGATTGTTCTTTACCACCATACAATACTGCAGGAACCTTACCTTCGTAACGAAGCTCCTTAGCATCGCGTTTCCCTACGTTCTCTCTTGGAGAACCGCTAATTGCGATTGTTTTCATCTTTTATATATTTATTTATTAGTAATCGACCCTTGCAGGTCTTTAATTGTATTAAACTTTAAACAAGTCACTGATCGAGCCATGCTCATTCACATTGGCAATTGCCTTAGCAAACAGTTCAGCCGTACTCAGCACCTTAATTTTATCACTTGGTCTTTTCACCGGGATTGTATCCGTAACGATCAGTTCCGCCAGCATTGAATTCTCAACGGTCTCAATCGCTTTACCAGACAAAACAGGATGCGTACAAACCGCTCTTACGCTTCTTGCGCCTTTCTCCATAATTAAAGCCGCAGCTTTAGATAAAGTACCTGCAGTATCACAGATGTCATCAATTAAAACAATATCCTGGTCCTTTACATCACCAATAATCGACATGGATTCAATCTCATTTGCTCTTTTACGGCGTTTGTCACAAATCACAACCTCCGCATTAAAGAACTTGGCAAAAGTACGGGCACGATAAGAACCACCCATATCCGGTGAAGCAATCGTCAGATTCTCCAGTCCAAGACTTTTAATATAAGGAACAAAGATCACAGATCCATCCAGGTGATCTACCGGGATATCAAAGAAGCCCTGAATCTGGGCAGCATGAAGATCCATGGTCATGATGCGGTGAATACCGGCTGATTTTAAAAGGTTAGCCACTAATTTTGCACCAATAGCCACACGCGGCTTGTCTTTTCTGTCCTGCCTGGCCAAACCATAATACGGAACAACTGCAGTGATGTAATGGGCAGAAGCACGCTTTGCCGCATCAATCATCAGTAAAAGTTCCATTAAATTATCATTAGGCTGATAAGTCGAAGCGATAAGGAAAACATCACAACCGCGGACTGTTTCGTCGTAAGAAGGTTGAAATTCGCCATCACTGAACCTGTTTAACGTGACGTCACCTAGGGGCTTGCCGTAAGACTCGGCAATTTTTAGTGCTAATTCCTTTGTGCCCGTTCCGGCAAAAAGTTTAACTGGGTTAAATTGCAATGGCATGATTGATCGGTATCAATGCTGGTTAAAAAAAATCGGATTGCGGTTTTAGTCACAATCCGAATATTGTTTTGTTGTCCGACCTGGATTCGAACCAAGACAAACGGTACCAAAAACCGTTGTACTACCCTTATACTATCGGACAATCTTCCATTTAAAAGGCTTGCTTCGAAATGGAATGCAAATCTACGCACATTTTTCAAACTTGCAAACACAAACTGAAAAAAAATCTATTTTTTTCTTCTTCCGCCTCTTTTCAAATGATTTACATTTTGGGACTATGGTTAATTTTTGTTAAACTCGTCCTATCATTGTACGATTATCAATCTTATTCTTTATTTTCGGCAGCATTTTTATAGCCCACAATTATCTATTCAAATAAAATGAATTATTCAAAAATTAATAACCTTACAGGCTGGTTCTGTTTTCTGGTTGCAACAGTATCTTATATTTTAACCCTGGAGCCATCTGTAAGTTTTTGGGATTGCGGCGAGTTTATTGCATCTGCATTACGGATGCAGGTGGTACACCAGCCCGGCGCACCTTTATTTTTAATGATCCAGCGCTTCTTCTCTTTATTTGCAGCGGGTGATCTGACCAAAATCGCTTATTTCATGAACGTGGGTTCTGCTGTTGCCAGTGGTGCCACCATTCTTTTCCTGTTCTGGACCATTACAGCCCTGGCGAAAAAGCTGGTGCTTAAACCCGGTGAAGAGCTGACCTCTTCAAAACTGATAGCCATTATGGGATCTGGTGTAGTTGGGGCTCTGGCTTACACTTATACAGACAGTTTCTGGTTTTCAGCAGTAGAATCTGAGGTATATGCTTTATCTTCCCTGTTTACCGCTATCGTGTTCTGGGGCATCCTGAAATGGGAAGCACATGCAGATGAGCCAAGAGCAGACAGATGGTTATTATTCATTGCCTATATCATGGGACTTTCCATTGGTATCCACCTTTTAAATTTACTGACCATCCCTGCGATGGCCTTTGTATATTATTTCAAGAAAACACCAAAACCAACCAATATCGGTATCCTAAAAACCTTCTTTGTCGGAATCCTGATCCTGGCATTTGTACAATATGGTATTATACAATATGTCGTATCCTTTGGTGCTTACTTCGACCTTTTCTTTGTCAACACTTTAGGTCTGGGCTTCGGAACCGGAGTTCTTTTCTTTGCCATACTCCTCATCGGAGGTTTGGTATTGGGTATCCGTTATTCCATTAAGCATCAGAAAAAAGTATTAAACCTGGCTTTGTTGTCCACTGCACTGATCATTTTCGGATATGGTTCTTTTGCTATGATCATCATCCGTGCAAAAGCCAATGTGAACCTGAACAACAGTGACCCGGACAATGCCTTCTCTTTCCTGGGCTATCTGAACAGGGAACAATACGGAGACCGCCCTTTACTTTTTGGTCCAAACTACAATTCGCAGAAAGTAAACCTGACAGAAGGAAAAACGCTCTATAGAAAAGGTGCAGACAAATATGAAGTAGCCGGAAAGAAAACAGACTATGAATATGACAGAGTAACGCCTTTCCCAAGGATGTACAGCGATGACGACAGGCACGTTGCTTACTATAAAGATATGATGGGATTTGACGACAGCCATTTCCCAAGCTTATTTGACAACATCGGCTTCCTGTTCAAATACCAGATCGGTAACATGTATATGCGTTACTTTATGTGGAATTTTGTAGGCCGTCAGAATGACGACCAGGGACAAGGAAGTTTATATGAAGGACAATGGCTGAGTGGAATCAAACCAATCGATGCCATGATGCTGGGCAACCAGAGCCATCTTCCGCCTTCTATTGTAGACAGCAATGCCTATAACAGATTTTTCTTCCTGCCCTTAATCCTGGGATTGATCGGCGCCGTATGGCATTTTAAACGCAATCAGAAAGATGCAGGTATTGTAGGTTTACTCTTCTTCTTTACCGGTATTGCCATTGTATTGTATTTAAATCAGAAGCCATTGGAACCGAGGGAAAGAGATTATGCCTACGCTGGCTCCTTCTATGCCTTTGCCATATGGATAGGACTCGGTGTACTGGCCCTGCAAGACTGGTTATTTAAAAAGATCACACCTAAAAACGGCGCTATCGCGGCAACAGCGATTGGATTGCTTTGCGCCCCGGTGATTATGGCCGAGCAGGGGTGGGATGACCACAACCGTTCCACTAAAATGGTGGCCCATGATATCGCTGTAGATTACCTGCAGTCCTGCGCACCTAATGCCATTCTCTTTACCTATGGTGATAATGACACCTATCCATTATGGTATGCACAGGAAGTAGAAAATATCCGGCCGGACATTCGTCTGGTCAACCTGAGCTTATTTGATACAGACTGGTACATCAATGGAATGAGACGCAAGCAAAACGGATCTGCGCCACTTCCGATCACAATGAAAGAATCTCAATATGTTCAGGGCGTAAGAGATGTGATGTACTATCAGGACGCCAATATTGCAGGCCCTGTTGAACTAAAAGACATTGTAGATATCCTGTTATCTGATAATGATGAAGACAAAGTTCCTCTTCAAAACGGAACAAAAGAAAACTTCATCCCAACCAAAAACTTCAAATTAACAGTAAATCCTGCAGAGGTGATCAGTACCGGCACGGTAAGTGCAGCTGAGGCAGGAAAAATTGTACCGGCCCTGGAATGGAAATACAACAAAGGTTATGTAACCAAGGGTACGCTGGCTATGTTTGATATCCTTGCACATAACCAGTGGAAAAGACCTATCTATTTTGCAAGTACTGTACCTTCAGAGCAATTCAATGGTCTAGACAACTATTTATATACTGAAGGACTGGCGATGCGTCTGTTACCTCTGAAAGCAGACAGTGCCGCTTCCAGCAGACAAGACCTGGTCAACACACCGGTATTGTACAACAACATCATGAACAAATTCAAATGGGGCAATATTAAAACCGCTACCTACCTGGATCAGCAATCTTCCGATGACGTATCCATCTTCGCCAATCTGTTCAATACTTCAGTATCCAGTCTGATCAAAGAAGGCAAAATCGACGAAGCTAAAAAGATCGTGGAGAAATATTACCAGGTAATGCCTGATAGATTTTATGGTATGCGTTCTATGATGGGTACTTATTTTATGGCAGAGAACCTGTATATACTGGGTGAGACTGCAAGAGCAAATGCCCTGATTGAAAAATCAGCAACCTATATTCAAAAAGAACTCACCTATCTTGCAGATGTATCTGAAAGTAAGAACAGGTTTGTAGGAGGCCAGAACGTTCAACTGGGTATGTCCTTCCTGAATCAAATGGCACACACTGCCGAACAGCATAAACAAACCAAACTGAGCCAGAACCTGAAGAACCAATTCAGCGCACTGGAATCCAGGTTTGCACCATTCTTTCCCCAGGGCGGCAACTAAGCCCCGGGGGCTTTAAAAAAGAAAGGGCTGCAATGATCATTGCAGCCCTTTCTTTTTGTATTCGTATTTTTTTATTCAGTAACTACGCCCATTGCGCAGAACTTATCAATTCTTTCTGTAATCAGTTTATCTGTATTTTTCTTACCCAGTTCTTTCAGGTCTTTTAAAATCTGTTCTTTAAGGGTTACCCCCATCTGTTCCGGATCCTGATGCGCACCACCCAGTGGTTCTTTAACGATACCATCGATCAGTTTATTGCTGTACATATCGGCAGAAGTCAGCTTTAAGCATTCTGCTGCACGCTCCTTGTAATCCCAGCTTCTCCAAAGGATAGATGAACAAGATTCAGGGGAGATCACCGAATACCAGGTATGCTCCAGCATATACACCCGGTCTCCAATACCAATACCCAGGGCACCTCCGGAAGCACCCTCACCTACTATAAAGCAAATGATCGGCACACGAAGTACAGACATCTCCAGCAGGTTTCTTGCAATGGCTTCCCCTTGTCCGCGCTCTTCAGCTTCAAGACCAGGATAAGCACCCATGGTATCAATAAAGGAAATTACAGGCTTATTGAACTTTTCCGCAAGTTTCATTAAGCGCAATGCTTTTCTGTATCCTTCAGGATTCGCCATTCCAAAATTACGGTACTGACGTTCCTTGGTATTCTTTCCTTTCTGATGACCAATGATCATCACCGTTTGTCCGTTAATGGTCGCGAACCCACCAATAATCGCTTTATCGTCTTTAACGGTTCTGTCTCCGTGGAGTTCGATGAAATCATCACAGATCATTCCGATATAGTCCAGCGTCTGAGGCCTTTCTGCATGACGGGACAATTGAACTTCCTGCCAGCCGGTCAGGTTGCGGTAAGTCGCTTCCCTGGTTTCCGCCAGCTTTCCTTCAAGTTCTGTTAAGGTAGCAGACATATCTACTTTGGTTTTATCAGCAACCTGTTTTACCTTCTCAATTTGCTGAAGCAGTTCAGCAATAGGTTTTTCAAAATCAAATGACGTTTTTATCTGTTCCATAAGTGGGCGGTAAAAATAGAGAAAAAAATCCTTAATTACTCAAAGCACTTTTACTAAAAATATGATACTCTCCCGGAGCGAGTGTTTTTGTATAGGTACTGCTGCTGAAATTTACCGGACTGCTGTTGCCTGATTCATACCAGTTTCCGGAAGTTCCCATATCTACACTGGCCGCCTGGGCCACCACATCAAAGTTCCCCACTACCACTACGGTGTTGGTGGCATCGGTCAATTTAATATACTTTACAGCCCCGGATAAATTATAGGTGGCATTAGGGGAAGTAAAAATACTGTTCTTCTTTTTCATCTGAATGAATGCAGCATAAGCATTATATAAGGCCTTGCGCTTTGGATCGTCTGTATACTCCCAATGAATAGGTTTATTCCCGGTACGGCCATTAAAATCAATGGAAACATCATAACCCAGCTCTTCAAACTGCCAGACCATTTTCGGTCCCGGCACCGAGAACAGGAATGCTGCAGCCATTTCCTCTCTTTTTAAAGCGGTACCCAGATCCTGCACATGATAACTTCCAGAAGCATTTCCATAGGTAATGTTCTTAAACATAGTCCGTTCCTCATCATGGCTTTCCATAAAATTGACCAGGTTTTCTGACTTCGCAAAACCATGTTTCGCGAAAAAAGCCCAGGAAAAATCAGAATTGCCCAGCCAGCCCATCGTAGCTTCATTGACATTATAATTGAGATTGTTCCACAACATCATCCCCTCGCCTGCCAAAACAGTCTCCTCAGACGCATCAGCAAAGTGTTCCAGGATCACATAGAAATTGTTTGGATCTATACTCTTGATATAATTATTGTATTCTTTCCAAATCGCAATCCGGCTGGCATCATAAGCACTGAATGAAGCGTCGTCGGTAGAGATTTTCTGCGTAAAGCCCTTCGACAGATCAAATCTGAAGCCGTCAATTTTATATTCCTGCATCCAGAACTTCACCACATTTTTCACAAAAGTTTTAGTTGCTGCTTTTTCATGATTGAAATCAAAGCCCACATTATAAGGGTGAGTGGCGTCAACATTAAACCAGGGGCTGTTGGCCGCAGGTTTACCATTTTCAAAATACAACTGTACCATTGGCGATTGCCCAAAAGAGTGATTTAGAACCATGTCCAGGATTACGGCAATACCACGTCCGTGACATTCATCAATAAAATTCTGTAAGGCCGTTTTCGTACCGTAATACTTATCTGGCGCAAAATAGAAAGAAGGGTTATAGCCCCAGCTCAGATTTCCTTCGAATTCATTAACCGGCATAAGTTCTATTGCATTGATCCCCAGGGAAGCCAGATAATCCAGCTTTTGTAAGGTAGATGCATAGTTATGCTCTGCCGTAAAATCCCGTACCAGCAATTCATACACCACCAGGTTGTCTTTTGAAGGTCGCGTAAAAGCGGTTGTGTTTTTCCAGGTATATACCGGTGGATTGCCCTGCATGACACTCACAATACCAGTTGTTTTACCTACCGGGTAAGTTTTTAAGCCGGGATAGGTCTTACTGTCTATATGACTGTCGTTGTCCGGATCCAATACCTTCTGACAATAAGGATCTGCCACTTTTAAAGTCCCATCAACCAGGAACTGATAGGCATATTCTGTATCAGGATCCAGTCCGTCTATCTGTACCCACCAGGTATTGCCATCTGCGGTATTCTTCATGGCTGTACTCTGCCAGTTGTTAAAATCACCCATCAAAGACACCGTTTTCTTAAGCGGCGCATACAGAGTTACAATTGCCGACTTGCCATTATTGATAAAGACCACGCCATCCTTTGCACCCGAAGGAAGCCCGGTATCTACTGGTGTAACCGAATCGGTACCCGGGTTACTTTTTTTGCATGCCAAGGCCAATACCGATAAAATCAGTACCATAAACAAAGTTGTTCTCATTAGATTATAATTTAGGTTTTTCTCTTACAAAAACATAACAGATCACAGCAGCAACGATCATCAGGCCCCCACCTATCTGTACTGCCAAAAGGCGATCATTGTGCAGCACCTCACGCATCAGCCAGCCAAATCCGAGGGAGGCGATAATTTCCGGTAATACAATAAAGAAATTAAAGATCCCCATATAGATCCCAATCTTGTTCTTTGGCAGCGACCCGCTGAGCATAGCATAAGGCATAGACAAGATACTTGCCCAGGCAATCCCGACACCTGTCATACACAGGTACAGCATGTTTTTATCATGTACCCAGGCCACGCTGATCAGCCCCATCGCTCCACAGAGAAGACAAAGGGCATGTGTGGTTTTCCGCCCAAGTTTATCGGCAATCTTTGGCAGCACCAAAGCAAACAAAAAGGTAACTACACTATAATAAGCCAGCGTCAAACTCCCGAAATCTGCACCATGTGCATAAACCGGGTCACTCGCATCTTTCCCGCCAAATACATTGACCGCAACCGCAGTCGTATAATAAAACCACATCAGAAACAAGCCTGGCCAGGTAAAGAACTGTACCAGCGATACGATCTGCATCCGTTTGGGCATATTTAATAAAGAATGCCAGATGTCTTTTGCCCCGGCACCAAAACCCTTATTGCTTTCCAGTACTTTCTCTTTATAATCTATATCAGCGGGCGGATACTCTTTGGTTGTAAATACTGTATACAACACCGAAGCCAGAAAAAAGAAAGCACCAATGTAAAAAGAGAACTTCACATTTTCAGGGATACTGCCCTGTTCTGCTGTATTGGTCAGATGGAATATATTATTCATGAGCCAGGGCAATGCCGAAGCAATACTGCCTCCCAGCCCAATCATCATACTCTGCATAATAAAACCTCTGTTTACCTGCGAATCCGGAAGTTTATCCGTTACAAAGGCACGGAAAGGCTCCATGGCTACATTTCCAGCTACATCCAGGATCCAAAGCAGTCCCGCTGCCATCCATAAAGCACTACTATGCGGCATAAACACCAGGGCAATGGAACTGATAATTGCCCCTACCATAAAATAAGGACGTCTTCTTCCCCATCTCGGGTGCCAGGTTCTGTCACTTAAATAACCAATCACCGGCTGTACCAGCAGACCCGTTAGCGGTGCTGCAAGAAACAACAAAGGTACCTGATCCGGGTTAGCACCCAGATTTTCGTAAATCCTTCCCATATTGGCCCGCTGCAAGTCCCAGCCAAACTGGATACCGAAGAAGCCAATACTCATATTTACAATCTGTACCAGACTCAATTTTGGATTCTCGGTGATGGTTTTTATATTCATTTCTATGGTTTAAAATTCTATAATCTGTGCCGATACCGGCCCCACTTTCACCTGGATCGAGTTTCCGGATACAGGCGCAACAACCTGCCCGCTGAGCAGGTCCTCCGCTGATAAAACAGGCTTTTTATTCAACATATCCTGTGGGATATCAATACGCGTTTCCAGGCTTTGCATTCTGTCAAAATTGACCAGGACCAGTAAACGCTGCTTGTCGGTATACCGAATATACCCATACATTCTGTTATTTCCATTTCCATTCAGCCGGACTTCGCAGAAACCTCCTTTGGAGATGGCTTCTGAACCGGTACTGATCTGCATCAATTTCTGGTAAAATACCCGCAGCTTTACTTGCTCTGCATTCAGTAAACCACCATCAAACGCTCCCTGATTCATCCATTTCTGGTGTTCCGGTACACCCCAATAGTCAAAAATCGTTGTCCGGTTATCGTCTCCGCCAAAACCCTCTTTGCCTTTTCCGGGTTCTCCCACTTCCTGCCCAAAATAGAGCATCACAGGTCCTCCACTTAAAGTTGCAGAAACCACCATCGCCGGCAGTGCATATTCCGGTTGTCCTGCAAAACCTGCCGAAGCAATCCGTTCTTCATCATGATTTTCCAGGAAACGGAGCATCCGGTTTTCATAAGCCGCATTACCCAGTATACGTGCAGCAGGAATAACAGAAACATCCGCTGAAGACTCATTCCTGACCAGTTTCTTTAATCCATCATATAAACCCACCTTATCATACAGGTAATCAAATTTTCCTTCATTAAAATAGGTTTCATAGGTTTTCGGATCATAGGCCTCTCCAATAAATACAATTTGAGGATAAACCTTCTTTACTTCAGGAATCACCCAGCTCCAGAAAGCAACCGGCACCATTTCGGCCATATCACACCTGAAACCATCCACCCCCTTGGCTGCCCAATACAAGAGGATTGCTCTCATTTTTGTCCACACCGGCGGCAGCGGAGAGAAATGAGATTTCATTCCGTTCTGGTAATCTACCCCGTAATTTAGTTTTACGGTTTCATACCAGTCATCTGATTTTGGCGATGCAGAAAATACATTGTTTCCCGTCGCTTTCGCAGGATCCTCTTTAAATTTATGGTCCATCAGTGGACTTAATGCTGTTGTTATGGTATCTTCCGACGCTGGAACCACCAAAGCTTGTCCCGGGATATAGTAAAAATCGTTGGCCGCGCTAAAAGCTCTTCTCACATCGTCATAAGCCCCAAAATCTATTGCTCCAGTTGGTTTGGCATGAGAATGGTAGCGGCGCGCCACGTGATTAGGTACAAAATCGATGATCGCCTTTAAGCCCTGCTGATGTGTTCTTTTCACCAACGCCTCAAATTCTTTCATCCGGTTCTTTACATCCTTTGCCAGATCCGGATCTACATCATAGTAGTCCCGGATGGCATAAGGTGAACCGGCGCGCCCCTTCACTACATCCGCATCATCCGGCTGAATACCAAAAGCACTATAATCGGTCAAACTGGCGTGTGCAATTACGCCTGTATACCATACATAATTTACACCCAGCTCTTTAATTCCCGTTAAAGCCTTATTATTAATGTCATCAAATTTACCGCTGCCATTTTGCACAATTGTTCCGTAGGGAACATTGGCTGTACCCGTATTACCAAATAAACGCGGCAACAATTGATAGATGACTATTTTCTTCTGATCCATATGCACATTTGCGGGCTTGTCTGTTTTTTGTGCAAAGGAAGTCTTTGCTGTTACAGACAAAACCAATATCACTATAATTAAGTTTTTAAGGATTACACGCATAATTCATACGTCATTATTTTTTCTCCCTGGGGAATCTCATATACCTGGTCGAACACCATCACTTCTATGGCTTTTGCTGTGGTATTGGTGATCCTGATCTTTCCGGCTTCAATATTCACTTTCAAGGTTGTTCCACGGAAATTTACTGTAAATGCAAAAGATTTCCATTGCTTAGGTACAAAAGGATGGAACCGCAGCTGATGGTTTCTGACGCGCATCCCTGCAAAACCTTCTACAATACTCATCCAGGTACCTGCCATAGAGGTAATGTGCAACCCATCCTCCGTATCATTATTGTAATCGTCCAGGTCCAGTCGGGCAGTACGCAGATAAAACTCATAAGCTTTTTCCTCATCGTTTAACTTCGCCGCCAGAATGCTGTGTACACATGGCGATAAAGAACTCTCATGCACCGTCCTGGATTCATAGAATTTAAAATTTCTGCGCAAAGTATCCAGGTCATAATTGTCTTCAAAGAAATACATGCCCTGTAATACATCCGCCTGTTTAATGAAGACAGATCTGAGTATCCTGTCCCAGCTCCATTTCTGGTTTAAAGGACGTTCGCTTGCCGGCAACTCGCTCACCAGGATCTGTTCTTTATCCATATAGCCATCCTGCTGCAGGAAAACTTTTTCTTTTTCATCATAGGGGAAATACATCTGGTCGGCCACTTTCTTCCAAGCTGCAAATTCAACTTCCTTCTGCAAACTGGTTTTGGCCACAATCCGCTGGTAATCTGCCGGCGAGGCCGTTTCCACCATCTTAGCCGCTTCTATGGCATAATTTAAACACCATGCCGCCAGCGTGTTGGTATACCAGTTGTTGTTGATGTTGTTTTCGTATTCGTTTGGTCCGGTTACCCCAAGCATCACGTACTTATTCTTTTCCGCACTCCAGTTTACCCTCTGCTTCCAGAAACGGGCGATGCCGATCAGTACTTCCAGTCCATATTGCTGGAGATAAGCCTCATCACCGGTATGGCGAACATAATTGAAGATGGCAAATGCAATAGCCCCGTTCCTGTGGATTTCCTCAAAAGTGATTTCCCATTCGTTATGGCATTCTTCACCATTCATGGTCACCATAGGGTATAATGCCGCACCATGACTAAAACCCAGCTTCTCCGCATTTTCAATCGCCTTGCCCAGATGCTTATATCTATAGATCAAAAGGTTTTTGGCCACCTCTGCCGGTGCAGTAGAAAGATAAAAGGGAATACAATAGGCCTCCGTATCCCAATAGGTAGAACCTCCGTATTTCTCACCGGTAAAGCCTTTAGGACCAATATTGAGTCTGGCATCTTTACCGGTATAAGTTTGATTGAGCTGGAAAATATTGAACCGGATGGCCTGCTGCGCAGCCACATCACCTTCAATCAGTATATCACTTTCTTCCCATTTTGCAGCCCATGCGGCAGCCTGATCAGCCAACAGCTGTTCAAAACCTCTTTGAGATGCCCTTGCAATGGCCTTTGCGCTCTCTGCCTGAAGGGCTTCTTTAGCATAGTTCATGGAAGACAGGTTGGCCGCTATTTTATAGATATCGATACAATCCTGCGCTTTCACTTCAACACTCACCACGCAGGACAGATATTTATCATTTACAGCCTCTCCTGCTTTCAAACTCAGCTGGGTGTGATTTTTCAAAACCGAAGTTTGTACTGCTGTACATACCTCAAAAGCTGTTTTTTTAGTGCGCAGTGTTAAAAAAGAGGTATTTCCCTCATAAGCTCCATGCACCAGATCCCAGAATTTTTCTTCATAATTAGAATCCTGATTTTTCACATCTCCATCCGTAAAAGAAGTCAGGTTCACTGTACCTTCAAAGTTCAAAGGAACGATCTGGTAATGTAAGGCTGCAATTTCATCATCTGCGATGCTGCAAAAGCGTGTAGAGCGAATCTCCAGTTTTTTCCCGCTGGCCAGCTCGGCGATAAAGGAGCGCTCCAGGTACCCCTCCTTCATATTCAGCAAACGCTTAAAGCCGCTTACATTACACAGGTTCAAGTCCAGAGTTTCTCCATCTATATTCACATTTATTCCAATCCAGTTGGCTGCATTTAATACTTTTGCAAAATAGTCTGGATAGCCATTTTTCCACCAGCCCACACGGGTTTTATCTGGATAGTATACCCCCGCAACATAATTTCCCTGCAAGGTCTCTCCGCTATACTGCTCTTCAAAATTGGCCCGTTGCCCCATCCGGCCGTTGCCAATACTAAAAATACTTTCTGATATCTTATTTAAATGAGGATCAAAACCTTCCTCTATGATGTTCCACTCTTCTGGCTTTATATAATTCTTCATCTTTATGCTTATTTAACCTGTTGAACAGGATCTTATCTTTTTACAAGGAAAATAATTTCTTTCACGCTGATCTGCGAAAGGTCTTTAACATACAAGTCAGCACCTTTGAGATTCTCCTCCTCACCAACCCCTACAGACTTCATATGTCCAGCCAGGGCAGCGTCTATACCCGCCTGTGCATCTTCAAAAACCACACAGTTCTCTGCAGCTACGCCAAGCAATTCTGCACCTTTAACAAAAACCTCAGGATCGGGTTTAGATTTAGAAACCACATTTCCATCTACAATGGCATCAAAAAAATGGGTAAGCTGTGTTCTTTCCAGGATGGTTGAAGAATTTTTACTGGCAGAACCCAGGGCAATCTTAATGCCTTCGGCACGTAACTTTTCCAGCAAATCTATCGATCCGGGCAATACCTCTGCTGCTGTCATTTTATTGATCATGGCCACGTACCACTCGTTCTTTTGTGCCGCCAGTACTTCTTTCTCCTCTTCTGTTTTCACTACACCGCCCCAGTTCAGGATCATTTCCAGCGAACGCATCCGGTTTACACCTTTCAGGTGCTCATTTTGTGCTTCCGTAAAATCGAAGCCAAGCGTATTGGCCAGCTGTTTCCAGGCCTGATAATGGTAAACTGCAGTGTCCACCAGGACACCATCGAGATCAAAAAGGCAAGCGATTTGTTTTTCAGGTAAATTGTTTTGCATTGCAGGGCTTTTATTGTAATTCCAGTACCAGTGATGATTTAGCAGGTACGGTTAAAGTTTGAATTGAACTGATGTTTTCTCCACTCACTATATTCAGGGCTGCATGAGCTCCCTTCATCCGCTCGCTAAACCTTGCGGTATTCAATTGTTTCGCTTTATCTTCTGTATTAATGATCACCATAACGGTTTTTGCGGCTTGATTCAGATCGCTATACCTGAAGTAAACGTAAATTCCATCCTCAGGTACATATTGCATCATCTTTCCTGTTTGCAATGCTTCACTGGTTTTTCGGAAATTGGCCAGTTTACTGAAATAATTGAAAGCTTCGTTCTCTTTTTCCGTACGCCCGGCAGGCGTAAATTTATCCGCTTTATCACCTTTCCAGCCTCCTGGAAAATCAGAACGTACCAGGCCATCCGGGTTTGAATAATTTTTCATCAGGATCTCGGTACCATAATATACCTGTGGAATACCACGCATGGTAAAGATCAGGGCAAGTCCGGCTTTATATTTATCGAAATCTTCATTTACCATAGAATAAAAACGGCTCATATCGTGGTTATCCATAAACACCACATTCCGAGTTGGGTCCCGGTACAGGAAGTCCAGAGAAAGTGTGGCATACAAACGATAGATACCATCGGTCCAGCCGGATTTGCCATTTAAGGCTTCATAGACTGCATCCTTAACTACCGCATCTGTAATACCAGGCAAATGGGTATCGAAACCCCTGTTTACCGTGTTTCCACCGGTAAAAAAGGCTTGACTGGCTACAGAGTTCACCAATGTCTCTCCAAAAACAGACAGTTTAGGAAATTCTGCTTTTAACTTTTTCGCCCAGTCGGCCATGTATTCCGGATCATTGTAAGGATAAGTATCCAGCCTTAAACCATCTATGCCAGCATATTCGATCCACCAGATGTGGTTCTGGTTTAAGTAATTCTGTACATAGGGATTTCTTTGGTTCAAATCCGGCATAGAAGGCACAAACCAGCCATCCAGCATTTTTTTACGGTCGGCTTCAGAAGCATGAATATCCATAACCGGCTGATCTCGATAGCTGGTTTGGGTATAAACAGGCCACTGGTTTACCCAATCTTTCATCGGCATGTCCTTAAACAGATAATGACCTGTTCCGATGTGATTGTGTACAATATCTTTGATGACCTTTAAGCCCTTTTCATGGGCTTTATCCACATAAGTTTTATACAACTCATTGCTGCCGTAACGAGGGTCAATTTTATAATTATCTGTAGCCGCATAACCATGGTAAGAAGCATTGGCCATGTCATTTTCAATTTCCGGGGTCATCCAGATGGTGGTTACACCCAGGTTTTTTAAATAATCCAGGTGATCGATCACGCCCTGGATATCTCCACCATGGCGGTAATACATAGAATCCCGGTTAAGGGTAGTTTCCTGCAGTCCTTTCACCACATCATTTTTAGGGTCACCATTAGCAAAACGGTCTGGCATCAGCAAATAGATCAGGTCTTTACTGGTTACCCCCTGTATTCTTCCCTCGCTTTGATCTTTGTTCTTCAGTTCATAGATGTACTGTTGTTTTTTCTTTCCATTTTGCACAAATACAATTGGAAACTTACCTGCTTTGGCTTCCGGGCTAATCTCCAGATCCAGGAACAGGTAGTTTGGATTTTCTACTTTATGCACCTCTGCCAGTTTAACACCAGGATAATTCAGCTGGACATCAAGTGAAGCAATCTGATCTCCATGAACCAGCAGCTGAAGCTTAGGGTTGTTCATACCAACCCACCAGAACATCGGTTCTATACGCTCCAGCTTCTGGGCATGGGCCCACAAATTTAAAACCGTTAATAAAAATAAAAGGGATAATTTCTTCATGATAACTCAATAGGTGAGAGACAAAATACCGGGCCGGATAAATCCGGCCCGGGTGGGTAACGATCTTTATTTTTTATAGAAAATGTATTCTTTGGTCATGTCATTGAACAGCACCTTGTAATTCCCAGCTTTTATTTTCAGGTTGCCGGCATTATCCTGCTGACCTATGCCAAATAAGCCTTCCACATTATTGGGCGCTGCACCCCAGTTCGCATCCCAACTTCCGTTTGCCCGGAATTTCAATTCAGTGTCAGAGTCGAATTTATAAGTAACCGTCCAGATATGAGGATTCCATGTTGTGCTGACCATAGTCAGATCTGCACTCCAGTTATTAAAACCTCCGATCACTCCGATCAGGTTATAGCCTGGTGCCGCAGAAGCGTCATATGCTACAAGAGAAAAAGTCATGGTGCTGATGTTTATTTTCACCGTGTAATACCCATCTTTTAAGACCTGATAAGTTCCCGGATCAGGGTCAGAATCTTTAGCTTTCAATTTTACACCATTGCTTCCGTCATTACCATATTGTGTAGACCAGCTACCCACTACACTGATAAATTTAAACTCGCCTGCTTTAAGATATCCTGTATAAGTATACAGGCTTCTGTTCGATGCATCTCTGTACATATAGGTTGGATTTCCATTGTCCCAGCCAAATTCGCTTGCTGATCCAACCATATAAAGGTTCACATCCCGTGAAATGTAAAAATCATTGGTATAATCAGAGAATTTACTAAATGTACCAGATGTGGCTTCAACACTCCATTTCAGATGGGTGACCGCAGCCTGGTCTGTAAACCCTGCAGCAGTTAATGCTGCATCAAAATCTTTATTGCTAACGCTAAGAGTAGAATCGAGTCCATTGTTGTTTGAGCTGAACTGGAAAAGCGGTGAGGCAAAATTTCCGTCTTCTTTTATGAATTTCACCTTATAATTTATACTTGCCCCTGCTTTTCCCGCAAAAGATTTCTGCCATTTAAAGGTCAGGGACTGGGAGGTCAGGATCGGGTTAATCGTTACCACATCAGTACTGGATACAGGGCCATACAATAAAAAATTTGTAACCCCGTCACCAAAACGGGTAACGGATATATTATAAGGTGTACCTGAATTTACTTTCAAAGATCCGTTGTCTGCAATAACAGCCCAGATCAAGTCGCTTTTTACACCATCAGCTATGCCTTTGGCTTTTAAAGCATCATCCAGTTGTTTCTGGCTTAATGTCAGTTTATTGGACTGTCCGTTATTGTCAGAAGGGAACTGAATAAGTGGCTGGTCTATGCTTCCTGTCTTTAAAGAAGCCACCCAAGTATACCTTGGGGCAGTATTCACTCCAGGAGTCGCAGCGGTCCAGCTAATCACAATGTTATTATTGGGGGTTGCAGAATTTAAAACCAGCATGGTATTGTTACCAGGCGCAGTAATCTGAAAAGCACCCAGAGCTTCCCCTTTACTATTCTCATCGAATGTCGTCTTCTTGCAGCCAAAGCCAACAATAACCGCAAGTAATATATAGAGTATATTTCGTTTCATGTCTGTTCAGATTAATTGAATACCGTATAGTTCACTTCATTCACAGGGCCTGATGTCGCAACATCCGCACCATTCGCATCTTTAACACTCCCTGCAAACTGGTAAGTAAATTTCGTAAGTTTAACCCCCGTAGGTAAAGTGACCACACGATCAGGAATAAAAGACAAAGAATATAGCACATCTGATTCCCTAACAGCAACAATGCCCATCTTAGAACCTGCGACATTTCCGGCCTCATCATAAAAAGTCAGGTTCACCTTTACATTGTACATTCTCATCAGGTTAACATCTGTAGCAAGATTCTGCTGAAAGTATACTGTTGTCATATCCGTACCATCCATTTTTGCAGGAAATACCCTGAACTGGGAAGGAACAAATACCAGCGGATCAAATTTGAATGGTTTATAATCCGGTGTCTGTTTCCCCCCATCCTTTGTCTTTCCAAGAAAACCAAAATTGATGAGTTCTGAAGGGCTCTGGCCGAATAAGGCTGTACCGGTAAATTTAAAAGTAAACAGGTTTGGCCCAGCCTTCAGCATCTTGGCATCATTGGAGGAACTGGTCCATTGACCATTCGTCAATGCATCTTTTCCACCGCCAACACCATCGTTGGAGAAAGCCCAGATGTAAATATCATCCAAGCCCGCCAGAGGCGTTCCGGTTACATCCAAAGTAATCGTTACTTCATCCTCTGCTGTAAAAGATGCAGGGCTAAGGGTTACTTTTCCTTGTGCAAAAGCAAATACAGCACTTACACCGAGTATGATTGTTAATAATATTTTTTTCATCTTTTCCCTTATTTTTTTGTAAACTCATATTGATAGGAAAGGATTACCTTGCCATTCGACATCTTCACCTTTTTAATATTTAGCTTTCCGCTTTTAAGCCCCGTGTAGGAGCTGAATGTCAACAGCGACTGTGTCGTTCCATTCTTTAAAATGATATTGGTTGGGGCCTGGCCATTATCTACAGACCAGTTTCCTGAAGTTAACTCCGTGATCCTCGGAGCATTGCCGCTTGTGATAGAGAAAGTAGAAGGATTACCTTGCGCATCACCCTGAAAGGAAAGCACCAGATCCTTATAAGGATATACATTGGTAACATCCAGCTGTTTATAAGGAAAGCCCTTTGTTTTGGCATCTTCATCTACCTGGATAACACTTGATAAGGTCCACGTACCTTGCATTTGTTTAACAACGTTGACATCCGTTGTGATCGGCTCAAATTTTTCCGGCTTGCAACTCCAGATAGAGAGTGCACAAGTGGCCATTAACAGATATTTTATATTTTTCATTTCTTGAATCTCTATGTTTAACCATTAATTACAGCCACCTTCAGGGTTACGAACGAAACTTGTGTTACTTCCTAGCTCTTCCTGAGGAAACTGCAGAATAAAACCAGGGCAGTTCCATACAGAACCACGTTTATCTATATTTTCTCCCTTGGCACCAATACGCTTAATTTCATACAACCGATCTCCCTCAGCCGCCATTTCTATACTTCTCTCATACCGAACAGTTGTTTTAATTAAAGAAGCAGAAGAATTAGCAGGAATGGTCTTTGTTCCCTCATAGGCACGGTTCATGATATCATTGATGTCTTGAACAGCTACTGAAAGATTTGTGCCCGATTCAGCGGCAGATTCTGCGCGAATTAACTTCATTTCAGTTAAATGGAGTACAGGTACATTGAACCTCTCTTTATTGTATTTAGTTGTGACTACCAGATTTGGATATTTTACATTATTGAACCATGCTTTCCTTGCATCATTTGAACTGATACTGCTAAAAAGCGCCTGTGTAAAACGTAATGTTGGCAAATTAACGTCAGAACGGAATTGTGTCCTAAGTTCTCCACCTGCATCGTATGCCCCCGCTGTATTGATCATCTGGAAGATAGCCTCAGTGCTTTGTCCTTCCGAGAAACGTTTAGAATAATCGGATTCAAAAATAAACTGTCCACTCTTGATCACCTGATCAGCATAAGCATAAGCATTTGTAAAATCGTTCATAGAAAAATACACTCTCGCTAAAAGTGCCTTTGCAGCCCATTTAGTAGGATATCCCCCATTATTTTCAGGCAGCTTTATCTCAGCTATCTTTAAATCTGCAATAATCTGATCATACACTTGTTTTACAGTTGCTCTTACGCCAGGGGTTATTTCGGTGGTTAGTCTCAACGGAACTCCCAAATGATCATTATTAGGGGTGAAGCCATAAGGTTGTGCGAATAAACGTACAGCGACAAAGTGGGCAAAAGCCCTTACAAAACGGGCCTGTCCTTCCAGATCATCTTTTCTACCAGTAACTACGCCTAAATTTTCAAGCACAGTATTTGCCCTGTAATTGGCCTGATAATTATCCAAATAGAAATTCTTCTTGTAATCTCCAAAGATGGATGTTCTTCTGTTATAGATCTCCCCAAAATCGGTATTTAGAGTAGTTCCATCAATATTATCGGCCAACAGCTCCGAAAAAACCTGATATTTCCCACCAAAAACATTTCCGTTCATGATTTGATAAGCTCCGTTCATTACAGACACAACACTTGCTTCATCTTTTAAAGCCTCTGCTTTAGTAATCGTATTTAAAGGAGGAGCGTCTAAAAATTTCTTACAGCCTCCAAAGCCTGCGAGTACAAACAGGAATAATATTCCGCCTGCAAATATTTTAATGTTATTTTTCATCTTCAATATTTTAATTGACATAATTAGATAGACTAAAATGAGGTTGAAAGACCAAAGGTTACCGATTTTTGTTGTGGAGTAGTCAGATACATCACATTAGGACTCATATTTCTGTCCTGAGGATCAGAGAAATCACGTGCAATTTCCGGATCACCGCCAGGATATTTACTAAAGGTCAGCAAGTTCATCCCTGTGACAAAAACACGGGTATTGTTCATCCCCAATTTTTTCGCAAAGGCCGTTGGAAAACGATATGCCAGCGTTAACTCTCTTAAACGCATGAACGAAGCATCGTATAAGAACATTGTCGAGTTATACTGCCATTCACTTGATAAACCCGGATAGGTTCCCGGAGTCATGGTCAAACGCGGAAATTTAGCAACATCCCCTGGCTTTTGCCAACGGTCCGAAATATCAGTCCTTATATTCCAATCTGTAACTATTCCAAGCTGGCGTTTTGCTGAGCCATCATATATATTTCCTCCCAATGCAAAAGTGAACAAGGAAGTGAGCTCAAATCCTTTGAATGAAAAAGTATTTGTTAAACCACCAACATAGTTTGGCATTACCTGACCAACAGCCACCCGGTTATCAAGCGAGAAAGTCTTGGTCTGGTAACCATCTTTATCAAGCCATATCGGTAACCCATCTGCAGAGTCTACCCCTACATAACGCACAAGATAATTTGTACCCACAGGCTTTCCAACTATAATACGAGTATCATTTGTCGCACCCTGAATTGCATCAGAGGATAGACTTCCAATACTCAGTACCTTATTGTAATTTTTTGAAATGTTAAAGTTTGTTGTCCATTTAAAATTCTTGCTTTGAATATTTATGGTATTTAAACTCAACTCCATTCCCTCATTTAAAATTTCCCCTACATTCTGATATGCGGTTAAGAATCCGGTCGAAGGAGAAATACCTCCACTAATCAGGACCTTTGATGTTTGCTTGTGGTAATAGGCAAACTCACCGGTTATACGGTTGTTCAGAAACCCGTATTCAAGTGCTGCATCAATACTTTTCAGTTGTTCCCATTGTAAATTAGGGTTCTCAACATTCTGGGGAGTTACTACCGGCTGGCCATTATAAGAGCCGCTATTACCAAATTTAGCATAATATTCGCCAGGGGGAATATTAGCATTACCGGTAATACCATAACTTGCCCTTAATTTTAAATTGCTGACAACTTTGCTATCCCTTAAAAAATTCTCCTGACTCAGCGTCCATGCTGCAGAAGCAGCTGGAAAATAACCATATTTATTGTTTGGGCCGAATTTAGAAGAGCCGTCACGGCGCATCAAGACCTGAAGGTAATATTTATTGTCAAAGGAGTAATTTGCCCTGGCGAATAAACTGGCAAAAGTAGTCCTGTTCGCACCATTTACATAATACAGATTCCCTCCCATTTGCTGCATTTGTAAATACATCGCCTCTTTGTTTTCGGAATAAGGTCCATCAGCATCACCATAAATTCCATTAGGATATCCATTGAGTTCAGAAGTCTGGTTTTCTGCTCCAGCCAATAAAGTCAGTTTACTTTTTTCAGTAAAATTAATATCGTAAGTCGCTGTACCTGTAAAACTATGGTTGATTTGCTGATTATACCATCTGTTTGCATAGCCTCTTGTATTCCCGGTTAACTCCTTTGGTTTAAACTGATCTTCGGTAATGGTCAGGTGATCAATATTCCCAATTCCCTTAATACTAAAATTTTTGAATGGTTTTAGTTCCAGGGTCAAACCTCCAAGCAAACGTTGATCCACACTTTTCCAATCCATATAGTTAATTGTTCTGGCCGGATTAGCTCCATTACTCCAATAAGTACCATCTGCATTAAACACAGGATAGATTGGAAGCGCTGTAGACATTGCATCACCAATCCCCCCATCCCAAGCCGCACTGACACGCTGGTTTGTACCTTTACTATAACCTAAGTTGATACTCGCATTGAAATAATTCGTCGGCTTAACATCAACATTTGTCCTAAAACCATATTTCTCATAAGAATTACCTTTTAAAAAACTTTGATTATCATCATGGTTAACGCTGATATAAGTTTTCAATTTTTCAGTTCCCTGACTAAGGGATAAATTTTGTTCATTGTATTTACCTGTACGTGTTACCAAATCAAACCAATTGGTATTGGTTTGCTGAGCCTGGTCCCAGGTTATACCCTGAGGCAAGGTAGCCAGTCCAGTATGACCGTCATTTGTCCAGGCTTCTTGTCTTAAAGCCAGCCATTCTGAAGCGCTGGCGAATTTAGGTTTAGAGGCATAGGTACTTAAGCCGTACTTGGTTGAAAAATTAATCGCAGGAGATCCAGACTTTCCTCTTTTTGTTGTTACCAAAATTACGCCGTTCGCTCCTCTGGAGCCATAAATTCCCGCCGCGCCTGCATCTTTTAAGATATCAATGGATTCAATATCTTCAGAATTGATGGTCGCCAAAGGGTTTTGATTCATCCCTCCCCGGTTTCCACTGATGAATGGGTCTGAGGTTACAGGAACACCGTCTATAACATATAACGGATCACCTCCAGCACTAATGGACCCAATACCCCGTACGCGAATGACGGAACCACTTCCTGCCAAACCGCTTCCCTGTGTAACCTGCACTCCGGGAGCGCGGCCCTGTAAGCTAGCCTCAAAGCTTGGTGTTGGTAAAGCGGCTATCTTCTCGCCTGAAACTCTTGCGATCGATCCTGTGACTTCTCTTCTGGTCTGTGTTCCATAGCCAACTACAACCACCTCGTTCAGACTTTGGTCGTTTGGTTTCACTATAAAATTAATTGTCGTGGCCCCTTTAATAGTAACCGATTTCTCCGTGGTCGTATAACCAATGAAAGTAGCAGTTACCGTAAACTGGCCATTTGTCAATCCCATTAGCCTGTAGACTCCATTTCCATCGGCAATAGTACTTTTGCCAATACTTTTGATTTGTACAGATGCTCCGGGTAAAGGCAGTCCGGTCTCATCTAATACTTTACCAGTTAAGGAACTGGTTTGTGCATTTGCTGCCAGTGTAGCGAAGGCCAGAAACACTAAGAGAAAATGCCTGATCAGGTAAAAAACTTTCATATTTTTGAAGTCGTTTTTAAGTGTAAATATTTGGTTAACAATCAGAGTGTATAACACTTAGGGTAAATTTACATTTGGCAACGATAATTCAAAATTTTATATTTTATTTTTTTCCAGCACCATATTTTATACTAAAAACAGCTTCAAAAAACCAAAAATATTTGCAAGTCAATTTAATTAAAAAATACACACTATATATTTTCAACATTGATTATCAATTAATTACAAACAAAAATCAAGATTTCAAGTGTATCTGATACACTAAGGTGTTTTTGAGGGTATTTTCGGGAACGATACCGGGAACGTTCCCGAAAATACTGACGATTAAACCAAAATGGTCAGTATAAAAAACACCAAATTCTGCGCGTTTTAACAAAAACATCAAAAAAACTTAACAATAAGTGGTGATTTTCAGAGCTAAAAAAACCTCATTTTTAAGCCTTTTTTTCGGTCGATTTTCGCTTGATCAATTTAGAATCCAGTACTACTTTTTTATTGATATCTACTGAGTCCGGAGACTCCAGCATTTTGAACAAAAGCATAGCGGCTTCTACCCCTATTTCGGTAGCTGGCTGGGTAATCGTGGTTAAGGATGGATTGAGTAAGGGGGCGATCTCCAGACTTGAAAAACCAATTACTTTTAGGTCATCAGGAATTCTGATCTCCAGGTCATAACAGGCATAATAAGTCGCAAAGGCCAAACGCTCTACCGAAGTAAACACCCCATCGGGCTTCAGCTCCTTCAGCATTTTCTTTAAAATAGTATTGTTCTTTTTATAACTGTTGCTGCAGTCTACAATCAGACGATCATCAAAAGGAACATTATACTTTTCCAATGCATCAATATAACCCTGCATTCTGGTCTTTCCTATGGAAAGGTTTTTATTGATCACTAGGTAGGCAATTCTGGAACAGCCCTGTTTGATCAGGTGTTCCGCAGCAGAAAAACTACTGTCGTAATCGTTGGTGATGACGCGGGGGGTTACAATATCTTCGTAAACACGGTCAAAAAAGACCAGAGGCAAGCGTTTTTGTGCCAGTTCGTTCAAATACGTATGGTCATTGGCCTCACCGGATACTGACATAATAATCCCATCTGCACGGCCGTTGTGCAAGTGGTGGATAAAAGAAACCTCTTTCTCATACTCATCCTCCGTTGCATAGATCAGGATATGATAGCCCTTCTCCCTCGCAATACGTTCTATTCCATGAATGGCCTGTGAAAAAAAGTTATTGGCAAGTTCGGGTACAATAACCGCAATCGTTTTGCTGCGCTGCTCCCGGAGGTTACTCGCATGGTGATTGGGCTGGTAATTAAGTTCTTTGGCTTTCGCTAGTATCCTTTGTTTCGTTCCCTTGCTGATATCACTGTTGTCTCTAAACGCTCTTGAAACTGTGGAAGTAGACAGGTTCAGGGCCCTAGCCAGTTCCTTTATATTGATATTATGCATGCGTCTTCTTCATCCCCCGGTTTGCTATTTACTTATTTAGAAGTAAATATAGCAGAAAAGTTACCCGGCAATAAAAAATAATGTGATATAATTTTCAGAAACCAGGAACAAATGGATGATGCAGGGATAGGTCAGGTTCTTCACAAGGAAAGGACTTCTTCACGCCTTGTACACACTTCCGTCACAATTCATACACAAACAGGTACCTTTTTGTGAAGAAAGTGTGTCTAATGTGTGTATTATGTGAGGCTCAGCCATTAACCAGAACAATAAAGATCTGCAATTATTCTACTCTAAAGTATACCGTTCTCTATTGTATAAGTATAAATATTTCTACAAAAGAGAAATATTCCGTATATTACTAATTATAAACCAATTATAAATTTAAATTCAAAAAATGGGTAGAATAAAAAAAGGAATTATGGGCCCCTTCTCCGGAAAAGTGGGCACAGTAGTTGGAGCAAGCTGGCACGGAATAGACTATATGCGAAGTTTACCGACAACGAGTAACAAAAGCGCTTCAATTCGACAGCTAGGGCAACGCGCCAAGATGATTTTACTAAGAGGCTTTTTGCTGGGTACTGACGAGATTATTAAACGCAGTTTTCAAAATTTCACGCAGGCAATGCCCATGAACGGGGCGCTTTCCTACAACCTCAAACATGCAATTACAGGAACTTATCCTGAGCTCAGGATAGACTTTCCAAATTTATTGTTCAGCAAAGGAGATCTTCATGGGGCATCGTTGCCAGAGGCTGCTTCTGTGGTCAGCAACGCTTTAGATTTCAGTTGGATCAACAGTAATTTTTCACCCATGAGTGCCGCAGATGATCTGGTTACCCTGGTGGTATATGATCCGGTAGAAATGCAATTTTCAACACTCCTGGAGGCTGGTAGCCGGGAAGAAGGGCTCGTCCGGATTGTCCTTCCCAAAAAATTCAGCGGACATGCTGTACATTGCTATATCAGTTTTTTCTCGCAGCAATTTCAGATCAGTTCCACCAATCAATATCTGGGCGGGATTGAGGTTAAATAGAGCGTAAAACGTTCTATTTAACCTCATCCTCTATCTTAGTCTTTCCACTTCCACTCGCCTGCGATCTTCAGCGGAAGTTCGAGATTATTCTCCTTTAAAAAAGCTTTCAGTGCCTCATCAGATTGACGGGTAACAGGAATCCGCGGTGTATTGGCCAGTGCATAGGTCAGCATGGTGCTATAGCGCACGGTGTTTTTCAGCCCCTGTTCATCCACCAAACTGAATACATCACCATTTGAATGATAAAATTGTCCGGACTGGTTGGGCAATTCTCCGCCAAAACCGCCGCCTACAGGAATACCCATCAGCATAAACGGTTCGTGATCACTATGCAATCCTGCTTCTCTAAGGAACCCGTTCCTGAAACCAGTATCCAGTTTAACAATATCACTTCCCCATGAGGTGAACAGGTCTTTCATTTCCTTTCTGCTGCTCAAAAAACCTTTTGGGTCGTTGGTCATATCATAGTTCAGCATAAATTTCAACTGACCCAGTGTATTGGATTTCAAGGCATCGGCGATATACGCTTTAGAACCCAAAAGTCCCTCCTCTTCCCCCATAAACAACACAAACTCTACAGTCCGTTTGGTTTTCAATTTGAGTGCTTTAAATGTGCGCGCCATATCGATCACAGCAAAAGAACCGATCCCATTGTCGATAGCACCTGTGGCCAGATCCCAGCTGTCCAGGTGCCCGCCGACAACAATCTTTTCTGCCGGCAGACTGCTTCCTTTTAAAATGGCCACCACATTGCGGGCTTTGATCATTCCAGAGAAATTGGTCATGTTTAAACGGGCAAACCGAGCTTGTGTTTTCAGGCTTTCTTTTACTTTCATCCCATCCTCCAGGCCAATACAAACGGCTGGAATCGGAATCAGCTTTCCGGTAACGGATGCAGTACCGGTTAAAAGCACATTATTTTGTACTGTATTGATCATGATGATGCCAACTGCACCATATTTGGTCGCAATAGCGGTTTTTTCTGAGCGGTGCAGGGAGGGTGTTCCGGCAGGAGATCCGGGAAGAACGCCAAGGTAAACCAGGGCAATTTTTCCTTTGACTTTATCCGCCGCCTGCTGATAATCGGCTTCCAGTCCATTGCCCATGTCCACCAGCTCTGCTTTTACATCGGCTTTGACCGGGGAATGTGCCAGGGCAACGGAAGAGACCTTTTCCAATTGATCAGGACTGTTTCCTATGCTTGTTTCGTTACTGATCCTGCTCCAGCTTTCTACTTGAAAAGGCTGGTACTTCACTTCATATCCATAAGATTTTAGCAGGTTATAAGCATAAGCTTCCGCTTTTGCCCCATTGGCCGAACCTGTTAAACGGTGTCCGATGGTTTCGGTAGCTTCTTTAAGATTGGAATAGGCTTTAGAGTGAGTTTGAACTTCAGTATTAATGGCCGAAAATGCATTAAAAAAGTGATCCTGGGCAAAAACAGGGATACAACTGCATAAGATCAATAAGCTAGACAAATATTTCATAGATCAAATTTTTACGAATTAAGATTGTAGGTTGAAACCGGATACAGCAAAAATTATTTTTTGCGCTCCGTGGTATAACGGACAAGTTGCTCCAGGCCGGTTCTGGCATCGCCAGGTTCAAAACTGTGCAGAATATCAAAAGCTTCCTTCTGGTACTCTTCCATTTTTTCATTGGCATAGCGAACCCCTTCTTTCCAGTTCACAAAATCAATGATCTCCTGGATCTTTACCGGGTCGTCCTGGTGATTTTTAACCAGGTTGATGATGCGTTTCTTCTCCGCTTTGTCCGAACGGTTTAAGGCATAGATCAGCGGAAGGGTAACTTTCTTTTCTTTAATATCGATGCCTATAGGTTTGCCTACATCATCAGTCCCAAAATCGAAAGTATCATCTTTGATCTGAAAGGCAATACCTACCTTTTCTCCAAAAAGACGCATCTTTTCGATTACTTCGTCGCTGGCTCCGGCAGATGCAGCACCACATGCACAGCAGGAAGCAATTAAAGAGGCTGTTTTCTGACGGATCACGTCAAAGTATAAAGCCTCACTGATGTCCATACGCCGCACTTTTTCGATCTGGAGCAGTTCACCCTCACTCATTTGCTTTACAGCTTCTGAAACGATCTGAAGTAAGCGGAATTCATTGTTATTGACCGAGAGCAGGAGCCCTTTGGCCAGGAGATAATCACCTACAAGTACAGCAATCTTATTTTTCCACAGGGCATTTATGGAGAAGAAGCCTCTTCGCTCGTAGGCGTTGTCTACGACGTCATCGTGTACCAAAGTGGCTGTATGCAGGAGCTCTACCAGTGCAGCGCCGCGATGCGTGGATTCGACAATACCACCACATAATTTGGCAGCAAAGAAAACGAACATCGGACGGATCTGTTTCCCTTTCCTTTTAACGATATAATGCGTTATCCGGTCCAGTAATGGAGCATCACTGTGCATGGAAGCTTTAAACTTCTCCTCAAAAACCGTAATATCGGCAGCTATGGGTTCTTTAATCTGATCTATTCCCGGCATGCAGGTTCAAAAATATTGTCCACAAACATAAATTAAATTCCTCTAATATGGGCAAAAATCTGCTCTGCATGTACTCTTGAGTTTTCTATGAACCATTTATGAGTATCTTTCCCCCCGCAAACTACACCTGCAAGGTATAATCCGGGAAGGTTAGTTTCCATGGTATCAGCATTATAGACCGGAACACCTCCTTTATCGTCTTCCAGCTGGATGCCAAAACGCTTTAACATGCCGAAGTCAGGTTTATAACCTGTCATAGCAATCACAAAGTCATTTTCGATCTCTAAAATTCCATCTTCAGTACGGATTTGCACAGACTCCGGTGCAATTGACAACAGCTCGGCATTGTAATACGCTTTAATTTCCCCTTCTTTAATCCTGTTTTCAATATCAGGGCGTACCCAATATTTCACATAAGAGCCAATCTCGTTGTTCCGGATCACCAAGGTTACTTTGGCCCCTTTCCGATAGGTTTCCAGGGCTGCGTCAATAGCCGAATTGTTTGCTCCTACCACAACAACATTCTGGAAAGCATATAAATGAGGATCTTTATAATAATGTGTTACTTTTGGCAAGGCTTCTCCGGGAATATTCATCATTACCGGTACATCGTAAAATCCAGTGGCAATCACTACATATTTTGTGCGGTAACTGCCTTTGGATGTATGGGTATCAAAATAGCCGTCAATTTGCATGGAAACCGTTTTCACTTCTTCAAAAAGCCGGATATTTAAACTGAATTTTTCAGCTACCCGGCGATAGTATTCCACCGCTTCGTTCCGGTTGGGTTTGGGATTGATGCTCACAAAAGGCACACCTCCGATTTCCAAACGTTGTGAAGTGGAAAAGAAGGTCATAAAAACCGGGTAATTGTACAAACTATTGACCAGGGCACCCTTCTCTACGACTACATAGCTGAGACCAGCTTTTTGCGCTTCAATGGCACAAGCCATTCCAATAGGTCCGGCACCAATGATCAGTACATCATATGTGTTCATAGGCAGGTTAAAGGTTTAAGCTTTCATGGCTTTGGAAGGGCAGGCAAAATCTGTCCTTTTAAGACCTGTCTGTTTAATTGCCCCATAGCCACCAGCAATATCGATCACCTGATCTATTCCTCTGGCTTTTAAAATAGAGGCTGCGATCATAGACCGGTAACCACCAGCACAATGGATATAATAGGTTTCATCAGGGTGGATCTCACTGGTCCATTCATTGATATAATCCAACGGCCGGGTTAAAGTAGATTCCAAATGCTCTGCCTCGTATTCTCCCGGCTTGCGCACGTCCAGGACATGGATATCGGGTTGCTGGGTCAGGATGTTTTCGAAGGCTTCGGCTGAAATAGAGGTAATGGTATCAATATCTTTTCCTGCTGCCGTCCAGGTTCCAATACCACCTTGAAGATAGCCAATGGTATTGTCATAACCTACCCTGGCCAGACGGGTCAGTGCTTCTTCTTCTTTTCCTTCTTCTACGATCAACAGCAAAGGCTGCCGCAAGTCGGTGATCAACGCACCTACCCATGGGGCAAACTGGCCGTTTAAGCCAATATTCACAGAGGAAGGGATAAATCCTTTGGCAAAAACCTGCGGATCTCTGGTATCGAGCAATAAGGCTCCGGTTTGATTGGCCAATGCTTCGAATGCTTCGGCACTGAGCGGGTTTAAGCCTTTTTCAAAAACCTGGTCTACACTTTCGTAGCCATGTTTGTTCATGGAAGCATTTTTCGCAAAGTATTGTGGAGGCGGCAAAATGCCGTCGGTAACTTCTTTAATGAATTGTTCCCTGCTTGCGGCTTTTAAAGCGTAATTGACTTCTTTCTGATGACCCAGGGTATCGAAGGTTTCCTTGCTCATGTTCTTACCGCAGGCAGAACCTGCTCCATGGGCCGGGTATACCAATACCTCATCGGGAAGATTCAGGATTTTACTATGCAGGGAGTCGTATAAAGTTCCTGCCATATCTTCCATGGTCAGATCACCTTGCTGTGCCAGGTCCGGACGACCAACATCACCAATGAACAGGGTATCCCCGGAAAATATACAATAAGGCTTTCCTGTTTTATCTTTGAGCAGATAGGTAGTTGACTCCGGCGTATGGCCTGGGGTATGCAGCGTTTGTATAGTAAGTTCGCCTATCCTGAATTCTTCTCCGTCTGCAGCAATATGCGCCGGAAAAGAAGTTTTGGCAGTGGGGCCATAAACTATAGTTGCTCCTGATTTCTCGGCCAGGTCGATATGGCCGGAAACAAAATCCGCATGAAAATGAGTTTCGAAGATATACTTGATGACCGCGCCATCCTTTTGTGCCTTTTTCAGGTAAGATTCTACCTCTCTGAGGGGATCAATGATTGCGGCTTCTCCATTACTTTCAATATAATAGGCGGCCTCTGCCAGACATCCGGTATAAATTTGCTCTATCTTCATAGCATCTGAATAATAAGCCATAAAAATACGGCTTATTATTCAGGAACACTGCCTTCTGAAACGAATTTACAGAAGTTTTACTTATACAGTGAGCTCTCCGCGAAGGGATTGCTCCATGAGTTTGGTGATTTCCGTCATCGGCAGGCCAAGCCCCATAAGATACATTAATTTAGTCACTGCGGCTTCAAAAGTCATATCATAACCACTAACCACGCCCATTTGCTGCAGCTTTTTACTGGTCTCGTATTTACCCAGTTCTACTGAACCTACCTGGCACTGGGTAATGTCTACAATGACCTTTCCAGCATCAACAGCTTCCTGGAGGCTATCAATGAACCATTGGGCTGTAGTGGTATTTCCAGAGCCAAAGGTTTCCAGTACAATGGCGTTGACAGAAGATTGGGTAACGGCCTGAACCGCCTGAGGGGTAATACCCGGATATAGTTTAATGACCCCGATATTGGCGTTAAAATCTGCATGGACCTTAAAGGCTTCTTTCGGCTGCTGCTGAATATAGTTCTTATAGAAGGTTAAATGCACACCCGCCTCCGCAAGTTTTGGATAATTTGGTGTCCGGAAAGCTTCAAACTTTTCAGAGTTGTACTTAATGGCACGATTACCTCTAAACAACTGGTAATCAAAATAAATACAAACTTCAGGCACCATAGCTTTACCATGTTTTTTAGTGGCGGCAATTTCCAGGGCGGTGATGAGGTTCTCCTTGGCATCGGTTCTGATCTCTCCTATGGGCAGCTGAGATCCCGTCAGTACAACCGGTTTGGCCAGGTTCTCCAGCATAAAACTCAGGGCCGATGCAGTAAAAGCCATCGTGTCTGAACCATGGAGGATTACAAAACCATCGTACTGGGCGTACTTATTCTCAATGATCCGGGCCAGTTTGGCCCAGATGTCCGGATGCATGTTGGAGGAGTCCAGGATCGGATCAAAAGAATGCACATCGAGCTGGTAGTTTAGGCGTACCATCTCGGGAACATTTTGCTGGATCTGCTCAAAATCAAAAGGTATAAGCGCACCAGTCTGCGGATTATTGACCATGCCAATAGTTCCGCCAGTATAAATAATAAGTAGTTTAGTCATTGACTGCTAAACTAAAAAAATCTTTCTGGAATTAAGTGTAGTAATATCAGCTATTTCATCAACAGAAATACCATAAATTTCCGACAGTTTCCTGGCCACATAGATCAGGTAGCTACTCTCGTTTGGCTTGCCTCTGAACGGCACCGGGGCAAGGTAAGGCGAATCGGTTTCCAGAACGACATGTTCGAGAGGAACGTATTTAAGTACTTCATCCAGCCCGGCTTTCTTATAGGTCACCACGCCGCCAATTCCGAGGTAAAACCCAAGTTCGACAGCTTTGAGCGCCTGATCCAGATTTCCGGTAAAACAATGCAGAATACCACGGAGCTTATCGTCTTTTTCTTCTTCCAGCACTTCAAAAACCTCATCAAAAGCTTCCCTGCAGTGGATGACAATAGGCAAGTCCAATGCTTTGGCCCATTTGATCTGTTCTTTAAAGGCTTTTTGCTGGATACCCAGTGTGGTCTTATCCCAGTAAAGGTCTATACCAATCTCCCCTATAGCATAGATCTTCCGGCCGGCTATACTGGCATAGATCTCTTCCAGTACGGCTTCAAAGTCTTCCTTTACATCACAGGGATGGAGCCCTGCCATGGCAAAACAATTTTCCGGGTAACGTTCTACCAGTTCATTGATCATGGCAATGGAAGCCACATCTACATTGGGCAGAAACAGGCGGTGTATCCCCTGGTCAAAACAGCGTTGCAGGAGTTCGCTTTGCTTCTGCTGGTCTCTTTCGTAATAAAGATGGGTATGGGTATCGGTTAAAAGCATGGGACAAAGATACAAAATAAAAAACCCTGTCTACATTACATAGACAGGGCAATGGGTTATAACCCGAAGGCTAATGGCCTGATTATTTTTTAACTGGTGCTGGTGTTGCAGCAGGGTTTACTGGTGCTGGCGGAGCTGGCACAGTAACTGCTGAAGGTTTTTTAATATCTGTCAATTCTACTTCAAATACCAATGGAGTATATGGACTGATACCGCCCTGAGGCATACCGTTCTCGCCATAAGCTAATTTAGAAGGGATGATGAATGTGGCTTTACCACCTTTACCGATCAGTTGCAAACCTTCGTCAAAACCAGGGATTGCTCTTCCCAATGCAAATGCACGTGGACCGTATTGAGCCATTGGGTTAAATTTGCCGGTTTCTTTGGCAATTTTAGCGTCACTGGTATCAAATACATTGTCTTTTCCGTTTGATTTTTTGGTGGTCAGTTTACCTGTATAGTTCACCATAATGGTATCTCCAACTACTGGTTTTTGTGCACTTCCAGGAGTGGTGATCACATATTGCAGGCCAGAAGCTGTAGTTTGTACTTTCAGGTTATTGTCTGCAATATATTTTTTAATTTTTCCTTCTTCAGATGCTTTGTGTCTTTCAACTGTTGCCTTATAGTCCTTCTGGAAGAAATCTTTGGCTTTGTTCTGGAAAGTAGAATCTGCTTCTTTTGGATCTTTGTGCAATACTTTCTCAATTTTAACGGTAAATACCAGGTATTTATCATTTTTCAGGTTAGCTGGTTTTGGCTGACCTGAGTGTTTAGCCATCGTATCTAAATCCAGTTTGAAAGTTGCACTGTCACCTTCACCAAAAAGGTACAATACATCGTTCATATCACCTGCATATTGTTTTTTACCTACAGGGAAGATTTGAGGTTGCTCAAGATCGTAGGTATTTGCCATCACTGAATCTTTTTCATTTTTTTGAATAAAGTTCAATTTAATGATATCACCTTCTTTGATTTTTTCTTTTCCTTCTGATTTATGTATCATGTACATTAAACCACCCGGTCCTTTTTTGTAGTTATTACAAGCAGCTAAACCAAGCGTAGCTGCAAAAAGAAGTACTAAAGTTTTTTTCATTGCGTTTTTTGTCGTTTTATTTTTTTATCGTTTTGTTTATTTTATATCAGCGGCTCTCAAGAGGGCTTTGCCGTTTTCGTTTATTAATTTTTATTTCAGCTGTCCTCAAGAGGGCTTCGCCGTTTTATCGTTTTGTTTATTTTTATTTCAGCGGCTCTCAAGAGGGCTTCGCCGTTTTATCCTTTTGTTTATTTTATATCAGCGGTCCTCAAGAGGGCTTTGCCGTTTACGTTTATTGCAGTAACTGTGTTTTATACTCTGTCAAAATAGATTTAAACTTCTCAACAGTATCTGTTAAACTCTCATCAGAAGCACCTCCAGCGGCATTTCTGTGCCCACCACCATTGAAATATTTTTTACAGATCTCATTGGCAGGAAAATCTCCGGTAGAACGTAAAGAAAGTTTAACCCGGTCAGTTCTTTCTATAATGAAAGCAGCCAGCCTGATGCCGTTTACAGACAATGCATAATTCACGATCCCCTCCGTATCTCCGGTAACAATATTATATTTTTTAAGTTCTTCGGCAGTAACGGTAATGATAGCAGTATTGAATTCTCTTAAAATCTCCAGTTTGTTGGTTAAGCAATGTCCTAAAAAGCGTAAACGGTTTTCAGTAGCATTATCGTATACCAGCTGGTGAATTCTCCAATGTTCCGCGCCGGCATCGATCAGATCTGCGCCTATCCTGTACACTTCCGAAGTTGCCGAAGGGAAACGGAAAGAGCCTGAATCTGTCATGATCCCTGTATACAGACAAGTTGCAATATCTTTAGACATGAATGCACCATCCTCAAGTTCGTGCACAATAAATTCATAAACCAGTTGGGCAGCAGCACAGGCATTGATGTTCCAGCATCGGTAATCGTCAAAATCTTCCGGTTCCAGATGGTGGTCGATCATGATCTTATAAGCTTCCGAAGCCCGGATCACTTCTCCAAGTTCATTGATCCTGCTCAGGGTATTAAAGTCCAGGCAAAAGATCAAAGAGGCCTCGGCTACATGCAGGTCGGATTGTTCCTTTTGCTCTGTATATATAATAACATCTGAGTTATTAGGAAGCCAATGCAGAAAGTATGGATAATCTGTCGGTGTAATCACCTTAACATGGTGCCCTTTCTGGATAAGGTAAGCATACAAACCCAGGGACGATCCCATTGCATCGCCATCTGGCTTATGATGCGTCGTAATTACAATTTTCTGCGGCGTTGCCAGCAAAGATTTTAGTTCTGAAAGAGATAACATATATTTCGCTGCAAAGCTAACAATTTAATGAAGAAATGAATGCCTTTATATTTCAAGCTTTAATATTACCAGTATAAAACGTAATTTTGCAAAAAAATTAAAACAAAAATGGCTACAAACAGAACTTTTACAATGATCAAGCCTGATGCTGTTGCTAACGGACATATCGGAGCAATCATCAACGACATCACTTCTGCAGGTTTCAAAATCATTGCATTAAAGTATACTAAATTAACTCCTGAGACTGCAGGTAAATTTTACGAAGTTCACAAAGAGCGTCCTTTCTACAAGGATCTTGTTGAATTCATGTCTTCAGGTCCTATCGTTGCTGCGATCCTTGAAAAAGACAACGCAATTGAAGATTTCAGAAAATTGATCGGCGCGACTAATCCTGCTGAAGCAGCTGAAGGAACTATCCGTCAGAAATATGCAAAATCAATTGATGCAAACGCTGTTCATGGTTCAGACTCTGATGAGAATGCTCAAATCGAAGGTGATTTCTTCTTTACAGCAGACGAGCGTTTCTAAGCAATACACGAAACAACTTATAAAAAAAGCACCTCATAAGGGTGCTTTTTTTATGCCCATCCCTCAAACCCTGCCTCAACTATCCCTCTGCTACATGCCCGGACACTCCTCCCGGTTAAGCACCCGGAAAAAAAATCAATGTTACTCAGGAAGAGACCTCAGCTTTCGAAGCAGTCCGCGCAGCGGCGCGCAGAAAGCGTAGTCTCGGAAGAGTACATTGATTTTTTCATTGGAATATAATTTGATTTTAATGGTTATGAAGCTATCATGAGTTTCTATTCATTGTTTTGTAAGTGTAAACTCATGATGGTTTCACCAAGCTTATTTCTCTTCTTTTTCTTTATGTTTCAAAAATGTATAACTTTCCGCTTTCAAATCTTAGCACAGCTACACATTTAACATTTAAACACATAATGAAAACAGCCTTTATCGCCCTGTTGCTTCCTCTAACAACGTTCACAGCAATGGCGCAAACCAAAAAACACCCTGTAAAAAAAGCCCTTGTAAAAGCACCTGCTATCAAAAACGGTCTTGATTCTGCCAGCTACGCCTTTGGAACCAGTATGGCAACAAACCTGAAGAACAACGGTGTAACCGCTTTAAACTACGAACTTTTTATCCAGGGACTAAAAGACACCTTCACCGGCAAAACTCCCCTGTTGTCAGGTGATAAAACACAAACAGCCATCAATAATCTCTTTGCCGGAGCCAGCAAGAAAAAATATGCCGGTATCATTGCAGAAGGAAAAACATTCCTGGAAAACAATAAAAAAACAGCAGGTGTAAAAACGACAGCCAGCGGTTTGCAATATATTGTACTTAAAGAAGGCAGTGGCGCACATCCGGCTGCTACAGACACCGTAACTGCACATTACAAAGGAACCCTGCTGAGCGGCAAACAGTTTGACAGTTCTTATGACAGAAATGAACCATTGGCTTTACCGTTAAACCGTGTTATTCCAGGATGGACAGAAGGCATACAACTCATGCAGCCAGGTTCCAAATACAAATTTTTCATTCCGTACAACCTGGCCTACGGAGAACGCGGTGCCGGACAGGATATCCCTCCATACAGCACATTGATCTTTGAAGTAGAGTTGCTTAAAATAAACGGCAAATAGTCCTTCCCAAACCATTTTCATAAATCATTGTTATCTAGGAAAACAATGATTTATGAATCTTAAAAAATATCTTCCTCTTGGAATAGTTGCCCTTCTTGTGACCACCTTAAGCAGTTGCTCTGTGATAGAAGGCATTTTTAAAACCGGTGTATGGACCGGTGTGATTATCGTCGTGATTATCCTTGCCCTGATCATCTGGGTCATTGCCAAAGTGTTTGGCGGCGGTGGAAAGAGCTAGAAAGAATTAAAGAAACACGATTTCTGTGATGACCTCAGAACCGGTACGTTCATTAATACTTTGGATAATGCCGGTTCTGACCATTAAAAGATCGTTCTTGATCACCGAGGATTCAATACGTACAAATAATTTTTTATTGTTTACATAGATCTGGGTAGTCCTGTTGGCAATAGCTTTACCCATAATTTCGGGCCATAAGGCCACCACAGAAGTTTGATCAAACTTCCCTTTCAGTTTATAGACAGCCAATAATTTATCGATGCCCTCTTTTAGAGTAATATCATTCGGTTTACGCATGTTTTACAGCCCCGTTATCTACGTCGAATAAAGTTACGGGAACTTTAATGCTATTAAAAATATTCAGCACTCTTTCTTTTCCTGTATCTGTTATAAAGATCTGACCAAAATCATGATGGGAAACCATTTCCATAAGTTTTCTCATGCGATGATCGTCCAGTTTATCAAAAATATCATCCAGCAGCAGCAACGGCTTAAATCCCCGGTATTTTTGCAGGTAAGCATATTGTGCCAGTTTAAGGGCAATCAAAAAAGACTTTTGCTGCCCCTGGGACCCAAATTTCTTTAAAGCCATTTCCCTGATGGTAAAAACCAGTTCATCTTTATGAATACCTACCGTAGTTCTTTCCAGAACCTTGTCTTTCTCTGCGGCTTGCTGCAATAAGGTTTCAAAATGATGTTCATTTAGTTGTGACTGGTACAACAAATGAACTTCTTCCTGCTCTTCAGTAATGAAGCTATAATACTTATTAAATAAGGGAATAAATTCTGCCATGAAACTTTTACGTTTCTCAAAAAGCTTGTTGCCCGAAGCCACCAGCTGCTCATCAAAAATCTGCAGCAATGCCGGATCGTACTTCCGGGTAAGTGCAATCTGCTTAAGCAGCGCATTTCTGTTCAGCAAATGACGGTTATATATAATCAACTCATCCAAATACCTGGAATCTGTTTGAGAGATCACATTGTCCATAAACTTTCTGCGTTCTTCACTCCCATCCATGATCAGGTTGACATCATAGGGAGAAATCATCACCACTGGAAACAGACCGATATGGTCGGCCAGCTTTTCGTATTCCTTTTTATTCCTCTTGAATTGCTTCTTCTGATTTTTCTTTACACCACAAGTGATCTTCTCATTCTTCTCTTTCCGGTCAAAATCGCCTTGTATTAAAAATAAATCTTCTCCCGATTTGATTTGCTGGCTGTCAATCGGATTGAAATAACCTTTACACAAACATAAATAGTGTATGGCATCGAGCAAATTGGTTTTTCCTGCGCCATTATTGCCCACAAAGGCATTTACCGTCTTTGAAAAACGCAGATCGGCATCTGTATAATTCTTGAAATTTAATAGGGTAATGTTTTTTAACCACATAGTTTATAGCCTCAAAGTTACCGTTTACCTTCGTTAAATCATTAAAGTTTAATTAAATACTAAAGAAAGGGGTTGATACTTTGAACGAAAAATGTATTTTTGCAATCCTTAATTTTTTTAAAATAAAATGTCCGCAACAGAAAAAGAACTCAACAACCCTGTAAGAAAGGGCTCTTTTGTACAAGAAAACTCAAAAAGCCTGTTATTTATTGCAGGTGCAGTAGTGGTATTAATTGGTATCTATATCTGGTACCAAAATGTATATTTAAAAGGCAGGGCTGAAGAAGCAACTGCAAAAATGTACAAAGCTGAGCAATATTTAGGTGTGGATTCTTTAGCCAATAAAGCCATTAACGGCGATGGTGGTTATCCAGGTTTTGAACAAATTGCCAATGAATATGCCAATACAAAATCTGCCAACCTGGCCAATCTTTATTTAGGCGGTATTTATTTACGTAAAGGTGAATATAAAAAAGCGACTGAAGCTCTGGGTAAATATTCTGAAACCGGAAGCCCGGTGGCAGATCCACTTGCTTTGGGTTTACTAGGTGATGCATACAGTGAGTTGAAAGACTACAAACAAGCAGCAACTTATTATAAAAAAGCAGCTGATAAAGCAAGCAACAAATTCACGTCTCCAATGTTCCTGAAAAAATTAGGCCTGGTCAATGAACAATTGAAAGACTTTAAAGGTGCTGAAGAAGCTTATACTAAGATCAAAACAGAATATCCTGCAAGCCAGGAAGCTGCAATGATTGACGAATACATTGCCCGCGCAGGCGCTCAGGCAAAATAAGGCAAAAAAGATTAAATTATTTTTACAAAGGCTAACCTGAAAGGTTGGCCTTTTTTTGTGGGCAATCCTTATCTTTGTACTATGGCTACACAACTTAAAAACCTTTCGGATTTTTCCCACACCACTGTTCCTGATGGTAAACCTTATAAATTTGCTATCGCTGTAGCAGAATGGAATGCAGAAGTAACCGGCGCTTTATACAACGGCGCGTTGGAAACTTTAAAAAAACATGGTGTCAAAGAAAAAAATATTCTTTCTGTGGCTGTTCCGGGAAGTTTTGAGCTGACAGGAGCTGCAGAGATCCTGTTGAAGAAACACCCCCACCTTGATGCGGTAATTTGCCTTGGCTGTGTCATCCAGGGAGAGACCAAACATTTTGATTTTATTTGCGATGCAGTAGCCAACGGTTTAACTAATATTGGAATTAAGCATGCAAAACCTGTCATTTTTGGTGTACTGACTACAAATGACCAGCAGCAAGCTATAGATCGCTCTGGCGGTAAACATGGTAATAAGGGCGATGAGGCAGCAATTACAGCAATAAAGATGGCTCATCTGGCTGATAGCCTGTAAACTAAAATTGATTATTTTTACAAAAAGCTGTAGCTTAGTAAATAAATCTGTCAAAACATGAAGAAAGTAGCGATCTTACTCCTGGGTGTTCTTTTTGCAACAGCTGTTCTGCAGGCCTGTTCCAACCGGGTATGCCCGGCTTATAGTTCTTATCCGGAAGGCCGTAAAAGGAGAGGATAGGTTTCTTTTATTGATTTTAACAACGATATAGATGCAGTGGACAAATATAACTGATGGTACTCAGATCAGTGAAATACAAAAACAAACCGGTTATAGCCTGATTTTTAAGCACAGCACAAGATGCTCTGTAAGTATGATGGCCAAGAGAAGATTTGAGATGGATTGGGATGCCTTACCTGAAGGCACAGCTCTTTACTTTTTAGATTTGATCAGCTATCGCGACATTTCTGCGCAGATAGCTGAAACTTTCCAGGTTCACCATGAATCTCCGCAGATCCTGCTGATCAAAGACGGAGATTGTATTCTGGATGCTTCTCACGGAGATATTTCTGCCGAAGAAGTAGCAGAGGTGATTAATAATTAAAGGTTACCGTTTTTTTCAAGTCGGGGTGCAGACTTTGCGCCACAGGACAGGTATAAGCAGATCTTTCAATGATCTTTTTGTCTTTGTCTGAATAGTTGTTTGCCGGAAACTGAAAGTCTACCACAATTTCAGCCACCCTTCTTGGGTTCTCAGCCATAATTTTGGTGATTTCACAAGTCGCTCCGTCTATATTAAAACCATGTTCCTGAGCGGCGATGCCAACGATGGTGAGCATACAGTTTCCTAAAGAAGTTGCCAAAAGATCGGTTGGTGAAAAAGCCTCCCCTTTACCTTTATTGTCTACCGGTGCGTCAGTAATGATTTCATTTCCTGAACGTAAATGTACGGATGTGGTTCTTAAGCCACCGTTGTAAGTTATTTTTGAAGTTGCCATAGGGTAAATTTAGACATTTTACAACATTACACCCAGCAAACATTTCATATTTATAACAATTCAATCCTATTGCTTAACTTTGTACCATGATCGAACTACCGGTTGTTTCAGCAAACCAAACACAGCGTAAACCAGACTGGCTTAGAGTTAAGCTGCCTGTAGGTAAAGAGTATGCGCAAGTACGCAGCTTAGTTGATACCCATAAACTCCATACCATCTGTGAAAGTGGCAATTGCCCGAATATGGGTGAGTGCTGGGGTGCAGGTACAGCTACCTTTATGATTTTGGGCAATATTTGTACCCGCTCCTGCTCCTTCTGTGCTGTAGCTACCGGAAGACCGCTTGCAGTGGATACTGATGAACCAAACCGCGTAGCAAATTCAGTAAAACTGATGCAGGTAAAACATTGCGTAATTACCTCAGTAGACCGCGATGACCTGAAAGACGGGGGCTCTATCATTTGGGCAGAAACCTTACAAGCCATTCGCAGGGAAAGTCCGGAGACCACACTCGAAACTTTAATTCCTGATTTCAGGGGAATATGGGATAACCTGTACCGTGTACTGGAAGAAAGGCCGGAAGTTGTTTCTCACAATATGGAAACCGTAAAAAGGTTAACCAGACAGGTTAGGATACAAGCTAAATATGACAGAAGTCTGGAGTGTTTAAAAAGAATATCCGAGTTTGGGGTCAGAACAAAAACAGGAATTATGCTTGGCCTTGGCGAAACGGAAGAAGATGTTTTTGAAGCCATGGATGATCTGGTTGCCAATGGAGTTCATATCCTGACCCTTGGTCAGTATTTACAGCCTACTAAAAATCACCATCCCGTTGTAGACTGGATCCATCCGGATCAATTTGCAAAATACAAAGAAATTGGTTTAGCTAAAGGTTTAAGATATGTAGAAAGCGGCCCGCTGGTACGGTCTTCTTATCATGCAGAAAAACACTTATTTGATTTCTGAGTTTAGTTTTTAAACTCCAAAACAAATAATATTTTCTCCTTGTTATAGAATCACTATATTAGTAACCGTTTGGCACCCTCGAAGAAAATATCATTGTCTGAAGAAGATTTGGTCCTTGCCCTTAAAAGCAGGGAGACCATTGCTGTACAGGCACTTTATGATATGTATTCAGGAGCCTTACTGGGGGTCATCTCCAGAATTGTCCTGCAACAGGAAATTGCCGAGGATCTTTTACAGGAAACCTTTGTCAAAATATGGAATTCCGCAGAGCAATATGACGCATCAAAAGGTCGTTTATTTACCTGGATGATGAATATTGCCCGCAATTTGTCTATCGATAAGATAAGATCTAAAGACTTTAGAAATACCAGTAAAAACCAAGATATAGAAAATAACGTAGATTTTATCGACGCGCAATCAAAAGTAACCTTTAATGCAGATATCCTGGGTTTAAAAGATCTGGTTACCGCATTAAAACCTGAATTTAAACATGTCCTGGACATGGTCTATTTCAGGGGGTATACACATGTTGAGGCGGCAGAGGAATTGGATTTGCCATTGGGGACAGTGAAGACCCGGATCAGAATGGCGATCATGGAGTTAAGAAAGAATTTTAATTAAAGTGGAAGAGGTTAGAGCATATATAGAATCGGGCATACTTGAACTTTACGTTCTCGGTCAGCTGTCGGCTGAAGAGCAACGGGAGGTGGAAGATATGGCTGCAAAGTATGCCGAGATCAGAAAGGAGATTGAGGCTATAGAAATTGCGATGGAAACTTATGCTATGAGCAATGCTGTTCTTCCTTCCGAAGGCCTGGATTTAAAGATTTTATCGGCTATTGAAGTGCTGAAAACTCCCGGAGAAGCACCCTCCCTTCCAACAGCAATAACCGAAAAAACAGTTACCGAACCCGTTCAGGCACCTCTGGTTACTGCGGCATATGATTCCAGGATCAGATCCTTAAGAATAGCTCTGGCAGCTTGTGCAGCTTTGTTGCTGATCAGCCTGGTCGCTTTGTATTCCGCTCACCACGAACTCAGCAATGCGCAAAACCAAATTCTGGCGTTGAACAGACAAAATCAAAGCTTTGCAGCTACAGTAGGCTATATGAAACAAAATACAGCAGACCTGCAAAAACTAGCAGATATGCCTGCCGATCCAAATTGGAAAACCGTAAAACTTGCCGGTACAAAAATGGATCCTGCAGCTAAGATGATTGTTTATTGGCATACGACTGGCAAGCACGTTATGGTCGACAATTCTAAAATGGCTTTACCTGCAAATGATCAGAGTCATCAATACCAGCTTTGGGCCCTGGTTAATGGTAAGCCCGTAGATCTTGGGGTGTTTGATGTAAAACCAGATACCGCGCATATTTTGATCAACATGAAGGAGATCAGTGGTGCACAGGCCTTTGCTGTTACCTTGGAAAAACGTGGTGGAAGTGTAAGCCCGACCATGAATCAAATGATCGTTATGGGTGGGGTCTCTATCTAAAAATTGTTTTTTTAACAACTTCCGGTAAATGTTCTGACACCTGCGATGCGGTGACATTAAAATCTTTTTCCGCTAAGCTATCTCCGGAGAGCCCATGAAAATAACAACCTAGTAGTGCAGTTTCTTCATTACTGTACCCCTGTGCCCTGTAGGCTGCAAGAATCCCGGTCAGCACATCCCCCATTCCTCCCTGAGCCATAGCCGGATTACCAGTTGTATTGATCCATATTTTCCCTTGCTCATTCACCACAAATGTATACTGATTCTTCAGCAGGATCAGGCAATTCAGTTCTTTTGCTTTTTTAACTGCTGTATTCAAACGCTCAAACCAGGTATTATGCTCACCAAAAAGACGATCAAACTCCTTCATATGTGGAGTGAGTATACTGCCCGAAGGAATCCTGGGAATCCATTCCCGATGTGCAGCTAAAAGATTTAAAGCATCAGCATCAATAATCAATGACTTTTTCTGCTCAAGCAAATGGGTTAACAGTTCAAGACTGGCCGTAACTGTGGACAGGCCCGGACCAATGGCAATGGCCTGATAAGCTTTCAGTCCGGAATCTTCAGCTGCGATCTTTCTATCGAGGTACATAATTTCAGGCAGGCACGTATTTAAAGCCATTAAACCGCTTTCAGGTATGGACAGAGTTGTAAGACCCGCTCCAGCATAAAGACATCCTTTAGCGCTTAAAATAGCAGCTCCCATGGTCTGTTCTGCACCTGCAAGGATCAGGGCATGTCCATAAGTCCCCTTATGACTGAACAACGGCCTGGCTTTAAAGATCTTCCTGATGGCCGAGGGCTTTACCAATTGACAGGCAGGCTGGTCTTTCAGGCTTTCAGGTGCAGATCTGTCTGGCAGGTAATTGTTCAGGTCCATTTTCATCTCAGGCCTCCATTTCCTTTTTAAGAAATTTCCCTGTTAAGCTGATCGGGTTTTGGATGAGTCCTTCGGGAGTACCCTCAAAAATAATTTTTCCTCCACCTGCACCACCTTCTTCACCCAGATCGATGACCCAGTCTGCTACTTTCACCACATCCAGGTTGTGCTCAATGACCAGTACCGTATTTCCCTTCTCCACCAATTCATTTAATACACCAAGCAGTACGTTAATATCTTCAAAATGAAGGCCTGTTGTTGGTTCATCCAGGATATAAAAAGTTCTTCCGGTATCTTTCTTAGACAATTCGGTAGCGAGTTTTACCCGTTGTGCTTCTCCCCCAGACAGGGTTGTTGAAGACTGACCGAGTGTAATATAACCCAGACCGACATCTTTAAGCGTTTTGATTTTACGGTAAATGGCCGGCATATTTTCAAAAAAGTCGCAAGCCTCTTCAATACTCATATCAAGCACATCACTGATGGATTTTCCACGGTAACGGACTTCCAGTGTTTCCCGGTTGTATCTTCTGCCACCACATTCTTCGCAGGGAACCTGTACGTCAGGAAGAAAGTTCATTTCGATCACCTTCATTCCTGCACCCTGGCAGGTTTCGCAACGGCCGCCCTTCACATTGAAAGAGAAACGTCCGGGCTTATACCCCCGGATCTTCGCCTCCGGCAATTGAACATACAGGTTTCTGATGTCTGAAAACACCCCTGTATAAGTAGATGGGTTAGATCGCGGTGTTCTTCCGATAGGCGCCTGATCTATTTCGATTACTTTATCTATTTCCTTTAATCCATTGATCTTTTCATAGGGAAGAGGATGTTTCTTAGCCCGGAAAAAGTGATGGTTTAGGATCGGATATAATGTTTCTGTAATTAAACTGGATTTTCCACTTCCGGATACCCCGGTAACGGCAATGAACTTACCTAATGGAAAATCTACAGAAACATCTTTTAAGTTATGTCCGCTGGCTTTGATAATAGATAATTTATGTCCGGTTCCTTTTCTGCGTTTTTTAGGCACCTCTATTTTCTTCTGTCCGTTAAGGTATGCAGCAGTCAGGGTGTTTGACTTAAGAATCTGTTCCGGAGTTCCCTGTGCAACGATCTGACCTCCTCTGACACCAGCGGCAGGACCAACATCAATCACGTGATCGGCTTCCAGAATCATATCTTTATCGTGTTCTACAACCAATACCGTATTGCCCAGGTCCCGCAGGTTTTTCAAGGCATGGATCAAACGCTCATTGTCCCGCTGATGCAGACCTATACTTGGTTCATCAAGAATATACATCACATTCATCAGCTGCGAGCCAATTTGTGTAGCCAGACGGATCCGCTGAGCTTCTCCTCCAGACAAGGTACGGGCCGTTCTGTCCAGGGAAAGGTAATTCAAGCCTACATCACTCAAAAAGCCCAGCCTGGCCCGGATTTCTTTCAGGATTTCCTTGGCGATGGTATTTTGTCTTTCGCTTAAACGGTCTTCAAGATCAGTATACCATTGTTTGATACTGCTGATGTCCATTTCCGAGACTTCAAAAATATTTTTTCCATCAATCTTAAAATGCAGACTCTCTTTCTTTAAACGTGCTCCGTTACATACCGGACAAGTCTTGAGTTTACGGAAGGCTTCCATATCGTCTACGGCCCCCTCTCCTTTTCGTTCCTGTTGTTCTTCCAGTAGTTTGATCACCCCGTCAAAAGTGATCTGGTAATTTTGAACATTCCATTTATTATATTCAACTGCCACAGAAAGCAACTCATGCGTACCGTTCAGAATGATGTTTATAATATCTTCACCGAGCTTTTCTATGGGCGCAGAAAGAGAGAAATTATATTTTTTTGCCAGCGCTTTCAGCACCTGGAACATCCAGATGTCCCGGTATTCGCCCAAAGGCGCAAGCCCTCCGTTTAGAATACTGAGTTTAGGATTTGGGATAACAGATTCCCTGTCTACAACAAAGATATAGCCGAGTCCATCACAACGCTCGCATGCACCATAAGGTGAGTTAAAGGAAAAACTGTTGGGTTGGGGTTCATCGTAAGAAATTCCCGTAGTGGGACACATAAGGTAACGACTGAAATGAGAAACATTATTGTCTTTATCACTGATCTTGATAATCCCCTTACCAGCTTTCATTGCTGTTTGCAGAGAATCCAGCAAGCGTTTTTTATCCTCACGGTCTATGATCAACCGATCTATTACAATCTCGATATCATGGATCTTATAACGATCCACCTGCATTTTTGGACTAATATCCTGGATCTCTCCATCTATGCGTACTTTCACATAGCCTTGTTTCCGGATTTGCTCAAACAATTCGCGATAATGCCCTTTACGTCCTTTAACCACTGGTGCCAGGATATTAACCGGCATTTGATCGTATTTTTTGAAGATATTCTCTACGATCTGATCTTCACTCATACGCTCCATCTTTTCTCCAGTATTGTAAGAGAAAGCATCTGCAACACGTGCATACAGTAAACGCATGAAATCGTAGATCTCGGTAATGGTGCCGACAGTAGAACGTGGATTTTTACTTGTTGTTTTTTGCTCTATGGCAATAACGGGGCTGAGACCAGATACTTTATCTACATCGGGTCTTTCCATTCCCCCCATAAACTGGCGGGAATAGGCACTAAACGTTTCCATATAGCGGCGTTGCCCTTCAGCATAGATGGTATCAAATGCCAGTGAGGATTTTCCGCTCCCGCTTAAACCAGTAATAACAACCAGTTTATTTCTAGGGAAGGAGATATCAATATTTTTAAGATTATGTACCCTGGCGCCATATACTTCTACATCTTTTTGCTCACCCAGGTCAACGGTATTTTTACTCATATATATATCTAAAACTGCTAAAGGATTTTTCGTTAAGAAGACAGCAAATTTTCAGCCACAAAATTGCTAAAAATTTTATCAAAAGGGAAGTTTTTGAACTGATTTACAATTGCCTTAAAAATATGGCTTTAAACTGTCAAAAAACCTTCGGCTACTTGTTTCTACTCAGATCAGGAAATAAAAAAAGCCGGAATAAATTCCGGCTTTACCCAATTGCATGTCTTTTTGTCTTATTTTACTCTGCATTCATAGCCAGTAGTGCTCTGGGAGCTCTGTAGCCATAACGTGCAGGATCTTCCATAATTTCTTTCATGGAAATCAATTTGTACACATAACCTGCGGTTTCGCGGTTCAGTTTCATCTTGAAATAATTATCCTGGTTTTGTTTGTTCATCTGCTTTCTCATGTGGTTATCACCAACATTATATGCGGCAGCTACCATGGTCCAGTTTCCGAATACACCATATAGTTCTTTGATGTATTTACAGGCGGCAATGGTAGATTTGCGTAAATTCTTACGTTCATCTACATTGGAGTTTACTTTTAATCCATAGGTACGTGCCGTACCTGGCATAAATTGCCAAAAACCGGCTGCACCTTTTGAAGAAACACCCTCCTTTAATCCGGATTCTACCAGGGGAACGTATTTAAAATCGTTTGGAATACCAAAATCTTCTAAAATGGGTTCAATAACAGGGAACCATTCTACCGCTTTCCGGTGTAAACGATTGGTTTGCAAATTTGCGTAAGAGAAAGTGGCCAATGTGCTCTTCATCTTTTTCTCTACCCGGGGATCCCCCTCAGGAAGGGCTTCATCTGCAAAATTTAAACTGGCCTTTTCTGATTCAGGCTCTTCTTTTTTAAGTGTTGTATTTTTTGTTGTTGTTTCTTCTTTTGAAAGACTTTTTGCTGCTTGGGGCATGTGGTAAGCAAACACTTTTGCCATAACCAATAATGTTAAAATTATCGTACATGTTATTATGTGTTTCTTTATCATTTTCCTCCTTTTTTTGGTTAACAATATAAAACGGCTGCAAACATACGGTATATTTATCTAATTATCAAGCTATTACAAAACAACCTTCAAAAATCGATGTTTAAACATGCCTCAGCACCGATTTTAATATTTAAATGACAAAGTCAGTTTTTGCCTCCAAAACTGTTCAAAAACGGCTGATTTTCCGCGCCATCCAAGCCCGGAAAAAGAAGGATATCTGATAAAAAAAGAACCACCGGCCTGAAGGTGAGAATGCTTTAAATCATAGAAAGTTAAGGAGGTGATTAAGAGCAATATCAGAGAAATCAAAAGGAAGGATTAATCGGCTTGAATCTCTGCAAATAAAACGTAAAATTGCGGTGCACAGACACTTAAAATTGTAAATATAACCAATTTTACCTAACTTTGTACCCCGCATATTTTATGTGGTTAATAGCGTATCATGATCAAAAACAACAACAGGAACAGTCGGGATGACAAGTCCAAGCCGGGAAACCGAAGCACAGCTGGAAAGAGCAGAAGTGGAGAAGAAAGTACTTACAAAGGCAAGAGCAAATTCGGAGACAAAGATAGTAAGGAAGGAAAAGGCGATTTTAAACCAAGAACACCAAGAGAGGGTGATTCTAAATCCTCCAGGCCAGGAGCGCGCAGAGAAGGAGATTTTAATTCAAAAGCAACACGGGACGGAGACAGCAAATCTTTCAAATCGAAAGATTTTAAACCGAGGACTTCGAGAGATGGCGATAGCCGTTCTTTTAAACCAAGAGAAGGAGACAGCAGATCTTTTAAACCGAGAACAGGTGACGACAAGGAATCCAAAGGAAGAGGCTATATTAAAAAAGACAGTTTCAACAAAGAGGAAAAGCCTTACCGTAAATTTGACGACAAAAAAAGTCAGAGCCCAAGGAGTACAGACAGCCGCCCTTTCAGAAAGAGAGAAGATGAAGGTGGCGCAAGACCGAATTTCAGGTCTAATCCTGCAGACCGTGGTGAAAAACAATCTGTTCTTCGCGGAAGAAAAACACCAGTAGCTAAAGATGACGGCCTGATCCGTTTGAACCGTTACATTGCAAATTCAGGGATATGTTCCCGCCGTAAGGCAGATGAGCTGATTGCAGCAGGTGTAGTAACAGTGAATAATGAAGTGGTTTCTGAACTGGGCCATAAAGTAGATCCTGCAAAAGATGCAATCCGTTACAACGGAGAATTGCTGAAACGCGAAAAAAGGGTCTATGTACTGTTAAACAAGCCAAAGGACTATATTACAACAACAGACGATCCTCAGGAAAGACGTACAGTGATGCAACTGGTAGAAAAAGCCAGCAGAGAACGCATCTATCCTGTTGGACGTTTAGACAGAAATACAACAGGTTTATTGCTGATGACCAATGATGGTGATCTTGCAGATAAACTTGCTCATCCTAAAAATGGCATTACCAAAATCTACCACGTAGAACTGAGCCGTGCTTTAAGTCAGGGAGATCTGAACAAAATTCAGTTTGGATTGGAACTGGAGGATGGAATTATAAAACCGGACAGCGTATCTTACGTTGCCGGCGGTAGTAAACGCGAAGTTGGTATCCAGATTCACAGCGGAAAGAACAGAATTGTTCGCCGGATTTTTGAACACCTGGGTTACGATGTGGTAAAACTGGATCGTGTGGTTTACGGAAACCTGACCAAAAAAGATCTTCCCCGCGGAAGATGGCGTTACCTGGAAGAGCATGAGCTCATCCAAATCAAACACCTGATCAAATAATTTAAATTATAATCTATGAAGAAGATCCTTTCCCTGTTGTCTGTACTTTTGTTCACTTTTCATGTCCAGGCTCAAAAAGCAAATTACAACCTTTTGGTTGGAACATACACAAACACAGCAGGCAAGAGTGAGGGGATCTATACTTATAATTTTCATACTTTTAGTGGAACAACCCGCCTTAAGAGCGTTGCTAAGGGAATTGTAAATCCCAGTTACCTGACGGTTGCCCCAGACAGAAAATTTGTATACAGCGTAAATGAAACCGGAGCGACCAGTGCAGTAAGCGCCTTTGGTTTCAATTCTTATTCTGGTAAACTTACTTTCTTAAACAAACAGGACAGCCATGGTGCAGATCCATGCTATATTACTGCTGACAACAAAAATGTTGTAGTGGCCAATTATAGCGGGGGAAGCCTCGCTGTATTTGGAAGAAATGCAGATGGTACTTTAACCGGACCGAAGCAAATCATACAGCACACGGGTAAAAGCATAGATCCTGAAAAAAGACAGGAAAGTGCCCATGTTCATATGGTACAGTTTACACCTGATAAAAAATATCTGATCTGCAATGACCTGGGGGAAGACCAGATTTATGTATATAATTACAATCCGGCCTCTAAAGATCGTTTGTTATCCATCAAAACGGTATTGAAAACCAATGCCGGAAGTGGACCCAGACATTTGACCTTCAGTCCAAACGGAAGGTTTGCTTACCTGACTCACGAGTTTAATGGAAGCATTACTGCGTTTGTGTACAGCAATGGAAATCTGAATAAGATTCAGGAGATCGGCACAACAGATCCCGACTTTAAGGGAAGAATTGACGGTGCAGATATTCACGTATCGCCTGATGGCAGGTTTTTATACCAGAGCAACCGTGGGGATGCCAACAGCATTTCTGTTTTTTCTATTCTGTCTACCGGAAAACTGAATTTTGTTTCCAGGATCAGGACGGAAGGTAAAGGCCCCCGCAATTTTGCCATAGATCCAAGCGGTAATTACCTTTTGGTTGGTCATCAGTACACCAATAACATTGTTATTTTTAAAAGGAATAAAGCAACAGGAGAACTTAAAGATACAGGCAAACGTATTGAAGTAGGTTCACCGGTCTGTCTGGTGTTTACACCGATCAACTAATTCTGTTCTTATAAAAAAAGAAGACCGGTCCAATATTTGAACCGGTCTTCTTTTTTATAAGAATTTATAAGAGTTATTTACAAAACAACCGGCTTGTGCTGCTTTTCTATAATTGCGTTGTAGTAATCTATATATACAGGCAAGATCTTTTTCAAATCAAAATCCTGCGCCCGCCTGAAAGCATTTTCTTTAAACTGATTCAGTACAGTATCATTCTCCAGGATCTTAATGGCATTGGCAGCCATATCATCCACATCGCCAACATTGCTCATAAATCCGCAGAAGCCATCCACATTAAGCTCTGGTAAACCTCCGGAGTTAGAGGTAATTATTGGCACTTTGCAGGCCATCGCTTCTAAAGCTGCCAGCCCGAAGCTTTCTGATTCTGAAGGCATAAGGAAGAGGTCAGAAACGGAAAGGATTTCTTCTACAGCATCCTGCTTGCCAAGAAAACGAACATGATCACAAATCCCCAGATTCCTGCACAATTGTTCATTGTAAACGCGTTCAGGACCATCTCCAACCATCAATAATTTTGACGGGATCTTTTCCTGGATCTTCTGAAACATGAGAATCACATCTCCGGTTCTTTTTACCTTTCTAAAATTGGAGGTATGGATCAGGATACGCTCATTATTTGGAGCAATAGCCTTCTTGAAGTGATCTTTTGGCTTTAAACTAAAACGTTCAAAATCTATAAAATTAGGGATTACCTTAATCTCACCTGTGATATCAAAGTGCTTTAGTGTATCTTCCTTTAAATCCTGTGAAACAGTTGTAATCCCGTCCGATTGATTAATGGAAAAGGTGACAACCGGTTTATAGGTTGGATCTTTACCCACCAGTGTGATATCTGTACCGTGGAGCGTAGTTACAACGGGAATATTGATCCCGTAGGTTGCCAGAATCTGCTTGGCCATAAAAGCAGCGGAAGCATGCGGTATGGCATAGTGCACATGCAGGATATCCAGTTTCTCAAATCTAACCACATCGACCAGCTTACTGGCCAGTGCGGACTCGTATGGTGCATAATCAAATAAAGGATAGTCCCTTACAGATACTTCATGGTAAAATAAATTGGCAGAGAAAAAGTCTAAGCGGGCGGGCTGGCTGTAAGTAATGAAGTGAACCTGGTGCCCTTGATCGGCCAGAGCCTTACCAAGTTCAGTGGCCACGACACCGCTCCCGCCAAAAGTTGGGTAACAAACTATACCTATCTTCATTTGTATATAATTGTTTTATTGTTAGCCTTCTGCCCTGATTTTACATCTGTAAAAACAGGTACAGAATGGGTTTTGTTTTGAACTGCAAAGTACAATACTTAAACTGAGCTTTGTGTTAAACAATTGCAATTATTTTGTATAGGTTGAATTATCCTCTCATCTCTTCCTGGATAACCAGATACATTTCGTTAGGCCGTTGGGTACCGATATAGTATTCCAGTCCATCACGGTCAGTGAGCACAATAGCATCTTTTCCGGAAGAATAAAAGCGAATGCTACCCTTGCGGTGCAGATTATAGACAGGGTTATTGAACAGGTAATTGCTATAGGTGTCTTTACGTACTTTAACAATGCTGTTCAGATCGATCTTCACTTTTTTAGCTGTCCAGAGCCCGTCAATAACAATACTTTTATTGTTAATGACAGTCTTATACTGAATGAGAAACAACAGAATAATGGAAATACCAATGATACCAAAGCCCACAATAAGAAAAAGATCTTGTGTATTGTCCCGGTCTCTCTCGTAAACATAGGCGGCAAAGCAAAATGCTGCCATCACGAGCCGGATACAGATCCTGATGTAGTCCCTGCCTATATACTGCTTCTCCAGAAATGCGTACTTGTTTCCCATTAGCTTATTTTCAATTCGAATATAGCTACTTTTTTTGTAGCAGCGGTTAATTTATATCTATTGTCTTGTCTCATTCCTGCAATCCAGATCAGTTCTCCATTCCCATTTACCAATACAGGGATCTGATCTTTTAGGGGCAGTGGTACTTTTTCGTCGATAAAAAAATCACTTACCTTTTTAAAAGTTTTCATCCCAAGCGGTATAAAACGGTCTCCATACTCCCATTTTCTAAGGATCAGGGGATAAATGAGCTTTCCTGCGTCGACAAAAGCTTTGAACTTGTCTTTTTCAAAACTGATGTTCTCCGCATAGATGATCTGGATCACCTGCTTTCCCATAACAGCCTTTAAATCATGTGGATGGATCAGAGTAGCTTCCTGAACCTTAGCCGCTATGTGTTCCGTAATCATCAGTTTTCCCCTGTCCAGTGTTGCCCTGTGGTTTGTACTGTAAAAGGACCGGCCGCTCTGGTGATCAAGAGATTGTAAAATATCATCTGTTACAGTTTCAGTGAACTGATAAGCTTTCAATATCTCAAAAAAAAGTAATCTTTGCGGTACCAGGTTCCTAACCTTTTCCAGATCGATCAGCACTGCAGCTCCTTCTGTTTTACAGATTTCCTTTTGAACTTGCAGTACCATTTGTTGCAGGACAATCTCCGTTTCTGCAAAACGCCTGATGTTGTGTTCAAAGGTTTCTTCCAGGTTTGGATTGATCGCCTTCAGCTGTGGAATTACTTTTTGCCTGATTTTGTTCCTGGCATATTTATCCGAGGCATTAGAGCTGTCTTCCACATAAGAGAGATGATTGAGCACAATCGCTTCATCAATTTCTTCACTGGATAGGCAAAGCATTGGCCGGATCAGGAAACCTCTTTTGGGCAAAATACCATGAAGTCCGGCAATCCCTGTTCCCCGGGTAAGGTTGAGTAATACGGTTTCAACAGCATCATTCTGGTGATGTGCTACGGCAATCAGGTGATAATCCTCCTGGACCCTCAGCTTTTCAAACCAAGTATACCTCAGCTCCCTGGCAGCCATCTGTGTCGACATCTTATGTTCTTCGGCGTAGGCTATTGTATCAAAATGAACTACATAATAGGGAACTTCCAGCTGTGCTGCCAGCATTTTCACAAAGGCTTCGTCCCGTTGTGATTCCTGTCCTCGTAAATTAAAATTACAGTGGGCAATACCAAAATCACGACCGGAGAGTTTAAACAAATGTGCCATAAGCACAGAGTCTTTTCCCCCGCTAACCGTTAGCAATACTTTTTCATTGCCAGACAGTAAGGAATTTTGGACGATATAGTCCTGAAATTTTTGCAGAGGAAACATCTTTCAAAAATATTAATTTATATGGTAAGCAAACAACTAACTTTGTAAAGTGCGGAAATTACTTTTTTTCATCTTACTGATTGCCCTTTTACCTGTGTCTTTGCTTGCCCAGCAGAGGACTAAGATCTTTCTGGATCGTTCTGAACGTGCCACTGTTATGCAGAAAACCAAAATCTCTTATTTGAGAAAACCGGTCTTCAGACAGGACAATGCCATCCTGACCTGTGACAGCGCTGTATTTTACGAAGAAAGAAACGTTTTCGAGGCTTACAATAACGTCCACATCAACCAGGCGGATACAGTGAATATCTATTCTGATTTCCTGACTTATGATGGCAATACCAAAATGGCCCACCTGACCAGCAATGTTCGCCTGCTGGACCGGGAATCTGTACTGACCACCAATATACTGGATTATAACATGGCCACAAAGGTTGGAACTTATGTAACCGGTGGAAAGATTGTAAATAAGGATGTTACCCTGACCAGTAAAAACGGTTATTATTTTGCAGGTAGCCGGGATGCCTACTTTAGATACAATGTAGTGGCGGTTACACCACAAACCACCATTAAGTCAGATACACTCCGCTACAATACGCTGACCAACTGGACTTATTTTTATGGCCCTACAAATATCCTTGGAAAGGACGATAACCTGTACACAGAAAATGGTGCTTACAATACGAAAACCCAATATGCCTATTTTGGCAAGAAAAACCTCTACACTTCCGGAAGCAGATCCCTTAAAGGAGATAGTCTCTATTATGATGGTGCAGCAGGTTATGGCAAGGCGGTCAGGAATATTGTTTTCAGGGATACGACAGATAAAACGGTGATGTATGGCCAGCTGGGCTATTATTATAAAATTGATCAGCGTACCCTGGTCACCAAAAATGCATACGTAGGTCTTGGCACCAGTGATTCTATCACTGTAAAAAATGTCAAAAGACCAGACAGCTTATGGATGGGGGCCGACACGCTGGAAACTCAGGTTGTATTGCGTCAGCTCTTAAAATTACTGCCCTTACCCATCATTAAGAAAGACAATGAAGTTGGGGAAGAAAAGCCAAAAAATAAAGCCCCTGCTGAAAAGGGTGCAGCAGGTTTGCCTTCCACTGCCAGACCTGCCCAATCTGTGGCAGTACAAAAGAAAAGTCCGCCCAAAAAAGGAGGTGTTAAACTTTATAAGTCTACAGAGCAAACTATTGAACAAGTAGAAAAGCTTTCCGGACTGCTGGTCTTTAAAAGTACGGCCAGCCTCAAAAAAGCGGCGCTCAAGAAAGATTCTGTGCATAGCGACGGGAAGAAACCGGGTTTGCCAAAGGTCATTGCCAATGGACCGAAAACCGCAATAAAGACCGTTGCGCTTAAGGACACGATTAAAATAAACCCACTGGATACGGTAAAAGCACGTATCATTAAGGCTTATCATAAAGTAAGGGTATTTAAGACCAATATGCAGGCCAAGGCCGATTCGCTATTTTACACCAGTGCGGATTCTACTTTAAGATGGTATTACCATCCTATCCTTTGGTCTGACGGCTCCCAGCAAACCGGTGACACCTTATATGTGCATATGAGGAATAAAAAGATAAATGCAGTTCAAGTGCTCCAAAACGCATTTACCGTGAATGTGTATAAAGATTCAACGAAGTTCAACCAGATTAAAGGGCGGCTGATGACCGGTTTTTTTAAAGATGGAAAGCTGAATACTATGTACGTGGACGGAAATGCAGAAAGTGCTTATTTTACAAAAACGGACAAGGGGGATTACGATAAGATGAACCGGACCATCAGCAGTCGGATCAAGATCATCTTTAAGGAAAACGAAATCTATGAAATTGTACCGATAAAAGATGTGGAGGGAACAACCACCCCTGTTGCAGAAGTTAAAGAAGAAGTTCTGCTGACCGGATTTATATGGAAACCTGAACTTCGCCCGCTTTCAAAGGCGGACATCATACGTCCCATTGTCCGAAAACCAAAAGCACCAGATCCGAAGAAAACGAGTATTAAAGATAAAGTCGTTAGTGAAGTTACCAGGCAGGCAGGCAAAGTTCCTGAAGGTGTAAAAAAGGAAGTGAAGGAAACCGTTAAGAAAGCCTTATCTGACAGCACCCTGAAAGTGCCGGCAGTTGTTATTCCTCCACTACAGGTTAAGCCAGATTCTACAGCTAAGCCTGCGCCTTTAAAAAAGCAATAAGTTTCTTCATCGCCTGGGCACGGTGGCTGATCTCATTTTTTTCTGCCATACTCATTTCTGCAAAGGTAATGCTGTAGCCATTGGGCTCAAAGATCGGATCATATCCAAATCCTTGTTTGCCTGAGGCTTCTTCCCGCAGTGTCCCTTCTATGGCCCCTTCAAACAAGTATTTGGTCTGGTTTTGGACCAGAGAGATCACTGTTCTGAAGCGCGCCTTTCTATTGCTTTGTCCTTGCATTTTTTGAAGGACAAGCTGGAGATTCTCCGCATCACCGCGGTGCCCTGCATATCTGGCCGAATAAATGCCAGGCTCCTGGTTCAGGGCTTCTACTTCCAGGCCGCTGTCATCTGCAAAGCAATCAAGCTGATAATGCGCCACTACGTAGGCTGTTTTTAGTTCCGCATTTTCGGCAAACGTATGGCCCGTTTCCGGAATGTCTGTTGTGCAGCCGATATCGGACAGGTTCAAAACGGTATACTGACCTTCTAGCAGGCGTCTGACTTCTTCTGTTTTATGTTGATTATTGGTTGCAAAGACAAGTTCTCTCATGAAATATTAAGTTGTTTTAGACTCCCCCAAAGCGCTTTTTTTCCACTCATATCCTCTGATAATGCCTGCAATTCGGATGAAAAGACCAATGTTATATCTTCGTGTCTCACTACGCTGTTTTGTGGTTGAGCAGCAAGCCCGAGTGTTTCTGGCAACACGCCAAAAGAAAGCAACAGGCGCGGTTTAAAATAGCTTTGTAATTCTTCAAAACCGGCATCTGCATAGGCCGAACAATTGACCAGTGCAAAATCTGCTGCAGAAAGATCTATGGCCTTTACAATTTTTCGGAGCAACTCTCTGCCCTCTTCTGTACTCACCTGATTTACAGGATCAGAAACAAGGATCAGAATGTTTTTAGCATTTTTCCCCAGGTGATTAAAATCACGCTTTTGCTTTTTTACCGGTTGAGCCTCAGCCGGAACAGAAACCGCTTCGTCTTTTATAGACTGCGGGGGCGTAGGCAGGCTGTCCACCGGAGCGGTTTCGGAAACCTTTATTTCTTCATTGGCGATCAGGTAAACATCGTCTGTAAAAAATAGTCTGAGTGCTTCGTTATTGCTTGTAAGTTGCTCTGCCATTACTGGTCCTTTTTAGAGGGAATCATTTTTCTGTTAAAATTAGTTAAATATCTCATTATAGTGCCTTTATTTATTACTTTTATAGCTTTAAAAAAGATCTGTCTGATAGAGAGCACAACAAAAAGAAAAGCCTAACTGGCTGAATTTTAAATGGTATTGTTCCTGTTAGCAGCTTTGCAAAGACGTAATAATTGAATTGAAAAAATAGAATGAAGAAAATTTTATTGATGGCAGGCGGATTACTCTGTTTGTTTTTAAATGTACAGGCACAGAAAAAGAACATAGATAAGGTTGTTGCTGTGCTTGGCGGTAACATTATCCTGCTATCCGAACTGAACCAGCAATATGCCCAGTACCTGAACTCAGGTAATCCGAATGGAGACGGTGTAAAATGCTATATTCTGCAGCAAATGCTTGTTCAAAAGTTATTGAAACAACAGGCAGAGATTGACTCTGTAATGGTAGACGATAAACAGGTGGATGACGAAGTAGACAGAAGGATGCGTTCCAGTATCCAGCGTGCGGGCGGGCAGGATCGTTTAGAGCAATTCCTGAACAAATCTGTACTGCAATACAAGGACGAGATCAGACCAGACATCAAAGATGCACTGATTGCGAACAAAATGCAGCAAAAGATTACAGAGAATGTCAATGTAACGCCTCTGGAAGTAAAAAAATACTTTGATACCTACAAGACAGACAGTTTACCGGACATCAACACGGAATATGAAATCGGTGAGATTGTTCTCCACCCGGAACTGACAAAAGTGGAGAAACAAAAATATTATGATAAACTGGATGCCATCAGACTAAGGGTGAAGAGTGGTGAAGACTTTGGCTTCCTGGCTAAAACATATTCTGAGGATCCTGGATCCGCGTCAGAAGGTGGTGATCTGGGCTTCTTTGACCGGACAATGATGGCAAAGGAATTCACGGCCTGGGCTTTCAAGCTAAAGGCTGGAGAGGTTTCACCTGTATTTGAAACGGAATTTGGATACCACATTTTACAGGTACTGGAACGCCGTGGTGAACAGGTACATGCCAGACATATTCTGATCCGTCCGCAAACCACTCCTGCAAGTTTGGATCGGGTTAAACTTCATGCAGATAGTATTTACAATAATATTTTAACTAAAAAACTTCCTTTTTCTGCCGCCGCTTCTTTATACTCGGACAATAAAGAAACGAAGTATAACGGAGGTATGATGCTCTACGCAGATAATGTAACGGCCAGAACCACTTTCATTCCAGCAGAAAAAGTAGATCCAAAAGTCTTCCTGGTGATCGATACCATGAAGGTTGGTGAAGTATCCAAACCAAATTTCTTTTCGGGAGCTGATGGCAAGGATGGCTATAAGATCCTGCTTCTTAAATCTAAGATCCCGCCACATAAGGGAAATTTAGATCAGGATTATGTGAAGTTTAAAGAAAAGGCACAAGAAGTAAAGACCAATAAAGTCTTAAGCCAATGGTTTGAAAAACGCAGAGAAACGACTTATATAAAAATCGATCCGGAATATAGTACTTGTGACGAATTAAAACTCTGGACCAAGAACGAAAAGAAATAAACGCTCATGCACTACAACAATGATATTGAAGCTGTAAATGCACTTCACCTCTCCTATAAAGCCGTCAAAAATGAGATCGGAAAAGTAGTTATTGGTCAGGATGAAGTGGTTAAATCTGTATTGATTTCCATTTTCAGCAACGGTCATTGTTTATTGGTTGGCGTACCAGGTCTGGCCAAAACTTTATTGGTACAGACGGTGGCAAATGTACTGGATCTGAATTTCAACAGGATTCAGTTCACCCCGGATTTGATGCCAAGCGACATCATTGGCACAGAAATTTTAGGAGAAGACAGGCACTTTAAATTTATCAGAGGGCCTGTCTTTTCCAATATTATCCTTGCGGATGAGATCAACAGAACGCCGCCTAAAACACAGGCTGCGCTACTGGAAGCGATGCAGGAAAAATCTGTTACAGCTGCCGGACAAAAACATATTTTACCCAAACCCTTTTTTGTACTGGCAACACAGAACCCCATTGAACAGGAAGGTACTTACCCTCTTCCCGAAGCTCAGCTTGATCGCTTTATGTTTAATGTGCAGCTTCAATATCCTTCTTTTACGGATGAGCTGACTATTGTTAAGAACACCACCAGTAACGAAGAGATTACGCTTAAAAAATTACTTAATGCAGATCAGATCCAGTATTTCCAAAAACTGATCCGAAGTATTCCGGTTACCGACAATGTATTGGAATATGCGGTTAAACTGGCTGCAAAAACCCGCCCGGACACGGCCCTGGCTACTGAGGAGGTGAACAAATATATCAACTGGGGTGCTGGTCCGCGCGCTTCTCAATTCCTCGTACTTGGTGCTAAATGCCATGCAGCTATTTCAGGTAAATTCTCTCCGGACATAGAAGATGTGCAGGCTGTTGCCGAGGCAATTTTAAGACACCGGATTGTGAGAAACTACCGGGCAGAAGCAGAAGGCCTTAGTGTGGAGCGTATCATCAAAAATTTATTTTAAACTGTTCAGCAACAAATTAGGATAATCGGTAACCACTCCATCAATCCCCAGATTCAAAAGGTAATCCAGTTCTTTTGTTGAATTCACTATCCATGGGATAATCTTTACGCCTGCAGCATGGCAACGATCGACTAGCCCCTTACCCACCAAAACATAATAGGGGCTATAGTAGTCTGGTGTAAACCCAAGGCTTTGTATCGCGTCCTCAAAATCCACTTTCTCATCAATCATGAGTGATGTTTTCATCGCGGGATATTTCTCATGGAGATATTGTAGTGTACGCATATCCAGAGATTGAATGATGACTCTCTTTGTGATTTTTTTCTCCTTTAAAATTTCCATGATCCGCTCAATGAACACAGAAGCATCTGGTTGAAATTCTCCGTCTCCTTTTCGGATCAGTGCTGTTTCAATATTGTAAAGCGGTTTAGGCAATTTATTTAACTTCACATAGGCCTCTACAGAATCGATGACTTCAGAGAGCAGGGGCTTATAGGCCTTGATCTTCATTTGTCCTGGAAAACGACTATGCACTTTGCTGCCAACATCGAACTTTTTGATCTCTTCATAGTTCATCTTGAACATATTGTATTTTTTCTCTTCTTTAAAGGAAATCGCTTTGCCATCTGGCCTTAAGCTGATCTCATTATTGAAATATGGTTCATGAGAAAGTACAACTTTCTCATCTTTTGAGATCACAACATCCATATCCAGGACATTAACACCCAGGTCTAATGCTTTAATCATGCCTGGTATGGTATTCTCTGGCATGATGCCTCTAGCCCCTTGATGTCCAAGCAGCATCAACTTCTTTTGAGCGTGTGCGGTAGGAATGGAGAGCAGGAGAAAGATAACAGCGATGAGTTTATTCATGTCAAACAAGATAAAGAAAAACAGGTTTATACCTGAGGCTGGCAAAATAGTGCTTTGTACTGAAAAAGAAAAGGCCCCTTAAAATTTTATTTAAGGGGCCTTTTCTTTTTTTAGCTGATTAACGTTCTGCAGGTGTAAATACCTGTGCAATGATGCTCCAGTTGTGGTCTGGTTGACGTTCATAAATAAAAACATAATTAAAGCTTTCTCTTAGATCGGCCTTATAATCTACAGTTGCAATGCCATAAGTATAGGCAAAATCTCCGCCTAATGCTCTGTCTGCTTTTGTTGTTTTTAAAGATATCTTACTTACCATGCTATTATAGAAAGCCATGATATTGCTTTTTCCTATGATAGGTTCGTTTCCCGGAAATAACAACCTTGCATCCTCTGTTAAGAAACCGGAAAATGCAGCAGCATTATAAGATTTCAGTGTTGCATTCAATGTCTTTTCTGTAGTCAGTATAATTTCGTTTCCGGCTGCGATCTGCTTATTATTAATGAACTTTGGCTTATAAAAATTAGCTGGCTCTGCAAAGTCCTCTTTACCCTTATTCAATGGTTTATTGTGTGAAGTACCCAAATCCAAAGCAAGTTCCCATTTATCATTGACTGCTTTCCAAACGGATAAGTAGTCGCCATAAGCTTTCTCCGTATCCCCCATCACATAAGTTCCTGTAGTAAAACCCCAGTCTCCGCTCTTTGATACTCTTGCATATACCGGAGACCAGCTCAGATTTTTACTGTCTTCCTGTCCGGCATAAAAAGTTTTGGCATTTACCGGGTTTGGTCTGAAAACCAATGCATCTGCTGCAGAAAAATCAAGGAAAGCTGTTTTGACACCTTGTTTAGCTGCGTGTTCAGCAAAGCTTTTTTCAGCATTTACCAGAGATTTGGTTGTTCCATCAGATTTTTGTGCGTAGGCACCGAGCGCAAGTGAAGCTGTAATACAGGTATAAATAAGTTTGTTGATCATCATAATTCAAATATGGTTACGAATATAAGGTTTGATATAGGTTTAATGGTCAAAAGTAATTAACAAATGCATATTAGGTTGCCGGCGATTCCCGATAAATTGTTTCCAGGACAGTCTGACCAACCGCTTTTAGTGTATTTTTATCAATGTTGTTCAGATTATCAAGCTGTGTATGCCAGTTCATATAGAAACCCGAAGCATCTGTGAAATGTATAATGTCTATTGCAGGAATTCCTGCCTGATTGATCCAAAAATGATCATCTATGAGGTTTCCAGAAGGGATATTAAGGAAATAAGAGCCGTAACCAATTTCGTCAGCGATGCTCCATACCTTTGCCGCAACATTTGACGCATATTTTCTGGATACTTCATCCTGGGTAAATTGAGCATTAGCCCCACCAACCATATCCAGATTAATGGCATACAATGGTTTAACCGAAGCTGCAGGCTGGTGTTTAACCCAGTATTGAGATCCTGTACACCAGGTCTGTTCGTTGGGTGTTTCATCATTGGCCTTACCATAATCTTCAATATCCCAAAGAATAAAGTCGACACCCATATCAGGCTCTTTCTTTTGCAGTTGCCTGGCCATTTCCAGGATAACTGCTACGCCACTGGCACCGTCATTGGCCGCATCAAAAGCTTTATCCTTCATATTCGGGTCAGGGTCCTGATCTGAAAAGGGACGGGCATCCCAATGCGCTGTGACTAAAATTCTTTGCTTCTTGTCAGGATAACAGGAAACTAAAATATTCTTAAGCTGATGGCTTTTCCCATCGTATGTTTTTACCGTAGCTTCCTGCACCGTAACTTTTCCTCCGAAAGATTTCAGTTTGCCTGCCAGGTAAAGTGCACATTTTTCATGAGCACTGGTGGATGGAATTCGAGGGCCAAAATCAACCTGGGTTTTTGTATAGTTATAAGCGCTATCTGCATTAAACTCCGGTGAAACCAGCTTTACAGCTTCCGTAGCCTGAGTAGCAGTTGCAGTTTTATTTTTGTCAGAATGACAAGCCTGAAAAATAAGCGTAGTCAGAACTGCGAGTCCTATATATTTCTTCATGGGTATTTATATTTTACTCCAGGTTGTTCCTTCTTTGCTGTCTTTAAGCTGTATGCCAATATCCTGAAGTCCAATACGAATCTTATCGGAGGTAGCATAGTCTTTGTTCTCCTTGGCCGATTTACGGATGTCAATGACCATATCCAGAACAGAATTGAGTTCTGTATTAGAGCTATCTTCATCTTTTAATCCAAAAATATCAAATACGAAATCACTGACCAATTGTTTCAATTTGCTAAGATCAGCTTCGTTCAGCTGCGCCTTACCATCATAAACGCTATTGATGATTCTTGCAGCTTCAAAAAGTTCAGCAATAACTACAGGGCTGTTAAAATCATCATTCATTGCTTTTATACAATTCAATCTGATGTTCTCTATATCAAAATCACTTTTTTCTGAGGGCACCAGTTTCTCCAGTAAGGCGGTTGCATTCATTAGCCTCCGGAAACCTTTTTCAGACGCATCCAATGCATCGTTAGAAAAATCAAGTGTACTGCGATAGTGGGCCTGCAGCATAAAGAACTTTACAGTCATAGGGCTATAACCACGTTCCAGCAAAGGATGTGCTCCTGTAAAAAGTTCTAATGGAAGAAAACCATTGCCAGCAGATTTTGACATTCTTGCACCATTTACGGTCAGCATATTGGTGTGCATCCAATATCTGGCAGGCTGCACATGGCTGCATGCTTCAGACTGCGCAATCTCATTGGTATGGTGTGTAGCCGCAAGGTCCATCCCCCCTCCATGGATGTCAAATTCCTGTCCAAGGTATTTTGCACTCATAGCAGAGCATTCAATATGCCAGCCCGGAAAACCTACGCCCCATGGTGAAGCCCATTTCATTAAAGTTTCTGGCTTAGCTTTGATCCAAAGTGCAAAGTCCAGACGGCCGTGTTTTTCATCCTGACCACCCAATTCACGGGTATTGGCCAGCATATCTTCCAGGTTCCGGTTCGTCAGTATGGTGTAGTTGTATGTTTTGCTATATTTTTCTACATCAAAATAAACTGTTCCATTCTCTTCATAGGCATAACCGTTAGCTATAATCTCCTTGATCATTTCGATCTGCTCAATAATATGGCCAGTGGCAGTGGGCTCTATACTTGGTGGAAGTGTATTGAACATCCTTAATACATCATGAAAACCCAATGTATACTTTTGTACAATCTCCATGGGTTCCAGTTGTTCCAGTTTTGCTCTTTTTGCAAATTTATCATCCCCTTCATCACGATCTCCTTCCAGGTGACCGGCGTCGGTAATATTTCTGACATAACGCACCTTATAGCCACTGTATTTTAAATACCTGAATATTAAGTCAAAAGAGATAAATGTACGGCAATTACCCAGGTGGACATCACTATAAACAGTTGGCCCGCAAACATACATTCCGACATTCGGAGCGTTGAGGGGTTCAAAGATCTCTTTCTTTCTTGTGAGGGTATTGTATAGCTGCAAGCCGGTTTTCATCAGTATCTATTTAATTCTTGTGTTCAAGAGCACGCAAGTTCGGTTCATTTGATTTTTTGAGTACAAACTCATGATGTTTCCTATGTCCTTAATTGCGGATTATTTATTTGTGCAAAGTTAAAAAAATTAGGGGCTTAATCTCAAATCACTTCTAACAGGGAAATGATCAGATAAACGGGCCTCAATGATCTTATGGTTGATGACCTCAATATCTTTGGTCACTGCAATATAATCGATCTGGAAATTAGGAAATTTCCCGTTATAAGTGCGGCCAAGGCCCCGCCCTTTCTTATCAAATGTTTTGTTGAGTGAGGCTGTCAACTGTGTCACTGCGTAAGATGCAGGGGTATCATTGAAATCCCCGGCAATCAAGAAGGGGATTTTACAGGTTTTCATACTGGCTTTCATGATATCTACCTGAGCACTTCTCTTCAGAAAGGCCGTATTTAGCATACTCAAGATCCTTTTTGAAGGTACAATTTCCGCATCCATCTTTCTGGTTACTTTATCCAGGTACTGATAGTCCTGCTTATCGAAGGAAATAGATTGGAGGTGCACATTATAGACCCTCAGCATTTTATGATTGACTTCTACGTCCACGTAGATACTCGCATTCCCACCATGATTCGCATCAAAAACGATATTGCCTTTGTTCTTTATCGGATATTTGGAAAATATAGCCAGGCCCATTGCTTCGTAATCGTTTCTGGAAGAAGGAACGAAATAGTAATAGGGCGTATTGAGCATGGCTTTTAAGCTATCGGTAATAGCGTAGTTGCCTTTTTTTCGGGTGTAATATTCCTGGAAACACATAATATCCGGATTTTCCCTTTTTACCACCTGCAGCATCTTTTCTTTTACAGACTCGACATTACCAGAATCAAAAGGCTTAAAGCTATGGACGTTGTAGGTCATCATACGCACCAGATCTGCGCCGGATTTAGGTCCCTCTCCACGTTCGCCAGAAATACTAATGGTTGCAGTAAGTGCGCGCCATCCCAAAAGAATAACACCAAAGGTAAGCAGAACAAAGACCCAGCGGCGGCGAAGACACCACCAGATGATCATAAACAAATTGAGCAGCAGCAAAAATGGATAGGCCAGTCCAAAAAAAGGAATGAGCCTGTTCGCTCTTGGATCTACATTTCCGGCAATACACCCCAAAAGAAGAGATATGGCAAGAAACAGCGCCGTAATGCGTACCAATTTATCCAGAAATGTGGCCTTCTTTTTTTTCATCCACTAGTGTTTGCTGGCTTTAAATAAGGTATCTTTTTCTTCCTTACTCAACTTATCATAACCTGTTTTAGATATCTTATCCAAAATCGCATCAATCTCGTGCTGGGCAACTGTATTTTCTTTGGAACCTGCACTTCGTTTAAAACCTTCGTTTCTAACCACCTTAAGTTTGGACTTTTTCTTAAATAAATTACTCCAGTCTTTTCCATGCTGCAAAGCTTTGATATATACAAAGCCCAGCAGAGCTCCCCCCAGATGCGCAAAGCTACCTCCTGCATTTACAGAGGCCACACCAATCAGGTCCAGAACAATATAAGCAAGTGCAAGATATTTAAGTTTAACATCTCCGATCAGAAACAAACGTATCGTATAATCCGGCACCAATGTAGCTGAGGCAACAATAATAGCCATTACCGAGGCCGAAGAGCCAATTACTGTTGCCGACGAAATATTCGCTGCAAACACAGGGAAAATATGAAAGGCAGCGCAGAAGAATAGCGCACCGGCAATTCCACCTGATAAATAGATAAAATGAAACTGACGGGGTTTCATAAAGTCGAGAAAAATCTGCCCCATCCAATAAAGCCAAAGCATATTGAACAACAGATGCAGAAAACCTTCATGAAAAAACTGATAGGTAATCACGGTATAAAACCGTAGTGGGAGTCTTTCTAAAGAAGCAGGAAAAGCAAAATATTCTCTCACCAGTCCATCCAGTGCCAATGACGGATTGCCAGACAAAAAGATCACCACCCCAATCAGCGCCATGACCACAAAGATCAGGGTATTGATCCCTATATAGAAAAAGATAGGGTTACCTGATTTAAACACCTTAAACTTCAATTCTTCAAAAAGAGTACTATTCATAGTAGTCGTAAAATGTATTTTTATCTTTCCAGAGTTTAACAAGAATGAAACCCAGAAGTGCTCCTCCCAGGTGGGCATAATGTGCAACAGAATCTCCAGGTACGCGTGCTACGCCCAGGGATAATTCTATCAGTATATAAACAGGAACAATATATTTTGCTTTCACAGGTATTGGAATAAACATAATATATAGCTCCGTATTTGGATACAGCATACCAAAAGCAACAAGCAGGCCAAAAATAGCGCCCGATGCGCCCACCATTGGAAAACCATAGATACCGATCAATGTATTTTTATCGGCTTCAGATATTCCCGGAACGCCTACTGAAGCCATTTGGGTAGCCCAGTCTATATGCACAGGATTATGAACAACTGACCCTGTAATTTGATAGACCTCATAAGCCTGAACGCCCATTTGCAACGCTACAGCACCAAGGCCTGTGATGAGGTAGAAATTAATGAATCGTTTCGCTCCCCAACGGGTTTCCAGTATACCCCCAAACATAAACAGCGCAAACATATTGAACAGAATATGGGTAAAACCGCCGTGCATAAACATATAGGTTATAGGCTGCCATATTTTAAAATAGGAGGAATCAAAGTAAAAAGCACCGAGATAGGTAGACAAGTCAATCCCCTTACTTTGCAGCACATAAGTTGCCGCAAAAAACAATACATTAATAATCAGCAGGTTTTTAACTATGGGTGGTATATGAATATTATTCATTGTTATTTCTCAAATTTCTTATCAAGATCTGTTAACGTAATGGTTTGTATCACCGGTTTTCCGCCAATACTAAAGTTAGGCATTTTGCAGGCAAACAATTGTTCAATCAGCATATTCATTTCTTCCTGGCTCAAACTTGTTCCGCTTTTAATCGCACTGTTCCTGGCCATACTACGGGCCAATGCATCCCTTTTGTCCAGCCGTAATTCCTGCTGGGAATTTTTAAATCCTTCAATCAGGTGCTCAAAAAGCTGCGTCTCGTTGATATTGCTACTTCCCAGATCAACCGGAATTCCCTCAATTACCAGGGTATTTTTTCCAAATTCACGGACTTCAAAACCCAGGCTTTTAATGTCTTCGAGCAGGCTTTTAGCAAGTTCGTAATCATTAGGGCTTAAGGTTACTGTTTGCGGGAACAGACTTTGTTGCGAAGCGCCTTTCCGGTCTTCCAGATGAACAAGAAACCGTTCATAGAGGATTCTCTCATGTGCAGCCTGCTGATCAATCACCATTAAGCCTGATTTGATCTGCGAAACAATATAACGGTTATGCACCTGCATGAGTTGTTTCTGAAGCGGAGCATAGTTCTCTTCTATTTCTGATACCCCGGGCAATTCAATTTTAACCTGCTCCGCCGGTGTATGATTGGCTATTTCGTATAAAGAACCCCAGTTTTTTGTACTGGCGGCTCTGGATTCGTAACCCCCGCCCCCTGAGAAAGAGGACCCGGAATAAGAAGACACAGATCTTTCTGAAACTTTATCTTCCTTAAAGGGATTAAATTCAGGGTTAAAACTAATGGTTGGCGGAACGATATCTTCAGGGGCTTTAGGTGTGATCATACCGCTAAAGCCAGTTTCCTGATCAAAGTCTATAGTAGGGCTAATGTTAAATTTCCCAAGAGAACGTTTTACCGCAGAATGTATGATGGCATAAACAGATTTCTCTTCCAGGTATTTAATCTCCGTTTTTGTTGGATGGACATTGACATCAATCTTGGCCGGGTCTATATCAATGAACAATACATACAGCGGAAAATTCTCCTCCGGCAGCAGATCCTGATAAGCTTTATTGATGGCATGATTAAGATACCCATCTTTGATAAACCGGTTGTTTACAAAAAAGAATTGTTCACCTCTTGTTTTTTTTGCGAATTGCGGTTTACCAATATACCCTTTAAGGTTGATGATGGAGGTTTCCTCCTCCACCGGGATCAGTCTTTCATTATAATTGTTTCCAAACAGATGAATGATCCGCTGTTTTAATGCAGATGCCGGCAAACGGTATATCTCTGCGCCATCGTGGTGCAAGCTAAAAGCGATACCTGGATTGGCCAGGGAAACCCGCTGAAATTCATCCAGAATATGACGCATCTCTGCAGGATTGCTCTTTAAAAAGTTCCGTCTGGCAGGTGTATTAAAGAACAGGTTTTTGACACTGATGCTGGTTCCCTCCGAACAAGCCACCGGCTCCTGTTTAACAATTGAAGACCCTTCAATCTCGATCAGGGTACCAATTTCATCCTCATGTCTGCGGGTTTTCATCTCTACCTGCGCAATGGCAGCAATAGAAGCCATAGCTTCTCCCCTGAATCCCATAGTGCGTATTGCAAAAAGATCTTCAGCTTTGCGCACTTTAGAGGTCGCATGCCGTTCAAAGCACATTCTTGCATCGGCTACAGTCATCCCGCATCCATTATCAATGACCTGTATTAATGCTTTTCCTGCATCCTTCAGTATAAGTTGTATTTTGTTTGCCCCTGCATCTATGGCGTTCTCCATCAATTCTTTTACGGCCGATGAGGGGCGTTGAACCACCTCTCCTGCTGCAATCTGATTGGCAACGCTATCGGGTAAAAGCTGTATAATATCTGACATTTATATTCTCCGGTAAAGGTTGCTAATTTAGCGAAAATAAGCCTTAAACTGATCTCTTTTCTTATAATTGAATGTTAAATGACGAAGTCAGTATTTGATTTTTATATCTTTATGCTCATCTACTTTCAAAAACAACCTGTCTTAGCCCCTATCCAAATGAACAGAAACTACCTTAGAACGAAAAAACTGCTCAAAACATTATGTCTCTATCTTTTTACTGGCGCTACTTTGAGTGCCTGTGCCCAGGAACACAAAAAAAATGAAGCTTTACTCGCAAATGCAAACACCATCATCAGAAGCGCAGTTTTGCTCAACAACCAACAAAACATTGTGCCACTAATGTCTCTTGAAAAAAAGACCATTGCCTCTGTTAATCTGGGCTTTAACTACCAAATCACTGTAGACAGCTTACTGAATAAATACGCAAAAATCACCTCATTTTCAGCAGACAGCTACAAAGACGCCGCAACACTAAATGACCTTGAAGATGACCTTAAATATTTCAACACCATATTAGTTTCGATTACAGATCAGGATGCCTCAAACCCACGCTACCTGAATTTCATCAACCTGCTGAGCAAAAACAAGCAGGTGGTGATTTCACTTTTTGGCGATGGCAATAGCCTGCGTTCCTTTGACAATATTACAGCCCCAGTATTATGGACAGCTCAAAAGGATATCAGCGCTGCAGCCATTACACCACAAATGATTTTTGGAGGTATCCCATTGAACAATAAACTTTCTTTCACTTATTCGGGAAAATACACAACAGGATCAGGATATTCAACAACAGCAACAAGATTGAAGTATACCCTTCCTGAAGATGCCGGTGTCAATGCAGATGATCTTTCAGAGATCAATGCTATCGCTGCTGAAGCCATCAATGACAGGGCAACTCCAGGACTAGTTGTTATGGTAGCCAAAGACGGCAAAGTCATTTTCAACAAAGCCTATGGCAGGCACACTTACGACAGCGCTGCACTCCCAGATAAAACATCTGACATTTTTGATTTGGCCTCAGTGACCAAAATTACAGCAACAACACCTGCAGTAATGCGCTTGTACGAACAAAATAAGTTAAAATTAGACACCAATATCGGAGCTTATATCCCGAAAGCCAGAACAACAGCAATGAATCCGATCCAGGTGAGAGAGGTCATGCTCCATCAGGCTGGTTTTATTCCTTACATACCCTTTCATGACTATATAAAACCCACCGACCACAGCACTGATTCTTCAGCAATATTCCCCACAAAAGTGGCAGATGGCTACTATGTCCGCAAAGATTATTTTAAAGATGTGATGTGGCCCAAAATGCTGAATGCTCCAATTAAAACACGAGGCTCTTATGTTTATAGCGACATCAGCATGTATGTGATGAAAGACATTGTGGAACGCATTAGTGGTGAGCCATTAAACAAATACGTCGCAGAAAACTTCTATGAACCCCTTGGAATGCAGACCGCAGGCTTCCTGCCCCGCAACCGTTTCTCCAAAGACCAGATCATACCAACAGAGAATGACTCTTATTTCAGAAAAACTTTACTTGTTGGATATGTACATGACCAGGGTGCCGCACTCGCTGGAGGTGTATCAGGCCATGCGGGTTTATTTGCAAGTTCGAATGATATGGCCATCATGTATCAGATGCTGTTAAATAAAGGTACTTATGGAGGCGTTCAGTATTTCAAACCTGAAATCGTAGATATGTTTACTGCAAAACAATCTAATGTGAGCAGAAGAGGCCTTGGATTTGACAGATGGGATCCGGATCTTTCAAAGCACTACCCTTCTGAATTAGCCTCTCCTCAAACCTACGGACATACAGGTTATACCGGCACCTGCGTATGGGTAGATCCATCCAGGGGGCTGGTCTATGTATTTTTATCAAACCGCGTGAACCCGGGAGTAACAGAAACCTTAAGCAGGCTGAAGATCAGAGGAAGAATACAGGATGTGATCAACAAAGCCATAGACAAAAGTAAAATTTAGTGTAAAACAGATTACACAAACACTCTCATTACCAGTTAAATACATGTTTTTTCTGTATATTAGATCCTAACAAAACTTAATTATCTAAAACAATGAAAAGATTAACATGTATTGTTGCGGTAATGCTATTGGTTACCGTTACCTTTCGGGCACAAGCCCAGGATGATGCCTCCATGAAGGCCTGGCAAGCTTATATGACCCCTGGAGATGTCCACAAAATGATCGCTAAAAGTGATGGGAACTGGAATGAGGATATCACGATGTGGATGGCTCCAGGTGCCCCGCCAACTAAAAGTAAAGCAACTTGCATAAACACAATGATCATGGGTGGGCGATACCAACAATCTGTTCACAAAGGCAATATGATGGGAATGCCCTTTGAGGGGATGGGACTTTTAGCCTATGACAATGCAAAGAAAATCTTTATAAGTTCCTGGATAGATAATTTTGGAACAGGATTAATGTATATGGAAGGCACCTGGGATGACACCTCCAAATCGATTACTTTTAAGGGCACTTCTGTAGATCCTGGTACAGGGAAAGACATGAATGTCCGTGAGGTGATGAAATTTATCGATGACAGCAATATGCTGATGGAGATGTATGCTGTAGTGAACGGTACGGAAACGAAAACCATGGAGATTAAGATCAGCAAAAATTAGCATCTCCGGTATAAGAACAAAAAATAAAAGGCGAATAAGAGAATTCCTCCTGTTCGCCTTTTATCTTTTTTAATCCTTATTTTATTTTTTCAATCCGATCTCTCTCAGTCTTTCATCAAGGTATTCTCCTGCAGTCATATCCGCATAAAGCTTTGGATGTTCTGCATCGATACATGAGGCCAGACTTGTAAGATCCATTGTTGACCTTGGGTGCAAAAAGAATGGAACAGAGAAACGGGAGGTTTTCATCAGTTCGCGTGGCGGATTAACTACCCGATGTGTAGTAGACCGCAATTTATTATTCGTTAAGCGCTGCAGCATATCACCAACATTCACAACAATATCAGAATGATGTGCTTTAATTGGCAACCATTCGTTGCTGCGTGTCAAGACTTCAAGCCCATCTGCACTTGCACCAATCAAAAGGGTAATTAAATTGATATCCTCGTGAGCCCCCGCACGAACTGCATCATCAGGAATTGCTTCTGGATTTTCAATAGGAAAATAATGAATACCCCTTAAAATAGAATTTCCATTGTGCACATACTGATCAAAATAATCTATTGGCAAACCCAAATAGGTAGAAATCGCTCTTAAGAGATGCTTACCATTACTTTCCAGCTTCTGATAAATCTCACGTGTTACCGTATTAAACGCAGGAAGTTCTTCCAGATATTCATTATCCGGATACTCACTTTTGATAGCGTCGCCATCAGTCACTTCCTGCCCAATTTGCCAGAACTCTTTTAAATCCGCAGTTTTAGCACCCTTTGCAGTTTCTTTACCCGGACTGGTATAGCCTCTCTGACCAGCCAGTTCTGGTTTTTCATATTTCCTTTTTTGTTCAGGAGATAATGCAAACATGGCTTTGATATTTTCATAGAGCTGATCGATCAGCTCCTGGCTCACCCCGTGATTGGTGATCGTTACAAAACCTGAATCGTTAAAAGCCCTCCCGAGTTCATCGGAAAACTTTTTACGCTGCTCTTCTGTTCCATTGATATATGATCCAAGATCCAGACAAGGTATATAAGGTGTCGACATAGTATTTTCTTTTGTTTGTAATTTGAGATAAAACTAAAAAACAATTGTTAATAAATATTCTATAATTAAATATACGCAGATTAATTATTTATATATAAGCATTTTAAGTTATTAACAATTTCCTTCCTGATCGACTGTTTTCATTTACCCACCCTTCGGATGATATCGACAATGCCTTCATTTAAGATAATAAACATACCCAGACGCTCTTCAGAAATACCGCTGCGCAATTGATAGGTAAAAATTGGCTTATCGTTCTCAAAATGAACCTCCATATAGTGAAATAGTATGTTGCCGAACTTTTTCAGTTCATTTGCCAGTTCAACAATATGAGTCGAGATAAAAAAAACTGAGTTTTTTAGGGCGGCCAGTTCGGATATAATTAAATTCGAACCATCAAAAGCATCTTTTACGTTAGTCCCCCTAAATAATTCATCAAAGATGATAAACATTTTATTGTTTTTAAATAAGGTTTCTGACACTTCTTTTACCCGCTTAACTTCACTATAATAATGACTAAGCCCCCCATTGATGTTGTCAGGAAGATTAATGGTCGTAATTAAGCCATTGAAAATAGTTGTTACCATATTATTGGCAGGTACAGGAAACCCTAAATGTGAGAGATAAACTGCCAGACCTATAGATTTAAGCAAGGAAGATTTTCCCGCCATATTTGAACCTGTAAGCAGAACGATGTTTTGTTCTGCGTCCAAAAGGAGATCATTTTTGACAGGATGGGATATATTGGGATGAAACAGACCCTCCAAACGTACCTGAAATTTATCTGCATCCCGATATTCGGGAAATGAAAAACCTTTCGTTGCTGTTACCAAAGCCAGATTTTCGAAAATGTCCAGCTCGTAAACAAATGAAAGCAACATTTTTATATTGTTCTTTTCTTTATGACGGAATGCCCTATCCAGTTTACTTACCTGCAGGAATTTGAGTTTATTTTCATTACAGGAGATTGCTTGTGTTAGCTGGCCATCTTCAATGATCATTTCTATTTGTTCAAAAATAGATTTTATATAAGCCGGTGTGTGATTTGAGGAATGCTCTTCTATAAATGCAGAAAGATATTTTGTTAATTTTATTAAATACTTAAGCCCTGTTTTAATGATATAGTAATCATTACTTGAATTCCTTGTGATGTATTCTACCAAAGAATCTAAAGGATTACCCCTGAATTTCTTTTTATCAAACTTCAAATAAAACTCTATCAGATCCAGCTCTTCATTTCTTATATCAAATTCTATACGATGATCATAAAAATACTTAATACAGTCTCTGCGTAAAGTCATTTCCTTAATGTCGCAAGAAGGACATAGCATCATCTCTTTTAACCTTTCCCGCCCACCTATGCTTCTGGTTCCCTTAAACAGGTCAAATATTGATTTTGATCCTGTTTTTTTTGTGAAAATATTCAGGTCAGTTAATGTTTGCTCATCAATATTAAAATTACTCATGCAGAATTCGGATATAAGCTTATTGGTTAAATTAGACAAAAGAACTAAATCAACCAAGCCTGCCTATCTAAATTCCAGGATTTTTATCCCTGCAGAGGGCTTCTGCCTTCTGAAGTAAAAAGAAAGGTAGCAAGCTTTATCAATGGAAAATTCTGAATTAAGACTCTATAAGGAACTAAAAGGGATTTAAAAGGGGCATTGCCCCTATCAACCCCCTACCAATTCCCTATTAACTCCCTATAAATTCTTTATAAATTGTTGACTCTTTATGGCTTGTTCCATGCTGGAATATAGACCACTTGCATTAAAAATCCATCATAAAAAAAGACCTGCAGGATTTCTCTTGCAGGTCTTTCTTATGATCAGGCAGGGAGCTATGGAAATTTAACCCCTCTGTACTTAGTAACGTCTACAATAGGAATACTTGATCCATATTTGGCATTGATAGCATTTATAAAACCATTTGCAGTTATTGCATAACCCATAGGGGTTAAGTGAACTCCATCTAAAGAAAACAAGTTACCAGTAATATATGCACCGCTAACCACTGCTCCGTTAACCACTTTACCAGATCCATATTCTTTTAGCATAGCGTTCGCATCCATAATCGCCAGATCGTTGGCTGCCGCAACAGATCTGATCGTTGCATTATAAGAAGCGACATAATCATTAACAATGGCCACTTCATCTTTATCCAAAACGTATTTGTTTTCTATAGGGTTATAAGGAGAAAGACCATAAGGACCCTTCGGATCAGCTTTTCCAATTAAACCAGCAGAACCTAAAGGCAAGATGAACAGATCTGCTGCAGTTGCCGGCCTTGCCGGACCGCTTGCTGGCTGAATATAAATATTCTCCACTGCAGCTCCACCCGAAGAAGCATGAACGGTCGCTAATATAGAGGCAAGGGTAACAGTTCTAAAATAGGCTGTGGCGGTAACATCAGGAATGGTTGCAACAACACCCTTTGCTCCGGCACCTCCTGTACCTCCTTTTTTCAGCGTAGACACTGCAAGATTATACAGTGCTGCAAAATCACCTTTTGGAGTTGGAACATCACCAACACCTCCTCCGGTTGCATAACCCAAAATATCATTATTGCCCAGCCACATACTGAAAAAAGTAAAGGGTTTAGCCGTTACAAAATCAAGGTATTTAGTATTGTTTGTACCCGCGTTACCTGGCAGAAGCCGTTCATAGAATCCATTTAAGTTGCCATAAGGCGCATAGGTAATATGCGCCAGTTTAATTCCCGGCACACCGTAGTTGTTCAGGTCTCCTGTATATTTAGTAAACAGTGTTACATTACCAAATCCTGGAATGGTCACTTGACCTCTCACCGCAGTATGGGTGTTTTGGTCGGCGATTTTTGGTGTACCATCTGCATTAAACCCAGCGATGTATTTATAACCCGATCCATCTGACTGACTGTCCTGAAAGAAGGCTGTACTGAAACTACCCCCGCCAACAGTCTTCATTTGCTCGGCAATCATTAATGGAAAAGAATTTTTCTGGCCATCCAGATATAAGCCGCCATCGGCATATCCCGAAGTAAGTGAATTTCCAACAGCTATATATCGGGAAAAATCCGCATTCCCTTTATTAGGAACAACCGTATTTACAGATTCAGCGGAAGGCTTACAAGATGCTAAGCCAAGAATAGCCAGGGCTAAGACACTTTTATAAAAATATTGTGATTTCATGATCTTTCTCTTTGGGATTAAAATTTATAGGATAATGCTACACCAGGAATATAAGCGACAGTTTTAAAAGTACCGCTTAATCCGGTTTCTATATTGGTTCCACTCCTTGCAAGTACATTCTCATACAAGAAAGAGAAATCCACACCAAATCTTTCAGAAGGTTTAAGTCCGATACCTGCACTTAACAATAAACGATTGGCATCCGGAACCTCTGGCGTTACATACCCATCGTTTACCGGTGTTAATGCATAACCAATACCCGCTCTTAAAGCCAGAAAAGAATTCGCTTTATTCTCAATACCCAATCTAAAAGTAGCCGCATCTTTATAGTTCCGCGGAGAATGTGTATCTGGAATCCTGGCATTATTATCATAATCAAAAGAAAGATCTTTATAGACATGCCATTGCACCCAGTTTATATCCAGGGCAATAGTTGTTTTTTCCGAAGGATAGAAACCAAAACCAAGCGTGCTGGTTGCCGGCAACGGCAAGGTTGCATTGAATTTAGTTGGAAAAGTAGACCTTAGCGCATCAGGAATATTAAAGTTCGCATCTCCGTCTTTTACCGTTGCATTTACTTTAGATCTGTGGGTAAGACCTATGGAGATCCCGGAAAGTGTCTTCACATAAATACCAGCATTCCATCCAAAATCTTTGGAGGTACCTTTCAGCTGAGCTGTAGAAGACTCGCCATTGTTGAGGGTAATTGGAATGGCACGCTGGAGATCTACTTTACCTAGCGAATAGACTAAACCACCCCCAATACCAATATTATCACTGATCTTTAAGCTTAAAGTTGGCTGTATATAAATAGCCTGAAGATCAAGCGATGTTACTGCATATTTACCTGTCCAATTAGGATCCCAGTGCATGGCGCCTCCAAATGGCGTATAAACACCTATACCAAATCTTAATCTGTTTTCAGGTGAACCAAAAACAGCATATGCCGCAAAAGGGGTGGGTAATTTATTTTGGTTATGTTCTGTTAAATTTGAACCTGTCTGGCTAAAAGCAGTCTTCAGCATAATACCGTTTACCCCACCCTGAACACCGTTTTGTTTAAGAAAGGAAACAGCACCTGGGTTGAAAAATACCGAAGCTTCGTCCATAGCAACTCCGGTGCCTGCACCGCCCATTGCTGTTTGCTTTTGCCCCTGAAGGTTCACCTGGAAAGATTGAGAAAATCCCCAAACAGGTATTACCATTAGAAAACTGAGTAGAATCTTTTTCATGATATTTGGTTAGTTGTTTAAAATATATGTTTCTATGTGTATTAGATTAATTATAATCTCCCAACAATTCATCCATACAATATGTTTAAGCTAATATAATAATATGCATGCATAATAAAGAAACAATTTTCATTTAAAAGTCAAAAACAAATTAATTTTGTTTTACACTAAATAACATACTTACATTTGCTAACACTGTTATTTTTGATACACCTAGTATCGGTACAGATTAAATTGTCTAAAAAGGAATAAAGATATGAGCTTAATTGAAGCATTAAATTGGCGATATGCCACAAAAAAGATGAATGGTACAAAAGTACCTCAGGAAAAAGTAGATCAGATTGTTGAAGCGGCAAGACTAGCCCCTACTTCCTCTGGTTTGCAACCTTTTAAGGTAATTGTAGTTACCAATCAGGAATTAAAGGAAAAGATCTCAACGATTGCTTTCGGTCAGCAACAGATCATTGACTGCTCGCATCTTCTTGTTTTTGCAGCCTGGGACAATTATACCCCGGAAAAAATCAGGTCGGTATTTTCGCACACCAATGCGCAACGCAGTCTTCCTGCTGATGCCACAAAAGATTATGAGGACAGGATCATCTCTTTATATACCGCTAAAACTGCAGAAGAAAATTTTAATCATGCTGCTAAACAGGCTTATATAGGCTTTGGTGTTGCGATTGCTGAAGCCGCACTGTTAAAGGTTGACGCCACACCAATGGAAGGTTTTGACCCTAAACAACTGGACGAATTGTTAGGTCTTTCTGCTCAAAACCTGCGAAGCACAACGTTATTGCCTTTAGGTTATAGAGACGATAGTGGAGATTGGCTGGTTAACCTGAAGAAGGTACGTACTCCACTAGAAGACTTCGTTATTGAATTCAAATAAGAGATTCCCAGTTTATATCAGGAGGTAGAGATGTAGGTTTCTACCTCTTTTTTTTGCCTGCATGTAAAAATATTATAGCATAAAATGTCAAATTATGTTAAACAAGGTTTGACATGAACGAGCAAAGCGCATAAATGAATATATTAGCCTAATTAATTTGTTAATTTATATTCATGAAGTATTTAAAATTTGTTGCTGCTTTGATGCTTGCCTTAGTTAGTGTACACTTTTCGGCATTTTCTCAGAAGGACACCACGATCTTAAATAATATTATAAAGAAAACAGGCAAGCTGCCTGAACTGTATCCTGTAGAAAAAGTATACCTTCATTTCGACAAGCCTTATTACAGCGTGGTAGACACCATATGGTTTAAAGCTTATCTTACCTCCGAACAGAACCTTCCATCACCTTTAAGTAAAATAGTTTATGTGGATGTGATGAGCAGTAAAGATTCGCTGGTAGCCTCTTTAAAATTTCCCGTAACCAACAGTGTTGCCTACGGCAATATTCCACTGGATCCTTTGAATTTTAAACAAGGCAATTATTATGTCCGGGCGTATACAGTGTGGATGCTGAACTTTGACCCCGCTTATTTCTTTACGAAGAATATTCCAATTGGAGAAGCGGTTGACAAACAACTGTTAACGCATTTCACTTACACTTCAGCGACTTCTACCAAAGATCAGCAGGTCATCAATGCCCGCATTCAATATAAAAATCCAGATAAATTACCCTACGCCAACAAAACGGTAAACTGGAGAGTTATGTCCGATTATGACGTCATTTTAAAGGGTAAGGGTACAACAGATCAGAATGGAGTACTTAACCTCAATTTGAGTCCAAAGAAAAACCAGGTCATTAAAACCGGGAACTTAATTACAGACATCAATACCGGAGACAAAGAAAGCTTAACTTCTACTTTTGAGCTAAAACCTAAAAGTGGAGACAATGATATCCAGTTTTTTCCAGAGGGAGGTGAGTTGATATCAGGCATACCGACCCAAGTCGCATTTAAGGCTGTTAACCCCAACGGACTTGGTGTAAATCTTACTGGAACAATTGTAGACAACGACGGGAACCAAATCACTACCTTAGCCTCATCTCACCTGGGAATGGGTTCATTCTATGTCAATGCAGATGCTGGTAAAACTTATAAAGCGAATATTTCGTTCAAGGACGGGAGCAGCAAGACCATTGAACTTCCAAAATCTGCAGCCTCGGGCATAACGCTCCAGATCAATAATGCAGCTGCCGATAACATCAATCTTAAAATTGTTGCTAACGATGCTTATTTTCAACAAAATAAAGACAAGAATTTGTTTATTGTTGGCCAAAATGCCGGGGTAATTTATTACGCCGCCCAAACGGTTTTGCAAAACCAGGTTACAGTAGCCAAAATACCTAAAGCCAAGTTTCCTTCAGGTATTGTGCAAATTACCTTGTTTTCTGCCACTGGTGAACCGGTAAGTGAAAGGATTGCTTTTATCCTGCACCAGGATGCGCTGAATCTTTCTGCACAAACAGATCTGCCCGCTTATAAACCGAGACAAAAGGTTAAAATGACCGTAACAGCTAAAAATGCAACAGAGAAACTGGCAGGAAGTTTTTCTGTTTCTGTGACTGACGAGCAGAAAGTTCCTGTTGATGAGGATAATGAAACGTCCATCTTCAGTTCGCTTTTACTGAGCTCAGATTTGAAGGGCTACCTGGAAAAACCGAATTATTACTTCAATAAAACCAATGACAAAAAGCTGGCCGATCTGGACATTTTAATGCTTACACAGGGTTACCGCCGTTTTGATTATAAAGAAATTCTTGCAGGAAAATATCCGCAGGTGAGTTATCTTCCTGAGCAAGGAATGAACATTACAGGAACATTGAGAGATCGCACGGGTATGCCCGTAAAGAAGGCTGGTCTGCGTTTAACGATACCCGGCAGAACATTCTCAGCCGAAGCCTTTACAAACCCCACTGGTGTATTTAATTTTCAGAACCTGAACTTTCCAGATTCTTCACAGGTCGTAATTAGTGCCAAATACGGCGCCAACGGGAGCAACCTCATGATTATGGTGGACCAGGAACCTGCACCTGCAATTGGCACCAACAGGAATGGTGCTGATGAGGTAATGAACATTGACAGCACATTAAACAACTATTTGAACAACAGCAAAAAACAATACAGTTATTTGAGACAACTGAAAGAGGTGAAAATCACTGCAGCTCCAATAAAAAAGGTAAGCCACTCTGATTATTCTGCCCTTTCAGGATTAAGTATGATGCCTGACCACTTGTTAGATGCAGATCGTTTCCAGGGTTGCAATGACCTGCTGACCTGCCTCAAAAGCATGGCTATGGGCCTAACCTGGGATACCAACACCAATAATTTCTATGTAACACGAGATTTTAACGCCGGAAACAAAACGCCGGTACAAATATTCCTGGCGGGAATGCCGGTAGATGTTTATGCACTTTCATCTGTAAATATGGCGGAGCTGGAATCCATTGAAATTTTCACTAAAGACGAATTGGGCACGGTTAACCGGATGTATAATTCTAATGGTGTAATTTCCATTAACATGAAAAAAGCGAAGAAAGTGAAAAAGATGAGTCTTGAAGAAATCAAAAAGCTTTTACCTCAGAACAATGTGATTACGGTAAATGCCAAAGGTTACAGCAAGCAACGTGAGTTCTATTCGCCAAGATATACGGCAGAGAATATCAATATGAAAGACCTGAGAACAACAATTTACTGGAATCCGAGGGTGATCACAGATGCCACAACCGGCGCAGTATCCTTCGAATTCTTTAATGCCGAAGGTAAGGGTACTTATAAAGCCGTAGTTGAAGGCCTAGATAAAAACGGCAATCCTGGCCGTTTTATCTATCGCTATACGGTTAAATAATATTTCCGGGGAGGATCATTAATGATGCTCCCCGTTAATTTCCTTTTGACATTTTAATCCGTCTTCTGTCATTACCCATTCTGCAAAATCCCTGTTGTCTTCTCCCTCCTGATCACAATTCCAGGATCTGTAATCTTCCAGATACCGATCAAGATCTTTGTTCAAGATCAATTTGGTTCCAACAGGAACTTTCACCGTTACGTTCACTTCCTGATTACGCCAGTAATTATTTTTGGTCAAATATAATTTAGGGCTGAAATTAAGTACCGAATCCTGCTGTAAAAAATCATAATGAATACTTTGCGCATTCTTTAGGGCAATATCGAAAGACTTTCCATGGGCACTGAAGTTTTGAACCACAGCAAATTTCCCGTCCATGCTTCTTTCAATCCTGATCCTGACATCGACAGGGCGCTGAAAAGGGCCATCATTATGATCTACAATAATCCTTCCCCTGTAACTATCTGAATTGATCTGGTAACGCACACTGTCTTCTTTGGAAAAGAAACGCGATTTATCCAAAACAAGGGTATAAGTTGCATATGGTTTTAGCGGGCTTGTCTGAGTAAATTCAGCCTCTTCTTTAAAGTCAGCCGTTACTTTAGCGATGTAAAAAATACCAGTCGCGGTACCTAGCAGCCATACAATCAACAGGCTAAAAGAAACTGCTTTATTCACTGGCCGGGAAGAAAAAGCGACACGGGCAGAAAAGAGAAGTAGCGCAAGCAGCGGCACCGCAAAAAAGATGAACGCGGCAAACAATAACGTAGACTGGTAGGCCTGATCAACCATACTCAACGGAAAGATCTCATTCGCACCGGCGTCCCATACACCAAGGAAAACAGCTAATACCACAATCAAGCCCAGGAGCATGATTCCAGACATCAGAATAATCGTTCCTGCTACAAATTTGAATATGGTTTTTCCTGTTCCTGAAATAAACTTACCCAATACATCAATGAATTCCGTGATAAAGGTTCCTGATCTTTTAATAAGCTGATTATTTTCCATTTCATCCTGAAAATTTCTAATAAAGCCCTGAAGATTAATAGCCTCACCTTTCATATACATCTTTTCAGACCTGGTTTGGGCACGGGGAACAATAATCCACATCACGAAATAAGCCAGAATACCAGCACCTCCCACAAGCACAGAAAGGAGAGCAAACAGACGAATCCAACGGTCTTCAATATTCAGATAGTGTCCCAATCCTGCACAAACACCTGCTACCATTCCTTGTTCTGTATCTCTGTAGAGACGCTTTATGCCCGCAGAATAAGGGGGCACAAAAGCATTTTCTTCTTCCTCTTCAGAGGATTGAAAATCACGTACGGTTCCCATCTGCGCGATTATGGTTTGCACATCATTGGTGTTAATGGCCGCTTTCTGTTGAGTAGTCAGGATTTCACGGAACATCTCCGCAATTCTGTTTTCTATATCTGTTACGATTTCAAAGTCATCTGCACTCTTTGCAAAGTGGGCTTTAATTTCATTGAGGTAGCCTGTTAAAAGCTCGTAGGCATCCTCCTCTATATGAATAAGAGAATTCCCAATATTTATGTTCAGTGTGCGTTTCATTTATTTGTTTGTTTAGAGGTTTCAATTGCATAAGAAAGTTCCTGCCAGGTGGTATCCAGTTGTTTTACCATGCCTCGGCCATCTTCAGTGAGGACATAGTATTTACGGGGTGGTCCCGAAGTCGATTCTACCCAATTGTAACTCAAAAGACCGTTGTTCTTTAAACGGGTGAGCAGCGGATAGAGCGTACCCTCAACTACCAGTAATTTGGCCGATTTTAACTCGGCGATAATATCAGAGGCATAAATCTCTCCTCTTGATATTATAAGCAGCACACAGTACTCTAGTATGCCCTTTCGCATTTGTGTTTGCGTATTTTCTGCTATCATATAACAAAGATATATGTTTTATATAGTAATATGCAATACATAGTACTATATAAAATAAATTTTTATACACAATAGATTGATTTACAGATATATAATTTTAAAAATTATATTTTATTCCATCCATTTAAAATTCCATAGACAACCGTTATCGCAATTATCTGCCTATTCATCTGACTGGTCATAATGGTTTTTGCTTTGTCTCGCTGCGGGACTGGTTATCTGTTTTTTATATGGAAAAAAGAACAGTAAATCCATTAGAACAGTGAAATCTTTGGATTTTAAACTTTGATTAAAGCCCTCTTAAGAGTCTAAAACATTGGAAATCAAAATATTTTCCACACAAAATCAAAGTTATTAACATTTTAACATTGTTTTAGAATCTTGGCCTACACTTTGTCTTTCATAAGTATATCATTAATATCTACTTATGATCATGAAATTAAATCCTGTTTTTCCACA
>Ga0157370_10000085_pt1 | contig 103847 bp, 101 predicted proteins | sample C35metaG_FD_113463 | JGI IMG/M metagenome (GOLD analysis project Ga0157370, IMG submission 113463) | Corn rhizosphere microbial communities from Kellogg Biological Station, Michigan, USA - C3-5 metaG | ecosystem: Host-associated > Plants > Roots > Rhizosphere > Soil | place: USA: Michigan...
GACGTAGAAGAAGCCGCCGCTGGCGACATCGTCTGCATCAGCGGTATGGATCAGCTGTTCATCTCCGACACCCTGTGCGACGTGAACAACGTCGAAGCGATGAAGCCGCTGACCGTCGACGAGCCGACCGTATCCATGACCTTCCAGGTCAACGATTCGCCGTTCTGCGGTAAAGAAGGCAAGTTCGTCACCAGCCGCAACATCAAAGAGCGTCTGGACAAAGAGCTGCTGTACAACGTGGCACTGCGCGTTGAAGAAGGCGACTCGGCCGACCGTTTCAAAGTTTCCGGCCGTGGTGAGCTGCACCTCTCGGTACTGATCGAAACCATGCGTCGCGAAGGCTTCGAAATGGGTGTAGGCCGTCCGGAAGTAATCATCCGTATGGTTGATGGCGTGAAGAACGAGCCGTTCGAAAACGTCACCATCGACATCCCTGAAGAATCGCAGGGCAAGGTCATGGAAGAGATGGGTCTGCGTAAAGGCGACCTGACCAACATGTCCCCGGATGGCAAAGGCCGTGTACGTCTGGAATACAACATTCCAGCCCGTGGTCTGATCGGTTTCCGTAACCAGTTCCTGACCCTCACCAACGGTGCCGGCATCCTGACCTCGATCTTCGACCGTTACGACGTGATGAAGTCGGGCCACATGTCTGGCCGTCAGAACGGCGTTCTGGTTTCGGTTGAAACCGGCAAGGCACTGACCTACTCCCTGGAAACCCTGCAAGCGCGCGGCAAGTTGTTCGTTGAGCACGGTCAGGACATCTACAACGGTCAGATCGTTGGTCTGAACAGCCGTGACAACGACCTGGGCGTGAACCCAACCAAAGGCAAGAAGCTCGACAACATGCGTGCTTCGGGCAAGGACGAAACCATCGCCCTGGTTCCACCGGTTCGTTTCACCCTGGAACAAGCGCTGGAATTTATCCAGGACGACGAGCTGTGCGAAGTGACGCCAAAATCCATCCGTCTTCGTAAGAAGATCCTGGACGAAGGCGAGCGCACCCGCGCTGCTAAAAAGGCTGCCAAGTAAGGTTTAGCTTCGGCTAAATAAAAACGCCCCCGGTCGCGAGACCGGGGGCGTTTTTTTTTAGCTGCGTTTCTTCTCATAGGCCGTAGGAGCGAGCTTCCTCGCGAACCCTGCAAACGGAATTACAGAGCGGCGCTGGCGCCGTTCGCGGCCAAGGTCGCTCCTACAAAAACACGACGGTGGTCGGTCAAACCTTCGCAGCCGCCTTCGGCTTATACGCACAATACCCCGGCCGAGGCCCGATTTTCGGGTGGTTGCGGCAGGTATCCGGGCGTTGTTCGTAAATGGTGCACAACCGGCTTTTGCGGTCCAGGTACAGGCAATCGTTGTTGCCCATGCGGGTCAGCGTGTAGATGCCGTATTTCTGATTGAAGCGTTCCACCACGCCTTCTTTCATCAAGCGCTTGGCGATCTGCTTGGCCGGTTCGCTGCGTTCGAACTCCTGCACCAGGCCGATGCGCAGCAGGTCGTTGAATTTCACTTCCACCGGCATGGTGCAGCAGCTCGATACGCAGCTGCTGCACATGGTGCGTTCGTATTTGATCCAGGTGTCGGTGCGATCGAGCTCAGCGCCAACTACCAATAACTTTGTCATGACGTGCATACCTGTGGAAAACGCTGCGCCCGGCCAGTGGGGCAGGGGCGCGAAGCGGTGGGGGCGGCATCATAGCGATATTGGTGAAATTGTGAACAACCATCCGCCGAATCACGCGCAAAGCGTGCGCTGGTAGTAGCGGTGCGGTGGGGTAGGGCGGATATACTGCCGCCGTTGCGGGCCACGGCCTGCGCGTGCTGGACAGGGATGCCCGGTGGCGGGATGTGACGCCGCTATAACGGCGGCAGTCTCTGGCTGGCACCTCGCCTGACTAGGAAGTGCTGCATGCAATGGATTTTCATGCTGGTCGGTCTGCTCATCGGCGTTTCGCTGGATGAGTCGATTACGGATGGGTTGCTCGGCGCCTCGCTGGGTTTTGCCGCTGGCCTCTGGCTTCAGCTGCGCAACCTGCAAGCGCGCCATGACGAGCTGCAGACCAAACTGAGCGGTTTCGCCGAGCGCTTTGAGCGCGGCACCCTCGCCGTCACCACACGCCTAACGCATCTTGAAGAGCGCCTCGCCACCGGCGGCAGCGCTACCGTTGCCGAGCCGCCACCCGCGCCGGCCACCGCAGCCGAAGCGCCCATTTCCAGCGGCGCCGTCGACGATCTGGATTTCACCTTCGAATTCGACCCGCAGCCCGAGCCGGTTGCCGTTCCCACCAGCGAGCCCGGCTTGGTGTTTGAGCTTCCGCCCGAGTTGCTGGCTACACCGCCGAAGCCGGTAACCGGCGTTGTCGACCAAATGCCCGTCAGCGACTGGGCCCGCGAGCCCGTGGCGCCTGCCGCACCGCCTCGCCAACCGCCGACGCCGCCGACTCCCCGTGAACCCAATCTGTTCGAGCGCGGTTTCAGCGCGGCGAAGAATTGGCTGTTCGGTGGCAATACCGTACTGCGCATCGGCGTGGTGCTGCTGTTTCTCGGCCTGGCCTTTTTGCTGCGTTACGCCACCGAAGGCATGGTGGTGCCGGTGCAGGTGCGTTATGCCGGCGTGGCCGCCAGTGCGGTGGCGCTGCTGGCGCTGGGTTGGTGGCTGCGTCTGCGTAACCCGAACTACGCCCTGATGTTGCAGGGCACCGGCATCGCCGTGCTGTACCTGACGGTGTTCGCGGCCTTCCGCCTGCATCCGCTGCTCGACCCGAAAATGGCGCTGAGTCTGTTGGTGATCGTGACCATCTGCTCGGCCATTCTTGCTTTCACGCAGAACGCCATGGCGTTGGCCGCCGTCGCCGCCCTGGGCGGTTTTGCGGCGCCGATTCTGACCTCCACCGGCAGCGGCAATCACGTCGCGCTGTTCTCGTACTTCATTCTGCTTAACAGCGGCATCTTCGCCATCGCCTGGTTCAAGGCGTGGCGCATGCTCAACCTGATCGGTTTCGTCGGCACCTTCGGCATCGGCTTCGCCTGGGGCATACGCTCCTACACGCCGGAACTGCTGTGGAGCACTGAGCCTTTCCTGATCGTGTTCTTCCTGATGTACGTCGCCATCGGCCTGCTGTTCGCCCGCCGCAAATTGCGCGAGCACAGCGTCGGCCCAGTGAACGACAGCCGCGACGCGCTGCTGCTCTGGTCCCGCCGTCAGGGCGACTATGTCGACGGCACCATGCTGTTCGGCCCGCCGCTGGTGGGCTTTGGCTTGCAGTTCGCACTGGTGCACCACATCGAGTTCGCCGCCGCGTTCAGCGCCTTGGCCATGGGCCTGCTGTATATGCTCATCGCCCGCATTCTGGTCGGTCGCGCACCAGGCCGTGCCTTGCTGCTGGTGGAAACGTGCATGGCGCTGGGCGTGATCTTCGGTTCGCTGGCCATTCCGTTGGGGCTGGACGCCAGCTGGACCTCCGCCGCCTGGGCCGTCGAGGGTGCCGGCATTTACTGGCTGGGCCTGCGTCAGCAACGACCACTGGCCCGAGCCTTCGCCCTGTTGCTGCAACTGGGCGCGGCGCTGGCGTTTCTGGTGGACCTGCATATCGGCGTCACCTCGCTGCTCTACGGCTCATGGCTTGGGGCGTTGATGCTTGGCCTGGCGTTGCTGTTCAGCCATCACCAATTGCGCAAAGCCCCGGATGATCACACCACCGAGCTGGAGCGCCGCTTTCTGCCGATGCTGGCAGTGCTCGGTCTGACGTTCCTTTATCTGTTGGCGCCGCTGAACCTGCGCGCCGAAGCCACGGCCATCGTCTGGGCGCTGGCGGGCTTGGTGACTTTGTTTGTCGGCTTGCGCATCCGTGCCCGCAGCTTCCTGTTTTCCTCGTTCGCCGTGCAGTTGGTGGGTGGGGCCTTGTTCCTGCTGCAACTGCGCGGCGCGACCGGCGACGACAGCGGCGTGTTCAGTGCTGGCTGGCGCGGCTTGCTGGTGGCCTCGTTGATTGGCCTGGCGCTGGTCGGCGGCATGTTGGTGGCGGCGCGCGATAAAGAAGTGCGCAACGACGCCGGCCTGATGCGCGGGCTGTCGCTGGTGCTGCTGGTGGGCCTGGTGTTTATCAATCTGGCCGTGCTGTTTGTGCTGCCTTGGCAAACCGCCAGCGCGGTGTGGGCGGGCAGCGGCTTGCTGATCGTGTGGCTGAGCCTGCATTTGCAACAGCGCGCCAGTTTTGTCTTTGGATTGCTGCTGCAGGCAGTGGGCGGCGTGGCGTTTTTAGCGGCCAGTCCGCTGTTGCTGGGGCCGCTGAGCAGCGAAGGCCTGCGCCCGCTGGCCCATGCCGGCTTCTGGACGCCCGCAACCCTGGCGCTGGCCGCCATGGTTGGTGCCTGGCGCCTGATGCGCGCCGCCCGCAACGATGCCGATGTAATGGGCTCGCTGAGTTTGGAACGGCTGTCGCAACTTCTGCTGGTATGGGGCGCCGGTTGGTGGGTGCTGGCGACTGTCAGCGAAGTGCTGCGTTTTGCCGAGCCGGCCTTGCAGGCGCCGCTGTTGCTGATGGTGGCGGCGGTGAGCGTGGCGCTCTGGAGTTGGCTGGCTGGGCGGGAGAAATGGCAGGCACTGGCGTTGCTGTGTCCGATGCTGGTGCCGGCTGCTGGTGTGGTGCTGTTGTACATCTGGCACGAGGCCTATCACCCGGCGGCCAACTTCGGTTGGCTGGCGTGGGGCTTGGTCTTTGCCGTGCACCTGTGGTCGTTGCGCCGCCTGGCCGGCTTGCTGCCCGCGAATGCGTTGAGCGCTGCGCACGTACTGGGCTGCTGGCTGATTCTCGGCGTGCTGGCGCTGGAGCTGCGTTATTTGCTGTACGTGCTGTCCGACCATTACAACGCCTGGCGCTGGTTGGGTTGGGCGGTACTGCCGAGCATTTACCTGCTGGCCATGGCCTCGCCGCGTAATTGGCCGTGGCCGGTGCGCGCTTACCCGCGCGAGTACCGTCACTTGGCCGCGCTGCCGTTGGCGGTGCTGATGCTCGGCTGGTTCTGGCTGGCCAACATCGCCAGCGACGGCAATGCCGACCCGCTGCCGTACGTGCCGCTGATCAACCCGTTGGAGCTGGGCCTGTTGTTCGCCTTGTTCGGTGTATGTCGCTGGCTGCATACCGCCTTGCCGCACCTGCCCAACGGCGAGCGCCTGGGCTGGCTGCCACAGGTGGTGGCGGGCGCCTCGTTATTTGCCTTGTTCACCGCTTTGGTGTTCCGAGCGGCTCACCACTGGGGCGGCGTGCCGTATCAGTTGGATCTGCTGCTGGAGTCGATGCTGGTGCAGGCGGGCTTGTCGATTGTGTGGACGCTGATCGCCCTGGCACTGATGATTTTCGGCCACCTGCGCAGCCGTCGCGAAGTGTGGTTGGTGGGCGCCGCGTTGATTGCCGTGGTGGTCGCCAAGCTGTTCTTTGTCGAGCTGGGCAACCGTGGCGGTCTGGAGCGCATCGTGTCGTTTATTGGTGTCGGCGTGCTGTTGCTGGTGGTCGGCTATTTCGCGCCACTGCCACCTCGGCATGCGGCCACTGAAACTGAAGAAGAGCAGGTCAGTTCATGAGTGCGTTGTTTTCTTTGGCGGCCATGCGCCGTGTGTTGGTGGGCGGTGCGATGACACTGGCCTGCGTGGGCGCGTTGGCCGAACAAGCGGGCGACTATGCCACGCAGGTTCCCTTGACGCTGAGCGGCGAAGGGCCGTGGTATCGGCTCGAAGTGCCCATGGCTTTGCGCCTGGCCGCACGCTTCGGCGACCTGCGGGACGTGCGTGTGTTCAACGCCGAAGGCCAGGCGCAGGCCTACGCCTTGACCGCTGGCAGTGCCGAGCGAAGTGAAACCAACACCGCCACCGCGGTGAAATGGTTCCCGCTGTACGCCGCCGCCGACGCCCCGGCCGGCGCGCCGAGCGTGCGCGTGCAACGCACCACCACCGGCACCATTGTTGAAGTCGGCCCGGAGGCGGTGACTGCCACCGACAAACCCAATCAGGTGCTGCGCGGCTGGTTGCTCGACGCCAGCGCCATCGACGCGCCGCTGAACAAACTGAGCCTGGACTGGACCTCCGAGCAGGACGGCTTCCAGCGTTTCTCCATCGAAGCCAGCGACGACCTGCAAACCTGGACCCCGTGGGAAGACGGCCAGATCGCCCGCCTGGCCTTCGCCGATGAGCGCATCGAACAGCGCGACACCACCTTGCCGGGCCAGCGCGCCCGGTACTTGCGCTTGCTCTGGCTGGCGCCGCAAAAAGCACCGGTGCTGGTCAGCGCCGAGCTGAGCAGCACCACCCACAGCAGCGTGGCGGCGCCGGTGTCGTGGTCTGACGGTTTGCCAACCACCCGGGTGAAAGACGGCGAATACACCCTCGACTTGCCCGTGCCGTTGCCGCTTGAGCTGCTGCGCGTTGAGCTGACGCAGGCCAACACGCTGGCGCCGGTCACTGTCAGCACCCGGCGGGACAGCAAAGACAGTTGGCAATCGCTTACGCGCGGCCTGCTGTATCGCCTGCCGGAAAATGGCAAGGACGTGATCCATGATGAGCTGCAGCTGCCTGGGCAATGGGTACAACACCTGCGCTTGCAGGTGGACCCGCGCGGCGGTGGGCTGGGCCAGGCCGCGCCGACCGTGCGCATCGGTCTGCGCTCAACGCAACTGGTGTTCCTCGCCCGGGGCAGCGCGCCGTACGTGCTGGCGCTGGGTAACGCGAGTGGTACGGCCAACAACTTGCCGCTGAGCACGTTGATTCCCGGCTACGACGATAAACGCCTGGCCTCGCTCGGCATCGCCAAGGCCGGCACCCCGGTGGCGGCACCGTCCGTGACGCAGACGGCGAGCCCCGCCGCGAACGTTGACTGGCAGCGTTACGGGCTTTGGGCTGTGTTGCTGGTGGGCGTAGCGCTGCTGGTAGGCATGGCGCTGAGCTTGTTAAAGGCGCAAAAGCCTCAGGAGTAAGGTGGGCCCCGCTCAACCCTACCTGGCCCACCTACGTTTTTCCGCTTAGATGGCGTATCGTTGCGCGTTCGCTTCGATACTGGCATTGAGCCTTCTGGCTGGGCCGGTGCACCTTTCTACCATTTACCCGCAGATGGCTCCCCGGTTCCGGGCGATGGGCCGTTTGGCTGTAGGTGTAGGGTCATGAGCCTTTGCAGTAATTCAGGTTGGGCGTTGAGCATGCCGGTGGTGTTTACCCTAGTGGTATGCCTGGGCGTGGTCATGCTTGCCCATTGGGTTACCCGCCAACGCAGCTTTCCCGGTCGGGACAGTTTCTTTCTCCTGCATATGGCCAGCCTCTGGTGGCTGCTCGCCGCCAGCCTGGAGTTGGCTGCTCAGGGCGGTGAATGCAAGCAGTTCTGGGCCAGCATGGCGTGGCCGGGCATCGTTGGCCTGCCGACGTTTTGGGCGGTGTTTCTCTGGCAATACGTCAACAGCGAGCGGCAACCGCTGCCGTTGAGTCAGGTCGCGGTGTTCGCCGTGGTGCCCCTGGTGGTTTGGGCGTTAGCGTTGAGCAACCCGTGGCATGGCTTGTTCTATACGCCGGACACCGGCCCTGCCTCCGAACTGCCCGGCGCGCCGATTCTGTACCGGCACGGTCCTTTGTTCTACGCCACGGCAATCTACGAGTACGCCTTTGTGCTGTTCTGCCTGGCCGTGCTGATCAAAGCGGCTGTGCTTAGCACCGGTGTGCATCGCCGTCATTACCTGGCGTTCGGGCTGGTCACGCTGCTGCCGTGGGGCGCCAACCTCTCCTATGTGTTCTGGGACGTTCAGCTGTTTGGCTTCGACCCCACGCCGTTCTGTTTCGCCTTCACCTTGCTGGCGTTTTCCTGGCTGATTGTCGGCGTGCGGCTGTTTGATCTGCTGCCCGTGGCGCGGCATTTGTTGCTGGAGGAATTGCTCGATCCGGTGCTGGTGGTCGACACCCAACAGCGCGTGCTCGAAGCCAACCCGGCGGCGTGCCGCCTGGCCGGCCAAAGCGACACCTGGCAGGGCGTGCCCCTGGCCGAGTGGCCGGTTTATGGCGCCGCGCTGGAAGCCGTACTGAGCCAACCGCTGAGCGCCAATGGTGATCGGCTGCTGACGCTGGATAATCCTGCCCGTTATTTCGAAGTGTCGTGCCGTGCCATCGAGCGTGCCACGCGCAGCAGTTCCTCGGTGCTGGGGCAAATGCTCTACCTGCGCGACGTCACCCAGCGGCACATCAGCGAGCGCAAGTTGGCCGAAGCGCTGGCCGTGAGCGAAGACCGCTTGCGCACCATTTCCAGCCTGCACGAACGCTTGCAGGAACAAGCCCTGCGCGATCCGCTGACCGGCCTGTACAACCGCCGCTACCTCGAAGAATTCTTCGACCGTGAACTGGCCCGCGCCCAGCGCGAGCAGAGACCGTTGGCGCTGGCGCTGATCGACCTCGACCATTTCAAAGCGCTCAACGACGCCCATGGCCATTTGGTCGGCGATGACGTGCTGGTGCTGGTTTCGCAGTTGCTCACCGATGCCTTGCGCAGTACCGACGCGGTATTTCGTATCGGTGGCGAGGAGTTTTTGCTGATTCTGCCCGGCGTCGCGCCAGAAGAAGCACGCCAGCGCGTCGAGGCCATTTGCATGCAATTGGCGACCACCCAAGTGACCACGCGCAATGGTCCGCAAGCCGTCACGCTGTCCGCCGGGTTGGCGTTCTGGCCAGCCCAGGGCGAGTTCCTGGATGACCTGCTGCAAATCGCTGACAAAGCGCTCTACCAAGCCAAACGTAGCGGTCGTAACAGAGTTTGTGGCATGGATAGTGCGTCGCTCTAGGCAATGTCCTAGGCAACTACTGAACTCTCCTGACAGCCCCTGGGTCTGACAGGAGGAATTGCTGACAGACTCGCGCTAAACTGCGCGGGATTTCAAACCCTCTGGAGCCTTCCATGTCCCGCGTTACCCTCAGCCGCTACTTGATCGAGCAGACCCGAAGTAACAACACTCCCGCCGATCTGCGCTTCCTGATCGAAGTGGTCGCGCGTGCCTGCAAAGAGATCAGCCACGCGGTATCCAAAGGCGCCCTGGGTGGCGTACTGGGCAGCATGGGCACCGAAAACGTGCAGGGTGAAGTGCAGAAGAAACTCGACGTCATCTCCAACGAGATTCTGCTCGAAGCCAACGAATGGGGCGGCCACCTGGCCGGTATGGCGTCCGAAGAAATGGACAACGCTTACCAGATCCCCGGCAAATACCCGAAAGGCGCCTACCTGTTGGTGTTCGACCCGTTGGACGGCTCCTCCAACATCGACGTCAACGTCTCGGTTGGCACCATCTTCTCGGTACTGCGTTGCCCCGACCAATACCTGAGCCAGAACGACAGCCTCGACGAGCAGGCTTTCCTGCAACCGGGCACCAAGCAAGTGTGCGCCGGCTACGCCATTTACGGCCCGCAAACCATGCTGGTGCTGACCCTGGGCAACGGCGTCAAAGGCTTCACCCTGGACCGCGAGCTGGGCAGCTTTGTGCTCACCCACGACGACATTCGCATTCCGGAAACCACCGCTGAATTCGCCATCAACATGTCCAACTCGCGCCACTGGGAAGCGCCAGTCAGCCGCTATGTGGGCGAACTGTTGGCCGGTGAAGAAGGCCCGCTGGGCAAGAACTACAACATGCGTTGGGTCGCGGCGATGGTTGCAGACGTGCACCGCATCCTCACGCGCGGCGGTCTGTTCATGTACCCGCGTGATTCGCGCGAGCCGAGCAAGCCCGGCAAGCTGCGCCTGATGTACGAAGCCAACCCAATGTCCTTTATCGTCGAGCAAGCCGGTGGCGTTTCCACTAATGGTCTGGAACGTATCCTCGACATTCAGCCGACTTCCCTGCACCAGCGCGTCGCGGTCTACCTGGGCTCGAAAGAAGAAGTCGAGCGCGTCACTGCTTACCATCAGGGTTAAGCCGTGAGCGCCCCTTGGCAGCCGTTGCTGGACTGGTGGTTTGGTTCCGGTGAAACAGCGGCCGAGGTCGCCGAATTGCAGAATCGCCTGTGGTTCGGCAAGCACGCTGCCCAAGACGACTACGCCCGCGAACACTTTTCGCCGCTGGTGCGCCAAGCACTGGCGGGGGAATTGGAAGGCTGGACGGAAACCGCCGAGGGCTGGCTTGCACTCATTCTGCTGCTCGATCAGCTGCCCCGCATGATTCACCGCGACAGTCCGTTCGCCTATTCCGGTGATGCGCGCGCTCAGCAGTTAGTGGCCCGTGGTTTGGCCGCAGGCTGGGATCAGGCGCTGGCGCCGGTGGAACAGCTCTTCGTGTTCCTGGTGCTCGAACACTCTGAAAACCTCGCCGCCCAAGACTTGTCTGTCGAATGTTTCGCAGCCTTGCTTGAGCAAGTGGACGCGGATGAGCGTGCGTACTTCGAGAACACCCTTGATCACGCTCGCCGGCATCAACAGGTGATCGCTCGGTTCGGACGTTTTCCCCATCGAAATCAGGCACTTGGTCGTGACAGTACGGCCGAGGAAATTTCCTATCTCAAGGAACCGGGTTCCGGCTTCTGACGTCCAAGCAGGCAGTTGCTTGTCGCCTGCCCCTACTTTTCCTGCCTTGGAGTTCTTCCATGACCCTGCGTCGTTTCTTGCTCTTGTCGGCCTGTGTGCTGATTACCGCGTGCAGCAAGATCAACCAAGACAATTACTCAAAAATTCAGGTCGGCATGAGCAAAGCCGAGGTCGAAAGTCTGCTCGGTTCGCCGGCCGACTGCTCCGGCGCCCTGGGCCTCACCAGTTGCACCTGGGGCGATGAAAAACGCTACATCAGCATTCAATACGCCGGCGAAAAAGTGGTGGTGTTCGCAGGCCATGGTCTGAAATAAGGAGCTCGCTTATGCGTTTGCGTCTGACATTACTCGCGGCCTTGCTGCTCAGCGGCTGCGCCAACTCCGGCACCGGCCCGGTGCCGCCGAAAACCGTGGAAAAGGTAGACCTCGAACGCTATCAAGGCACCTGGTATGAAGCGGCGCGTTTGCCGATGTTCTTCCAGCGTGACTGCGCCCAATCCGAAGCCCACTACACCCTGCAAGCCGACGGCAAAGTGGGCGTGCTCAATCGCTGCCGCACGCTGGAAGGCGAATGGCAGGAAGCCAAAGGCGAGGCGGTGCCGCAGGTTGAAGGCAAAACCGACAAGCTCTGGGTGACGTTCGATAACTGGGTAAGTGATGTGCTGCCCGGCGTGACCAAGGGTCAGTACTGGGTGCTTTACCTGGACGACGACTACGAAACCGCCATGGTCGGCAGCCCGGACCATGAATACCTGTGGCTGTTGTCGCGCACACCGGAACTGAAACCGGGTATGCGTGAAAAGCTGCTGGAAATCGCCAAGGGCCAAAACTACGAAACCGGCAAACTGATCTGGCGCACGCCGGATGGGTCGATCAAGAAGTAGCAAGGGAACCTGTAGGAGCGGCTTTAGCCGCGATGCTCTCGACGCTAAAAGCTCGAGGCTAAAGCCTCTCCTACACGAGCCGCGTTATTGCTTGGGCTCTTTCGCCTTAAGCGTGACCTGCACCTGCGTATCCCCAGCCCCATGCTCAAACCCGCACTTAAGCGGCGTCGGCTTGCCCAGCAATAACGAGGGGTTAGTAGAAAACCCCACCGGCTCCAGCGGAATGCCGCGTGGGCTGAGGTCAAGCTGGCCGTTGCCGTTGGTGTCCTGGAACACCTGCAGCGCATAACGCCCCGGCGGCAAATTGCGCAGTCGTACCGTCGAGTCCTGGCTGTGCACTTCGCGCAGCACCGTCTGCGGCCATTCTTTTTGATCTGCCCATACCAAGGCGACCCCCAGTTCGCCGTCGGCCTTAACGCCGTCGATGTTGACCACAATGTCGCCAGCCATGGCCTGCGCCCCGACGAGTAACAGGAACAAGCCGGCAGTTCTGGCGAGCGTGGCTACGGGCGTATGAATTCTCTGTGGCATAATTCCGACACTTTGTTGCAAGGATTGCGCGCGCTATGCGTCAGGTGTTGGTGGTTCACTATTCGCAAACAGGGCAGTTGAGCCGGCTGGTTAATGCCGTGTGCGGACCTCTGTTGCAGCGCGACGACGTTCAGGTGGACTTTCTGGCCATCGAGCCGGCGCAACCTTACCCGTTTCCCTGGCCCTTTCTCAGCTTTTTCCGAATCTTCCCGGAAACCGTGCTGATGCGCGCCCAGCCGTTAAAACCACTGACCGTCGATGCCGCAAAACGTTACGACTTAGTCATTCTGGCCTACCAGGTGTGGTTCCTCACGCCGTCGCTGCCCATCACCAGTTTTCTCGCCACGCCTGAGGCTGCGCAGTTGCTGCGTGATACGCCGGTGGTCACGGTAATTGGCTGCCGCAACATGTGGCTGATGGCGCAGGAAAAACTCAAAGCGCGACTTACCGAACTGGGCGCACGCCTGCTCGACAACGTGGCGCTGACCGACGCCTGCGGCACCGCCGCCAGCTTTCTATCGACGCCGTTGTGGATGTTCACCGGCCGGCAGAAACCCTACAGCTGGGTGCCGCGCGCCGGTATCGATGAGGCAGAAATTGCCGCCTCCAGCCGCTTTGGCGAGGCAATTGCCCGTCGCTTGGCCGCTGATGACCAGCCCCTGCGCGAACCCATGCTGCAAGGCCTGGGCGCGGTGCGAGTGGATGAAAAACTGATCGGCAGCGAAACCGTTGGCAACCGCAGCTTCCAACTGTGGAGCCGCCTGCTCGCCGCCATCGGCCCGCAGCAAAGCCTGCGTCGCGGCTTGGGTCTGGTGGTGTACGTGGTGTTTTTGCTGTGCCTGATCGTGACCGTGGTGCCCTTGGGCACCGTGCTGAAAAAACTCCTGGCGCCGGTATTCAAAACCCGCACCCAACGACAGAAAGCTTATTTTGCCGGCCCATCCGGTGAGTGAAGGGCGCATCGCCGGTGGTTGTTGCACCGTGCCGCGCGCCCTGAAGTGACTCGAGGACGTCCCGTGGTTCAACCCGTATTCATCAACCGCATCAGCGCCTACCTGCCCCATGACGCTGTCGACAACGACACCATGGAAGCGCGCCTCGGCATGGTCGGCCCGCGCCCCTCGCGCGCGCGCAAGCTGGTGCTGCGCAGCAATGGCATTCAGCAACGCCATTACGTCATCGACCCCGCCACCGGCGAGCCGAGCATGACCAACGCCCAAGTCAGCGCCGCCGCCATTCGTGGCTTGGCCGGTAATGGCTTTGAGCTTGAGCAGCTCGACTGCCTGGTGGCCAGCAGCTCGTCACCGGACCAGGTCATGCCCAACCACGCCGTCATGGTGCATGGCGAGCTGGGCAATCCGCCGTGCGAAGTGGTGTCCACCGCCGGCATTTGCCTGTGCGGCATGACCGCCCTGAAATACGCCTGGCTCAGTGTCGCCAGCGGCGAGAGCCGCAACGCGGTGGCCTGTGGCTCGGAGGTGGCCTCGGTATTGATGCAGGCGAAAAACTTCAACGCTGAATACGAGAGCCGCGTGGAAGAGCTGGAAAGCCACCCGGAAATCGCCTTCGAAAAAGACTTTCTGCGCTGGATGCTTTCCGATGGCGCCGGCGCCGTGCTGGTGCAGCAGCAGCCCAACGCCAAGGGCCTGAGCCTGCGCATTGATTGGTTGGATATCTACTCGTTCGCCGACCAGATGCCGGCGTGCATGTATGCCGGCGCCGACATGCAAGACGGCCAGCTTAAAGGCTGGAGCCGCTACGACGCCGAAGAGCGTGGCCGCCGCTCGGTGATGGCAATCAAGCAGAACGTCAAACTGCTCAACGACAATATCGTCAAATACACGGTGGAGCAGGCGCTGCAGCGAATCATGTCCAAGCGCGCCTTGCATGCCGACGACATCGACCTGTTCCTGCCGCACTATTCCTCTGCCTTTTTCCGCGACCGCCTGGCGGTTGGCCTGGCCAACGCCGACCTGCCGATTCCCCAAGAGCGTTGGTTCACCAACCTCACCACCAAGGGCAACACCGGCGCGGCGTCGATTTTTATCATGCTCGAAGAGCTCTTTAACGGCGGCCGCCTGCACAGCGGTCAACGCTTGCTCTGCTACGTGCCGGAAAGCGGGCGTTTCTCCAGTGCGTTTATGCACCTGACGGTGGTTGGCCATGAAGCTTGATGAAGTGCCGCAAGACCACAGTTCTACCTACGGCGGGCACAGCAAGTTGGTCTACGCCGTGGATGCCGACGGTCATTACCAAGGCTTGCAGAGCGATGGCTGGGAGCCGGAAGCCTTCGCCACGCAGTTGGCTGTGGAAGAACTCGAAGGTCTCGAAGCCGGGGCCCACGCCGCCTGGCAGCGCGGTGAATTGTCGGCCTTGAAGTTTCTGATGTACCGCTACCGCCTGGATGAACCGGCGCTCGCGCAAATTACCGGGCTGTGGCAATGGCGCATTCGCCGGCACTTTCGTCCGGCTGTTTACAAAGGGCTGTCGCCCGCCATTCTGGCCCGCTATGCCGACGCGTTCGGTTTGCCGCTGGCCGACTTGACCCAGTATCAGCAATCCAAGAGTCAGCACTCCAACAATCAGCACACCAAGGACCCGGTATGAGCAGCTTCCAACACCGCCAGAGCGCCCACTGTGAAAGCGGCGTAATGGCCAGCCTGCTCACCCATGCCGGCCTGCCGATGAGCGAGCCGATGGCCTTTGGCTTGGCCTCGGGCCTGGCGTTTGCCTACCTGCCCATCGTCAAGCTCAGCGGCATGCCGCTGATTGCTTACCGGATGCCGCCCAAGTATCTGATCAAAACCTTGAGCAAACGCCTGGGCGCCAAGTTGCACACGCAAACCTTCAGCAAGCCTGAACAAGGCCGCCTGGCCCTCGACGCTGCGTTGGACGGCGGCCGCCTGGCCGGTCTGCAAAGCTCAGTGTTCTGGCTGCCGTACTTTCCGCCAGAGATGCGCTTTCACTTCAACGCCCACAACCTGCTGGCTTACGGGCGCGAAGGTAACGAGTACCTGATCAGCGACCCGGTGTTCGAAGAGCCGGTGCGCTGCGCCGCCGAAGACCTGCAAAAAGCCCGCTTTGCCAAAGGCGCGTTGGCCGCCAAAGGCCTGATGTACTGGCTCGACGACGTGCCACTTGAGCAAGACTGGAACCGCCTGATTCGCCAGAGCGTACTGTCCACCACGCGCATTCTTGACGGCATGCCGCTGCCCTGGATTGGCGTGCGGGGCATTCAGCATCTGGCCAGCAAAGTCGAACAGCTCGACCCGGCGCAGGTGAAATACAACCGCCTGTACCTCACCCATATCGTGCGCATGCAGGAAGAAATCGGCACCGGCGGTGCCGGCTTCCGCTTTATGTACGCGAGCTTTTTGCAGGAAGCGGGCGAGAAACTGGGCGATGCCAGCTTGCAGGAAGCTTCGGTGCAACTCACTGCCATTGGCGACAACTGGCGGCAGTTTGCCTCGGCCTGCGTGCGTGCGTGCCGCAGCAAAACCGAGGCGCCGAACTTCGCGCCGATTGCCGATTCGTTGCGGGCGATTGCGGTGCAGGAGCGGGGGTTGATGAAAGAGTTGGGGGCGTGGGCCAAGCGTAAATAGGCGTCTGCCCTGGCCCTCTCCCCCGGCCCCTCTCCCGCGCGCGGGCGAGGGGTGACGTCTCCCGGCGAACTTCGATCAGCTCCCTCTCCCGCCTGCGGGAGAGGGCTGGGGAGAGGGCAGCGGTTTAAAGCGTTACGTTCAAATCCAGCCGCTCAACCGCAACCCCACTCACCAACTCATCAAACCCGCCAGCCGCCACGCCATCCCCTTCCACCAACACCCCCTGCACACAAAACCCCTCCTGTTCGTCCACCACAATCAGCAGCGCTTGGCTAACCACGCCATCGGCTAGATCGGTGCGCGCCAGCCCGAGCAATTGTGACCACACGCGCGGCCCGGCGCCGATAAACAGGTTGGGTCCGTCCAGCCCCAGTTGCTGCGCCACGTGAAAGCCGGCGGCGTTGCTCACGCTGTTAACGAACTCGAAGGGTTTGGGCTGTTTGTGATGGGCGCAGACCGCTTCCAGCAGCGCGATCATGGTCGGGCGCGCCGGGTGGCGGGAGGCCAGGTATAAGCCGCAGTCGCGGCGCACGTGTTGCTTGATCGCGGCGGCCGCCAGCAGGGCCTGGAAGATCAGGCGGTCGATGCGTCGTGGCGGGGTGCTTAGCCATTGGCTCAGCGCGGCTTTCAGGTCTTTGTCACTGACGCCCGACGAGCCGCGAATTTCACTGGCTGCAATTACGTTCATTGCGGTTCTCCAGCGGCGCAGCACTGCATGACAAGGGTGGCGTTGTTGCCGCCGAAGCCAAAGAAATTGGCCAGCACAAGGGCGTCTTCCGCCAAGGCAATCGGCTCGCCGCTCAGGGGCAAGCTGGCGTCTGTGGCGTATTCCAGGCCGGGCAATGTGGCCTGTTGCAGCGCATGCATCAGTAGCAAGGTTTCGCTCACGCCGCAGGCGCCGAGGGTGTGGCCGAGCCACGGCTTGAGCACGCACAGCGCCGGCATGTTTTCGCCATACAGGCTGAGCATGCCGTTGGCTTCGGCGTGGTCGTTGGCTTGGGTGGCGGTGCCGTGCAGTTTCACCAGGGCCACCTCGCTTGCGCTGCGGTCGGCGCTGCGCAAGGCCTGCTGCATCACCCAGTCGATATGGCTGCCGTCTTCGCGGGTGGTGGTCAGGCTGGTGGTGTCGCAGGCGCTGAAGCCGCCGAGCAGACGAGCCAGCGGTGCGTCGCCAGGCTGTAAAGCGAGCAGGGCGGCGGCGTAGGTTTCGCCGAGCACCAGGCCGTCGCGTTGCGGGTGGAATGGGCGGTAGTCGCCGCTCGGGCTGAGCAGGTCGAGGGCGCCGAAGCCTTGCATGGCCAACGCGCTTGGGGTTTCAAAGGCGATGACGACGGCGCGGGAAAATTGCCCGCCTGCCAACAAGCGAGCACCGTACAGCAGGCCATTGGCCGCGCTGGTGCAAGCGGTGTTGAGGGTGAAGGCGTCGGCAAAACCCCAGCGCTCGCGCAGCTGCTCGGCGACGCGGTCGAGCGAGGTGGAGTTGTCTGGCAGGAAGTGGCCTTGGGCGCTGGCCTGCGCTTCCAGTTCGGTGATGTCGAGGCTGGTGCTGGCGACGATCAGCAAGCAATCGTCCAGCGCGCTATGGCCGTGGCCGAGGGTTTCGCTCAGCAACCGATCCATACGCGCGTCGAAATCTTCGGCGTTGCCGGCTACGTGCAGGTAGGTGCGCGGTTGCTGCAACTCGTGCAGCAAAAACGCCTGGCCCTGCGGGTGCACGCCTTGGCTCAGGGCCAGGCTGGCACTGGCCAAGGTGTCGCCGAGCGCGCATTGCAGGGCGCCGCGTTGCAGGTAAACCGGCGTCACTGCGCTTGCCTGATATAGGCGGCGATGGTGGCGATGGTGTTGAGAATGCGCCGGCCGTCTTTCGCCCCTTCAATGCGCACGCCGTAGTGCTGTTGCAGGGCAAGCGACACTTGCAGCGCATCCAGGCTGTCCATTTGAATGCGGCTTTTGGGGCCGAACAGCGGCTCATCGTCGGCAATGCTTTGCCAGTCGATATCGTCTTCCTTGTCGCATTCACGGATCAGCAATTGCTTGAGCTGTTGTTCTAGTAGTGTGTGGTCCATTGCGTGTGCTGCACTCGCTGCTTGAACAGATACAGCCCCACCGTTCCCAGCACTGCGGCAAGCAGCAGCAGGCGAAGGCAGTAAGGCGCGATGTCGGCCAGTGAGCCGTGGCCCACCAGCAACGTGAGAAAGGCGTCCAGCGCCCAGCTCATGGGTGAAACGTTAGCCACTTGGGCCATGGCCGCCGGCATGACGCTTTTAGGCACCATGATGCCGCCGATGGCCGCTAACAAAATATTCATACCGCCGCCCAGCAACAGCGCTTGTTCGGCACTGCGGGCCAACGCCGCCAACAACAGGCCCAGGCAACTGGTGGTCAGCGCAATGCTAAGCGCGAGCACGCCATACGCCACGCCGTTGCCCGGCAAGCTCAGCGGCTCCAGGCCCAGCAGTGGCAAGCCGTACACGCCCAACGCCAGCAGCGCGGCGAATTGCAGCAGGTTCAGCGCCATATATGGCAGCACTTTGCTCAGCACCAACGTGCTCAGGCTTAACCCTAGACAGCGCAAGCGCAGCAGCGTGCCGCTTTGTTGTTCGCGCTGAAAGCCACCGGCCATCGGCAGCACGACGAAGAACATGCCGAAAATCAGCCAGGCCGGCACGCTCATTTGCGTGGCGTTGGCCTGGGCGCTGAGGTCGCCGTTGGCTAACTGCTGCTGCTCGTCGATCTGGCTTTGCGTGCGCTGCTGCACCAGCGCCAGGCGTTCGGCGGCGCTCAGTTGCGGGTCGATGGCGCCGCTGTCTTGCAGGTAGGCGAGCAGGCGGGTTTGCGCGAGTGCGATGCTCACGGCGCTGTACAAACGCTGGCGCGACAGCCGATCAAACTGCGCCGGAAAGCTCAGGCTCGGCCCCTGATGAGGCGCGGTCAACAGCGTTTCGGAAAAGTCGCCGGCCAACCGCACGGTCGCCACGCCCGCCGCCGCGCCGGAGCCGATCTGGCTGTCCGGCAATTGCGCCTGCAAAGCGCTGCGAAAGAAGGCGCTGGCCTCGCTGGCTTGTGGGGCGTTCAGGCTCAGCTGTAGAGGCGGCAGGCGGTCTTGCATATAGCTCGACATCGCGCCGGCCATCAGCAGCAGAAACAGCGCCGGCATGATAAACAGCACCGCCAATGCGTGAGGGTCGCGCGCCAGCAACAGTGCTTCTTTGCGGATCAGCGCGAGCAGTCTCATAGCTGGCCCCCGTTCAACCGCAGGTACAGCTGCTCCAGCGAGGGACGGCCGAAACGCATCACGGTCGGCAGCGGAACCTGGCCGCTGACGAACTGACTGATGGCGGCAAACTGCTCGGCATTCAACGCCGCGATGCGCACGCCGTGGGGCTGCATTTCGGCGCGCAAGTGCAGCGCGATCAGCAGCGCCCCGAAGCCTTCGGGAACGTGCTGCGGCCATTCCACCAACAGGCCGTGGTCGGCGCCAAGCAGGGTGGAGGTGTCGAGGTCCAGGCGCACCTGGCCTTCGTGCAGCAGCAAAATACGCTGCGCCACGCGCTCGACTTCTTCCAGGTAATGGCTGGTGTAGATCACCGCTTTGCCGCTGGCGGTCAGTTGCTCCACGGCGGCCAGGAGCAGTTGCCGGCTCTGGGCATCGACGCCAACCGTGGCTTCGTCGAACAGATACACCTGGGCCGGTTGCAGCAAACCGATGGCGAAGTTCAACCGTCGTTGTTCGCCGCCGGAAAGGCTATCGGCGCGGCGATTGAGCTTGTCGGCCAGACCGGTGCATTCCACGCACATCGCCAATCGCTCACGACGCTCACTGCCGCGCAGGCGGTACAGGTCGGCAAACAGATGGAGGTTTTCACCGACCTTCAGGCCCGCATAAAACGCCAACTGCTGCGGCACCAGCGCCAGGCTGCGCGGGCCTTCCCAAATGATCTCGCCCTGCTGCGTGGCAAGCACGTTACTGAGCAGCGAGAGCAGGGTGGTTTTGCCCGCGCCGTTGCTGCCCAGCAGGCCCAGGCATTGGCCCGCTTCCAGTTGCAGATCGATGCCCGACAACGCCGCACGGCTGGCGCCGGGGTAGCTATAACTGAGGGAGCGCAGTTCAAGCACGAACGAGCACCAGCAGCAGTTTGCCGTCCAGAAGCAGGTGGTTGTCGGCGTGAATGCTAAAGCCGTAAAGGGCGCCCGCCGGGCTGAGTGCTTCTTGAGTGGCTTCGACCAACAGCTGGCCGTCGCGAGCGCCGGGTTCATGGTGCAGCTGGAGGTGTGAGAGCTTGCCGACCAAGGCCATTTCGATGGCACTGTCGTCGCCGTATAAGGCACCATGCGCGCCGCACAATTGGGCGGCGGCTTCGAATAACAAGCACGGTGAAGCATCGGCACCGAACGCGGCCAGGTACTTCCATGCGCTCAAGCCCTGGATGCGTTGAGCGTCATGGGCGAGCAGGCAATCCAGCCAGAGGGCGTTGCCCTGGTGGGGCAGCAGCGTGTGCAGTGCGGTGCGATCCATTGCCTGCCGGAGTCGAAATTTGGTGGGCCGGCAGTGTAACAGAGGGCCTGCAAGCGGCGCAGCGCCTGCGATAAGCGTGGCGCCGGGGCACGATAAAAGGAGAGGGATATGTGGCAACAATGGCTGGCGTTCGCCCTGGGGTCGGGCGTGCTGGTGGGCATTTCGTGGCGCTCTATGCGCCATCCGCAGTCACACGGTTTTTACCGTTTTTGGGCCTGGGAGCTGATGCTGGCGCTGTTGGTGCTGAATGCGCCGGTGTGGTTTGTCGACCGGTTTTCCTGGAACCAAGATGTGTCGTGGGTGCTGCTGTTTTTATCGCTGTGGACGCTCGGACTCGGCGTGTATCAGCTGCGCCGCGATGGCCGCCCGAGTACGGAAAAACGCACGGATGAAGAGCTGTTCACCTTCGAGCGCACGTCGCAGTTGGTCACCGGCGGCATTTACGCGCTCATCCGCCATCCGCTGTTTTGTTCGCTGCTGCTGTTGGCGTGGGGCATCTGCTTCAAGCAGGTGACGGTGCTCACCGTGCTGCTGGCGCTGGGCGCGAGCGTGTTTTTGTACCTGGCGGCCCGGCGCGATGAAGCCGAATGCACCGAGTTTTTTGGGCAGGCGTATCGCGAGTACATGCAGCGCACGAAGATGTTCGTGCCGTATGTGTTTTAAGGGACGTGCGGTTTTGTAGGCACGGCTGGGCGGCGTATCGATCAGCCGCGATGCTGTTGCTTCAAGCGCATCGCGGCTGAAGCCGCTCCCACAAAACGGTTATATCGCCTAGCCCTTGCCTTTGGTGCGCACCATGTTCGGCCCGCCATTTTCGAGGTGCTGAATGATGATGCTGCCGACGTCTTTGCCGGTGGTTACTTCGATGCCTTCCAGCCCCGGCGAGGAGTTCACTTCCATCACCAACGGCCCGTGGTTGGAACGCAAAATATCTACACCCGCCACTGACAACCCCATCACCTTGGCGGCGCGGATGGCGGTCATGCGTTCTTCCGGGGTGATTTTGATCAGGCTGGCCGTGCCGCCTCGGTGCAGGTTGGAGCGGAATTCGCCGGGCTTGGCCTGACGCTTCATCGAGGCGATCACTTTGTCGCCGACCACGAAACAGCGAATATCGGCGCCGCCGGCTTCCTTTATATATTCCTGCACCATGATGTTTTGCTTCAGGCCCATAAAGGCCTCAATCACCGACTCTGCTGCCTTCTCGGTTTCACACAACACCACGCCGATGCCTTGCGTGCCTTCGAGCACTTTGATCACCAGCGGCGCGCCGTTGACCATGCGGATCAGGTCGGGAATGTCGTCGGGGGAGTGGGCAAAACCGGTGACCGGCAGGCCGATGCCTCGGCGTGAGAGCAGTTGCAGCGAGCGCAGTTTGTCCCGCGAACGGGCGATGGCCACCGACTCGTTAAGCGGGAACACGCCCATCATTTCAAACTGGCGCAGCACCGCGCAGCCATAAAAGGTGACCGAGGCGCCGATGCGCGGGATCACCGCATCGAAGCCTTCCAGCGGTTTGCCGCGGTAGTGAATCTGCGGCTTGTGGCTGGCGATGTTCATATAGGCGCGCAGGGTGTCGATCACCACCATTTCATGACCGCGCGCCTCTCCGGCTTCAACCAGGCGTCGGGTGGAATACAGACGCGGGTTACGCGACAGCACAGCGATCTTCATGCAGCACCTGTGGAAGTAGAGGAGGCCGGGAACGCCGGTTTGTCTTGGATGTAACTGAGGCCCGGATTGACCACCAGTTGGCCGTCAATCAGCGCTTTGGAACCGAGTAGCAAGCGATAGCGCATGGCCTTGCGACAGGCCAGGGTGAATTCCACCTGCCACACGCGATCACCCAGCGCCAGGCTGGTGCGGATCACGTAACGGCTTTGGGTCTGACCGTTGGAGCTCTTAATGGTTTTAACTGCTACAAGCGGCGCTTCGCAGCGTCGGTGACGCAGCTGCACCAAGGTGCCCAAGTGCGCGGTAAACCGAACCCAGGGCTGACCATCGCGTTCAAATGGCAGAATGTCGGTGGCGTGCAGGCTGGAAGTGCTGGCGCCGGTGTCGACCTTGGCGCGCAAGCCGGCCACGCCAAGATCGGGCAAGGCAATCCATTCCCGCAGGCCGATTACCGTGAGTTGGTCGAACGTCTTCAAAGGCGGCATTCCCCAAAAGGTGATCGGATTCTAGCCGGGCAGTATGACAACCGCATCTGCCGATGCGGGTTACCGTAAAGGCGTCACGAAACCATAAGGCGATTCATGAAAGACAGCGACGACGACAACAAAGTACGCCTGGATAAATGGCTGTGGGCCGCGCGCTTTTTTAAAACCCGCGCGCAAGCCAAAGAAGCAATAGAAGGCGGCAAAGTGCATTGCCGGGGCGAGCGTTGCAAGCCCGGCAAAGAGCCGAAGGTGGGCGATGAAATACAAATCCGCATCGGCTTCGACGAACGCACGGTGGTGGTGCAGGCATTGTCTGCCGTGCGCCGTGGTGCACCCGAAGCGCAGCTTTTATACAGCGAGACGCCTGAGAGCATCGCCCGTCGCGAAGAAGCCGCCGCGCAGCGCAAAGCCGGCAATATCGGCGTGGAAACCGATGGCCGGCCGAGCAAGAAACAGCGCCGTCAGCTATTCCAGTTCCGGGGTGATCGCGGCCTGTAGCCCACCGCCAATCGGCGCCTGCCAGTCATAGACGCGACCCGCACCCCTGATAGAGAAGACGCGCTTGGTCGCCGTTGGGCTTTGCGCATAAAATCGCCGGCCCTGGCAAAGGTTGCGAATCCGCTATGTCTGATTTTTCCCAACGCTTTATGTTCGACGACAGCGATGTGCGCGGCGAACTGGTGTCCCTCGGTGAGAGTTACGCCCACGTGCTGGCCAAACACCCCTACCCGGAACCGGTCGCGCAATTGCTCGGCGAGCTGCTGGCCGCGGCCGCGCTGCTGGTTGGCACCATGAAGTTCGATGGCTTGCTGGTATTGCAGGCGCGCAGCTCCGGCGCCGTGCCGTTGCTGATGGTGGAATGCTCGAGCAACCGCGAGCTGCGCGGCATTGCCCGTTACCACGAAGAGCAGATTACCGCCGACGCCGGCTTGCGCGAGCTGATGCCCGAAGGCGTGCTGACCCTGATCGTCGATCCCAGCAAAGGGCAGCGTTATCAAGGGATTGTTGGTCTCGACGGAATCAATTTGTCGGAATGCCTGTCTGACTACTTCGCGACATCTGAGCAACTGCCGACACGCTTCTGGCTCAACGCTGATGGACGTCGTGCCCGGGGCCTGCTTTTGCAGCAGCTGCCGGCCGAACGCCTCACCGATCCGGAAGACCGCGCCGCCAGCTGGCAGCACGTCACCGTGCTGGCCGATACCTTGAGTGCCGAGGAGCAGCTGGGGTTGGACAACCCGACCTTGCTGCACCGTCTCTACCACGAGGAAACCCTGCGCCTGTTCGACCCGCAACCGCTGCAATTCAAATGCAGCTGCTCGCGGGACCGTTCAGCCAACGCACTGGTCAGCCTGGGCGAGGCGGATGCTGAAGCACTGCTGGTGGAAAGTGGCGGCAGCATCGTCATTGACTGCCAGTTCTGCAACGAGCGTTACGCGTTCGATGCGGCAGATGTGGCGCAACTGTTCGCCGGTGGTGGGGTGAAATCCCCATCCGATACTCGGCACTGATAATGCAGGGCGTTTAACGCCCAGTGAAATGATAGAGGCTGCACCTGAATTGTGCTTTCTGGCATAATCCGGCCACTTTTTTAGATGTAGTAGTTTTTTGATCGTTACTACAAAACGTTTGGAGGCTCGGCTTCAGGCCGACGGGGACCCCATATGACGCAAGCCAATAACGCCGTTTACACCGACATTTCCGCCGCACAACTGGTCGAAGAAGCCATCCGTCGTGGCGAAGGCGAACTTGCCGCCAACGGCTCGCTGGTTGTTCGTACTGGCCACCGCACTGGCCGCTCGCCGGTCGACCGTTTCATCGTTGACGAACCCAGCACCTCTTCCGCGATTGCCTGGGGCCCGATCAACCGCAAGTTCCCCGCTGACAAGTTCGACGCCCTGTGGGAGCGCGTTGAAGCGTTCGCCGGCGCGACCGACCGTTTTGTCTCGCACGTGCATGTAGGCGCTGATCCAGCCCACTACCTGCCCGTGAAAATGACCACCACCACCGCTTGGCACAACCTGTTCGGCCGCTGCCTGTTCATTGAACCGGCTGCCTACAACCCGAGCAGTAAAACCGAGTGGCAAGTGCTCAACGTTCCAGGCTTCGAATGCGTACCTGAGCGTGACGGCACCAACTCCGACGGTTGCGTGATCCTCAACTTCGCCGCCAAGAAAGTGCTGATCGCTGGTATGCGCTACGCCGGCGAAATGAAGAAAGCCATGTTCTCCGTGCAGAACTTCCTGCTGCCGGCCGTTGACGTGCTGCCAATGCACTGCGCCGCCAACATCGGCGAAGAAGGCGACGTGACCTTGTTCTTCGGTCTGTCGGGCACCGGTAAAACCACCCTGTCGGCCGATGAAAGCCGTTACCTGATCGGTGACGACGAACACGGCTGGGGCGTTGGCAGCGTGTTCAACATCGAAGGCGGCTGCTACGCCAAGTGCATCGACCTGTCGCAGAAGAACGAGCCAGTAATCTGGAAAGCCATTCAGTTCGGCGCCGTGCTGGAAAACGTTGTTCTCGACCCGGTCACCCGTCTGCCGAACTACGCCGACGACAGCCTGACTCAAAACAGCCGTGCTGCTTACCCGATCGAACTGGTCGACAAGCGCTCCGAGAAAAACCTCGGCGGCGAGCCGAACGCTGTGATCTTCCTGACCTGCGACCTGACTGGCGTGCTGCCACCGGTGTCGATCCTCAACGAAGAGCAAGCGGCGTATCACTTCCTGTCGGGCTACACCGCACTGGTCGGTTCCACTGAAAGGGGCTCGGGCGGCGGCATCAAGTCGACCTTCTCCACCTGCTTCGGCGCGCCGTTCTTCCCGCGTCCGGCTGGCGAATACGCTGAGCTGCTGATCAAGCGCATCCGTGGCTTCGGCTCCAAGGTTTACCTGGTTAACACCGGTTGGACTGGCGGCGGCTACGGCGTGGGTAACCGCTTCAACATCCCCACCACCCGTGGCGTGATTGCAGCGATTCAAAGCGGCGCGTTGATTGGCACCGAAACCGAACACCTGCCGATCATCAACCTCAACGTACCGAAGTCGGTACCGGGTGTTGAAACCAAGCTGCTGAACCCACGCAACACCTGGAGCGATGGCAACGCTTACGACGAAGCGGCCAAAGGTCTGGCGCAACAGTTCATCGAGAACTTCAAGAAGTTCGACGTTTCTGACGCCATCAAAAACGCCGGTCCTCAGCTGTAAGAGCCCGATGTTTTAAAAAGCCGCCTTCGGGCGGTTTTTTTATGGGCATTCGTTGGGTTGAGCAAAGCGAAGCCCAACGGACCCAACACCGCGCCCATCAGAAACATCCCGCGCGACATACATCAGTGCTTTGCCTGAACCTTGCCTGTATACCTGGCCTCCAATACCTACAACCGTCGTAAACGAGGTAGCTATGCAAGTTCAAGTCAACAGTAACGATATGCAAGGCAGTGCCCGTCTCCAGGAGTGGGTAGGCGCAGCGGTAACGGATCGGCTGGAACGGTACGATGACTTTCTCACCCGGTTGGAAATTCACCTCAGCGATGAAAACGGCGCCAAGTCCGGTTCCGAAGACAAACGCTGCCAGATCGAGGCTCGCCCGAAAGGCCATCAGCCCATTTCGGTCACGCACAAAGCTGAATCGCTGGACCTGGCCGTTGAAGGCGCCGCCGAAAAAATGCGCCACGCCCTCGAACATTTGATGGGCCGCCTCGACGCGAAAACCGTGTCCACCGGCCACATGCCTACCGAACTCAACGAAGACACCGGCGAAGACCCCGACGCGTTGTTGCAGGAAGAATTCCTCGCCAAGCAGGACGCACTTGGCAAAGATTGATGAGCACCGGCCGCTATAAAGCCGGCCATAAAAAAAACCGCCTCCAGGGGCGGTTTTTTTTGCTCAGCGAATCGGCATTAACGCTCGATCAGTTGACGCACTTGGGTCTGCGGAATCTGTTGCGAATTGCCTTCGGCATCTTCGTATTCCAGCAGGCCGGTTTCCTCATCCAGCTCCGGCTTGCCCTGAGCATTGATCATTTGGCCGTCGGTGGTGTTGATAATGTAGTCGCTGGCGCAGCCGGAAAGGGTCAGCAAGCAGCAGGCAGCAAAGATCCACTTTTTCATGGTTGGTACTCCTTTAGGTAGGTCTACAACCATTGACCGGGCGCTGCGCTAAAGGGTCCATGTTTTTCTGCGCGCATTCACCAAGCCTAAAGCCGCTCCTACAAAAGACGCTGCTCCTGTAGGAGAGGCTTTAGCCTCGATGGGGTTTAAGCCACCAATCCACGATTAAGCAGATCCGGTCCACTCTGCGTTTCCTGATAAACCGAAATCGCCTGCGTCGCGACCCGCGTCGTGACCTGATTGGGATCAAGGCCAAACGCCTGCGGATTGTTATCCACCTCTAACTGCTGCCGCGCTAGATTTTCGGGCGAGAAAGGGTTGTTGATGTCGTCCTGCAATGCGTCAAAGGCTGCCTGTCGGGCCTGGGCTAACTGATCTTGCAGCTCTTCGATCTGCTGCTGCCGGGCATCTCGCAATTCAGCCTGACGCTGTTGTTGCAGCTCCCGCTGTTCCTGCGCCCGCAACTCACGTTGCTCTTGCAGTTCCTGCTGACGGGCAAGTGCGGCTTCGTTGTTTGCCGCCAACCGCTCCGCCAGCGAGGTGGCTGCCGCCCCATCGGTTGGGGTGGTCTGGAACGGACTTCGCACTAACGGTGTGCTGGTGTAATAGGCGTTGTTCACGCTGTCGATGGCTAAGGGCATGACGTTCTCCCTGGTTTCATGGCCTGGGAATGTCAGTGTAAGTGCGGCTGGCGTGTGCCTTTAGGCGGATGTGGCATATAGCGCCAAAGCAGATGTTCTAGAACTTTTTCGCCGTATCGCTGACGGGCGTTTATCCAGCCAGCGCGCCGCTGCGCTTGATCGCCCACGGCTGGCGGCCTGTAGCGGATCGGTCGAAAAAGGGCGGGGAAGACGGTTGATGTCGACTCGACGCTGCTCGCAACCCATGACCTGCGCGAGAACCCGACGAACGTCGCCCTTTCGGTTGTCGATTTAGTGCTCAGGCTTGCCAATTTGCATGATCTGCTCCACCAGCCACTGCAACGCCGGGTCGCGCAGACGCTGGCCGAGATGGACGACCTCCAGGTGAAACGGCCCCAGCGGCATGGGCAAGTCCCATAGCGTTAACGGCAGCAGGTCGGCGAAATGTTGCGCCAGTTGGCTGGGCAGCACCGCCGCCAACTCGCTCGTCGCCACGATATGCGCCGCCTGCAAATAGTTCGGCGTGGTGTAGGTGATGGTGCGGTTCAGGCCCTGTTCGCCCAGCCACTGATCGACCATGCCCCGCGTTTGGCCGCCATGTACCCAGAGGTGACGCAACGCGAGGAAACGCGCCAGGTCCAGCGGCGCGTTGTCGGCAAAGAGCGGATGCCCGGTGCGTACGGCCAGTTGCAGTGTTTCGCTCATCCAATGGCGGCGCGCGAAACGCGGGGGAATTTCTTCGAAGCGTCCGAGCACCAGGTCCAGCTCACCCTTATCCAGCGCCTCGCTGGGCAGGGACGGGCTCAGGTGATGGATTTCGATGCGGATGCCCGGCGCCAGACGGCTAAGCTGCTCGATCAGGCGCGGCATGCAAATCAGCTCGACGTAGTCGGTCACGGCAATGTTGAACCGCTGCTTGCTGCGCGCCGGCTCGAAAATTTCGCCGGCGCTCAGGCTTTGTTCGATCTGCTGCAACGCCGCCCGGATCGGCCCGGCCAGCGCCTGCGCCCGGGGCGTTGGCTGCATGGCGCGACCGACGCGCACCAGCAGCGGATCGTCGAGCAGTACGCGCAGGCGATTGAGCGCATTACTCACCGCCGGTTGGCTCAGGGACAAACGTTCCGCCGCGCGGGAAACATTGCATTCGCGCAGCAACGCGTCCAGCACGCGCAGCAAGTTGAGGTCGAAGGTGGAGATATTCATTGGGTGAATGCCAAATATCACAAGACTAAATTTCAAAAATAGTAGCGCTTTCCTTATGGTGTTGGGCGTTTTGTATTTGCGTGAGCGGCGCCCGCTACCTGCCCGCACCTGAACAATAAGGAGTCCAAAATGACCCAGAGCACCTACGATATTCAGCGCGCCGCCGTCATCGGCGCGGGCACCATGGGCCGTGGCATTGTCATGAGCCTGGCCAACGCCGGCATTCGCGTGCTGTGGCTGGACAACAACGCGCAGATGCTCGAACAGGCCATGGGTGTAATCGCCGACACCAACGCACACAACGTCAAACTCGGTCGCATCACCGAGGAACAATCCGCCGCTCGCCTGGCATGCGTCACGCCCGTAGGCGACTACGCCGCGCTGGCCGAAGCCGATCTGGTGATTGAGGCGGTGTACGAAAACCTCGAACTCAAGCAGCAAATTTTCCGCACCCTGGACGAAACCGTGAAGCAGGGCGCGATTCTGGCGAGCAACACCTCGGCGCTCGACATCGACGCCATCGCCGCCGTCACCCAACGTCCTGACCACGTGCTGGGCCTGCACTTCTTCAGCCCCGCGCACATCATGAAATTGCTCGAAATCGTGCGTGGCGAGAAAACCGCCAAGGCCGTGCTCGGTGCCGCCGTCGACCTCGGCAAACGCATCGGCAAAGTCAGCGTCGTGGCCGGCAACTGCGACGGCTTTATCGGCAACCGCATGCTCGCCACCTACGTGCGTGAAGCGCGCATGTTGTTGCTTGAAGGCGCGTACCCGCATCAAGTGGACGCCGCGCTGCAAGGCTTCGGTTTCGCCATGGGCCCGTTCCGCATGTACGACGTGGTCGGCATCGACCTGGAATGGCGCGCCCGTGGCCTGGCAGGCAAGGGCCAGGATGACCCGGCCGTGCAAGTGGACAACCACCTGTGCGAACTGGGCCGCTTCGGGCAGAAGTCGCGCATGGGTTACTACCGCTACGCCGAAGGCAGCCGCCAGGCCGAGCACGACCCGGAAGTGGACGCGCTGGTGCTGCAGGTGTCCGAAGGGCTTGGCTTTAAGCGCCGCTCCATCGGCCAGGAAGAAATCCTCGAGCGCTGCCTGCTGGCGCTGGTGAACGAAGGCGCGAAAATTCTCGAAGAAAATATCGCCGCCGACAGCCATGACGTCGACCTGGTCTACCTCAACGGCTACGGCTTCCCGCAAGACAAAGGCGGCCCCATGAGCTGGGCCGACAGCCAAGGCGTGGACGACATACTCGCTCGCCTGCACGCCTTGCAAAACCACTACGGCAACCACTGGCAGCCGGCCGCACTGATCGAAAAACTGGCCGCCAGCGGCAAACGTTTCTCCGATGTTAAAGAGGGTTCGCTATGAGCTACCAAGCCCCCCTGCGCGACATGCGCTTTGTACTGCATGAAATGTTCGACGTCGGCGCCCACTGCGAACTGCTCGACAACGGCCTGGACCGCGAACTGGTCGATGGCGTGCTGGAAGAAGCCGCGCGCTACACCGGCGAAGTGATCGCACCGCTCAACCGCAACAGCGATGAAGAAGGCGTCACCCTGATTAACGGCGCGGTGACCACGCCCACCGGTTTCCGCGACGCTTACCAGCAATACGTGGACAACGGCTGGGCGAGCATGACCGGCCCAACCCAATACGGCGGCCAAGGCTTCCCGCAAATGGTGGCGGCCAGCTTCCACGAAATGCTCATGGCCGCGAGCTTGTCGTTTCGCGTGTACTCGGGCCTTACCGAAGGCGCGGTGCTGGCGCTGTACAAACACGGCAGCGAAGAACTGAAAAGTGCCTACCTGGGCAAGATGGTCAACGGCAGCTGGACCGGCACCATGTGCCTCACCGAACCGCAAGCCGGCACCGACCTCGCGCTGCTGCGCACCAAGGCCGAGCCGCAGGCCGATGGCAGCTACGCGATCACCGGCAGCAAAATTTTCATCAGTGGTGGCGAGCAGGACATGTCGGAAAACATTGTCCATCTGGTGCTCGCCCGTCTGCCCGATGCGCCAGCGGGCGTGAAAGGCATCAGCCTGTTTTTGGTGCCCAAATACATCGCCAAATCCAACGGCGCGCCGGGCGAGAAAAACACCCTGAGCTGTGGTGCCATCGAACACAAGATGGGCATCAAAGGCGCCGCTACCTGCGTGATGAACTTCGACGGCGCCAAAGGCTGGCTGGTGGGCTCGGCCAACCAGGGCCTGGCGTGCATGTTCACCATGATGAACGACGCCCGTTTTCAGGTCGGCCTGCAAGGTCTCGGCGTGGCCGAGCGCTCCTACCAGGGCGCCTTGGCTTACGCCCGTGAACGTCTGCAATCGCGTGCGCTAACTGGCGCGGCGGCACCGGACAAAGCGGCCGACCCGATCATCGTGCACCCCGACGTGCGCCGCATGTTGCTGACCCAGAAAACCCTGGTGGAAGGCAGCCGCATGCTCGCCGCCTACACCGCGCGCCAGCTCGACCTGGAACACGGCCATCCCGATCCGGCCGAGCGCAAAGTGGCCAGCAAGCGCGTGGCGCTGCTGATTCCCATCGTCAAATCGTTCTTTACCGACATGGGCCAGGAAGTGGCCAGCCTCGGCGTGCAGATTTACGGCGGCCACGGCTACATCCGCGAGTGGGGCATGGAGCAACTGATGCGCGACAGCCGCATCACGCAGATCTACGAAGGCACCAACGGCATTCAGGCGCTGGACTTCATTCGCCGCAAACTGATGGGCGACGGCGGTGCGGAACTGAACGCCGTGCAAGACGAATTCGCCGCCCTGTGTGACGCGCAAGCCAGCCGCAGCCAACTCGCTGACCTGGTGCAACCGCTGCAAGAGCGTCTGCACGAATGGCGCGACTTGACCGCGCAAGTGCTCGCGGCCAGCAACCGCGACCCGCAAGAAATCGGCGCCTGCTCGGTCGACTTCCTGCAATACAGCTCGTACCTGTTGCTGGCTGGCCTGTGGCTGCAAGCCGCTGCCCGCGCGCAAGATGCGTTGGACGCAGGCGCCGGCGAGGCCGAGTTCTACGAGGCCAAACTGCACAGCGCACGCTTCTACATGCGCCGTGTATTGCCGCGCGTCAGCAGCCACCGCGAGATGGTACTGGGCGGCGCGGATTGCCTGATGGCGTTGCCGGAGGCGCATTTCGCGTTCTAAGCGTACGGCTCTGGATTCTGAATTCCCCGCTTCGCGGGGACGACGGTGAATTAACCAACACCACCGTCATTCCCGCGAAAGCGGGAATCCAGAATCTTCAGTCGATCATCCATAACAATAAAAAAGAGGGTGCCGATTGAAAAAGCGCTTCCGTGTACTAATCGTGCTGCTAGGCCTGTTGGCCTGCCTATACGCCTACTTCGCCTACGCCCCCCGGCCCAATCCGCCGGCCCTGAGCGCCACCGTGCAACACGACCACATCCAGGTCGGCGCGCTGGACCGCCAGTTTAGCTACTACATTCCGAAAAACCTGAAAGCCAACGCACCGCTGGTATTCGTGCTGCACGGCTCGTTGCAGACCAGCGACGACATCCGCGTGTACACCGGCTACGAATTCGAGCGCCTGGCCGACGCCCACGGTTTCGTGGTGGTCTATCCACAAGGTTTCGAAAAAAACTGGAACGACTGCCGCCTGGTCGCCGACTACGCCGCGCGCCAGCAGAACATCGACGACAAAGGCTTTATCGCCGCGCTGATTCAACGCTTCGCCCAGCAACACCAGATCGACCGCTCGCGGGCCTTCCTCACCGGTTACTCCAGCGGCGGGCACTTGGGTTTCCGCTTTGCCCTGGAACAACCGAATCTGCTCGCGGGCGTGGCGGCGGTGGCGGCGAGCTTGCCCACCGGCGATAACCTTGCGTGTGAAACCAGCGGGCAGCCGGTGTCAGTGCTGGTAATCAACGGCACCGACGACCCGATCAACCCGTTCAACGGTGGCAAGGTCACGCTGTTTGGTCTGGGTAATCGCGGCACGGTGCGATCGTCCGGCGACACCGCCGCCTACTTCGCCGGTTTGAGCGGTTACCCCGCCAAGGCCACCCAGGAGCAGCACCCGAGCGATTCAGTACGTTTGCAACAATGGCAAGCCGCGGGTAAACACGAAGTGGCGCTTTACGCGCTGGCCGGCGGCGGGCATTTGGTGCCGCAGCCCATGTACCGCGCCCCACGCTTGCTGGGCCGCAACACCGAGGGCTTTAACGGCCCCGAGGCCATCTGGAATTTCTTTGCCCGCCAGCCTTCCGTATCGCCTGGCGGCGCCACACCGACAGCTGCCGCTCAACCGTGAGCGCGCCATTAACCTAAGGAGAACGCCATGCATCCTTTCAGCTTTGCCACCACCGCGCAGATCATCTGCGAATCTGGCTCGGCACGCCGCTTGGCCGCCTTGTGCCGCGAGCGCGGCGCCCACTCGGTGCTGGTCGTAACTGACCCGGGCATCACCAAGTTCGGTTTGCTCAACGACGTTCTGCCGGGCTTTGCCGACGAAGGCCTGAGCGTGGCGGTGTTCGACCAAGTGGTCGCCGACCCGCCCGAAGCCATCGTGCTGCAAGCCGTTCAGCAAGCGCGTGAATTGGGCGCAGAACTGATCATCGGCTTCGGTGGCGGCAGCTCCATGGACGTTGCCAAGCTCGTGGCGCTGCTGGCGCACCCGGCGTGCAGTCAGTCGTTGAAAGATATCTACGGCGTGGGCAACGCACGCGGTCAGCGCTTGCCGCTGATTCAGGTGCCGACCACCGCCGGCACCGGTTCCGAAGTGACTCAGATCGCCATTATCACCACCGGCGAAACCACCAAAATGGGTGTGGTTTCGCCGCTGCTGTTGCCCGACCTGGCGCTGTTGGACGCCGACCTAACCCTCGGCCTGCCGCCCGCAGTGACCGCCGCCACGGGTATCGACGCCATGGTTCACGCCATCGAGTCGTACACCAGCGCCCTGAAGAAAAACCCGCTCTCCGATTTGCTGGCGCGGGAAGCCTTGCGCCTGCTCGCCGCCAACCTGCACGAAGCCGTGCACAACGGCCAGAACCGCAGCGCCCGCCAGGCGATGCTGCTCGGCGCGTTACTGGCGGGTCAGGCGTTTGCCAATGCACCGGTCGCGGCCGTGCATGCGCTGGCCTATCCGCTGGGTGGGCACTTCCACATTCCCCATGGCCTGAGCAACGCGCTGGTGCTGCCGCACGTGCTGCGCTTCAACGCCTCGGCGGCCAGCGCGCTGTACGCCGAGCTGGCGCCGCTGTTGCTGGGTGACAAGCTGCAAGCCGGCGATACCGCGAGCCTGACTGAGCAATTCATCACCGAACTGTCGGCGCTAAACGAGCGTCACGGCCTGCCAAGCCGCCTGCGCGATGCCGGTGTGCCGCAGGAAATGCTCGCGCAACTGGCCAGCGACGCCATGCTGCAACAGCGCCTGCTGGTGAATAACCCTCGGGAAATTACCGAAGCCGATGCCTTGGCGATTTACCACGCCGCCTACTGATTACCTTGATGCGAGCACGCCCATGACCGACCGCCAACACCTGCGCAGCGACTACGCCCACTTCCAGCCGATCACCACGCGCTGGCACGACAACGACGTGTATGGCCATGTGAACAACGTGACCTACTACAGCTTCTTCGACAGCGCGGTGAACACCTACCTGATCGAAGTCGGCGGCCTGGATATTCACAGCGGGCCAGTGGTGGGCTTTGTGGTCAGCTCCTCGTGCGACTACTTCGCCTCCATCGCCTTTCCCGACCGCATCGACATCGGTTTGCGGGTAGGGAAACTGGGCAACAGTTCGGTGCAGTACGAGCTGGCGGTGTTCAAGGCCGGCGAGCAGGAAGCCTGCGCGGCGGGGCGCTTTGTGCATGTGTTTGTCGATCGCGAGACCAACCGGCCGGTGGGTATTCCGGATGGGCTGCGCAAGGCGATGAGTGAGTTGGTGGTGGGGGCGTAGGGGTTGGGTTCGGCGTTTGCAGGAATCGCGGCTAATCGGAGTGCCGCCCAGCCGCTCCTACAGGTTGGCGGTTACTGTGGGAGCGGCTTTAGCCGCGATGGGCCGCCCCGCAATCCTCGAAAAAAAACCGCCCATCCGGGCGGTTTTTTTATTCAGTCGTGACGACGATGTTTGTGTTTTTTATGGCCGTAGTGATGGCCATTGTCGTGCCGATAATTACGACGCTTGCCGTGGCTCTCACGTTCGTCGTCGGCCCGGCTGGCACTGCCGTAGTTGTTACCCAGCGCGCCACCTGCCGCGCCGCCCAAACCGGCACCGACGATGCCGCCCGTGCTGCCGCCAATTTTGTTGCCGATCACGTTACCGCCGGCAGCGCCCAAACCGCCGCCGATGGCTGCTTCGGTCTTGTTGCCTTTGCGTGCGCCCACTGCGCCGCCAGCTGCACCGCCAACGCCGGCACCAATTGCGGCACCGGTGGAACCGCCCACCTGTTCGCCCACCACCGACCCCAACACACCGCCCAATGCGCCGCCAATACCGGCTTCGGTATTGCCTTCGGCTGCAAACGCCTGGCTGCCAAGCAAGCCAAGGGACAACAGGAACATGCGCGAGTACTTCATGCAGGAACGAGCCTATGTAGGAAAGACGCGCCGATCGTGTATGCGCTTGGGTACACAAACAAGCGGCAAACGACGTGCGGTAGGGGGTTTGTCACGTTTCATAAATATATGTTTTCTCTCGGAAACTTTTGTATTTTCAGCTGAGTCTGAGTGCTCTTGTAGCCAAGGCTTTCGCCACAGTTTCTGCCAACGCCTTCACGGCCGGGGCTGTATTACGTTTCCCGCCTTTCTGCCAGAATCGCCTGCACTTTCCCTCGCCAAGGAGCAGGCATGAACGCCGAACAGGCACAGCAACGGCTCGGTCAGATCGAGGCGTTTCGCCAGGAACTCAAGCAGCTGCACGCCGAGCAGGTGTTAACCCTCGACGCCGAACAGCGCCAGCGAGTCGATGACCACCATCGGCAGTTGCTGAACCACTTCTCCGCCACGCTGAATATCGATGCCGACGAGCGTTCGCGTCAGCTGTCGCTTGGCATGCGCGTCGCCTCGCTGTTCGGGGCGTTGGCGCTGGCGGCCAGTTTGTTTTTCCTCTTCCACCAGTTCTGGGGCGTGTTCAGCGAAGGCCAACAAGTGGCCATGTTGCTGGGCACTACGCTCGGCACCTTTGCCCTCACGGTATGGCTGCACGGCCACGACCGTAGCGGCTATTACACCAAGTTGGCGGCGCTGATCTGCTTCGTGGCGTTTGTGCTGAACCTGTCCCTGGCCGGGCAGATTTTCAATATCACGCCCTCAGACAAAGCCCTGATCCCCTGGGCCGCGCTCGCGTTTCTGTTGGCCTATCAATGCAACCTGCGCTTGCTGCTTGCGGCGGGGCTGATCTGCGTGGGCGGTTATATCGCTGCGCGGGTCGGCGCGTTTGGCGGCGGCTATTGGTTGTCGGTGGGGCGGCGTCCAGAGAATTTCTTCCCCTCGGCGCTGGTGCTGTTCTGCTTGCCGCTGGCGATCAATCACGCGCGCTTCCATGGCTTTGCCGCCTTGTACCGCGTGTTTGCGCTGCTGTTCGTGTTTCTGCCGGTGCTGGTGCTGTCGTTCTGGGGCGAGGGCAGTTACCTGCCGTTGGAAGCCAGCGCGGTGGAGTCGCTGTATCAATACCTGGGCTTTGTTCTCGCAGGCCTCGGGGTATGGCTGGGTATTCGCGCCGGTTGGCGCGAGGTGAGCACCACCAGCGTGGTGTTTGGCGTGCTGTTTCTGTACACCAAGCTGTTCGACTGGTGGTGGGAAACGCTGCCCAAATACCTGTTCTTCCTCGCCATCGGCGTGATTGCGGTGTTGCTGCTGGTGCTGTTGCAGCGGCTGCGAATTTACGGCGTGAAAACGCGCGGGGGTGCGCTATGAGCCCGTTGAAACGAACCTTCTGGCTCGGCGCCGGGCTGATTCTGCTGAGCAATGCCGTGGCCCTTGGCGGCGTGTATTACAACCGCAGTGGCGAGCCGGACAGTGTGTTGCGCTTGTCGGAACGTGAGTTGTCGGTGGCCTACAACAGCGTGATGAACAACAACGACGCCGCTGGCCAGATGCTGGAGCTGGATGCACGCCTGGCGGACGGCTGGGTAAACCGCGACAAACTGCGCGAGCTGGGTTTTGAAATCGGCGAGCACGGCGAAACGTACAGGCGCGACCGTTGGGAGCGCGAGGCGCTAGTGGTGCTGGAGCTGAACGGCGAGCAATACCAGACCGAACTGACAGCCGCCGAAGCCGAGCTGAAACAGGCGCAAATCCAGTTTGCCGCTGCGCCCGACAGCCCGGAGGCAAAACAGGCGCTGGACAACGCCGACTACCAATTGAGTCGCTTCAGGGCCAATAACACGCGGCTGTATGTAGTCGACGCCGGCCTGGACGCCGACAGCTTGCGCCAGCGTTATCCGGACCGCAGTCGCTACAGCCTGGCCCGCGCCAGCGTGCGGGCAGGCTTCAACTGGAGTGCCGGTGTGCCGACGCCAGACGACTACACACTGTATTTCGAGCTGGCTGAAGTCAGCGTACCGAGTCGCTGGCGCACGGTGTTCAGTGCCTGGAATCCGTACGACCGGACGGCTGAAGAGCGCAACAAGGTCAGCGTGGACGTGACCTTCGGCAAGCGCTTCGAGCCGTGGATTACCAGCGCCAAAGCGCAATAGCAGCGGTCAGACAATCCGCCCGTTATCGCGCGCCGGCTCCAGGCGGATGGCGACGAACTTCGAGGTCGGCGTAAAGCTGCCGTCGCCGACGCTCTCCAGCGGGACCAGCGGATTAGTCTCCGGGTAATAGGCGGCGGCCTGCCCGGCCGGAATATCGAATGCCAGCAAGGTAAAGCCGCTGATGCGCCGCTCGCGGCCATCGCCCCACAGCGACAACACGTCGACTTTCTGCCCCGGTTTGTAACCCAGCCGAATGATGTCCGCCTCGTTGGCAAACACCACGTCGCGCTGACCTTTGACGCCACGGTAGCGGTCGTCGAGGCCGTAAATAGTGGTGTTGTACTGGTCGTGCGAGCGCAGGGTTTGCAGGATCAGGTCCGGCACTTCGCCACGGGCGCGAATGCCTTCGTGAATCAGGTCTTCCGGCAGCAGGTTGGCCTTGAACACGGCCAGGCCAGACGCCGTGTTCCAGCGCCGCTGACCGGCAGCGTTGCCCAAGTAGAAACCGCCTGGGTCGCGGGCGCGTTGGTTGAAGCCTTGGAAGCCCGGCACCACGTCGGCGATCAGCTCGCGGATGCGGTCGTAGTCCTCGATCAGCCAGTTCCAGTTCACTGGCTTGTTGCCCAGCGTGGCGGCGGCAATGCCGGCGACGATGGCCGGTTCCGAGCGCATTTGCTTACTCAGCGGCTGCAACTGGCCGTTGGAGGCATGCACCATGCTGAAGGAGTCTTCCACGGTAACGGCTTGCGGGCCGCCGGCTTGCTGGTCGATATCGGTACGGCCCAGGCACGGCAGAATCAGCGCCTTCTTGCCGATGGTCAGGTGGCTGCGGTTGAGCTTGGTGCTGATCTGCACGGTGAGGTCGCAGTTCTGCAGCGCCTGGTGAGCGCGCGGCGTGTCGGGTGTGGCTTGGGCAAAGTTGCCGCCCAGGCCGATAAACACCTTGGCGTCGCCGTCGAGCATGGCGTGAATGGCTTCCACGGTGTTGTGGCCAAATTCACGCGGCACTTTGAAGTCGAAGCGGCGCTCCAGGGCGTCGAGGAAAAACGCTGGCGGGCGATCATTGATGCCCATGGTGCGGTCGCCCTGCACGTTGCTGTGACCGCGCACCGGACACAGGCCGGCGCCTGGTTTGCCGACGTTGCCGCGCAGCAGCATCAGGTTGGCGATTTCCTGAATGGTCGGCACCGAATGGCGATGCTGGGTAATGCCCATGGCCCAGCACATGATCACGCGGTCGGCCTGGCGATAAGTGTGCGCCATGGCCTCGATCTCGGCTTTGCTCAAGCCGGACTGGGCAATGATGTGCTCCCAGCTAGTGGCTTCGACGACCTCTAAATACGCTTCAACCTGGGTGGTGTGCTGGGCAATAAACGCCTGATCGAACACCGTAGAAGTGCCCTTGGCTTGCGCCTCGCGCTCCCACTTGAGCAGAAATTTCGCCATGCCGCGAAGCGCCGCCATATCGCCGCCCAATGCGGGGCGATAGAACGCAGTGTTGGTCGGACGATCGCCGTTGCTGAGCATTTCCAGAGCGTGCTGCGGGTTCTGGAAACGCTCCAGGCCGCGCTCTTTCAGCGGGTTCAAACACACCACCTGGGCGCCGCGCTTTACCGCTTCGCGCAGCGGTTCAAGCATGCGCGGGTGGTTGGTGCCGGGGTTTTGCCCGATGACGAAAATGGCGTCGGCATGTTCGAAGTCGTCGAAGGTCACCGTGCCCTTGCCGACGCCGACGCTTTGCCCCAGCGCTACGCCACTGGCTTCGTGGCACATGTTCGAGCAGTCGGGGAAGTTGTTGGTGCCGTAGGCGCGCACGAACAGTTGATACAGAAACGCCGCCTCGTTGCTGGCGCGGCCCGAGGTGTAGAACTCGGCCTGATTGGGGCTGGCCAGCTTGTTGAGGTGCTGGGCGATCAGCTCGAACGCGGCGTCCCAGGCGATGGGCTTGTAGTGATCGCTGGCCGGGTCGTACACCATCGGCTCGGTCAGGCGGCCCTGGTATTCGAGCCAGTAATCGCTTTGCTCACGCAGCGTGGTGACGCTGTGTTTGGCGAAGAACGCGGCATCAACCCGGCGCTTGGTGGCTTCCCAGTTCACCGCCTTGGCGCCGTTCTCACAGAACTTGACCATGCCGCTTTCCGCCGACTCGCCCCACGCGCAGCCGGGGCAATCGAAGCCACCGTGCTGGTTGGTTTTCAGCAGGGTGCGGATGTTTTTCAGCGCGTTGTCACTGTCCAGCCAGAAGTGCGCCACGCTTTTCAGCGCGCCCCAACCGCCGGCGGCGCCTTTGTAGGGCTTGTAGCGCTGGGTGGGGTGGGTGTCGACTTGATGGGTCATTGCGCGAACTCCGGGCTGTACACCCGCGGCGCATTGTTATGCGGCAGGTGAATCAAATTAAGGTGGTGCCGACGTGCCCATTGCACGGCCAGGCCGGTGGGTGCCGAAAGGCTAACGAGGGTGGTAATGCCGGCGCGCAGCACTTTCTGAATGAGCTCCAGGCTGCAACGGCTGGTCACCAGGGCCAGGCCGCCGGCGGGGGAAATCTGCTGGCGTAGGAGGGCGCCGATGAGTTTGTCCAACGCGTTATGCCGGCCGATATCTTCGCGGCCCAACAGCAGCTCGCCCTGACCGTTCATAAACACCGCCGCGTGCACCGCGCCGCAGTGCTGGCCCAGCGGTTGGAAAACAGTGATGCGCTGGCGTAAGTCGACCAGCCAGGCAGCGGGCGGCAAGGGGGCAGGCTTTAAAGGACTGAGCGATGGCAGCGCTTGTTCAACGGCCTCGACGCCACACAAACCGCAGCCGCTGGTGCCGGTGAGCTGGCGGCGTTGTTGCTTGAGTTCCCAGAAGGCGCGGCTGCTGATTTGCACATCGGCCTGACGGGCAGAACCGGTGCCGCTGAGGACGACGTCATAAATCTCGTCAATCGACTCAACGATACCGTTGGCGAGGCTAAACCCTACAACGAAGTCTTCCAGATCAGTGGGCGACACCAGCATCACCGCCTGGTTGATACCGTTGAACGAAATGGCCAGCGCCACTTCCTCTGCCAATTCCACAGACGCAGCAGTGCCGTGCTCCAGCTCGTAAAAGCGGTAGCCCTGGCTGGCTTGTTCAGACGTGGTGGAAGAATCGCAGGCGGAAGCCGCCGCAAGAGGCTGGCGTTTGCTGTTCATTGTCGTCACCGAGTTGCACGAGGTTCGGTTGATCGTTATTTGAACAGCCTAGGCCGCCCGTCGGTCGGCGTCTAATCGCTAGTTCTGATGCGGTGATAGAGGGCGTCGATGGGTACTGAATTGCAGGTTTTGTGGCGCGGCTTGGCGGCATTCCGATTAGCTGCGATTTTCAAGTGCCGAGGTTTCCAGGAATCGCGGCTAAAGCCGCTCCCACAGAGAGCGGTGCGTGTTGGCTACGATTCGAGCAGCATGGCGCCGGCTTCTTGGAAGCAGGCTTCGGCGAGTGCGGAGCGCGGGGCGCTTTTGCGCATGATCAGGCCCAGCGGCGCCAGGGTTTGGGCGTTTTCGATGGGCTGAAGGCGCAGGTGTTTGGTAAGCATGTCCACCCCGCCATAGAGCGGCATGATCGCGCAGCACAGGCCGCCGTGAACGGCCTGCACCAATTGATGCACCACGTCGGTTTCCAGCAGCGGGGTGGGCGTCAGGCCCCGGCTGCGGAAGTTGTGGTTGATCGATTGGCGAAAGTGCATGCCGCTGGATAACAGTCCCAGCGGCAGATTGATCAACGCTTCCCAGGTCAGTTCAGCCGCGTCGAAACGGAAGAAGCGCTGGTCGTACAGCAGGCCCATGCGCGTTTGCATCAAGTTGAGGCTGTCGAAGTGTTCGGCGTTCAGGCAGTCCAGGTACGACACACCGATGTCGAGTCGGTTACTCGCCAAGTGCTCAAGAATTTGCTCGGAGCTGAGCGCCGAGAGTTCGAAGCGCAAGCTGGGGTGCTGCGTGTGCAGGCGCTGCAACAACGGCACGGGGTCGTAACTGGACAGCGGCACTACGCCCATACGCAAGGTGCCGATCAAGCTGCCGCGACAGGCCGCCGCCTCGGCATTCAACCCGTCATACGCCGCCAGTACGGTGCGCGCCCAGGCCAGCACGCGCTCGCCCGCTTCGGTGAACCCTTCGAAGCGCTGACCGCGTACCACCAGCGGCAGCTGCAGTTCTTCTTCAAGGCTGCGCAAACGCATCGACAGGGTCGGTTGGGTTACGTGGCAGCGCGCCGCCGCCTGGCCGAAGTGCCGGGTTTCATCGAGGGCAATGAGGAATTTCAGCTGCTTGATGTCCATCGGTACCTCACTGGCGGGCGTATGGCTTAAAGCAGGCCGTCGATTAGCAAACGGTAGTCTTCCACTGCGCTGAATTCTTCGGTGTCTTTGGGGCCCTTGCGGCTATCGGGCTCGCGCACGGCCAGCAGGTGCGCGACGCCGTATTCCCGAGCGCTGCGCAAAATCGGCAGGCTGTCGTCGATAAACAGGCTGCGCTCGGGCTCGAAGGCGAAGTCGTTTTGCAGGGCCGCCCAAAAGCGTTGGTCCTCTTTCGGAAAACCATAGTCATGGGAGCTGATCAGGCGGTCGAAATAGGGCGCCAATTCGATGCGCTCCATTTTCAGCGACAGCGAATCGCGGTGTGCATTGGTGATGAGCACCACACGTTTGCCGGCTTGGCGCAGGGCGACGAGAAATTTGTCGGCGTCGGGGCGCAGGGAAATCAGGTGCGCCACTTCGCGCTTCAACTCGCGAATCGGCAGGTCGAGCTGAGCGGTCCAGAAGTCGGTGCAGTACCAATTGAGCTGGCCGGCATGATCGCGAAAAAGCGGCAGCATATGGGCATTCGCCTGCTCGCGGCTGAGGCCGTGCACCTCGGCGTAGCGCTGCGGCAAGTGCTCAAGCCAGAAGTGGTTGTCGAAGTGCAGATCCAGCAACGTGCCGTCCATGTCGAGCAGAACGGTGTCGATGGAAGACCATGGCAGGTGGGACATAACGATAGCTCTGCAGGGGAAGTGGCGTTTTTCACACACGCTGTAAGGAAAAGAGGCGTGATTGAGTCGGCAAGCGTAATCCGGCGCGGCGACAATCCGAAAAGCCGCGTTATGATAACCCGCCAGGTCACGCCAAGGAGCCGTCCCATGCGTCAGAAACCCACCGTCCTCAATCGCGAAATAGTGGCCAGTAGCCGCCTGTTCCGCGTTGAGGAACTGCAGCTGCGTTTCAGCAATGGCGTCGAACGCACCTACGAAAGGCTGGTGGGCAAAGGCGTTGGCTACGGTGCGGTAATGATCGTGGCAATGGCCGACGCCGAGCATGTACTGCTGGTCGAAGAGTTCTGCGCCGGTACGGACGATTACCAGCTCTCTTGCCCTAAAGGGTTGATCGAGCCGGGCGAAGACGTGCTGGACGCTGCCAACCGCGAACTCAAGGAAGAGGCAGGTTTTGGTGCCCATAAATTGGAGCGGCTGACCGAGCTGTCGTTGTCGCCCGGCTACATGAGCCAAGTCATTCAGGTGGTGCTGGCGCGCGATCTGTACCCCGAAACGCTGCCGGGCGATGAGCCTGAACCCATGGCAGTTGAGCGCTTCAGCCTGCATGAGCTATCGAGCCTGGCGCAGCATCCACAATTCAGCGAAGGCCGCGCGCTGGCTGCGCTGTACTTGGCGCGTGACGTGCTGACGCAGCGTGGCGAATTCACCCCGGCGGTACGCTCGTGAGCCTGGTGCCATTGATGGAGCAAGTGGTCGCCCTGGCCCGTGAAGCGGGCGCGGCGATTCTGCCCTACTGGCGCAGTGGTGTGGCCGTGACGGCCAAGGCCGACGACTCACCCGTAACAGCCGCTGACCTGGCCGCGCACCACATTTTGCTGGCGGGCCTGACGGCGCTGGACGCGAGCATTCCGGTGTTGTCGGAGGAAGCGGCCGACATTCCCCTGAGCGAACGCGCTGGCTGGACGCGCTGGTGGGTTGTCGATCCGTTGGACGGCACCAAAGAATTTATCAGCGGCAGCGACGAGTTCACCGTCAACGTCGCCTTGGTGGAGAACGGCCGCGTGGTGTTTGGCGTCGTCGGCATGCCCACCACCGGCCGTTACTTCTACGGCGGCGCCGGGTTGGGTGCCTGGCGGTGCGATGTCCATGGTGAGCCGCAAGCGGTGCATGTGCGTAACGCGCCGGAACAGGGGTTTACCATTGTGGCCAGCCGGCGTCATTCGAGCCCGGAGCAGGAGCAATTGCTGGCTGGGTTGAGCCTGTTGTTCGGCGACTTGCAGCTGGCCAATGTGGGCAGCTCGCTGAAATTCTGTTTGCTCGCCGAGGGCGCTGCCGACTGTTATCCAAGGCTGGCTCCGACCTCGCAATGGGACACCGCCGCCGCGCAAGGCGTGCTGGAAGGTGCCGGTGGCGAGGTGCTGGATATTCACGGCGAGGTGCTCACCTATGAAGCCCGTGAGTCGTTCCTTAATCCGTTCTTCTTGGCGCTGCCGGCGGGTGCGGCGTGGCGGGGGGATTTGTTGCGGTTGGCGCAGGGCTTGAGTGCGTAATCACGTTGAAGTGAAAGCCTCTTCCATCAACACGCGGTCAATGTAGGAGAGGCTTTAGCCTCGATTGCCGTTAAAGCATGTCTTTAAAACGCTCATCTTTCTTGAACACCAGCGGCTGACTGAAGCCTGGGATGCGCATCTGCTCGGCGGTAATCTCGATAGCCTGGTCTTCGATCATGTCCTGGCCAAAGTTGTAGATGATGTCGAGTTGGCCATGCAGCGCACGCTCGTCGTAGGCTTTGGCGTTGGCGCGGGTTTGCTCGCGACGGGCCACGTAATCGGCAAAAGCCGTTTCGCCATGGCGCTTTTTCAGCATGCGCTCGGCGACATGGGGCGCGAGAATCACGCCGCTGGCGTTGTTGCCGCCAAAGCCCTTGGAATTGATAAAGCACACCTCCAACTGCTCAGCGCCCACGTCGCGGTCCTGCGTGGCAATCGCCAGGTGCTGCTGGTGCACGTCCGGGGCAACGGCGTCGATGGTTTTGATGCCGGGAATAATGCCGTACTTGAACGAGCCCAGCGCCGAGATCAACTGATCGCCGCTGGCCGTGGCGAGGGAGTGGCCGACGAAGGCTTTCACCGCCGTGACTGGCCAGCTCTTGATATCGAAGGCGGCGGCGACGCGGTCTAGCAATTCCGATTCAGTCACGCGGTTGGCCGGCGTGCTGGAGCCGTGGGCGTGAATAAAGCTGCGTTTTTGCACGCTTTCCAAACCGACAATCTGTACCGCGCTGGCGACAGCCTTGGCGACGGTGAGGTAGTTGCCCGGGCCGGGTGCAGAAATGGATTTCTTGAAGCCGTCGGCGTTGATGAACACATCGGCAACCGCACCGTGGATATCGGCGCCCAACTCCAGCGCCAGGGCGTCGTCCATCAGCACCACGTATTGCGCGGATTCGGCCAAGGTAAAGCCGCAGTTTTCGCCGAACGGGCGACTGGCGCGGCGGAAGTTGACGTCGTCGCGGCCTTCAATCAGGCGCAACCCTTCTTCGGTCGCCAGGGCGCCCATGGCGCTATAACCCTCGATGCACTCCGACAAAATCGGTGCTTCGCTGTTGCCAACGATGGCAACGCGAACCTGGCCGGCGGCAATCACATCAATGGCTTTTTGCAGGTTGTAGAGGAAGGTGGCGCAGGCGCCGGTCACGCTGCCCGTCGTGCCCACGCTGCCGAGCACGTACGCGTTGATAAAGTCGGTGGGCATGCTGTTAAAGCCCAGCGGCAACTGCTTGGCCGACACGCGCTGGCCCTTGAGGCGCGATTGCATCAGGCCGCCAAAACCGTTTTCGTCGAGCTGGCTCATGATGCTGCCGGAGAACACCGCGACTTCATCGGGCTGAACGTGGCTGACAATGGTTTGCCAGTCCAAGCCGGTAGAGCGCAGGGCATCCGTCGCGGCGACAACCGACATTTGCAGGCCGCGTGGGTGGAAGCGGGAGTTGTACAGCTCGCTCGGCTCGAAGCCGGTCGGCAACTGGCCGGCGGACTTCACGCTCAGCGCCCGGTAGCTGTCGACTTTGAATTCGCAGCTGCCGTGCAGGGTCACTTGCACTTGGTTGCCTTCGAGAGTTTCCACCGCCCAGTTGGCGGGCAGCGGTTCGGGCAATTGTTTGCGTTGGGCAATAAAGGTCAGCGGCTGGGTGGGGCTGGTGTCGACCTCAAGGTTTTTTTGCCAGTGCACGGCGTCGGGGTCGAGGTGCTGCTTTTCGATCCGGCGAACCAGCGTCGACTGCAGAATTTGCGGGCCGAAACGCGCTTCGATGTCGGCGGCAGCCAGGCTGTTGCCAGCGGCATCCTGATAAGCGCCGTTTACATAGCTGACCAACTTCATCATCACGGCAAGGCCGACCAGGGTTTCGAGCCGGGCGGCGGCGTCCATCGATTCCAGCACGGTGCGACGAAAACCGTGGTGGAAGGAGCTACGGCCTGCGGCGTTATACCCACCAAACCCTACGATGACTGGAAGTCGAGACATCTAGCGCAAACTCCTTAAAAAGTATCAGGGCAAGCCGGCTAGGCTGAAAAAGGCTTGCCGATAGTCGATCAATTGAAATGATGATGACGGCCCCGTTAAGTGGGCACGCTTGATCGAGAGACTATGCTGACGCGAGCAGTGACTAATGAGTCACTGTCAACGGCAAGGTTGTTGGCCGTCAAGGCTGCTCGTCTGGCTGTAAGGAAGGGCTGATTGATTGCAGCGAAACGGCTGAAGCGCTGATATTTGCAGGGGTGTTTGGCTGGGTTTGAAGCAGGGGCGTAGGAGGGATTGTTGCGGGGGGTTAGGGGCGGTCGTTGTAAGGCGCGTGACGGTCGGATGGGCCCTGCCTGAGGCGCGGCCCATCCAGCACGTTGTTAGCGGTAGATCACTTCGGTGCTTGCAGTGGAAACGCGAGTACCTGCTTTGCCTTGAACGATCGCTTGGATGTCGGCGAGCGAACCAATCACCGCGACCTTGCCGGTGTTGCGCGCAAATTCGCAAGCGGCCTGCACTTTCGGCCCCATGGAACCGGCGGCAAAACCTAAGCGTTCAAGCTCATCGGGGTGCGCCTCAGCAATGGCTTTTTGGGTGGGCTTGCCCCAGTCGATGTATGTGGCGTCGACGTCGGTGGCAATTACCAACAGGTCGGAAGTCAGTTGCTCAGCCAGCAATGCCGAGCACAAATCTTTGTCGATTACCGCTTCCACGCCTTCAAGTTTGCCTTCGGCGTTGTAACGAGTCGGAATACCGCCGCCGCCAGCGCAAATGACGATGGTGCCGTGATCCAGCAGCCACTTAACAGGGCGGATTTCAAAGATTTGCTTAGGGCGAGGGCTGGCTACTACGCGACGGTATTTATCGCCGTCTGGCGCGATGCTCCAACCTTTTTCGGCGGCAAGGCGTTCGGCATCTTCTTTTGAATAAACCGGGCCGATTGGCTTGGTAGGGTTGCTGAAAGCGGGGTCGTTGGAATCGACTTCCACTTGGGTAAGCAGCGTGGCAAACGGCACTTCAAACGGCAGCAGGTTGCCCAGCTCCTGTTCAATCATGTAGCCGATCATGCCTTCGGTTTCTGCGCCGAGCACGTCCAGCGGGTAAGGATTCACCGAGGTGTACGCCGCCGCTTGCAGCGCCAACAGCCCTACTTGCGGGCCGTTGCCGTGGGCGATCACGAGTTGGTTGCCGGGAGCGATTTTGGCAATTTGTTCAACAGCAATACGGACGTTTTCACGTTGATTATCAGCCGTCATGGGTTCACCACGACGCAATAGGGCGTTCCCACCCAAAGCGACGACAATGCGCATGAGCGTTCTCCTGAAAAATATAAAAAAGGGGGGCGGCGTGGCGATGGAAGCCACGCCGCAGAGGGTCAGATGTCGGCCATAGCCGCGACGAGAATCGCTTTGATGGTGTGCATGCGGTTTTCGGCTTGCTCGAACGCAATGTTGTAGGGCGATTCGAAGACGTCTTCGGTAACCTCAACGCCATTGGCCAGATGCGGATAACGGCTGGCGATGTCCTTGCCCACTTTGGTTTCGCTGTTGTGGAAAGCCGGTAGGCAATGCATGAACTTCACGCGTGGGTTGCCAGCGGCTTTCATCAAGTCGGCGTTTACCTGGTAGGGCAACAACTGCTTGATGCGCTCGTCCCAGGCTTCCAGCGGCTCACCCATGGACACCCACACGTCGGTGTGAATGAAATCCACGCCTTTAACCGCTTCCTGTGGGTCTTCGGTGAGGGTAATGCGAGCGCCGCTTTCTTTGGCGAAGCCTTGGCACTGCGCGACCAGTTCATCGGTTGGCCACAGGGCTTTTGGTGCGCCGATGCGAACGTCCATGCCCAGCTTGGCGCCGATCAGCAGCAACGAATTACCCATGTTGTTGCGGGCGTCGCCCAGGTACGCGTAGCTGATGTCATGCAGCGGTTTGTCGCTGTTTTCACGCATGGTGAGAACGTCAGCGATCATTTGGGTGGGGTGGAACTCGGCGGTCAAGCCGTTGAACACGGGGACACCGGCATACGCCGCCAGCTCTTCGACAATTTCCTGACCATAACCACGGTATTCGATGGCATCAAACATGCGACCCAACACGCGGGCAGTGTCTTTCATGCTTTCTTTGTGGCCAATCTGCGAAGACTGCGGATCAATGTAGGTGACGTTGGCGCCCTGGTCATAGGCGGCCACTTCAAATGCGCAGCGGGTGCGGGTGGAGGTTTTTTCGAAAATCAGTGCGATGTTTTTACGCTTCAGGTGTTGCTGCTCGGTGCCGGTGTACTTGGCGCGTTTGAGGTCGCGGGAGAGATCCAGCAGATAGCGCAGCTCGCGTTGAGTGTGATGCATCAAGCTGAGCAGGCTGCGGTTGTGCATGTTAAACGCCATTTTTCATACTCCTACTAAATTGGATTCGGTATCGGTGCTGCCTGGCTGGCAGCACCGTTTCAATCAGGGCAATTAGTAATCGATAGGGTCGCGAATGATTGGGCAGGTCATGCAGTGACCGCCGCCGCGGCCGCGGCCAAGTTCACCGGCACTGATGGTGATGACTTCAACGCCTGCTTTGCGCAGCAATGTGTTGGTGTAGGTGTTGCGGTCATAGCCGACCACCACGCCGGGTTCGAGCGCGACGACGTTGTTGCCGTCGTCCCACTGTTCGCGTTCGGCTTCGAACGAGTTACCGCCAGTAGGAACCACACGCAGTTTTTTAAGATTCAGCGCTTCGCCTACAACTTCGATGAAATGTTTGTCTTCTCGTCGCGCATCGAGGCCGTCGGAGCGGCTTTCATCGGGACGGATGCTGAACGGAACGATGGCGTCTACCGCCTCGGCGAATACGGTCACCAGGTCGCGGTCGCAGAAACTAAAGACCGTGTCCAAGTGCATGGCTGCTCGAGATTTAGGCAAGCCTGCAACGATGACGCGTTCAGCCGCTTTGTTTGCGAACAATGACTGCGCTAGCTGCGCTACGGCCTGGTGGGTGGTGCGCTCGCCCATGCCGACCAGCACGACGCCATTACCGATTGGCATCACGTCGCCGCCTTCCAGCGAGGCCGCGCCATGGTCTTTGTCAGGGTCGCCGTACCAGACCTTGAAGTCTTCGTTGGCAAAGTCTGGGTGGAATTTGTAAATGGCCGTCACGAGCAGCGTTTCCTGGCGACGAGCCGGCCAGTACATCGGGTTCAGGCTGACGCCGCCGTAAATCCAGCAACTGTTGTCGCGGGTGAACTGAGTATTGGGCAGTGGCGGCAGAATGAAGCTCGAGCTGCCCAGGTAGTCGCGGAACATCTCGATGGCTTTGCCACCGAAGCTACCCGGAAGATCACTGCCAGCGACGCCGCCGATGAGGTACTGGGCCAGCGCGCGGGGCTCAAGGCTTTCCAGCCAGGAGCGCAGTTCGTTGACCAGGCCCAAACCGACGTGATTGGCGGTGACCTTGCGGTCCAGGATCCAGTCACGAGCCTCGGGAATCGAGACGGTTTCGGTGAGCAAATTGTGCATTTCCACCACTTCGACGCCGCGCTCGCGCATCTTGGTGACGAAGTCGAAATGGTCGCGCTTGGCCTGGCTAACCCAGAGCACGTCATCGAAAAGCAGCTCATCGCAATTGGTAGGTGTGAGGCGTTGATGCGCCAGACCGGGTGAGCAAACCATCACTTTGTGCAATTTGCCGGCTTCGGAATGAACGCCGAGTTTTACTTGAGACATGGCAGGTTCCTTCGATTTTCGTAATTACAAAGTCAGGAAGCCGTCGTAGAGACCGTAGGCCGCTACAAGGGCGCCGATTACCACCAGAGCGAAAATGCCTTTCTCGATCTGGGTAAAGATGGGTTGGCCTACTTCACGCTTGGCCTTGGCGAACAGAATTGCCCCCGGGGCATAAAGAAGTGCAGAAAGCAGGAGGTACTTGGTGCCACCGGCGTACACCAGCCATACCGCGTAGATCACTGCGACGATGGCGATTGCGAAATCTTTGCGGCGCTCTTTGGCAGCTTGCTCGTAGGTTTCACCACGAACGGCCAACAGCAATGCGTACGCGGCCGACCACAGGTACGGCACCAGAATCATTGAGGTGGCGAGGTAAATGAGCGACAGGTAGGTGCTAGCAGAGAACAGCGTGATGATCAGGAATATCTGCACCATGGCGTTGGTCAGCCACAGCGCGTTGATAGGCGCTTTGTTAGCGTTCTCTTTGCGCAGAAAGGCGGGCATGGTGTGGTCATTTGCTGCGGCGAAAAGAATCTCTGCACACAGAAGCACCCAAGAGAGCAGCGCACCGAGTAAGGAGATGATCAGGCCGACGCTGATCAGCACTGCGCCCCAATGTCCGACCACGTGTTCAAGCACGGCAGCCATCGAAGGGTTCTGCAGTTTGGCCAATTCCGGTTGGGTCATGATGCCCAGGGAGAGAACGTTCACCAGCACCAGAATCAGTAGCACGCTGATAAAACCGATGATTGTCGCCTTGCCGACATCTGAGCGTTTCTCGGCGCGGGCTGAGAAAATGCTCGCGCCTTCAATGCCGATGAATACCCAGACGGTGACCAGCATCATGTTGCGCACTTGATCCATCACGCTGCCGAGGTCTGGGTTTTTCAAGCCCCAAATATCAGCGGTGAAGATGTCGAGCTTGAATGCGAAGAAGGCGATCAGAATGAAGAGAACAAGGGGCACGATCTTGGCGACGGTAGTTACCAGATTGATAAATGCCGCCTCTTTCACGCCGCGTAGAACCAGAAAGTGGACTGCCCAGAGCAGGGCGGAAGCACCGATGATTGCAGCGGGCGTGTTGCCTTCTCCAAAGACGGGAAAGAAATAACCCAGGGTGCTGAACAGCAAAACGAAATAACCGACGTTTCCGAGCCAGGCACTAATCCAGTAACCCCAGGCTGAGGAAAAGCCCATGTAGTCGCCGAAACCTGCTTTGGCGTAGGCGTAAACGCCACCGTCCAGATTGGGTTTTCGGTTGGCGAGGGTTTGGAAGACGAAGGCCAGGGTGAGCATGCCGACTGCGGTGATCGCCCAGCCGATCAAAACGGCTCCGACGTCGGCGCTGGCGGCCATGTTTTGCGGCAGGGAGAAGATCCCGCCGCCGATCATTGAACCGACGACCAAGGCAACCAGCGCGCCGAGTCGAAGTTTGTGGGCTGAGTCAGACATGACGATCATCCATTCAGAAGGGTTACCGTGAATCTACGCGCGGTCGAGCGGGTAGAGGGCTGACCTAAATCAATAGCTAGCTAACTTTCCATGTTGGCATTCCTGACTTCTGAGATGAGGGGCTACCACCGTTCGGTGTTGTTGAGACGTAGCCGGCGCGTGGTCGACAAGCACGTCAGTACCACTGTCAGAACCAAACGCTAGACGGGAATCTAAAATGCGCAAGGGCTATGGCTGGCGGGGGCTTTAGGGTGGCGAACAGCCACTGCGAAGGAAGGAAATAGCAGGCGCAGCAGTGATTTCGAACGGGTCTAAAGCGGCCATGTACCTGTAACGCAGGAAAGGCAGGCAGCAGGCGGCCAGCCCTTGACTGCACAGACCAAGGGGGCGCTGAAACGGAGACGTGTGGGGTTTACTCGAGGTCGTCCTGACTGGCACTCAACCCGTGTTTACGCAGCTTGTCGTGCAATGTTTTGCGAGGGAGCCCGAGGGCTTCTGCCAGGCTGCGCAACGAGTTATGGGGCCGGGCCAATTCGGCAGCAATCAACGCGCGTTCGAACGCTTCCACCTGTTCGCTGAGGCCTCCGCTGGCGGTCACGGCAGGCGCTGGCGTGGCGCTTTCCAGCGATAGCTCCAGGCCTAAGGCAAAGCGCTCAGCCGCGTTCTGCAATTCACGCACATTCCCCGGCCAGGTATGGCGCATCAGCGTGGCGCGTTGGCCAGGTTGCAAGTCGCGAACCGGTAAATGATGCCGCGAGCTGGCTGCTTCGGCGAAGTGTTGAAACAGCAGTAGCGCGTCTTCGCCCCGTTCGCGCAATGGCGGGATGCGCAAAGGCGCTACGTTCAAGCGGTAATAAAGATCGGCGCGGAAACGGCCTTGGTCGGCGCTTTGGCGCAGGTCGTCTTTGCTGGCGGCAATCACGCGGATGTCCAATGGTATCAATTGATTTCCACCCAGCCTTTCAACGACGCGCTCTTGCAGCAAACGCAGCAATTTCACCTGCACATCCAAACTCATACTTTCGATTTCATCGAGAAACAGCGTGCCGCCGTTGGCGAATTCAAATTTGCCGATGCGTCGCTTCTGCGCGCCGGTAAACGCGCCCGGTTCATGGCCAAACAGCTCGCTTTCCACCACCGACTCCGCCAGGGCACCGGCGTTGATGGCGACAAATGGCCCGTTACGGCGGTGTGATAAATCGTGCAGTGCGCGGGCGACAACTTCTTTACCCGTGCCGGTTTCACCAAGAATCAATACGTCGGCATTAATGGCTGCCAGCGCGCCGATCTGCTCGCGCAAGCGCTGGATGCTGGGCGACTGGCCCACCAGCCGGGTAGACAATTCGCTGCGATCAGCCAATGCCAACCGCAAGCTGCGATTTTCCTGCACCAGGCGGCGCACCGCCAGCGCGCGCCGTACGCTGTCGAGCAAGTCGTCACTGGCAAACGGCTTTTCCAGAAAGTCGTAAGCACCGGCGCGCATGGCTTGCACCGCCAGCGGCACATCGCCGTGACCGGTGATCAGCAGCACGGGCAAGTCGCTGTCCTGTTCATGCAACTGCGCGAGCAATTCGAGCCCATCAACGCCTGGCATCCGAATATCGCTCACCACCACCCCGGGCCAGTCGCGCGAAATACTTCCGGCCAGACCTTTAGCGCTCGCCAGGCTGCACACCTTCAAGCCGGCCAAATCCAGCGTTTGGCTGAGTGCTTGGCGCAGGTGTGGGTCGTCGTCGATCAACAGAACCTGAGCACGGCTATCGAAGGCGCTGTCGATCATACGGTGGGATCCTCTGAGGGTTGCTGGGTTACGCCGGGCGCGGCGGTTTTCAGGTGCAGCACAATGTCGGCGCCGCCTTGCGGATGGTTGGCCAGGTGCAGCTCACCATCTAGCGCGCGCATCAATGTTTCGCAAATTGCCAAGCCCAACCCCAAGCCTTGCGCACTGGTTTTGGTGGTGAAAAAAGGCTCTCGTGCATGCGTGAGGGCGTCGTTGGAAAACCCTGGGCCATTATCGCGAATGCTTAGGTGCACGCCCTGTTCGTCACTCACAGCGCTGAGCCAGATACGGCGTGGCGGCGCTTTTTCAACCAGCGCATCCAAGGCATTGGCGAGCACATTGCCGAGCACCTGGCGCAACCGGGTTTCGCCGGCTTGAACCCACAAGGTCGCATCGGGCAGGTCGCGAATCAGCTCCACATCCATGGCGCGTCGGCGCTTGGCCAACAGGGCCAAGGCATCGTCCAAGGCCGGCTGCAAGGCAACGCTTTCCGGGGCGTGACGGTCGCGCCGGGCGAACGCGCGCAGGTGGGCAATTATCGACGACATCCGCCCTGTCAGCTCGCCGATCAGTTTCAAATTGCCGCGTGCATCATCGGTGCGCTGGTGGTCGAGTAACACCGAGGCGTTCTCGGCGTAACTGCGGATGGCTGCCAGCGGCTGGTTGAGTTCATGGCTGATGCTGGCGGACATCGTGCCCAATGCCGACAGCTTGCCCGTTTGCACCAGTTCATCCTGGGCGCGGAGCAATTCCTGTTGCGCGTGTTCGCGCTCCAGCACTTCGCTTTTCAAGCGCGTGTTCAGGGTTTCCAGATCCCGCGTGCGGTCGAGCACGCGAATCTCCAGCTCTCGACGAGCACGCGCGTCGATGGCGATTCGCTCGAGATAATGACGGCGGCGCTGCATCATCAGCCCCAGCAGCAGAATCAGCACGAGCAGGGTCGCGCCGCCCACGGCCACAGCGGTTTGAACCGGCCGTGAGATCTGCTCGGCAGGCGCCAGAATGCTCACCGTCCAGCCGGTTTCTTCCAAGCTGCGGCTTTGAATAATCCAGGCGTCACCGTTGAGTTTCAGCGCTTGCGGTTCGAGGGTCGGATACGGTTTGTTGGCTGCGATTTCACGCCGTTCCTGCTCGGACAAATCGCGGCTGGCACGAAAGCGCCAATCGGCCCGAGAGGTCAGAATCACAACGCCGTTGCTGTCGGTGACCAGCAACTGCTCGGGCGTGTTGCCCCAGAGGGTTTCGGTGGTGTCCAAGTCCACCTTCACCACCAGCGCGCCAATCACGTTATCGCCTTCTTTTACCGCCGCGGCGAAGTAGTAACCGCGTTTCCCGGAGGTAGTGCCCAGGCCGAAGAATCGTCCAAGGTGGCCGGTGACCGCTTCGCGAAAGTACGGACGAAACGCGAAGTTGCGGCCGACGAAACTGTCGCTTTGCCGCCAGTTGGACGCGGCCAGCGTGGTGCCTTCGGCGTCCATCAAATAAATGGAGTCGGCACCGGTCTGCCCGCGCACCTCTTCGAGCAACTGGTTGGCGTGCACTTGCGCGTCCAGATTCTGCGGGTGCGATAGAACGCCGCGTAGCGCCGGTAGGTCACCAAGAATCGGAGGCAGCACTTCATAACGCCGCAGGCTGCCCAGCAGGTTCGCTACATACAGGTCCAAGGTCTGACGATTCTGCTCAACCAACTCGCTGCTGTAATAACGCTCGGCCAGCTGTTGCAGCGGCCATAGCAGCGGCGCTAGCAGCGCGGCGAGCAGCAGCAGACTTCGCCAGCGCGGGCGCCGCAGGGGCGAGTTAGTCGGCATCGTGCAGGCAATCGGCAAGCGCGGTTTGCCAGTGCGGCAGGTGCAGATCCCACGCCGATTGCAACCTCGAACACGCCAGCCGGGAATTCAGCGGGCGCTGCGCTGGCGTCGGGTATTCGCTACTGGCGATGGGCACCAGGCGAGCGCACGGCTTACCCGCATTTTTAAGCTGTTCGCCGATGGCGCTGGCAAAACCGAACCACGACGTTTCACCCAGCGCCGTCAGGTGATACGTGCCCCACGGTCCCGGCGTACCGCGTTGCCAGCGATCAATCACGGCGCGCGTCGTCGTGGCGAGTGTGCCGGCCCAGGTCGGCGCGCCGATCTGATCGCTGACCACGCGCACCTCGTCGCGCTCTTGCAAGAGGCGCTGCATGGTCAGTAGAAAGTTGCGGCCGTATCGGGAATATACCCAGCTGGTGCGCAGAATCAGAAAGTCGCCTCCAGCGTCGACCACCGCTTGCTCACCGGCGAGTTTGCTCTGGCCATAAACGCTGAGCGGATGCGGCGCGTCTTCCTCCAAATACGGCGCGCCCTTGGTGCCGTCGAACACATAGTCGGTGGAATAGTGAATCAACGGCACGCCCAAGGCCTTGGCTTCTTCTGCCAGCACGCCGGGGGCGGTGGCGTTGATCGCAAAGGCTTGCGCGGCGTCCGTCTCGGCGGCGTCAACAGCGGTGTATGCCGCGGCATTGATGATCAGGTCCGGTCGCAGGGCGCGAATGTTAGCGCGCACCGCGTGCACATCCGCCAGGTCCAGCTCGGCGCGACCCAGGCACGTGAGCTCGCCAACACCTTGTAGGCTGCTGAGTAGCGCCTGGGCAAGCTGGCCGTTACGGCCGGTGATCAGCACCCTCATGGAAACAGTTCCGCGTCCTGGAACGGCGTGCCTGCCTGGTCTTTACCGGACAGCTGTGGTGCCTCGCTCAACTCCCAGTCGATGGCCAGTGTCGGATCGTCCCAGCGAATGCAGCGCTCAAAAGCCGGCGCGTAGTAATCGGTGGTTTTGTACAAGAATTCCGCGAAGTCACTGACCACCAAAAAGCCATGGGCATAGCCGGTGGGAATCCACAGCTGACGTTTGTTTTCGGCCGACAGCCGCACGCTTACCCACTGACCAAAGGTTGGCGAACTGCGGCGGATGTCGACGGCGATGTCCAGCACCTCGCCGGCGGTCACGCGAACCAGTTTTCCTTGCGCCTGCTCAATTTGATAATGCAGGCCGCGCAACACGCCGCGTTGGGAGCGCGAGTGGTTGTCTTGCACGAATTGGCAGTCGATGCCGGTGGCTGCATTGAACGCAAGGGCGTTGAAACTCTCGTAGAAAAAACCGCGCGGATCACTGAACACTTTCGGCTCAATGATCAGCACGTCAGGCAGTTCGGTCGGGGTAACCTTCACACCTGTTCTCCGGCCAAACGATAGAGATACTGACCGTAGCCGGTTTTGCCAAATGCCTTGGCCTGCATCAGCAGTCCGTCGCGGTCGATCCAGCCATTCTGGAACGCGATCTCTTCAAGGCACGCCACCTTCAGGCCTTGCCGGTGCTCGATGGTTTGCACGTATTGCGATGCGTCGAGCAGGCTGTCGTGGGTGCCGGTGTCCAGCCAGGCAAAACCGCGACCGAAACGTTCGACGCGAAGATCACCGCGCTGCATGTACGCGTTGTTAACGTCGGTAATTTCTAATTCGCCACGGAGCGAAGGCTTCACGGCTCTGGCAATTTCGATCACGTCGTTGTCGTAAAAATACAGACCAGTCACGGCATAACTGGACTTGGGCTGGGCGGGTTTTTCCTCAATGGAAACCGCCGTGCCGTCAGCGTCGAATTCGATAACGCCGAAGCGCTCAGGGTCTTTTACCCAATAACCAAACACCGTCGCACCGCTGGCGTGGCTGGCAGCGCGCTGAAGCTGCTCGGTGAATCGGTGCCCATGGAAAATGTTGTCGCCCAGAATCAGACACACCGAGTCGTCGCCAATGAACTGTTCGCCAATCAGAAACGCCTGGGCCAAGCCGTCGGGCGAGGGTTGCGCGGCGTAGCTGAAATTGACGCCGAACTGGCTGCCGTCGCCGAGCATTTTTTCAAATTGCGGTAAATCGTGGGGCGTGGAAATCAGCAGGATGTCCTTGATGCCGGCCAACATCAGCACGGAGATCGGGTAGTACACCATCGGCTTGTCATAAATGGGCAGCAACTGCTTGGAGACGCCCAGCGTGATGGGGTGCAAGCGCGTGCCTGAACCGCCGGCCAAGATGATTCCTTTCATTGTGCAGTGCTCCGCATGATTGCTACTCCGATGTGGCGCCGAGGCGTTCGCGCTGATAGCTGCCGTCTTGCACGTGGCGACACCAGTCGAGGTTATTCAAGTACCACTGCACGGTTTTGCGCAGTCCGGTGGCAAATGTTTCTTGCGGCACCCACCCCAGTTCGCGTTCGATCTTGCTGGCGTCGATGGCGTAGCGCAGGTCATGCCCGGGGCGATCTTTTACGAACGTAATCAAGTGTTCGTAGCGTTCCACGCCGCTCGGTTTTTCCGGCGCCAACTCCTCGAGCAGGGCGCAAATGGCGCGCACCACGTCGATGTTTTTTTGCTCGTTGTGGCCGCCAATATTGTACGTCTCGCCAACCTTCCCCTCCGTCACCACTTTAAGCAGTGCGCGGGCGTGGTCTTCAACGAACAGCCAGTCGCGAACTTGCGCGCCGTTGCCGTACACCGGCAGTGGTTTGCCTTCCAGCGCGTTGAGGATCACCAGCGGAATCAGCTTCTCAGGGAAGTGATACGGACCATAGTTGTTGGAGCAGTTGGTGACCAATACCGGCAGGTTGTAGGTGCGCTGCCAAGCGCGTACCAGGTGGTCCGACGCCGCTTTGCTGGCCGAGTACGGCGAGCTGGGCGCGTAAGGCGTGGTTTCTGTGAACAGGTCGTCGACGCCATGCAGATCGCCGAACACTTCATCCGTGGAAATATGGTGGAAGCGAAACGCCTGTTTCGCATCGTCTGCCAGACCTTGCCAGTAGCTGCGAGTGGCTTCGAGCAGGGCGTAGGTGCCGACGATGTTGGTTTGAATAAAGGCTGAAGGACCGTCAATGGAGCGGTCGACATGCGACTCCGCCGCCAGGTGCATGACCGCTTCTGGCTGGAACTCATTGAGCAGGGCGCGTACGCCGGGTTGATCTGCGATGTCGAGCTGCGCGAAACGATAGCGCGGGTGACTGGCAATGCTCGCGAGGGACTCGAGATTGCCGGCGTAGGTCAGCTTGTCGAGATTGAGCACCTGGTGCTCAGTGTGGTGCAGCAGATGGCGAATCAACGCTGAGCCAATGAAGCCCGCGCCGCCCGTAATCAGAATTCGCATGCCGGAAGGCCTAGTGAGTTCGCAGGCGCCTAGCTTGTCGGCACGTTGGGCAAGAAGCAAGCCTGACGGGCACTGGAGCGCAGACGGCAAAACGCCGCCGCGTGTGAGGCGGCGGCGTTTCGTCTTCCTACTTGGCCTGTGCTTTTTTCGCTGCGGCCGTGGCGGTGGCTTTCGCTGCAGCACGTGCGGTTACGTTCGATGCCGGCACCTGGATGATGATCGGGTGGTCGGTAACGCTGACTCGCACCGAGTTCACGTTGCGCAAGGTTTGAATCGGCTCCTTGCCAATGATCGGGTCATAAATGTTCACCGTCGTCTGCACTTCACCCAGGTTTACCCCAACCAACGTTGGCGCGCCGGGCACGCCTTCCGGCTCAGCCCAGACAATGATATTGGTTTCGGTGTTGGCCTTGATGATCGCCATGCTGTTGCCGGTGCTTGGAATGCCCACCGTCGAGTACTGCAAGATTTTCAACGGCTCGAACGTGGCCGCATCGGGCGACGGGTCGGCCAGAATGCTGTTCATGTTATGCAGCGCGGTGGCGGCGGACGTTGGCGCATTGTCAGCCTTGCTAAACAGGCCGTAACCGTCGTTTTCGTCCATCAACTGATACACGTAAGTGCGGTAGATATCGTTGAACGCACCGCTGACAAAAATGTTCAGCAGCCAGGCAGCGCTCTGCTGCGAATTGGTTTTCGGCGACTGGTAACCCGTTTCCGTATACACCGCAGGCCCCTTGCCGCCGGGTGTATTGCCCAGCGCTACGCTGCGTTTCATCCAGCGGGTTGGCGGTTTGGCAGGGCCCGGGTAGGGATGCTGGTTGTTGTAATCGGCAAGGCCGGGCGTCACTGCCGGGTCCGGCCCCTTCGGAATGCCGCCCGCGTTAAAGCCGGTGAAATAAAAGACTTTGACGTTTTGCAGCAGCGGATGTGATTTGGTCTGCTTGTACAGCTCGGCCTGATAAGACAGCGCCGCCGGCAAACCTTTGGTGCCATCCGGCGCCCACGTCAGCGGAAAGTTGTTGATCTCGTTAGGACCTTCAACCGCCAGGGTGGAACCCGGCACCGCCGTTTCGACCTTGGCCACGTTGCTTAGAAATGTAGAGATGGTTTGCGGCGAGCGGGTGCTGCCCACGGCGCTGATGTAGTTCCACTTGATGCCCGCCTTAGCGAGCACGGTGTAGTACTGATAGGGCGGATTGCCCCAGAAACTATTCAGGCTGTCGCGGGCATTTCTGATGCCCAGGTAATTCATATCCGCGATAACCATGGACGGTTTCGAGTAATTCGACGACCCCTGACTGACGTGCAAATTCACGCCCTGCGAATCAATAAAATCAGCCGCGCGCATCAGCGTTGCCGCCTGTGTCGCTTGCATCGAGCATACGCCTGCGCTGAGCAGGAGCAGCAGGGTTGTAGAGCGAACAGTCGTTTTCATGAGCTACCCCCTTTCAATGAAATTCAGCGATGGTAAGAAAAACGCTAGTTGGCCTGTCGGGCACTGTCGAAACTGTCGTGCTAAAAGCCGTAAGGTATCCGCTGAACGGCTCGTTTTAGACGCCTTTGGCAATAGAGTTTATTGCCAAAAAATACCGGAACTCGATGACTGTTTCGCTGACGTGGTCGGGTCCGCAGCCGCGTTTAATGTTCGTGCAATCAAGCGTACTTGCAATGAAGCGGCCAACACCCAGAGCCGACAGGTGCGCTCAGACGAGCTGCGCATTGTCACGCATCCGGCGTCACCGTGCGCATGAGCAAACCGAAACGGACGTCTGCCACCGACGGCACGGCAACGTACATCACATGACCATCGCCTGGCGCGACGCTCGCATGCTCGCCCAACTGCGTCTGCAGCGCTGTCAGAGTGAAGTGTTGGTTGCCATGCGGCGTCATCAGTTCCAATTGATCGCCAATGGCGAAGCGATTTTTGACCCGCACCTGAGCCAGCTCCCCGCGCCAGTCTCCGGTGAACTCGCCGACGAACTGTTGGCGCTCGGCCCGCGAGTTGCCGCTCTGATAATTCTGATATTCATCATGCACATGGCGGCGCAGGAAGCCTTCGGTGTAGCCCCGGTTTGCCAGCGACTCCAACTCGGTAAACAGCTGCGGATCGAACGGTTTGCCCGCCACTGCGTCGTCGATTGCGTGGCGATATACCTGGGCGGTGCGGGCCACATAGAAGTGGCTTTTGGTGCGGCCCTCGATCTTCAGCGAGTGCACGCCCATCTGCACAAGGCGCGGCACATGCTGCACGGCGCGCAGGTCTTTGGAATTCATAATGTAGGTGCCGTGCTCGTCTTCGGACGCCTCCATCAACTCCCCGGGACGGCTACCGTCCTCGAGCAAAAACAGCCGGTCGGTGCTCGCGCCTTCGCCCAAGGTGGGCGTGCAGGTCCGCACGATTTGCCCCAGCTCATTCGCCTGGCCCTCATGCGCCTGGTACTTCCAACGACACGCGTTGGTGCAGGTGCCCTGATTTGGGTCGCGATGGTTGATATAGCCCGACAGCAGACAGCGTCCCGAATACGCCATGCACAGCGCACCGTGCACGAACACCTCAAGCTCCATGGTCGGTACCTGACGACGGATTTCTTCGATCTCGTCCAGCGACAACTCGCGCGACAGAATCACCCGGCTCAGCCCCTGCTGCTGCCAGAACTTCACGCTGGCCCAATTCACCGCGTTGGCCTGCACAGACAAGTGAATCGGAATCTCCGGGAAGTGACCGCGCGCCAGCATTATCAGGCCAGGGTCGGACATGATCAGCGCATCCGGCCCCATCGCCACCACGGGCGCCAGGTCTTTGAGAAAGGTGCGTAATTTGGCGTTATGCGGAGCAATGTTCACCACCACATAGAAGCGCTTGCCTTGGGCGTGGGCCTCGGCAATACCGAGTGCCAGGTTGGCGTGATCGAACTCGTTATTGCGAACCCGCAAGCTATAACGCGGCTGACCGGCGTACACGGCGTCAGCGCCATAGGCGAAGGCGTAGCGCATGGCCTTTAACGTACCGGCAGGGCACAGCAATTCAGGAGAATGGGAAGAGTGCATAGAGAATCGCCTGACAGAGTTAGGGCGCGCGATTCTAAAAAGGGCGGAGGGACCGGGTATTGATATACGTCTACGGGCGTGAGCCGAACGCAACGTTCGCGGGTCCGAAAACAAAAAAGGCCTTCGATTTCTCGAAGGCCTTTCTTTTATATGGTGCCGGCACCAGGAATCGAACCCGGGACCTACTGATTACAAGAACGCTGCTCAAAGACTAAAAATCAAGGACTTAACGCAAATCGTATTACGTAGGTCAGAGGCTGTAACCCGCTAGAGCAGTGGGGATGGCTGAGCTTGTTACGTAGGGGATCCGAGGCTTTACGGGCTACCGGTTTGGTTCGAGCCCTTTCTCCTGAACTGCGTTGCCGTGCAAAAATGTCCACGTCGGACCAAGGCAGGTTTGCGCTTTGATCACATCGTCCAGGGCGGCCAAGTATTGCTGGGTTAAGCGAACGTATTGAACGGAGGCAAAGTTGCTAAACGGATGGTTTTTGCGAAAGAACTCATCCACCGCATTACTTGCGGCGTTTTTCGCTTGGAGTAGCTCAATAAGCGTTTTGTTTGCCTTCATATACATTCCCCCACGGCCGCATGGCCTCTCGATTTTGGTACGACCGTGGGCGGGGTAATCTGTTCTCTTGGGGGGACAAATGGCGTTGGTCCGCAGGCCCAAATCGGGCAGCTGGTTGCAAGAACGCCTCTTACAGCATAAATATCAACACGTTAGGGGATTTATTATTACGTCTAGAAAATGGACAAACCCGCACGTTTAGCGGGTTTTGTTCAGCTTGTTACGTAGGAGCGACGCTGAACACTCGTACAGCCCCTACGCCCAGGAAACTGCCGCTATCGGCCGGTAGCGGGCAGTCACTCAACACTACAGACGCGAGGATGCTGCTATCAGTGAGTTTCCTCGGGTTTAAAGCGCTTCAGAACGTGGCCGGCCATGCCTTTGGCCAGTTCTTCTTCACCAAAGAAAACAGCCTCAAAACCTTCTTTGCGCAGCATGGACAGCTCATCATCGCTATGGGTGCGCAGAACGATCTCTATACCTGGATTAAGGGTACGAGCTATCTCCGCCATTTGACGAGCGTTGATGGAATCAGGGATTGCTATTACCAGCATTGCCGCATTGGCAATGTGCGCCTGAATTAGCACTGCAGGTTCGATAGCGCTTCCTGAAACGGCAGCCATGCCTTGGCTGCGCAGGTACTCCACTCTCTCCCTGTTTTGCTCTGCGACCACGAAGGGGATTGACCGCTCCGTCAGCGCATCGGCGATGAGTTTTCCGACACGGCCATACCCGACGAGTACGACTTGTCCCTCGAGGAATTTGCGTTCGGTGCTCATTGGCAATTCCGCGAACGGGTCGCCCCGCATTTCCAAACGGCGGGCCAGGGCAGAGTGTTGCAACGTCCAACGTCGCAGTGGGTCAACCGCTGCGAACAATAGTGGGTTGAGTGCAATAGAGATGAGTGCGCCCGATAGCACCAGGCTCATGCCTTCTGTTGGTAAGAGACCTAGCGATAGGCCAAGCCCAGCCAGGATAAAGGAGAACTCGCCTATCTGGGCAAGACTCGCGGACACGGTAAGTGCCGTATTAAGCGGGTAGCGGAAGCTCAATACCAAGAAAAATGCGGCAAGTGACTTGCCCACCACGATAATAGCCACCACTGCGAGCACGCGCAGTGGCTCTTCTAGCAGGATCTTTGGCTCGAAAAGCATGCCCACCGATACGAAGAATAGAACTGAAAAAGCGTCGCGCAGCGGCAGAGACTCCTGAGCGGCGCGGTGGCTGAATTCCGACTCGCGCATCACCATTCCGGCGAAGAACGCCCCCAAGGCAAATGACACGCTGAACAATTCTGCGGCGCCGTAGGCAATGCTGATCGCCGCCGCGATAACTGCCAGCGTGAACAGCTCGCGGGAGCCTGTACCTGCGACTTGCCAGAGAATCCAAGGTAGAACACGACGCCCCGCGATCAACATCACTGCTACAAACGCAATCACTTGAAGCAGAGTCAGGCCGAGGGTTGTCAGCAGCGAAAGTGTTGAGGTCTGTTCAGCTTCTACAGTGCCCCCCAGTACTCCTGCCAGCGGCGGCAGCAAGACGAGTACTAGCACTGTCGCTAGATCTTCGATAACCAGCCAGCCCACCGCGATACGCCCGTTCATGCTGTCCAGCACTCCGCGGGCCTCTAGCGCCTTTAGTAGCACCACAGTACTGGCGCAGGACAAGGAGAGCCCGAAAACCAGGCCGCTGCCCCAACTCCATCCCCACCACCATGTCGCCAGAGCACCTAGCGCGGTGGCCAATACCATCTGGACTATGGCACCCGGGACGGCGATACGCTTCACCGCCATTAGGTCAGCAAGAGAGAAATGCAATCCGACACCGAACATCAGCAGCATGACGCCAATCTCGGACAGCTGGGATGCAAGATGTACATCGGCCACGAATCCTGGCGTGGCAGGACCGATGAGGATGCCAGCCAAGAGATAACCGACCAGAGCGGGCACCTTGACCCGTTCAGCCAAAAAACCCAAAAGGAGCGCGATCCCGAAGCCCGCAGCGATGGTGGTGATCAAGGGGATGTTGTGTTCCATTTGATATTTCTTCCATCTTTCGAAGAGTGCGACCAACCGCTCGGCGGTGTTAGAGGGTATCCGTTCTTATTTCACGAACAGAAAGAAAGCAAAAGGAAGAAATTGTCCCAAATCTTTCATACGTTTAGGACCAGCGCTGGGTCGAGGCGCGTACACAGTGTTCTTTCACGGCCATTCCTGAAGCCGGTGAACCGACGCCTTTTCGTTATGGGGCACGACTGGGCGAGTAGACCGGTTGAGCCCACAGCCAAAAGCTGCCTCTCACTTACCAACAGATCCTAGCCAACTCTCATCCATTGCAGTCCTTGCGGCTCATTAGATATGCGTGACGTGGGCTGTCCGGGCAGTTCGGCTAATCGGCGGACGGCGCGACGATAGGAACGCTGTGGTCGTACACATCCATCATAGAGCCGTCTCTGTGGCCACTCGCCTCTTGCTTATCGGCACGATTGCCAGGAGTGTCCGTGATGCCCCGGCGCTTTAGGTCGTGTAACGCGAAGCGGTCCGCCTCGGCGATGGCTCCCGCTTCAATGGCTTTAGTGATGAACCGCTGCCAGGTGGTATCCAGACTCGATTTCTGTAACGCGCCGCCGTGAGCCGAGATGATGATGAAACGCCGTTCCGCCAGAATGGGCATCGGGGCTTTGGTCCTGGCCCACACCTTCGCTCGGTAAGCCTTTGCACCATCCCAAGCGGGCGTCCAGCGGACGACATTATCGCGACTGCCCTTACGCCGATTGGTCAGTACGCCTTCCTCCAGCTCGTTGGCGTCGCTCAGGGTGACAGTCTCTATCCCGCGCAAGCGGCACAAATAGCTGAGCTCCATTACATAGGAAAGGTATTCCGGGCAGGCTCCTGGTTGGCCTCGGTCTAGTTGCCCCAACTCCCGAGCCCTCGCGATCAGAGACGCCATAACTGCCGGCTTTGGCAATCTTCGCTGCTTGCGTTCGACCGGTGCCTCAATGCCTTGGGCCGGGTTTGTCTCCAGATAGCCACGGTTGCGCCCCCACTGCATTACGCGCCGCAAATATCGCAGAGCGTGTGCCGCTTTAGATGGGGAAAAAGGGGACGGATTTATTAACCGACTCTAAATTAGAGCTGTTAATAAGTCCCCTTTTCCACGTTTTTTTCACGTTCGGTGACTGCTACAAGAAATTCGAGGAAGGCGGTAGAAGCGGTGAGGCTCGATCTGGCAGCCGGGCAGCTGAGGCACGTCCTGCGCCACACGTTCGCCAGCCACTACATGATGAACGGCGGCGACATCCTCACGCTGCAGTGCGTCCTGGGTCACGCCTCGCTGGTCGTGACGATGAAGTATGCCCATTTCAGCCCTGGCCACTTGGCTGAAGTTGTTAATCTCAATCCGCTGGCAAAGAAGCCAGCTTCACCGGAGTAGCAATATGGAATTTATTAAGGTTACTGATACAAATGGAAAACAGTGGGTGCTGAACAAGGCGTTCATCGTTGGCGTATCACCAGTCTTCGGAGGCGATGCATGGGAAAGGGGCGCGCAGATCCATATGGCTGCAGGGCAATTTGAGCGACCAACTATCGCAATCCCTGGCGATGCAGCGATGGTTTTACGCCTGGCTTTGGGTGCCGCTATGTAGCGGAGGTGGACATTCAGTGGACGTTCTGCCGATATGAAACGCTTGTCGGCAGTAACTCCAGAAACGACAAAGCCCCGCACTGCGGGGCTTTGAATATGGTGCCGGCACCAGGAATCGAACCCGGGACCTACTGATTACAAGTCAGTTGCTCTACCAGCTGAGCTATACCGGCATTTCAGGGCCGCCATTATATCCATTAGAAGCGGCGAGTAAAGGCCTGATCTACGGTGATTTTTTGCTTGGATTTGAACGTGTCGGCATAGGCTTATGCACAATTGCGATGAGAGGCAGCGCAAGCCAGCCCATTTAATGTGAGTACTTGACAAGCGCTGCTAACTAACTGGTTTTGTTGATTTTTTAGCTCTGATTAAAAAATAATCACGTTTTGCGAGCCCTAGTAGCACCGGGCTTTGCCGAGGTTGCCCAGAAACTATCAACAAAGTTATCCACAGATTGTGTGGGCAACTTTTAGCGTTCTCCCAGAAGCATCAGGTTGCGTGGGCTGACATGCCCTACGCAGAACTGTCCGAGGTGAACGCTGTAGCCGCGCTCTTGCAAAAACAGGGCGCGGTCTAGCAACAGCCAAATCTCGAGCGGCCGTCGAAACAGGCCGCGCACCAGTTCCAAATTGCGCACCTCGGCCAGGCGCGCCCAGCCTTTCTGTTCGAGGGCTTTCCAGTCGAGCGGGGCGGGGGCGGGCAGTGCTTTAAGTTGGGCAAGGTCGCGGCAGTAGTCGGCGAAGTCTTTGTGTAGCCAGCTCGGTGGCAGCGAGGGCGTTGGCAGGTAGTCGTCCACGGCGCGCAGTTCACGTTGCAGCAGGTCGAAGGCCAGGCGGCGGGCCATGGAGGTGTCGCGTTGGCGGCGCACGCGCGCACCTGCGGTGACGGTTTCGCTTAGCGGCAGGCCGAGGTCGTCGTTGGAGAGTTGCAATGCCGAAGCCTGGCCCGCTGTGGATAACGCCTGGTAGTGCGTGGCCGCGATGCGGTTGTAGCAACACGGCGCGACGGCCAGTTGCCGGCAGCCGGCGTCGCTCGCCAGGCGCAGCAGGCGCACGTGCAGGTCGCCGCAAGCGTGCAGGGCAACCGGCGTCTGATCTGGGTGAACGTGCTGATTGGCGGCGTCGGCGAGCACGTCTTGTTCGATGTGCCGTCCGGTTATGCCCCGGCGATGTGCCAGTTGCGCACCGGCAGCGACCAGCGTGGCGTCGTGCTCCAGGCAGGTGAGGGGCTGCCCGTCGCGGGCTAGCAAGTGGCCGAGGTGTCCTTTGCCGGCGCACCAGTCCAGCCAGTGCTGGGGTGGTTCAGCAAATTTCAAGCAACTGGCGAAGGCCTGAATCTGCTCCCATTTGCGGCCCGGAATGTCGACTGAGAAATGGGCCGACGGTGCGGCTCGGTTCGCGGTTGGCAATGCCCCGACGTTGGCCAATGCGGCGGACTGCGCGGCCAACTCACCGAACGGTGCGGGCGCTTGCACGCGCTCCGGGTGGTTGTGCGCCGCCTCGGCATCCGCCAGTGAGCGCGCGCGCAGCCAGGCGGCCAGTTCGGTGTGCTCGGCTTCCCATGGCAATTGCCGGTGGGTAAAAGGGCGCGGCCGCCAGAGGTGTTGATGGCGCAGCAGAAAGTCGTCCAGCGCTTGAAAGCGCGGCAGCAAGGCAGAACCCGTGAGTACGGCGGAGTCGGTCATGGCGAACAGTTTGAGGGTGGCGATTGCCCATGGCCGACGTGGCGCATGGGCGGGCGCCTATTCTAGCGGCCTTGCGTGGCGTCGACGCGCAGCCAGAGTTCCAGCAGTTTGAAACCTTTCACCAGCACGAAGGCGATGGCGAGGTAGAAGAGGCCGGCGGCGAAGAAAATCTCTACCGGCAAGTAGGTGCGGGCGATGATCGTGCGCGCCATGCCGGTGAGTTCCAGCAGGGTGATGGTGCTCGCCAGGGCGCTGGCTTTAAGCATCAGGATCACTTCGTTGCTGTAGGCCGGCAAGCCGATACGCGCGGCGCGGGGAAGAATGATGTGCAGCATGGCCTGTGCGCGCGACATGCCCAGCGCGCGGGCGGCTTCGACTTCGCCCGGCGGCACGGCTTGAATGGCGCCGCGAAGAATTTCCGCGATGTAGGCGGCGGTATGCAGGGTCATGGTCAGCACCGCGCACCAGTACGGATCGCGCAAATACGGCCACAACGGGCCTTGGCGCACCACGTCGAATTGCGCGGCGCCGTAATACACCAGGAACAACTGCACCAACAGCGGCGTACCGCGAAAGAAGAAAATGTAGCCGTAGGGCAGGGCGCGCACGTACCAGTGGCGCGAGGCGCGAGCGATGCCCATGGGCAGCGCCAGGATCAGGCCGGCGATCACGGCGAACGCGACCAGCTCCAGGGTCAATATCGCACCGTCGAACAGGCGCGGCAGGTACTTGATGATTACGTTCCAGTCCATCACGCGCTCCGAACGAAGCCGCGGCTGGCGCGTCTTTCGATGAAATACAGGGCGGTCATGGCGACCACCGTCAGGCCGAGGTAGATGAACGCCGCCACCAGAAAGAAGGTGAACGGTTCTTTGCTGGACGTGACCGCGATCTGCGAACGGCGCATCAGCTCTTCCAAGCCGATGACCGACACCAGCGCCGTGTCTTTCATCAAAATCATGAAGAGGTTGCCCAGACCCGGCAGGGCGATGCGCCACATTTGCGGAAGAATGATGCGCCAGAACGTGCGTCCTTTGGACAAGCCCAACGCCTGGCCGGCCTCACGGTGACCGCGCGGGATCGCCAGAATGGCGCCGCGGAAAACCTCTGTCGCATACGAGCCGAAGCACAAGCCCAAGGCGATGGTGCCGGCGGCGAAGGCGCTCAGCTCCAGGCTTTCCATGCCAATGGCTTCGCCAATGCTGCGCATTAAATTGACCGTGCCGAAATAAATCAGCAGCACCCACAGCAGCTCGGGAATGCCGCGCACCAGGGTCGAATACGTGCCGCCGAGCCACTGCAACGGCTTGTGCGGGGATGTTTTGGCCAGCGCGCCCAGCAGGCCGAGCACCAGACCCAAACACAGCGCACTGAGCGCCAGCTTGATGGTCATCAAGGTGCCCGCCATCAGAGCGGGGCCGAATCCGTGAAGATCAAAGATCATCGCTTTTTACTGCTTTGAAGAGGCGAGGGAGCCCAATATTCGAGGGCTTCTGGACTAGAGCCAGGCAAGGCGAAATCGCGCCGGGCAGCGCAGCGTACCTAAGCACTTCAACTACTTTGGTACGTGAGCAGGCACGGCGCGGTTTCAACGCAGCATGGCCGACGGCCAGGAGGCCGCTTAGTAAATGCTAAAGGGGAAGTATTTGTCGTTGATCTTTTTATACGTACCGTCTGCGATGATCTCCTTCAGCGCAGCATTCAACTTCTCGCGCAGCGGATCTTTTTTGCGGACGGCGATGGCGATTTTGTCGTTGTCGAAGACTGGGTCGCCTTTGAATTCAAAGCCTTTGCCGGTTTCGCTTTTCAGCCATTCCCAGTTCACGAATTTGTCAGCGAGCACGCCATCCACACGGCCGGAGGCCAGGTCGAGGTAGGCGTTTTCCTGGGTGTCGTAGAGTTTGATGTCGACGACGTCAGCCATGTTGTCTTCCAGCCAGGTGCCGGCGATGGTCGCGCGCTGGGCGCCGATGACTTTGCCTTTGAGGCTGGCTTTGTCGGTTTTGAACGGTTTGTCTTTGGCGGCAATGAATTGCAGCTTGTTGGTGTAGTACGCGTCGGTGAAATCGACGGCGTTTTTACGCTCTTCGGTGATCGACATGGAGGCGGCGAGGAAGTCGAACTTCTTGGCGTTCAGGGCGGGAATAATGCCGTCCCAATCGGAGGTGACCACTTCGCACTCGGCCTTCATTTTTGCGCACAAGGCTTGGGCAATTTCTACGTCGAAACCGCCGACCTGGCCGCTCGCGTCGATCAGGTTGAACGGTGGGTAGGCGCCTTCGGTGCCGATTTTCAGTTTGTCAGCGGCGACGGCACCAGTGCCGAACGCCAGGGTAGCGGCCGCGGCCAGCAGTATCTTTTTGTAGTTCTGCATGGGTTGTTGCTCCGTGTTAGCGATTGCTGGACATGAATTGCTTGCAGCGCGCCGAGTTCGGGTTGCTGAACACCTGCTCGGGCGATCCTTGTTCTTCCACCAGGCCCTGGTGCAGAAACACCACTTCACTGGACACCTGGCGGGCGAAATTCATTTCGTGGGTGACCAGAAGCATGGTCCGACCTTCCTCGGCGAGCGCGCGAATAACGTTAAGCACTTCCTGGACCATTTCCGGGTCGAGTGCCGAGGTGGGCTCGTCGAACAGAATCACTTTGGGTTGCATCGCCAATGTGCGGGCGATGGCGGCGCGCTGCTGTTGGCCGCCCGACAGCTGCGCGGGGTACACGTGGCGTTTGTCGCCGATGCCCACTTTGGCCAGCAACGCTTCGGCCCTTTCGGTGGCTTCGGCTTTGCTCAAGCCCAGTACGCGACGCGGCGCCTCGATGATGTTGTCGAGCACCGTCATGTGCGGCCACAGATTGAAGTTCTGGAACACAAAGCCAATTTCGCTGCGCAGGCGGTTGATCTGCTTGTTGTCCGCCGCGACCAGTTCGCCGTGCTTGCCCGCTTTGAGCTTGAGCGCTTCGCCGGCCACTAGAATTTCGCCCTTGTGTGGGTTTTCCAGCAGGTTGATGCAGCGCAGAAAAGTGGATTTGCCAGAACCGGAAGAGCCGAGGATCGAGATCACGTCGCCGTCACGGGCGGTAAGCGAGATGCCCTTGAGCACCTCGAGGTCGCCGTAGCGTTTGTGCAGGTTACGGATTTCGAGCGCGGGCGTTGCCTCGGCCATGGGGTGTCCTCTTGTTCTTAGGGTGCGCTGAATGCGGCGACTTTCCTGGCGAGGCTGCAACCTAGCATAGCGTCGGAAGAGCAGCCAAGACCGCCCAAGTGGCTATTTGGCTGCCTGCCGAAATGGTGTCGCATCGGCGCAAGTGGCTGGCGCGAGGATGCAAAACGAGGCGGCATTTCGTAAGAGGCTGTGGGAAATAGGTGGTGAATTCCTAGGTTTGGCTTCGCTTTTCTTCACTCAAGCGCACATGTGTAGTCATTTAAGACATATCCATGTTAATTACCCAGCGTCGCTCAACGCTGTGAGGCCGCCATGAAACGCAAGCAATCGATCGAGCAGGTCCGTTGGGACCTGGCCCTGCGTTATCGCCTGATCGAAACCGTGGCGTGGTGGGAGGGGCGGCTGACCACAGGGCATCTGATGCAAAGCTTTGGCATCAGCCGGCAGCAGGCCTCGAAAGATATCAACAGTTACCTCAGCGAATACGCGCCGAATAACCTCGACTACGACAAGCACCTGAAGGGCTATGTGCCCAGCGCAACGTTCAAGCCACTGTTTATTGATGACAGTGCCAGCGCGTACTTGCACCTGCTCAACCAAAACCACGAACGCGCGCCTCACATCGAGGGCTTGGCATTGGCCTATGCGCATACCGAAGTGCTGACGGTGCCCGATCGTTCTGTGCGCCCACAGGTGCTGCGCCCGCTGTTGCGCGCCTGCCGCGAGGGGCTGCGTTTGGAGTGTGAATACGTGTCGCTGGCCAATCCGCTCGCCGAGACGCGCCTGATCGCGCCGCACACCTTGGTCTACACCGGAATGCGCTGGCACGTGCGCGCCTATTGCGAGAAGAACCGCGACTACCGCGATTTTGTATTGAGCCGCCTGCGCGGCGTGCCTGATGTGCTGGATGAGTCCGAGCACGGCATTGAGTCCGACGCCGGCTGGGCGGCGCAGGTTGACGTGATTATCGAGCCGGACTCACGCCTGAGCGCCGAGCAGAAAGCGATCATCGAAATCGACTACGGCATGCACGAGGGCCAGCTTCGTGTCGCCAGCCGTGGCGCGCTGGTGCAGTACGTGTTGCAGCGCTACCAACTCGACGCGACCAAGGTGCAAAGCAAAGCCAGCGCCCAGCAAATTGTGGTGGCCAATATCGATGCTTTGCAGCCTTGGCTTTACTGACGCGCCCGCTTACTCAGCCGGGCCGTAGGCCAAATGCGCCGTCAGCCAAAAGAAGGCGGCAACGGCGAGCAGAATGTGCGCGTTATTCAGAGCTGCGTTGATAAACCACATGATCAAACCTCCAACGAACCGGTGTGGCTGAACCCTAAGCCGCCAACGTTCACGGGTCGATCTGTCCACTTTTCGTGCGTAATCTTTTCGCACAGGTGTATTTCCCTCCCTTCGCTGCGCCAGCTGCGTGTCTGCCGAGCGTCGTGTGCCGCTCGTCTACCCCAATCAAAATACTTGTACGAGGGCATTCGGTTTGTACAAGTATTTTGATAATGTCGCGCTGATGTCAGTCGGCCACCCATTTCCCTACACCGCCGCCCGACTCCATGAATGAGGTCATGCAATGTTTTCCAAGAATTTGAAGCTTGAGCTGACAGCCAGGACGGCTGAAGTGGAGGGATTCAAAGGATTGATGGCTGCGCTGGAGCGCTCGATGGCGGTTGTAGAATTTGATTTGGAAGGCCGGGTTATCCGCGCCAATCAGAATTTTTTGAACGTGATGGGTTACCGCGCCGACCAAGTGGCGGGCAAAGCGCATCGCGAGTTCTGCACGCCTGCCCATGTCGGCAGCAAGCAATACAGTGATTTCTGGACGGCGCTGCGGGCAGGTGAATTTGTTTCCGGCACCTTTCAACGCCTGGATAGCAAAGGCCAGAACGTGTGGCTGGAAGCCAGCTACAACCCCGTGCTGGATGCCAATGGTCGCGTGCTGAAGGTGGTGAAGTACGCCATGGACGTCACCGAGAAACTCATTCGCGAGCGCGATGCCCGCGCCAAGCTGGTGGCGATTGACCGGGCCATGGCGATTGTGGAGTTCGATCTGCAGGGCAACATTCTCACTGCCAACGAAAACTTCGTGCACACCATGGGCTATGGCCTCGGCGAGATTGTCGGCAAGCCGCACAAAATGTTTTGCGAAGCGGTGCTGGTCAACAGCGCGGAATATGCCGACCTGTGGCGCGGGCTGAATCGCGGCGAAATTCGCGGTGGGCAGTTCAAACGATTGGCCAAACATGGCCGGGTGGTGTGGTTGGAAGCGACCTACAACCCGGTGTACGACGCCGAGGGCAAGCTGTGCAAAATCGTCAAGTTCGCCAGCGACATTACCGAGCGTGTCGAAAAACAACAGAACGACGCCCGCAGTGCCTCGCGTGCTTATCACATCTCCGCTGAAACCGAGAAAACCGCCGAACACGGTACGCAAGTGATTCAGGAAACCGCGCGGGAAATGCGTCAGATCGCCGAAAACATCGGCGCTTCGGCCAAGCTCATCACGCAACTGGGCGCGCGGTCCGAGCAGATCACCGCCATCGTTAACACCATTCGCGGTATCGCCGACCAAACCAACTTGTTGGCCCTCAATGCCGCCATCGAAGCGGCACGGGCAGGCGATCAGGGCCGAGGCTTTGCCGTTGTGGCCGATGAAGTGCGGCAACTGGCCGGGCGCACCAGCGGCTCCACCGCCGAGATCGCCGAGCTGATCGGGCAGATTCTCAAAGAAACCCGCGAAGCCGTGACCAGCATGAACCTGACCCAGGAAGTGGCAAACCACGGCGTAACCCTCGCCGACCAGGCAGGCGCCGTGATCGTGCAAATTCGCGATGGCGCCAGTGGGGCGGTGGAAGCGGTGAGTATGTTTGCGGCGACGCAGGAAAATGCGGAACGGGTGGGGGCGTTTGCTTAAGAGAATGGGGCGCGGCTTAGAGCATCGCGGCTGAAGCCGCTCCTACAGAAAGGAGCCCTGGCTTTTAAAAATCGCGGCCGCAACGCATCTCAAGATTGAGCGAGCTAGAGCGGGGCAAGGCGAATAAAGCTTTTGAAGCGCAGTGGGCTGGTGCCCATGAGCATTCAAAAGTTTTATTCAACGCAGCCCCGCCGACGCGCAGCCAATCGCTTAATAACGAAAAAGCCGGCTTGTGGCCGGCTTTTTGGTGGAAGCTTTGGCTTATTTTTGGTAAGCCGCAACCGCCTTCAAAATCTCGGCACGGGCCGCTTCCGCGTTGCCCCAGCCTTCAACCTTGACCCATTTGCCTTTCTCGAGATCTTTGTAGTTCTCGAAGAAGTGCTTGATTTGCTCAAGCAGCAGCGGGGGAAGGTCGGTGTATTCCTTGATGTCGACGTACAGCTGCGACAGCTTGTCGTGCGGTACGGCGATCAGTTTGGCGTCGCCGCCGGCTTCGTCGGTCATGTGCAGAACGCCGACTGGGCGTGCACGGATTACCGCGCCTGGGGAAACGGGGTACGGAGTCACTACCAATACGTCGAGGGGGTCGCCGTCATCCGCCAGGGTGTTGGGGATGTAGCCGTAGTTGGCTGGATAGAACATGGGGGTGGCCATGAAACGGTCGACGAACAGGCAGTCGCTGTCTTTGTCGATTTCGTATTTGATCGGCGCGTGGTTGGCCGGAATCTCGATGGCGACGTAGATGTCGTTCGGCAGGTCTTTGCCGGCCGGGATCTTGCTGTAGCTCATGGGTTCGCTTCCCTAGGTTGGCCAATCAAACTTGGCCGGTTACCGGCCAAAAAGTGGGCGCGATTATAGGCATATTCGCCCGCCGTTACCATGCTTGGCGACTCACCCGTTGGTCTCGTTCTGCCCTGAAACGGCGTGCTGTTCGAGGCGGCGCAGTCGTTGAAGCGGGTCTTGTCGGTAGAACGCTTGCAGTTGCATGTACACATTTGGGTAGGCCTGCATCAGCAGATCCGGGGCGCTAAAAAAGTATTCGCTGGTGACGGCAAAGAACTCAGCCGGGTTTTCGGCCGCGTAAGGGTCGATGGTGGTTTCGGCGTCGGGGTTGTCATCCAGTTGGCGGTTCAGGTCGTCGTACGCGCTTTGCATGGCGCTCGACCATTCTTCCAGGCGCATCGAACGGTGCAGCGGCGGCAGGCCATTGGCGTCGCCATTAAGCATGTCGAGCTTGTGCGCCAACTCGTGAATCACCAGGTTGTAGCCGTCCCAGTTGCCGCTGCTGAGCACGCCGGGCCAGGCCAGAATCACCGGGCCTTGCAGCCAGGCTTCACCGCTGTGCTCGCCGTCCCACTCGTGCTCGATGCCGTTGGGGTCTCGATGGCGCTGCGGGCTGACGAAGTCGCCGGGGTACAGCACGATTTCATGGAAGCCCTGATACCAGTCGAGTTCGGGCAGATGCAGCAAAGGCAGCTGGGCGAGGGCGGCGAGGTGCAGGCGATCGTCACCGTGCAGCTCGACGCCGGGCAGGGCGGTCAGGCGTTTGGCATGAATGAACAGCACGGCGCGACGCTTCAGTCGCTGCAGTTCCTCGTCACTCAAGCCTTCGAGTATCGGCAACCGCCGCACCACCCGCGCCCAGCTTTGAGGCGGGACCGGGTGCTTTTCAAGAATCCGGCGCTCACGCCAGCCGCGAAGAAACCACATGGCGCGGGCTGATCAGTTGGCCGAGTCGGGCGCGGCTTCCGGGCGCAGGCGATGGTGCAGCCAGCCGATGACCATGGGCAGCAAGCTCAAACCGATCACCACCAGAATCATCAACGACAGGTTGTCTTTGACAAACGGCGCGTTGCCGAAGAAATAACCCAGCGTCACCAAACCGCCGACCCACGCCACGGTGCCCAGGGCGCTGAAGCCGAGAAAGCGCAGATACGGCATGCGGCCGATGCCCGCAACGAACGGCGCGAAGGTCCGCACGATGGGCAGGAAGCGCGCCAGCGTTACGGTTTTGCCGCCGTGGCGGTCGTAGAAGTCGTGGGTGCGTTGCAGGTAGTCGCGGCGAAAGATTTTCGATTTGGGGTTGCTGAACAACCGCTCGCCCACATTTCGCCCGATCACATAGTTGGTGCTATCGCCCAGCACGGCGGCGAACATCAGCAGGCCGGCCAGCAGAACCGGGTCCATACTGCCGGTGGCGCACATGGCGCCGGCGATAAACAGCAGCGAGTCGCCTGGCAAAAACGGCATCACCACCAGGCCGGTTTCGCAAAAAATAACCATGAACAAAATGGCGTAAATCCACACGCCATAGTTGGCCACCAGCACGGCCAGGTAATTGTCCAGGTGCAGAATCAGATCAATCGGGTTGAATTCCATATGACGCCTATTGCGCTGAGGGAAAAGAGCACTGGCGTTCGATAGCCGGTAGGTCGGTCGGCATTATAAGAGCAAGGTCTGGGGGTCGCGCTGCAGTTTGTTGCAACAGATGTCTGTCGAAACGACCGATGGACAACCCGCCTGATTCACTGCCCTGCGATGGTGCGCCCCGGGCTGAAGCGCCCACGCTTGACGCCGCGCTTGAGCCTAGCGCGGCCGTGTGAACGGTTTAAGTCAGTCGCTGTTGATGGGCAGCACGTAGTTTTTGAACTGGCTGTCTTCGCGAAAACCGATGGACTCGTACACCTTCTGCGCCACCTCGTTGTTGCTGCTGGTGGAAACCCGCATGCGCACGGCGTTGGTTTCCTTGGCCATTTTCTTCGCCGTTTGCAGCAGACGATCCGCCACCAACTGCCGGCGCGCGTCTTCGGCGACATAGATGTCGTTGAGAATCCACACGCGTTTGAGCGACAGCGAGGAATAGCTCGGGTACAGCTGGCAAAAGCCCATCAGCTTGTCTTCGTCGTCCGCCAGGGCCAGGTAAATAACGGACTCTTTACGGCGCAGGCGCACTTCCAGAAATTTGCGCGAAGAGTCCGGGAACGGCAGCTCACCATAGAACTCGCGGTATTTGACGAACAACGGCGTCAACAGATCCAGGTGTTCCAGAGTGGCTTGGACAATGCGCATGGTGGCCTCGACTGCAATGAATAAGGGCTGCGCTGGCGGCGCGGGGCACGGCCAGGGTTGCCGAGATGCTGCCTGTGGTGGCTAGAAAGCGCAATCCAAGCAAGCGTTTGAATCTGACGGTGGCGGTTATGACTTCGGTGCGTCGAGAAGGAAGTTGTGGCGCATGTCCTGAGGGCTTTCCGAATCCAGGCTATGCACTTCGGCTTCGTCCTTAAGGTGCACGCCAGACAATTGCCGCCGACACGCCTCGCGCATCAAGTACAGCAGGCGATGGGCCGCCATGCCATAACTCAGGCCTTCGAGGCGCACATTGGAAATGCAATTGCGGTACGCGTCGGTTAAGCCGACCTTGGGCGCATAGGTGAAATACAGGCCCAGGCTGTCGGGCGAGCTCAAGCCCGGGCGTTCGCCGATCAGGATCACCACCATCTTGGCGCCCAGCAGCTGCCCCACTTCGTCGGCCACCGCCACGCGACCCTGTTCCACCAGCACCACCGGCGACAGGCTCCAGTTATCGGCCGCCGCCTGTTCTTCGAAACGCTGCAAAAACGGCAGGCTGTGGCGATGCACAGCTAAGGCCGACAGGCCATCGGCGATGACAATGGCCAGGTCCACGCCGCCGGGGTTGGCCTGGGCATAGTCGCGCAAGGCTTGCGCCGATTCCTCGTTGAGCTTGCGGCCCAAGTCCGGCCGTTGCAGGTAACTGTGGCGGTCAGCAGCGGCGCTGTGCAGCAGTAAGCTGTCGCGCCCGCGCTCGGCCAGTTGCGCGCTGAGGGCAGCGTGGTCGAACGGCAGGTGCACGGCATCGCGCGCCTGGGCATGGGCGTATTGGAAATCAAGCTGCGCGGTGGTTGGCAAGCTGGTGCCGGCGCGGCCCAAGGCGATGCGCGCAGGCGTAAGGCGGCGTAGCTCCTGCCAGGGGTTGTCGATGCTGCCGGTGATTTCGTTTTCCATCATTCGTCCTTACTCGACCTGTAGGAGAGGCGGAAATTAATTCAACTGTGCCAACGCTTGGCGAAACGCGGGCGGCAGCTGCTCGCCGAAGCGCACGCGGCCGTCGGCCTGGGTGAAGATGCCCATGCGTTGCAGCCAGGCTTCGAACTCCGGCGCCGGGCGCAGGCCGAGGGTTTGCCGGGCATACAGCGCGTCGTGAAACGAGGTGGTCTGGTAATTGAGCATGATGTCGTCCGAGCCCGGAATGCCCATGATGAAGTTGATGCCCGCCACGCCCAGCAAGGTCAGCAGCGTGTCCATGTCGTCCTGATCGGCCTCGGCATGGTTGGTGTAGCAAATGTCGCAACCCATCGGCACGCCCAGCAACTTGCCGCAGAAGTGATCTTCCAGCCCGGCGCGAATGATCTGCTTGCCGTTGTACAGGTACTCCGGGCCGATAAAGCCGACCACGGTGTTGACCAGAAATGGTTTGAAATGCCGCGCCACCGCATAGGCGCGGGCTTCGCAGGTTTGTTGGTCGACGCCGTGGTGCGCGTTGGCCGACAGCGCGCTGCCCTGGCCGGTTTCGAAATACATCAGGTTGTTGCCCAGCGTGCCGCGCTTGAGGCTCAGCCCCGCTTCGTAGCCTTCTTGCAGCACGTTCAGGCTAATGCCGAAACTGGCATTGGCCGCCTCGGTGCCGGCGATGGACTGAAACACCAGGTCCAGCGGCACACCGCGTTCGATGGCAGCAATCGATGTAGTGACGTGGGTCAGCACGCAGGCCTGGGTGGGGATTTCGTAGCGCTGAATGATGGCGTCGAGCATTTCCAGCATGGCGCAGATCGAAGCGATGCTGTCGGTGGCCGGGTTGATGCCGATCATGGCGTCGCCATTGCCGTACAGCAGGCCGTCAAGAATGCTCGCGGCAATGCCGGCGGGCTCGTCGGTGGGGTGGTTGGGCTGCAAGCGGGTGGACAAACGCCCCTGCAAACCCAGCGTGCCGCGAAATTGGGTGACCACGCGGATCTTCTGCGCCACCAGCACCAGATCCTGCACTCGCATGATTTTCGACACCGCCGCCGCCATCTCTGGCGTCAGCCCCGGCGCCAGCGCGCGCAAGCTGTTCTCGTTGGCGTGGTCGCTCAGCAACCAGTCGCGAAAGCCACCCACGGTCAGGTGACTGACCGGGGCGAAGGCGAGGGCGTCGTGGGTGTCGATGATCAGGCGGGTGACTTCATCCTGTTCATACGGAATCAGCGCTTCATCGAGAAAGTGCTTGAGCGGGATATCAGCCAACGCCATTTGCGCGGCAACGCGCTCGCCGTCGTTGCTGGCGGCGACCTCAGCCAGGTAATCACCCGAGCGCGCCGGGCTGGCCTTGGCCATCACTTCCTTGAGGCTGTCGAACCGGTAGGTTTCGTTGCCCACCGCGTGGGAAAAACGGGCCATAGGCACTCCTTCTTGTGGCTGCAAAAGCCCATTTGCCATGTGCTTGGTTTTAAAACATGAGCGTTCTCAAACCTTAGCCGGTAAGCGCATCGCAGATGGGGCTTGCTTCTCTTTTTCTCGCTGCAAAGACTGGGCCCGCAATGCGGGCCCAGGTCGATCGTTGATTAACAGCGGGCTATCAGACGCCGTTGAGCATGGCGTCGGCTGGTGCGTTGGCGCGCTGGGTCGCGGTGAGTTGGAAGTAGACGAAGCCCACCGCCATGAAGCCCAGGAAGATCAAGCCGATGGTGGCGTTGAAGTACGCCATCGCTACCAGGCAAACCAGCGCCAGCGCCAAGGCAATGCCTGGCACGATCGGGTAGCCCGGCGCACGGAAGGTGCGCTCCAGGTTCGGCTCGGATTTACGCAGCTTGAACAGGCTGAGCATGCTGATGATGTACATGACGATGGCGCCGAACACCGACATGGTGATCATCGCCGCAGTCAGGCTCATGCCCTGCAAGTTGATCAGGCCGTCGCTGTAGATCGCGGCGATGCCCACCAGGCCGCCGACGATGATGGCGCGGTGTGGCGTCTGGAAGCGCGACAGTTTCGCCAGGCCTTTAGGCAAGTAGCCAGCGCGGGCCAGGGCGAAGAACTGACGGGAGTAACCGAGAATGATGCCGTGGAAGCTCGCCACCAGACCGAACAGACCGATCCACACCAGCATGTGCATCCAGCCGGAGTTTTCCCCGACCACGGCTTTCATCGCTTGTGGCAGCGGGTCGTTGATGCCTGAGAGCTTGGTCCAGTCGCCCACGCCACCGGCCATGATCATCACGCCCACGGCGAGGAACACCAGGGTCAGGATGCCGCTGATATAGGCTTTAGGGATGGTGCGTTTCGGGTCTTTCGCTTCCTCGGCCGCCATGGCCGCACCTTCGATGGCAAGGAAGAACCAGATGGCAAACGGAATGGCAGCGAAGATGCCGGAGATCGACGCGGCGCTGAATTCGTTCTGGCCGGACCAGCCGTTGAGCACGAAGTTACTGAAGCTGAAGCCCGGCGCTACCACGCCCATAAACACCAGCAGTTCGGCCACGGCGAGCACGGTGACCACCAACTCGAAGGTGGCCGCGATGCGCACGCCGAGAATGTTCAAGGTCATAAACACGAAGTACGCGCCGACGGCGGCGTGCTTGGGGTCCAGCGCCGGGAATTGCACATTCAGGTAAGCGCCGATGGCCATGGCAATTGCCGGTGGCGCGAACACGAACTCGATCAGCGTGGCCAAGCCGGCAATCAACCCGGCCTTCTCGCCGAAGGCGCGACGGCTGTACGCGAACGGGCCGCCGGCGTGGGGAATGGCGGTGGTCAGTTCGGTGAAGCTAAAGATGAAACAGGTGTACATCGCCGCCACCATTAACGCGGTGACGAGAAAGCCCAACGTGCCAGCGGTGCCCCAGCCGTAGCTCCAGCCAAAGTACTCGCCGGAAATCACCAAGCCTACGGCAATGCCCCATAAATGCAGGGTGCCAAGCGTGGGTTTTAGTTGTGTTGTTGTAGTCATGTATGGACCCGCCCTGAGTGGTGAACCGTTCAGAAAGACAGGTGCCATCACGCAACGGCCATGCCAGGCGCAACAAAATGTTGCGGCGCGGTGGGAAAAGGTCGCGATTGGAAAGGGTGTGGGTCGTTTTTGGTTTTTGCGTGGAAGTGACTGGTGGGTCGGTGTTTTAGGCAGGGGTGGTGGGGCGCGCAAATGGTGCAGGGTAAAGCAGCCCTCTCCCCCAGCCCCTCTCCCGCGAGCGGGAGAGGGGAGTTAAACCGCGAGCTCGCTTGGAGCGCCTATCAAGCCCCCTCTGCCCGCTTGCGGGAGAGGGCTGGGGAGAGGGTTTTACGCTTTAGAAAAACCCCAACGGATTAATGTCGTAGCTCACCAGCAAATTCTTGGTCTGCTGGTAGTGGTCCAACATCATCTTGTGCGTCTCGCGCCCCACGCCGGATTTCTTGTAGCCACCAAACGCCGCGTGCGCCGGGTACAGGTGGTAGCAGTTGGTCCACACGCGCCCCGCCTTGATGGCCCGGCCCACGCGATAGGCGCGGTTGATGTCACGCGTCCACAGGCCGGCGCCCAGGCCGAACTCCGTATCGTTGGCAATCGCCAGCGCTTCGGCTTCATCTTTGAAAGTGGTAATGCTCACCACCGGGCCAAAGATTTCCTCTTGGAACACGCGCATTTTGTTGTTGCCCTTGAGCAGGGTCGGCTGGATGTAATAGCCCGACGACAGGTCGCCCGACAGTTGCTCCACCTTGCCGCCGGTCAGCAGCTCTGCCCCTTCGCTTTTGGCGATTTCCAGGTACGAAAGAATCTTGTCGAATTGCTGCTCCGAGGCCTGGGCGCCGACCATGGTGTCGGTGTCGAGCGGGTCGCCACGTTTGATCTGGCTGATCTTCTTCATCACTTCCTGCATGAACGCCGGATAGATCGACTCCTGCACCAGCGCGCGCGACGGGCAGGTGCACACTTCGCCCTGGTTGAAGAACGCCAGCACCAGGCCTTCGGCGGCCTTTTCGATAAAGCTCGGCTCGGCCTGCATGATGTCTTCGAAGAAAATATTCGGGCTCTTGCCGCCCAGCTCCACGGTGCTCGGAATAATGTTTTCCGCCGCGCATTTCATGATGTGCGAGCCCACGGGCGTGGAGCCGGTGAACGCAATTTTGGCGATGCGTTTGCTGGTGGCCAGCGCCTCGCCCGCTTCCTTACCGAAGCCTTGCACCACGTTGAGTACGCCCGGTGGCAGCAGGTCGCCGACCAATTCCAGCAATACGCAAATGCCCAGCGGGGTTTGCTCGGCGGGCTTGAGCACCACGCAGTTGCCGGCCGCCAGCGCCGGGGCGAGTTTCCAGGCGGCCATCAGCAGTGGGAAGTTCCACGGAATGATCTGCCCGACCACGCCCAGCGGTTCGTGAATGTGGTACGCCACGGTGTGTTCGGTGATTTCCGCCGCCGAGCCTTCCTGCGCGCGCAGGCAGCCGGCGAAGTAGCGGAAATGATCGGCAGCCAATGGAATGTCAGCGTTCAGGGTTTCGCGTACCGCTTTGCCGTTGTCCCAGGTTTCGGTGACGGCCAGCACTTCAAGGTTGGCTTCGATGCGGTCGGCGATTTTCAGCAGCACCAGCGCGCGGTCTTGCGCCGAGGTTTTGCCCCAGGCGTCTGCGGCGGCGTGTGCGGCGTCGAGGGCTTTGTCGATGTCTTCGGCAGTGGAACGGGGGAATTCGGCGATAGGCTTGCCGTTAACCGGCGAAGTGTTGGTGAAGTACTGGCCTTTTACCGGGGCCACGAACTCACCGTTGATGTAGTTGCCGTAGCGGCTCTTGAAGGAAACGATGGCGCCGCTGGTGCCCGGATGTGCGTATTGCATGGTGAAGTTCTCCTGGCTTTTTATGCTTTTAGGAAGCGCGTTCGATTGCGCTGGGTTAAGCGTAGAGCAAGCCCTGAGCCAGGCCTCATTGAAAACGCCCGAATGGCTGCTGTCGGCGGATTGGCGGCCGCTCTGCGCCGGGGCTTTGGCGCGATCGGTTAGTGAACGGGCGGATATGCAACAGCGGCGGTGACAGTTTGTCCCATTCTTGGTACAGCCGCCGCGCGGCCGGCAGGCTATGCTCAGCGCGGCCTTGGCGCTCGAAACGGCAAACCGCTCGATTACCAGCCAAGCGCACACTGCGGAGAACAATAACAATGCAGAGTCAATTCAACCGTCACACCCAACAGGTGATGACGCTGGCCCAAGGCAAAGCCCAATTCGACGGGCCTGCCGCCGACCCCTCCATCGCCCGCTCGTGGCTGCGCTGTCTGCAGGACCATCACCTGGATCCCGGCCAAACCATGGCGCCCACCGTGCTGGAACATGCGCGCGTGCTGGAACGTCGCGAGCGGTTGCAGCAGGTGCTGGAGATTGCCAGCGGCGAGATGACCAGCCTCTATCAGCAACTGGCCGGCGCCGGTCATGCCGTGCTGCTCACCGATGCGCGCGGCGTCATCCTTAACAGCGTGACCGGCAACTCTGAGCGCAAAAGTTTCGAGCGCGCCGGCCTGTGGCTGGGCGCCGACTGGAGCGAAGCCTGCGAGGGCACCAACGGCATCGGCACCTGCCTGATCGAGCGCCAGGCGCTGACTATTCACCAGGACGAACACTTTCGCGGCCAGCACACCGGGCTCACCTGCTCGGCCAGTCCGGTGTTCGACTGCCAGGGCGATTTGCTCGCCGTGCTGGACGTGTCGTCGGCGCGCGCAGACGTTTCGCGCCAGAGCCAGTTTCACACCATGGCGCTGGTCAACCTGTCGGCCAAGATGATCGAGAGCTGCTATTTCCTGCGGCGCTTCGAGGGCCAGTATTTGCTGCGCTTCCACGTGCAGGCCGAATACGTTGGGTTGTTCAGCGAAGGCCTGCTGGCGTTCGACGGTGACGGGCGCATCAGCGCGGTGAACCAGAGCGCCATGAACCTGCTCGGCGACCAGCGCGGCAACCTGATCGGCAAGCCGTTGGAAAGCTTTTTTGATTGCCGTCTGGACGAGTTGCTAGGCCGCGCCAACCTTGCCAGCAGTTGGCCGCTGCGCACCCACAATGGCCGCGCCTTGTTCGCCCAACTACGCGGGGTGGCGCGCAGCCAACCGAGCGCCCTCAGCCCGTCGATCAGCCGCTTGGCCAGCAAGCAATTGCCGGCCGACATTCCTGCCAGCTTGTGCGTGGCCGATGTGGCCTTGCAGCGCGAGTTTCGTCGCGCCTTGCGCGTGTACGAACGCGACGTGCCGCTGCTTATCAACGGCGAAACTGGCACCGGCAAAGAAGCATTCGCCAAAGCCATTCACCAGGCCAGTTCGCGCGCCGGCAAAGCATTTGTCGCGCTCAATTGCGCGGCCATTCCTGAAAGCCTGATTGAAAGCGAGCTGTTCGGTTATCGCGGCGGCAGTTTTACCGGCGCCCGCAAGGAAGGCATGAGCGGCAAGCTGCAACAGGCCGACGGCGGCACGCTGTTTCTCGATGAAATCGGCGACATGCCGTTGGCCATGCAAACCCGCCTGTTGCGGGTGTTGGAAGAGCGTGAAGTGGTGCCTATCGGCGGCACGGCGCAGGCGGTGAATGTACGCGTGATCAGCGCCACGCACCGCGAACTGGGCGAACACGTGGCCGCTGGCAGTTTTCGCGAAGACTTGTTTTACCGCCTCAACGGCCTGGTGCTAACGCTGCCGCCGTTGCGCGAGCGTAGCGACCGCGAGCAGTTGCTGGCGCATTTGCTAGCTGAGGAAAGCCAGGGCCAAACCCTGCGTTTGGACGCCGACGCCCGCCAGGCGCTGCTCGATTACGCCTGGCCCGGCAATGTTCGGCAGCTGCGCAATGTGCTGCGCACGCTGGTGGCCTTGTGTGAGGGCGAGCGCATCAGCCTTAGTGAGTTACCGGCTGAGCTGCGCCAGCGGCAACGACCGGCGACCCTGCAGACCGAGGCGCCGCTGAACGCCGCCGAGCGCAGCACCTTGCTGGCGACGCTCAATCAGCAGCACTGGCACATGAGCCGCACGGCTGAGCAATTGGGCATCAGCCGTAACACCCTGTACCGCAAGTTGCACAAGCATGGGATCGAGCGGCCTTAAGCCGTAGCCGCCACTTCCAGGCGGTCGCGGCCATTGGCTTTGGCTTGGTAGAGCGCGCGGTCGACGCGCTGGAAGAAATGCTCGGCATCGTGGTCGCGCTTCGCATCGAAGCGGCCGACGCCAACGCTGGTGGTCAGCGGCAAACGTTCGCCCTGTAGGTCAATGCCGTTGCTGGCCAGGTCTTGGCGAAACTGCTCGGCCAATGCTTGCGCCTGTTCCAGCGAGGTGTTGGGCATCAGCACGCCGAACTCTTCTCCGCCCAAACGCAACAGCGCGTCGCTGTCACGGCGAAACACCTGGCGCATACGCTGGGCGAATTCACTGAGGCAGGCATCGCCGCCGGAATGGCCGCGCTGGTCATTCACTTTCTTGAAAAAGTCGATATCCAGCAGCACCAGCGCCAGCGGCTCACCGGTGCGCTTGGCGGTGGCGACCATGTTCTGGAACAAGCTGTTGAATTGGTAGCGGTTGCCCAGCTGCGTCAGCGTATCGGTGCGGCTCAGTTGGTCGAGCGTGGCCTGTTGCTGCAACAGGCGCAGTTCCAGGCTCAAGGTGCCGAGGTATTCGCGGTGGCTGCGGTTCAGGGCCAGCAGCAAGTAGCTGAGGTAGAACACGAGGGTAACAAGCTGGGTGTGGCCGTCGCGCCAGTCCAGCGCCATCACGGCCAGGCCGGGCACATACAGCAGCAGAATGGCGATGAACGCGCGCTTCTTGCGCATGGCGAAATTGAAGGTCATCGCCGTGCTGAAGGCCACGGTGCTGAGGGTGGCGATCATGGCCGAATCGGCGAAAGCGTCGCTGTAGAGCGCCCAGGCATGGGCTTGGCCCCAGCACAACGCGGTCAGCAGCACCAAACCCCAGTGGCGGTCGAGCCAGCGTTGCAGCTGTTCCTGACTGTGAGCGTGCGGCGGCGTATGCAGTAAACGTGCGGTCATCAGCCCGGCGAACAGCAGGCTGCCGGCGATACCGGTGATCAGCAGAGAACCTGGCGCGGCGCTGAACAGCCACGTCAGGAGCCAGGCCAGTAGGTAATAGATGCCGCCAAGGCGCGTGCGCACGCGAGTGTCTTGAACTTCACGCCAAAGGGCGAAGGCCTGGGGTGAACGCGGTAATTCGGCGTCGGTCATTTTTTGTGATCACAGGAATCTGCACGCACAAAGCATAGTGGTTCGGCGTTGAAAAAAATATCAAAACGCTATCATTTGGCCATCGAAGAAGCGGCGTTTTGGCGACCATTCGTCAAACACCTTGCACTCCTGAGGGGCGCAGCGGCCCAACGTCTGTACATCAGACAACGAGCCTGCGGCTCAGGGAGTGACAGATGAACCGATTCAATCGCAAGCCGGCCCTGCTGGGCGCGGCCTTTGTACTGGCCTTAGGCGCAAGCGCCTCGAGCTTTGCCTTGGATGCCGGCGCGCCCGGGCGTGCGGTCCAAGGCGCGAACCCTGGTGGGGCTTCGAGCCAAGGCGGAACTGGTGCCGGTAACACAGGCAACGGCGTGAACAGCGGCGGCGCCACCACTAACGGCTCGAACACCAATGGCTTCAACAGCAACGGCTACAACAACAACACCAACAGCAGCGGCACCATCAACAACGGCGCTGACACCAATACCAACGGCACCAACGGCAACATGAATGGCGGCCAGATGAACAACCAGGGTTCGGGCAGCATTGGCACCGGCACTGGCAGCGGGACCAACACAGGCGGCACCCTGGAAGACCAGCGCCGCGCCAGTGGCGAAGCGATGGAGCGTGAGCGTACTGGCGAGCAGTAACGGCTAGCGCAAGACCCCTGTAGGAGCGGCTTCAGCCGCGATGCTTTTGGATAATTAAGAGCATCGCGGCTAAAGCCGCTCCTACTGTTTTTTTGCAGTAGCCCGAAAATCGCAGCGCATAAACTCGGTCCTGTGGGAGCGGCTTTAGCCGCGATGCTTTTAGATCAGGAACAACGCGGCTAAGGCCGCTGCCACAGGAATCAGTGCGGCGGATACTGGCTGAGGATTTTTGCCACGGTGTCGCGAATCGCCGCCTCACGCTCAACCGGTGTGGTTTGGTTGTTGCGCACGATCTGCTCGGCGCTGCCGCGCCACACCAATTTGCCATCTTTGGCATCGAATAAATCAACCTGCACGGTGCCGACTTTGTAGTCGACGTTGCGGGTTTCGGTATATCCCGGGCCGCCCCAGTAACCATTCCAATAACCGCCCCACGCGCCACCGTAGGTGGTGCTCACCTGGTCGGTGCGGTTCTCGACGATCAACCACGCTTGTACCGTCACGTCGCCTTTGCCGCCGGCCGGGGCCAGGCGCACGCCGCGCTGATCGAGTTGCTCGCTGACTGCCGCACGAATGCGTTGTTCAGTGAGGTCGCTTTTAATCCGTGGATCATCCGGGCTGTACTGCAACGCCGGCTCTTTCCAGGTGAAGGTGCGGTACGCGGCGAAGTCGCGGTTCTTGTCGAAATCCTGATTGAGCTGGGCGTTCTGGCAAGCGGCCAACAGCAGAAGCAGGGGAATGACCAGCAGTCGTTTCATGGCAAATCTCCCTTCATGCGCGGGGTATGCGCTGAAGTGTAGTGATGGCTCAGCGCGGTGGATAAGCGCTGAGGGCTTTGTTAACGGCTGAGCGCAACGCGTCTACGCGCTCGCTCTGGCTGCCACGGTGGGCGGTTTCGGCACTGCCATTCCAGACGCTTTGGTGGTTGCGCGCATCAATCAGCTCGATGCGCACCACTTGCACCTCTTCCTCGTAAGTGCGCATGACCGGGACGCTGCCGTACACACCGCCGTAATTGTTGCCGTAGGGCCCGCGCCCGTAATACGAGCCGTAGTCGTCGCGCTCCTGGCGCAGACGCCGCTCGACTCTTACGTCTGCGCGCACTTGCACATCGGCCACGGCGCCTTGGCGAGCCGGACGCAGCCCGCGTTGGTCGAGGCTGTTGCTGAGAATATCGGCCATCTGCTCCGGCGTGGCGCCAGCCGTACCGCCGGGCAAGCGCCCGTTCTCCCATGCCCACGTTTGGTAGCGCCCGTAATCACGAGGCGCCGCCGGATAAGCACTCAGGTCGAGGGTTTGCGCCGCCGCTGCTGGCGCCGGGGGCAGGGGGTTGGACGTGGCGGTGTAGGGGTTTTGGCTTTGGCAAGCCGCCAGGCCCAGGCAGCAGGTCAGCAGCAGTAAACGGCAGTTCATCATGCGCACCTCATTTTTACGACAGCGCCGCCGCGTTACAGCGGGCGGCAAATCCAATGCAGGTAGCGGCCGAGGCCCATGAAACTCGGGTGGCGACGGTGAGCCAGTTCCATTTCCAGCAGGTCGAGCAACTGCGCTTTGTGCTGGAAGTCGCTCGGCATGTAGTCGTGAAAAACCCGCACGCCGCTCTGGCTTTCGACTCGCCAAGCCGTGGCGAGTTGCGTTGCCAGTTCGCGTGGGTCCAGCGGCATCTGCGGCGTGAGGCTTTGTTTCTCGCCGGCGAACTCTTCTTTGCGCAATTTGCGGAAATGGCCTTTGAGCAAGTTGCGGTAGATCAACGCGTCTTTGTTGTAGAAGGCCAGCGACAGCCAGCCGCCCGGCGCCGTGAGCTGGTGCAGCACCGGCAGAATGGCATGGGGCTCGGCGAGCCACTCCAGCACGGCGTGGCACACCACGAGGTCGTAGCGGTCGGTGAGTTGGCCGAGCAAATCTTGCCATGGCGCCTGGATGAATTCGGCCTGTACTCCCGCTGCGGCGAAGCGTTCGCGGGCGCCTTGCAGCATCGGTTCTGCCGGCTCAGTCACGGTGACGTGGTGGCCCCGTTCAGCCAGCCACAACGACATATGGCCAAGCCCGGCGCCGATATCCAGAACTCGCAGCGGGCGGTCGGGCAGCGCTTCGGCCAGGTCAGCCTGGAGCACGGCCAGGCGAATGGCGCCTTTGGCGCCACCATAAATTTTCTCGGCGAAGCGGGTGGCCAATTCGTCGAAGTGGCGATCACTCATTTGGCGAACCGCCGCTCGTTGTCGGCAAGTTTGGCGCGCGTCACCTCATTCATGTCGAGGCCGAGTTCGCTGCACATCAGCAGCAGATACAGCACGACGTCGCCGATTTCCTGGCCGGCATGGGCGAGTTTTTCAGCCGGAAGCTGGCGCGACTCGTCCTCGCTTAGCCATTGAAAAATCTCCACCAGTTCGGCCATTTCCACACTGGCGGCCATGGCCAGGTTTTTCGGGCTGTGGAAACCGCGCCAGTCGTTGGCGTCACGAATGGCGTGCAGGCGGGTGGTGAGTTCGTCGAGGTTCATGCGGCGCTCCGGGCAGAAGGGCCGCATTGTTTCATGGGGCTAGATCAGTCGCCAGCTACCGCTCATGTGCGGCACGTCGTGGTTGCCCACCAGCTTGAACTGGCCGCTGCTGGCCGGGTTGCTCGCTTGTAGGGTGACGGCACTGGGCAGCAGCACTGGTTTTTGAAAGCGCACATCGACCACATAGCCGGAGGCCGGCAAACGCTCGCCGAGCGCGGCCAGGGCGCGTCCCTTGTTCCATAAACCATGGGCGATGGCGCGGGGGAAACCGAACAGCTTGGCGCTCAGGGCTGACAGGTGAATCGGGTTGTAATCGCCCGCCACGGCGGCGTAGCGGCGGCCGATGTCGGCGGGCGCTTGCCAGTGGGCAATGTCTTCCAACGGCAAGGTAATTTCTTCGCTGCGTTCAGCCGGCTGCCCCGACAGTTTCACCCCACGGCAGAGGATGCGGCTGTCGCCTTCCCACAGCAGGCCGAGCTGGTCTTCCAGGCGAGTGACCAGGCTGAACACGGCGCCTTTTTCGTGTGGCTGCAGATTGTCCACATGCACGCTGGCAATAAACGGCCCCATGCCGCCCAAAGGCCGCACGCCTCGAATGCGGTTTTCCAGATGCACCAGGCCGAGCAAGGGAAACGGAAAACTGCTGTCGGTCAGCAGCTGCATTTGCAAGGGAAACGCCAGAATGTGTGGATAAACGGGCGGCAAATGGCCGTCGTCGTTGAGGCCGCAGAGCTGGCGATACCGCCCAAGTTTCTTCGCCTCCACGTTTACGGCGCAGCGCAAACCCAGGTCCGGCAAGGTCTGCCCACGCACGCCCCGGCGCACGGCGGCACGCGCGAACAAGCCCGGCAGGGCAGGGGTGGCGGGTAGGTCGAGCCACGTGGTGGTCATAAGCATCCTCCTGATTTTCACAAAAACCGCGAATGCCAGCAGCTTAGACTGCCAACGCCGTGCCACATTGGCCGCTCGGCCCGAGCTGCCGGCAGGCCAGCCAATCGGCAAATGTGCGGCCTTGAGCCTGCGGGGCAAAACTGCCTAAGATGGCCGCGCCTCACGAACCTACAAGAATCCTAAAATGACGCGTGATCTGACCGACGATGTGGCGCTGATGCGCCCGGTGATCGACGCCCTGCGGGCCAGCGGAACCGATCCTGATCGGGTGCTGGCGCGGGTTGGGTTGCCGCCTGGTGGTTTGCCTGCCGGGCGTTTTCCCCATTCGGCGCAGGCGTTGTTCTGGAAAGCCGCCAGCGAAGAATGTGGCGAAGAAGATGTCGGCCTCTATCTGGCCCAGCACCTGCCTGCCTTCCACGGTCTGCTGCTGGAGTACCTGTTTCTCTCCAGCGAAACCTTCGGCGACGGCCTACGCCACGCCTTGCGCTACGTGCGCTTACTCTCGGACACCCTTAACGCTCGCCTGGACGTTGACGGCAACCTCGCGACGCTGGAGCTGGGTATGCCGGCCGGCGTACCCCGGCATTTTCCCGAAATGCTTGCCGGCGCGGTGATTCGCCTATTTGCCGCGCTGACCGAAGACAAATTCAAGCCGCGTCTGGTGCAACTTATCCACAGCGAAGGCGCCGCGCCCACTCGTTACCTCGAGGTGTACGGTTGCCCGGCGCAATTGGGCGCCGACCGTTATGCGCTGCAATTCGACGCCGATGTGCTTGAGCACGCTTCGCGCCACGCCGCGCCTGAGCTGCTGCGCATGCACGAGTCGCTGGCGCGCCGGCAGTTGGCAGAAGTGGAACGGCTGGACCTGGTCCGCCAGGTGCGCGAGTTGATCGGCGAGTTGCTGGTCGACAGCGGCGCCACGCTCGAACAAGTGGCGGGCCGCCTGAATATGCCGCCCCGGCGCCTGCGCGAGCGCCTGGCCATGGCCGGCGTGCGCTTCAACGACCTGGTGACCGACTACCGCTGCCGGCTGGCGAAAGAGCTGCTGCTCAAGACTGACGAGCGCATCGAAGTGATCGTCGAACGCACCGGTTTTTCTGAACCCAGCACCTTCTACCGCGCCTTCAAACGCTGGGTTGGCGAAACCCCCGTTGAGTTCAGAAAGCGCGGCAAGTCCTGATCCTGCCAGGTTACGCGCCGAGCAAACTCTGCCCGCACACGCGCAGCACCTGCCCACTCACGCCGCCGCTGGTGGGCTGGGCAAACCAGGCCACGGCCTCGGCGACATCCTGCGGCAAGCCGCCTTGGCCCATCGAGTTCATACGCCGCCCGGCTTCACGAATGGTCAGCGGAATGGCGGCGGTCATTTGCGTTTCGATAAAGCCCGGCGCCACGGCGTTGATGCTGATGCCGCGCTTGGCCAGGGCCGGCGCCCAGGCCGCCGCCAGGCCGATCAAGCCCGCCTTGCTCACTGCGTAATTACTCTGGCCCATGTTGCCGGCGATGCCGCTGATGGAGGCGAGCAGCACGACGCGGCCGTTGTCGTTGAGCTTGCCGCCGTCGAGCAAGGCTTTGGTGAGAATTTCCGGGGCGCGCAAGTTGACGTCGATGACCGAATCCCAGAACGCTTCGCTCATTTTTGCCAAGGTTTTATCGCGGGTAATGCCGGCGTTGTGCACGACGATATCGACGCCATCTGGCAAGGCAGCGAGCAATTGTTCGGCGGCGTCCGGCGCGCAGATATCCAGCGCTACGCTGCGTCCGCCCAGGCGGGCGGCGAGGGCGTCGAGCGCTTCTTTCATGGTGGGAACATCCAGCAACACCACGCTGGCGCCGTCGCGGGCCAGGGTTTCGGCGATGGAGGCGCCAATGCCACGGCTGGCGCCGGTCACCAATGCCGTTTTGCCGCCGAGCGGGCGGCTCCAGTCGTTCACCTGAGCGCTGCTGGCATTCAGGCGCACCACTTGCCCGGAGACGTAAGCGCTTTTAGGCGACAGGAAAAACCGCAGCGCGCCTTCCAACTGGTCTTCGGCGCCCTTGCTCACATACAGCAACTGCACGCTGCCGCCACGGCGGATTTCCTTGCCGAGCGAACGGGTGAACCCTTCCAGTGAGCGCTGGGCGCTGGCGGCGAACGGATCTTTCAGCGACTCCGGCGCACGCCCCAGCACGACCACGCGCGGACACACATCAAGCCCTTTGAGCGCGGGCTGGAAAAACGCACGCAGCTGTTTCAGTTCATCGGCCGAGGTAATGGCGCTGGCGTCGAACACCAGCGCTTTGAGTTTGGGGCCGTGTTCGGCAGTCCAGCGGCTCAGGCCGAACAGGCCGTCTTCGCTGGCAAAAGCCTGATCGGTGAGACGGTTGAGAAACGTGCTGGTGGCTTCGGCCAACACGCCGCCACTGATCAGCAGCGCCCCGTCGACCGGCCGCATGCGCCCGGCCGTCCAGCGCTCCAGGCGCACCGGCGAGGGCAGGCCGAGGGCGCCGACCAGGCGGCGACCGGTGGGGGAGTTGGCGAAGTTCAGGTAACGATCAGACATGGCAGAAGGCTCCAGCAGGAGAATCAAATGTAGGCTCACTCTACGCAGACCGACAGCGCGCGCAATTGACCGCGCCGCTTGCGGCACTGGCAAGGCGGCCAATGCGACATCGTCCGGGCAAGCTAGTCTTGGCGTAGCTTGTGACCAGGTTTTTCTCAAGGAGTCTCACATGACCCAGCTGCGCCGGGTCGCCATTGTCGGCGGCAACCGTATTCCCTTCGCCCGTTCCAACACCGTGTACGCCACTACCAGCAACCAGGAAATGCTCACCGCTGCCCTGGAAGGTTTGATCGAGCGTTACAAACTGCACGGCGAGATCATCGGTGAGGTGGTGGCTGGCGCGGTGCTCAAGCATTCGCGCGACTTCAACCTGACCCGCGAATGCGTGCTGGGCTCGCGCCTGGCGCCGCAAACGCCGGCTTATGACATTCAGCAAGCCTGCGGCACCGGCCTGGAAGCAGCGATTCTGGTGGCCAACAAAATTGCCTTGGGGCAAATCGACAGCGCCATTGCCGGTGGTGTGGACACCACATCCGATGCGCCGATTGGCGTGAACGAAGGCCTGCGCAAAATTCTGCTGCAAGCCAACCGCGCCAAGAGCACGGGCGACAAAGTCAAAGCGCTGCTGCAGATTCGCCCGCATCATTTGGCGCCGCATATTCCACGCAATGGTGAGCCGCGCACGGGGTTGTCGATGGGCGAGCATTGCGAACTGATGGCGCAAACCTGGTCGATTCCACGCCACGAACAAGACCAGCTCGCCGTCGCCAGTCACCAGAAGCTGGCCGCCGCGTACGCCGAAGGCTGGCAAGACGATTTGCTTACGCCGTATCTGGGCCTGACCCGCGACCAAAACCTGCGCGCCGATATCAGTCTGGAGAAACTCTCGACCCTGAAACCGGTATTCGAGAAAGGCCCGCGCGGCACCCTGACCGCCGCCAACTCGACGCCGCTCACCGACGGCGCCTCGGTGGTGCTGCTGGCCAGCGAGGAGTGGGCCAAGGCGCGCGGGTTGCCGATTCTCGCCTACTTCCGTGACGGCGAAGCGGCGGCGGTGGATTTCGTCGACGGCAAAGAAGGGCTGCTGATGGCGCCGGTGTACGCCGTGCCACGCCTGCTCAAACGCAACGGCCTGACCTTGCAGGACTTCGATTATTACGAAATTCACGAGGCGTTCGCCGCTCAAGTGCTGTGCACGCTCAAAGCATGGGAAGACGCCGACTACTGCAAAACCCGCCTCGGCCTGGACGCGCCGTTAGGCTCGATTGATCGCAGCAAAATGAATGTGAAGGGCAGCTCGTTGGCGGCCGGCCATCCGTTCGCGGCCACGGGTGGGCGCATCGTCGCGAACTTGGCGAAGCTGCTTTCGGTGGCTGAAAGCGGGCGCGGCTTGATTTCCATTTGTGCCGCTGGCGGGCAGGGTGTGACTGCAATCATCGAGAAGTGATCTAACCCCTGCTCGCGCAATTCAGCGCGCGGGCAGGATGTAGCAACTCCGTGATTCTCTTCCCCGTAAGAGCAGCGGCATCGCCTTGGCGGTGCCGCTTTTTTTTGCCCGCCGCTAAATGACGGACATGAAAAAGGCGCCTGTCGAGGCGCCTTTTTTCGTGTTGCGGTGATCAGAACTTGTAGCCGAGACCCACCATGTAAACCCATGGATCGACGTCTACATCAACCTTCACTTTGTCGCCAGCCAGGTAGGTGGTGCCTGTGGTGTCGATGTCGATGTAGCGCACTTGGGCGTTGAGCATGATCTTGTCGGTAAGCATGTAGTCCATACCGACTTGGCCTGCCAAGCCCCACGAATCTTTCATGTCCAGGCCACTGAAACCTTTGCTTTCGGCTTCGCTGCTGAGTTTGTCGTCGAAGAACCAGGTGTAGTTGATGCCGGCGCCAACGTAGGGTTGGAATGCCGATTTGCTCTCCATCGGGTAGTACACAAGGCTCAGGGTTGGCGGTAGGTGCTTCAGACTACCGAGCTTGCCGTTCAGACCTGCGAAGGCGCCGGGCATGCCTTTCACGCCGACGTCGTGGCTGAATGGCGTGGCGGCGAGCAGTTCGACACCGAGTTGCGGGGTAACCATGTAGGCGAAGTTCAGGCCGAGCTGGGTGTTGCTGTCCAGCGTGGCTTTGCTGCCGTCAACTTTTCCAAGCACCGAATGATCGATACGGCCGCTGTTCTCGTGCGGGTCGACGGTGATAGCGCCAGCGCGCAGGATGATGTCGCCGGCCTCGTAGGCATGAGCTACCGGGGAGATCAGCGCGACCGCCAGCAGAGAGGCGGCGAACAGGGCCTTGGACATGGGGAGTACTCCTTCGTGACTAACGTTTGAATGGCGTCAGTATCGAAGGATGCGTAGCTGGCTATCTTGATTTGGGACAATGAATTGATGCACGCCTTGTCGGGTGCGTTTTGAGACGAGGCCTACTCAGCTATCGGGTGTTTCATACGGATAGATTTTGCTCGCGTCCATCTGGTAACCCGCGTCGGCCAGCTCGCTGGTGCTGTTCTTCACTTGCAAGGGGCCTTCGACCCAAAACGGTTGATACAGCGCGTCCATCAGCACGCCCAGCTCGCTGGTCACGTGCACGATCTGGTTGGAAGGCGGTGGCGGCACGTGAATGCAGGCGCCGAAATAGGGCACCAACAGAAACTCGGTCACGCGGCCTTCTTCGCTGACTTCCAGGGGCACGATATAGCCCGGCAATTTCACCTGCTGACCATCCAGCGCTGGCACCACCGGCGCGGTGGGCGATTGCTGTTTGGCCGCCGGTGCCTGCTCGGCGGCCAGCGCATCGGCGAGCTGAGACAAGTCGTGCATGGGCGCGGCCGGCTGGGTGGCAACCGGGGCGTCGGGCGGCACCATTTCCGACCAGGTGAGTTCGCGCACATCGGCGGCCCAGGCGCTGAGCGTCAGCAGCGGCGCCAACAACAGGGCGGTGAAGAACGGGCGCAACATGGTCGGAATCCTTAAACGGTTACAAGGGTTGAGCTACACGCGGATGGACAGGCCATCTGCCAGCGATTGTCGGTACGCACGCCAGGCCGGAATCGCGCCCATCAGCAGCGCGGCGCCGAGAATGCCACCCAGCAGCGTCCATTCATACGCACTCGGCAGGGCCAGTGGCAGGAAGATGCCGTAGTTGGCCTGCACGTAGCCTTGCGCGGCGCCGATGCCAACGTACAGCAACAGCGTGCCGAGCACGACGCCGGAGCATGCCAGAGCGAAGGCTTCGAGCACCAGCAAACTGGCGATATGCCAAGGCCGGGCGCCCACTGAACGGAGAATCGCCATCTCGCGGCGACGCTCGTTGAGGCTGGTGAGAATGGCCGTGAGCATGCCGATCAGGCCGGTAATCACCACGAACAGCGACACCACAAATAACGCTTTTTCGGCCGTGCCCATCAAGCTCCACAACTCTTGCAGCGCCACGCCCGGCAGGATCGCCAGCAGCGGCTCGCCGCGAAATTCGTTGATTTCGCGCTGCACGCTGAACGTGGCGATTTTGTTGTTCAGGCCGAGCATAAACGCGGTGATCGCTTGCGGTGTGAGGTCCATGTTGCGCGCCTGGTCGGCGCTGATGCGCCCGGCACCGCGCGCCGGCAAGCCGTTTTTCCAGTCGATGTGCAGCGCTTCCATGCCGCCGAGGCTGATGTGCAAGGTGCGGTCTACGGGCGTGCCGGTGCGCTGCAAAATGCCGACGACGGTGAACGGTTTGTCGTCGTGTTTGACCAGGCTGATGCTGGCCACGCCATGGGCCAGCACGATTTTTTCACCGAGTTTGTACTTCAGCGCATCTGCCACTTCGGCGCCGAGCACCACCTCGAACGGGTCGGTGTCGAACGCGCGGCCGCTGGCCAGCTGCAGCGCCTGGCCGCGGCCATAGTGGTAATGCTCAAAGTACGCGCCGGTGGTGCCCATCACGCGGTAGCCGCGGTGCGAGTCGCCGAGCGACATGGGGATGGCCCACTTCACCTGTTTGCTGTTGGCGAAGTGTTCGAAGCTGTCCCAGCGAATATTGTTGGTGGCGTTGCCGATGCGAAACACCGAATACAGCAGCAAGTTGATCGAGCCGGAGCGCGCGCCCACGACCAGGTCGGTGCCGCTGATGGTGCTGGCGAAACTGGCGCGCGCTTCGGTGCGCACGCGCTCAACGGCCAGCAGCAAGCACACCGACAGGGCGATGGCGAATACGGTGAGCAGGGCGGTAAAGCGGCGGTTGGCCAGGCTGGCCATGGCGAGGCGGAACAAATACATCTCAAACCTCCGCAGCGGACGAAACCGCGCGATTGAGTTCGGCCAAAGACAGGTGGCGGTCAAACAGCGGCGCCAGGCTTTGGTCGTGGCTAACAAAAAGCAGGCTGGAACCGGCTGCGCGGCATTCGGCGAACAGCAACTGCAAGAACGCCTCGCGGGCGTCGGCATCCAGCGCGGAGGTGGGTTCGTCGGCGATCACCAGTTCGGGCTGGCCGATCAAGGCACGCGCCGCCGCCACTCGCTGTTGTTGGCCGATGGACAGCGCATCGGCGCGGCGCTCGAGCAAATCATCCTTCAGCCCCAAGTGCGCCAGCAGAGCGCTGGCGGCCTGGTGCACGCTGCCGTGGCGCTGCTTGGCGCGCTGGGTGCGCAGCTTGGAAAAGTGGCACGGCAATTCAACGTTTTCACGCACCGAGAGAAACGGCAGCAGGTTGAATTGCTGAAAGATGTAGCCGGTGTGGTCGACGCGAAAATGATCGCGGGCACCGGCCGACAGTTCGGTCAGCTCCTGCCCCAATAACGTGATGCTGCCGCGACTGGGTTTCTGCACACCGCCGAGCAAACCCAGCAGCGTGGTTTTGCCGCTGCCGCTGGGGCCTTTGAGGAACAAAGTTTCACCGGGGGCGAGGTGAAAGGCCGGAATATCGAGTAATTCTGCTTGGCCAGGCCAGGCGAAACCAAGGTCACGGAGGAGCAGAAGGGGCGCTGTCATGGGCGGGCATCGTTAAGGACGTGGGGCGAAATCGAAGCCGCCCGCCCTCATGTGCATGGGGGCGGGCGGCTGCCGCTGGCTGTTAGAGCGCGGCCGAATCAGAAGTTCAGGCGTGGGCTTTTTTCGCTGAGTTCCGCGCCTTGCTGGCCGTTCGGGCCGATCAATTGTGCTTGAACCTGATGCAGCGAGGGGAAGCGTTTGAACAGCGGCGCAAGGTCGAGGCTGGTCAGGGCTTGCGGGGCGGCGCAGTTCAGTTGATAGCTGGCGTGGATCTCGCTGTGGTGATGTTCGTGCTCATGTTCATCGCCATCACCGGCGGCATGCTCGTCGTGGTCGTGGTCGTGGTCGTGGTCGTGGTCGTGGTCTTCGTCATCGGCGTCTGGTTTGTCGCCGAATAGCGGGCTGTGCAGCTTCACGGAGGTCACGCTGCACTTTGCCGCAGCCGGCAGGCCGAACAGGCTCAGGGGTTTTTCCAGATCCGCCCGCGCGGCGGCGACGGTGGCTTGGTCCACGGCCACTTTGGCAACGTGCTCGAACCCCACGAGGTTCATCGACGGGTTTTCCAGCTCCAACTCCAGCGTGTTGCCATCCAGCGCCGCGTTCAAACGGCCGACACCGTGTTCGTGGGTGCCGAGGCTGGCGTGCTCTTCAACATGATCATCATGACTGTCTGCGGCTTGAGCGATAGCCAGCGGCAACAGGGCAAACGGCAGAGCGAGCAGCAAACGGCGCATGAAGGGAAACTCCGGTAAAACGGCTGAATTGAGATGTTATGTTATAACTCAATTTGCCGCTTGCCTAGCCTGCTTGGAGAACGACTTCACCCGTGGGAGCATGGCCGCACTTTTGTCGGAGGGCGTGGAATGGTGCGTATCAAAGGAACAATCGGCGCGTGGCCGGTCGATCTGACCCTGGAGCTGGATCCGCAAGACTGGGCGCAACTCGCCGCCCATTTGCCCGTTCAGCCGGTGGCCGAGCAAGCCAAACCCGCCGCGACGGCAGCGGCCCACTCGCCAGACGACAAACAATGGTTGGTGGTGCAGGAGTTGGTGCGCAGCGCCGGCAGTATCGATGGGCCCACGTTGCTGGGCGAGTTGCAGGCGCTAACCGGCAATGCCAGCGCCGCCAAGCGTTTACTGGTGCGCTTGCGGCATTCGGCGCTGGTAGACGTGGAAGCCGGCGCAGATGCGCCGGTGTATCGCTGGCTCGGTTAAGGCGCGACGGTTAATACAGCGCTTGATACAGCTTGCGGCGGAACAGCGTAACCAACGGGTTGTCGTTGCCCAGCAAGTCGAACACCTGCAACAAGGTTTTGTGCGGCACGCCATCGCCATAGTTGCGATTACGCACGAACAGCTTCATCAGCGCGTCGAGCGCCGGCTCGTATTGCTGACGGGCCAGTTGCTGAATCGCCAGTTGATAGATCGCCTCATCATCTTCGGAGTTCTGTGCCAAGCGCGCTTTTAGCGCGGCGGCGTCTGGCAGGTCGGCGGCTTGGCGCAAGAACGTCAGCTGCGCACGAGCGCTGGCCAGGTCTTGCTTGTGGCTGTCGCCCTTCATCGCATCCAGCACGGTTTGCGCTTCGCTCAATTCGCCACGCTCCGCCAGGCAGCGGGCATACAGAATCAGCGCGGCTGGCTTTTCGCTGTCAGCGGCAAGAATTTCGCGCAGCAGATTTTCCGCATCGCCAATGCGCCCTTCGGCGAACAGCGCCTGTGCGCTTTCAAACGGGTCAGCGGCCAGCGGCGCCGGCTCCGCCACGTGGGGCTGGAGAATGGCGCGAATCGCCGATTCCGGCTGCGCACCCTGAAAGCCATCAACCGGCTGACCATTCTTGAACAGCACCACCGTCGGCAGGCTGCGGATGCCGAAGCGGGCGACCACGTCGGGCTCTAGGTCGCAGTTCACCTTGGCCAGCAGCAGCTCGCCGCGATAGCCCTCGGCAATTTGCGCCAGCATTGGCATCAAGGCTTTGCACGGCGCGCACCACTCGGCCCAGAAGTCCACGAGCACCGGCTTGTGGAACGAATTCTGGATCACCAGCTGGTCGAAGTTGGCCGTGCTGACGTCGAAAATATAGGGCGTGTCCTGGCTCATGCTTAGTCTCGAAACGCGAAAATGGGTAATGCCGGAATCGCTTCCCGCATCGGGCGTCAACTATAGGTGGGGACGCCCCTCGCTGAAAACCAGGGGCGCTCAGGTTGATTAGTTGCAGTCAACGCATCAGGCGTTCACCGCCTCACGCCCAAGCCCGCGCGGCGTCAGGCTGGCGGCCAGTTGAGCGGCCGTCACGCCGTTGGCTACGCGCAGAATGTCGGCCATGACAGCCAGGGCGATTTCCGCCGGCGTCTTGCTGCCCAGATGCAGACCAATAGGCGCATGCACCCGTTGCAGGGCCGGGTCGGTCAATCCGCCGACGCGCGCCAGCCGCTCGCGACGCTTGCCGCTGGTGCGCTGTGAGCCCATGGCGCCGATATAAAACGCCTCGGTGCGCACCGCTTCCATGAGCGTGAGGTCGTCCAGGCGCGGGTCGTGAGTGAGGGCCACCACGGCGGTGGCGCGATGGCAGCCACCCTCGGCGATATACAGCGCGGGCAGCATCTCGACTACCTCAACGCCCGGCAGCGACACGCCTACCAGCACCTCGGAGCGCGGCTCGCACAGCACCACTTCGAAGCCCAACGCCAGGGCAAAATTGGCGCAGTACTCCGCCACCGGCGACCAACCCGCCAGCACCAAGCGCTGCACCGCGCCCACTCGAATATGCACCTGAACCCCGAGTTGTTGCACCCGTGGCTGGCCCATGTTGCCCGAGGCCAAATAACGCTGCTGGCCGCCCAGCGTGACCACCCGTGTGAGCAGCTTGCCGCCCTCCAACGCGCCTTCCAGCGCCGCCAGGTGTTCATCGGCCTGGGCATCGGCGGGCAGGTGTTCGAGCAGAATATCCAGCACGCCGCCGCAGGGCAGAGCGCGTGTCGGCGCCAGGCCGCCATCGCCATAGCGCACCACTTGGTTCCGCGCATCGAAGCCGCCCGCGCACAATCGGGCGAGAAAGTCTTCTTCCACGCAGCCGCCAGAAAGCGAGCCTTTCAGCTCGCCGGAACTCAGCGCGACCAACATCGCGCCCGGCCCACGTGGCGCCGAGCCAAAGGTATTTAGCACCGTGCATAACCACACGCCGCGGCCTTGGGCTAACCACGCGCGCGCCTGGCGGCATACCTGAATGTCCAGCGATTGCATGCTCGCGCCCTTGAAAGTGCTCTCGAAGTTATGAGCGGTTTGGGGCGGATCGGTTCGATCTAAACGCTCGCCGCCAGCGGCCATCCGCAGCGCGCTGCGATATGCTCGGTGCCATCGCAACCGTGGTGTGCCTCGAATGAAACCGTCGAACGTTGTCGGGCTGATGCTCGCCGCCGGCCAGTCAAAACGCTTCGGCGCCGATAAGCGCCAGGCCAAGTTGCCCTGCGGCCAGCCGCTATTGGCCGCGAGCGTCAACGCCGCTGCCGAACAACTGACGGAGCTGTGGCTGGTCCTGCGCGGAGATGACGACGCGTCGCGGCTGCAACTGCCACCCGACATCAAGACAGTTTTCAGCGCAGCATCGATTGGCGGCATGGGCCACAGCTTGGCCGACGGCGTCACGGCCCTGATGCAAACCAGCGATGCCGACGCCGTCGCCATTCTGCTGGGCGACATGCCATGGATTCATCCCAGCACGTTCCGTCACCTGCTGGCGCAGGCCGATCCGCAACGGATCATCGTGCCGACGTTTAACGGGGAGCCCGGCCACCCGGTTATTTTCGGCCGCGCGTTCTGGCCGCAGCTGGTGCAGTTGAGCGGCGACAGCGGTGCGAAAGCGGTGCTGCAAGCCAATGCCAAGGTGCTTCGTCGGGTTGCCGTGGAAGATGCCGGCATCCTGCGTGACGTCGATACGCCTCAAGCCTTGATGACGCCTTAACACGTTCTTCACATTCGTCTTCTTAGACTGCGCGTCATCTGCGCAGACGCTCGGTTTTTCCGGCATCCAGGCGCCTTGTTTTGGACCTCCGGGCATGCTTGCCACGACACGTCGCGTTTTCAATTTTGTTGGGCTGGGGAAGGCTGCGGTGCTACTGGCGGCGGGTGTCGTCGTGGCAGGCGCGCTTTACGCCGATGCCGCCGGGCTGTTTTGGCGCAACTCCGCCATTGGTGATGGCGGGCTCGCTGGCGTGCTGGCGGCAGTGCTGGGCCTTGCCGCCTGGCGGGCATGGCGAGGGACTGCGGCGCTGGCCATGGCGGTCGGGCTTGCGCTCGCGCTGGATGCGATGGCGCTGCTGGGTTTTTTCGCGTTGTTCGAAGTGAATGCGGGCCCGTCCGCGTTTGCCGTCGCGCTCGCCGTGGTCGGCGGTTCCTGGTGGGCCAAGCAACGCCTGTTCGCGCTGATCGTAGCGGCGTTGAATGGCCACCAGCCTGGCAGCCCGCTGTCGTTGTCACGCTTGGCTAACTGCAGCGCTGTCGAGCTGCTGCAGCGTTGGCGCTACGGCATGTTAGCGGCGCTGCTGGTCGCCGGCACGCTGGGAGCGGGGCCGCTTTCACCTGCCGAAGCCGGCGCTCTGGTTGCGGGCTTGCTCACCGCCACGGTTTCCACCTTGTGTATCGCCCCCGCCATCTGGCTCACGCTGCAACAACGGCACATGCCCACCGTGGTGCCAACCCGTTACCGCGCCGCGCTCAACAGCACGCCGTTTCTGGCGGCGCTGCTGGTGCTGCTGATGCTCGGCGTGAGTGGTTGGTTGTGGCTGCCGGCGCACGGGGCCGACAGCCTGGCGCCGCAGTTTGCCAGCCACGCCCGCTAACGGGCGGCGTGGTACAGGCTCACATAGCGAAACTCTTCCGGCTCGGCCAGATCCGGCCAGGTGCAGGCCTCGAGAATATCCAGGCGCCGGTACAGCGGGTGGTTGAAATCGCGCACCCGTGAGTCCGCGACCAAGGCTTCGCGGCCGCGACTGAGAAAGTGATCAAGCAAGGGCAGGTTGGCGCGGTCGTAAAGCACGTCGGCGACGATGATCAAATCGAAGCGGTTCAGCTCGGCAAAGAAGTCTGCTGAATACGTCAGCGACACGCCGTTGAGTTCAGCATTGGCGCGGCACGCGGCGAGGGCCACCGGATCGAGATCGCACGCCACCACCTCCACCGCGCCGGCCTTGGCCGCCGCGATGGCGGCGACGCCCGAACCGGCTCCGAAATCCAATACCCGTTTACCGGCGACCCACTCGGGGTGGTCGGCGAAAAAGCGCGCCAGGACCAGGCCGCTGGCCCAGCAAAAGCACCAGTAGGGCGGGTCTTCGAGAATGCGGCGGGTTTCTTCTGGGCTGAAGGCGCGGTCCATGTTGTTGGCGTCAATCAGCCATAAACGCAGGTCGGTGCCGGGCAAGGTTTCGGCTACCAACTGCGCATCGCCAAGCAGTTCGCTCAGCGTTGCTTGCAGGTCAAGCGGTGGCGTCATGGCGCGGTTTCGAAGCGCAGATTGCCGACCTGTTGGGTGCTGGGCGAGGTGATGCGCAGCGGGTTCAGACGCAGGATCAACTGCGCCGACTGGGTCACGCGGCCATGCAGTTCAACGCGCGCATCGGCGGGGAAGGAGTCGGGGTTGAAGGGCAGGTGAAATGGCAGCAAGCGGCCAGTGCCCTGCACGCTGATATTGCCCAGCAGTTGTTGCGGGCGGTCGCGCTCGTCGATCACCAGCAAGGCCAGTTCAACATTGGCGCCGGCGGGCACGTCCAGCAAATTGCCGGTCAGTTCGCGCAGGTTGGCAGGCAGCGGCGCCGGCTCGGGCGCGGGTGCGGCGGCGGGTTTGCTGGCGACGGGCGCAACGACGGGCGTCGGGGTTTCGCTGGCGCAGGCGGCGAGCAGCGAGAAGGCACAAAGCAGAACGAATGGGCGAAACATAGAGAATTCCATCAGCCGTGGCGCGAATGTGAGGCGGGCGCTTGTATACCGCAAAGTAGCTGGGTTGTCTTGCCAGTGGGATGCGCTACCATGGCCCCTCCTTCATTTTGTTGCCATTTATTTTATGCACTGTCCCTTCTGCGGCGCCAACGACACCAAAGTTATCGATTCGCGATTGGTCGCCGAGGGCGAACAGGTTCGCCGCCGCCGGGAATGCCTGGCCTGCGAAGAGCGTTTCACCACCTTTGAAACCGCCGAACTGGTGATGCCGCGCCTGATCAAGCAGGACGGCAGCCGGCAACCATTCGATGAAGAAAAGCTACGCGCCGGCATGCAACGCGCGCTGGAAAAACGCCCGGTCAGCATCGAGCGACTCGAAGCCGCCATCGCCCACATCAAGCACAAAATGCGCGCCACGGGCGAACGCGAAATCAAGTCGCGTGTGCTGGGCGAATTGGTCATGACCGAGCTGCAAAAGCTCGATGAAGTCGCCTATATCCGCTTCGCTTCCGTGTACCGCCGCTTCCAGGATCTCAACGAATTCCGCGAGGAAATTGACCGCCTGTCCCGCGAACCGGCGCAAGACTGAATGCCGACTTCCGAACAGGCCGTAGCCGATCCGCAATTCATGGCCCGCGCGCTGGAGCTGGCGCGCAAAGGCATCTACTCCACCCATCCCAACCCGCGTGTTGGCTGCGTCATCGTCGCCAACGGCAAAATTGTCGGCGAAGGCTGGCACGCCCGCGCCGGTGAGCCCCACGCCGAAGTGCACGCCCTGCGCCAAGCCGGCGCCAAGGCGCAGGGCGCCACGGCTTACGTCACCCTTGAACCGTGCAGCCACCATGGGCGCACGCCGCCGTGTGCCGATGCGTTGGTGAATGCCGGCGTCGGCCGCGTGGTGGCGGCCATGCAAGACCCCAATCCCGAGGTGTCCGGGCGCGGTTTGCTGCGGTTGATGCAAGCTGGCATCACCGTGCACAGCGGCGTGATGGAAGCCGAAGCCCGTGCCTTGAACGCCGGCTTTATCAAGCGCATGGAAAAGGGCCTGCCGTTCGTGCGGGTGAAATTGGCCATGAGTCTGGACGGGCGCACGGCCATGGCCAGCGGCGAAAGCCAGTGGATTACCGGCCCGGCAGCGCGCGCCGCCGTGCAGCGGTTGCGCGCCCAGGCCAGCGTGGTGCTAACCGGCGCTGACACGGTGTTAGCCGACGGCGCGCGGCTAACCGTGCGCCCGGATGAACTGGGCCTGAATGCCGAACTCACCGCGCTGGCCATGACCCGCCCGCCACTGCGCGTGCTGGTCGACGGCCGCTTGCGCGTTCCGCTGAGCGCGCCGTTCTACCAGGCCGGCGCCGCGCTGGTCGCCACCTGCGCGGCGGCGTCTGCCCGTGATCGTTTCCTGGAAGAAGGCCACACGCTGCTGGCCATCCCCGGCAGCAATGGCCATGTCGATTTACGCAAGCTGCTTGCCGAGCTGGCTGGTCGCGGCGTTAACGAAGTGCTGGTGGAAGCCGGTCCGCGACTGGCCGGGGCGTTTGCGCGCTTGGGCTTGGTGGATGAATACCAGTTGTTCGTGGCCGCCAAATTCCTCGGTTCCAGCGCTCGCCCATTGCTGGACATGCCGCTGGCGCGCATGGCCGAGGCC
>Ga0157370_10000086_pt1 | contig 103729 bp, 87 predicted proteins | sample C35metaG_FD_113463 | JGI IMG/M metagenome (GOLD analysis project Ga0157370, IMG submission 113463) | Corn rhizosphere microbial communities from Kellogg Biological Station, Michigan, USA - C3-5 metaG | ecosystem: Host-associated > Plants > Roots > Rhizosphere > Soil | place: USA: Michigan...
TATCCGCAGTGAGCTATTGAGTACAGCTAAGAGCTGAGCAGAGAGGCAAGTAATGACTGAGCGCGTTCAAGTCGGTGGCCTGCAGGTCGCCAAAGTCCTGTTCGACTTCGTAAACAACGAAGCTATTCCCGGCACCGGGGTTTCTGCCGAGCAGTTCTGGAAAGGTGCAGAGAGCGTCATCAATGACCTCGCACCGAAGAACCACGCACTACTCGCCAAACGTGATGAGTTGCAGGCCAAGATCGACGCCTGGCACCAGGCACGTGCTGGTCAGGCGCATGACGCCGTGGCTTACAAAGCCTTCCTGCAAGACATTGGTTACCTGCTGCCAGAAGTTGCAGATTTCCAAGCCACTACCCAAAACGTCGACGAAGAAATCGCCCACATGGCCGGCCCACAGCTGGTAGTGCCGGTGATGAACGCGCGTTTCGCCCTCAACGCTTCCAACGCCCGCTGGGGTTCGCTCTACGATGCGCTGTATGGCACCGACGCGATCAGCGAAGAAGGCGGCGCCGAGAAAGGCAAGGGCTACAACAAGGTTCGCGGTGACAAGGTAATCGCCTTCGCCCGCGCTTTCCTGGACGACGCCGCGCCGCTGGCTGCCGGCTCGCACGTTGATTCCACCGCCTACAAAATCATCGACGGCAAACTGGTGGTCGGCCTCAAGGGCGGCAGCAACACCGGCCTGCGCGACGATGCGCAACTGATCGGTTTCCAAGGTCCGGCCAATGCGCCCGTTGCCGTGCTGCTCAAGCACAACGGCCTGCACTTTGAAATTCAGATCGACGCCTCCAGCCCCATCGGCCAGACCGACGCCGCTGGGGTGAAAGACGTGCTGATGGAAGCGGCGCTGACCACCATCATGGACTGCGAAGACTCCGTTGCCGCCGTGGATGCTGACGACAAAACCGTTATCTACCGCAACTGGCTCGGCCTGATGAAGGGCGACCTGGCCGAAGAAGTGGCCAAGGGCGGCACCACCTTCACCCGCACCATGAACCCCGACCGCGTCTACACCAAGACCGACGGCAGCGAGCTGACCCTGCACGGTCGCAGCCTGCTGTTCGTGCGTAACGTTGGCCACCTGATGACCAACCCGGCCATTCTCGATGCCCAAGGCAACGAAATTCCGGAAGGCATCCAGGACGCCCTGTTCACCAGCCTGATCGCGGTGCACAACCTCAACGGCAACACCAGCCGCAAGAACACCCGTACCGGCTCGGTGTACATCGTTAAGCCAAAAATGCACGGCCCGGAAGAAGTCGCCTTCACCAGCGAAATCTTCAGCCGCGTCGAAGACGTTCTGGGCTTGCCACGCAACACCCTGAAAGTCGGCATCATGGACGAAGAGCGCCGCACCACCGTCAACCTCAAGGCGTGCATCAAAGCCGCCAGCGAGCGCGTGGTGTTCATCAACACCGGCTTCCTCGACCGCACCGGTGACGAGATCCACACCTCCATGGAAGCCGGCCCGGTTGTGCGCAAGGCCGCCATGAAAGCCGAGAAGTGGATTGCCGCCTACGAGAACTGGAACGTCGATATCGGCCTGGCCACCGGCCTGCAAGGTCGCGCCCAGATCGGTAAAGGCATGTGGGCCATGCCCGACCTGATGGCCGGCATGCTTGAGCAGAAAATCGCTCACCCACTGGCCGGCGCCAACACCGCCTGGGTTCCGTCGCCGACCGCCGCCGCGCTGCACGCGCTGCACTACCACAAGGTTGACGTGTTCGCCCGTCAGGCCGAACTGGCCAAGCGTGAGCGTGCCTCGATTGACGACATCCTGACCATCCCGCTGGCGGCTAACACCAACTGGTCTGCAGATGAAATCCAGAACGAACTGGACAACAACTCGCAGGGCATTCTGGGTTACGTGGTGCGCTGGATCGACCAAGGCGTCGGCTGCTCGAAAGTGCCGGACATCAACGACGTTGGCCTGATGGAAGACCGCGCCACCCTGCGTATCTCCAGCCAACTGCTCGCCAACTGGCTGCGTCATGGCATCGCCAGCGAAGAGCAGATTGTGGCCAGCCTCAAGCGCATGGCGCCCGTGGTTGACCGTCAGAACGCCAACGACCCGCTGTACCGTCCGCTTGCTCCGAACTTCGACGACAACATCGCCTTCCAGGCTGCCCTGGAACTGGTGATCGAAGGCGCCAAGCAACCGAACGGCTACACCGAGCCGGTTCTGCACCGTCGTCGTCGTGAATTCAAAGCCAAAAACGGCCTGTAATTCACACGACAGCGGCACAAAAAAACGCCCTTCGGGGCGTTTTTTTATGGGTGTTCCTCGGCGATAGCTGCCTGATGGCACCTGGCCCTGCACTGATCCCGGAAAAGCCCTACAGACAACCGGACCAGCGGGCATACGGAAAACTTAAGCCGCCCTGTTAAATGCCGATAAAACTGTACCGCGACCTATACAATGGTCAGCTCGTGACCAATAAAAGATAATTAGTTTCATTTGGAAACTTTTCCTCTGCTGCAGTCTGGAAACATGTCCATGTTCAAAAATATGTCGCTGACGTTGAAGCTTTCCCTGCCGCCCGCCGTGGCGCTTATCGGCCTGCTGCTCTTCGTGGTCTACACCGGCATTCAATTGAGCAATAACGACACCCGGCTGGTCGCGCTGGAAAAACAGAGCTACCCGACATTGGAAAACGCCGACGCGGTGATCTTCCAGTTTTCCCGTATCCCCGGCCTGCTCAATAGCGCCGTTGCCGCCGGAGAAATGGAAACGCTCAACGACGCTCGCAAAGTGATCGACGAAATCAACGTCAAGCAGCAAGCCCTGCAGACGTTGGTGAACGATCAGCCGCAACGACGCGATGAGTTGCGCGCCTGGACCACCGCGGTAAAAAGCTATGCCGACAACGCCTTCTCGGCGACTGAACAACTGCTCAAGGGCACAGCCTTTGAAGACCTGCGCGCCAACCTCGACCGCATGGCCAACGACCTGCAACTGGCGCAGAAAGCCGGCGAGCAGTTTCGCGCCCACGCCTATGACGATTTCCAGACCAGCTTGGCGCAGACCCGCACCGACAATGCCACCACCACTCGCGTCGGTTACGGCCTGAGCATCGCGCTCATTTTGCTGGTCAGCATCGGCTCGGTAATGGTCATTCGCAGCGTCATGAACAACATCCATGGCGTGATTGACTCGTTGAAAGCCATTGCCAGCGGCGACGGCGATCTCACCCGCCGCGTGACGGTGGAAACGAACGACGAAATCGGCGTGATGATCAAACTGTTCAACGGTTTCCTCGACAAGCTGCAAGGCACCATCCGCCAGATCGTCAATGCCGCCAGCCCACTGGGCGATATGTCCAAGGAGCTGTACCGGCTAACCCAGGGCGCCGAAGAAAACGCCCGCTCGCAGCAGGGTCACACCGACTCCATCAGCCGCGACATTGCCACCATGACCGGCAGCATTCAGGAAGTGGCGCAGCGTTCGCAACAGGCCTCTCACGAGGCGGGCGCGGCGTCGAAACAAGCCGAAAGCGCGCGCCAGAACATCGGCAGCCTGTCCTCCAGCATCAGCGACCTGGGCAGTAGCGTCATGGGCTCGGTTCAGGCCATGGAGCAATTGGAAGAAGAAACCCAGCAGGTGGGCTCGGTGCTCACGGTCATTCGCAGCATTGCCGAGCAAACCAACCTATTAGCCCTGAACGCCGCTATTGAAGCCGCGCGGGCGGGCGAGCAGGGTCGCGGCTTTGCCGTAGTGGCAGACGAAGTGCGCAACCTGGCGCAGAAGACAGCAGCCAGCACGGCTGAAATCCAGAACATCATTCAGCGCCTGCAAAACAGTGCCAATGGCGTGCTGAACGTAATGACGCAGAACGGCCAGAAAGCCCAGGCCAGTATCGAACGGTCGGTGGCTGCCACCGAAACCCTGGACGCTATCGCCCAGGCTGTTCGCCAGATTGACGAGTTGAATGCCGGCATCGCCCAGTTCACCCAGGAGCAGATCGGCCTTTCCAACTCCATTCAAAAAGACACAGAAGTGTTGCAGAGGGATACGCAAGCAACCACACACGGGGCCGATGCGACCGCACGCCTTGGCGAGCAATTGGTCAGCACCGGGGACCATTTGCGCGCCGCTACGGCCCAATTCCGCGTTTAACACGAGAGCACCAGAATGACCCAACTTCGAGTATTCACCCTCGCAGCCTGCCTTGCGAGCACACCGGCGTTCGCCCTGGACCAAGGCGAATATCGCTTTAACGGTTTTGGCACCGCCGGCATTACCCACCTGGGTGGTGAAGACGATGGCCGCAGCTATGGCGTGAACGGCCAGACCAACGATTCCTGGCGCGGCGACCAACTGTCCAAGCTCGGCGGCCAGTTCCAATACGGCCTCACCGACACCGTCGGCGTCACCGTGCAGGCAACGCTCAAGCCCGAGCAAGACAACTGGAAAGCCAACCTGGAATGGGCCTATTTGTCGTGGCAAGCCACCGACGGCCTGATGCTGCGTGCCGGTCGTCTGCGCAGCCCGGTGTACATGTACTCGGAAACCCTCGATGTCGGCTTCACCTACCCCTGGCTGCGTCTGCCAGACGAGGTGTACAGCCAGGTTCAGGTCAGCAACTACGAAGGTGCGGATGCCGTTTACACCCTGCCGCTTTCCTTTGGTTCGGTAAGCTTCCAGGTTGCCGGTGGCCAGGCGGTCAACCGCAACATTTTCGCTGCCGATGACCTCTACGACATCGACTACAAGAAAATTTTCGCCGCTAACGTCAGCCTCGCCACGAACGACTTCGGCACCGTGCGCATCGGCTACACCGAAGCCGATATCGACGCCGACATCACCGGCCGCGTTACCACGCCGTTCCGCACGCGTATCACCATCCCGCTTAATCAGCTGGACCAGCAGAAAGGCAAATTCACCTCTGTGGGCTACCAGTACGACGACGGCACCTGGATTACCGCCAACGAGTGGACCAGCCGCATCATCGAAGCCGATGACGCCGGCAGCACCGACGCGTTCTACCTGATGGGCGGCCGCCGTTTCGGCGACTTCCTGGCCCACGTCACTTACGCCCAGTTGGACGAAGACGAGGGTCGCCAGACTTCCTGGACCTACGGCCTGAACTACAACGTGACCCCGACCGTGATCGTCAAAAGCGAATACAAGCGCGTGGACACCACCGGCGGCTACGGCGGCGTGTTCGTCGAAAACGCCCAAGAGAGCTACAACCACGCGGTCTATTCAGCGACCAACGGCCTGGCGGGCACGCCTTCGCGCAACTTCGACGGCGACATCATCAGCGTCGGCGTTGACTTCGTATTCTAAGGAGAGCCCCCATGAAGTTTGCAATTCGCGCTCTCTATGCCAGCACCCTGATGGCCGCTGCCACCCTGGCTAACGCCGAAGTGGCGGTGATCGTCAATGCTGGCGCCAGTGCCAACCCGAGCCAATCAGACGTGGCCAACATTTTTCTGGGTAAAGACAAGTCGCTCAAAGGCGTCGACCAGAAAGAATGGAACCCCACCAAAGACAAGTTCTACAGCAGCGTCGCGAGCAAAAACGAGTCGCAGCTGAAGTCGTACTGGTCGGGCTTGGTGTTCACTGGCAAGGGCCAACCGCTGCCAAGCGTTGCCGATGACGCGGCCGTCGTCGCCAAAGTGGGCGCCGAAGCGGACGCCATCGGCTATGTCGACAAGGCTGCCGTGACCGACAAGGTGAAAGTGCTGTTCACCCTGCCGTAAGCACCGCGTCACCGCATAAAAAAACCGCCTGATTGGGCGGTTTTTTTATGGGGCAAATTCGCGGAAAGCCGCTGCGGTTCATAGCCTCACTGCACAAGGGGCGCCATTTCGCTGGGCGCCGACGCTGAATACTTAAGCCGCTCGATCGCCTCGCGCGGCAGCACATCGTTACTGATACCCGGCTGCAACATGCCGGAAAAACAGTGATGCGGCAGCCCCATCAGTTTCCTGAACGTACGAAACATCGAATTGCTATTCACCGTTTTACCGAACACGGCGACACCGAACGGCGGGTAATCCAGATCCAGCGCATTGATAACCGCCAACGCGCGCCCTGCTGCCTGCCAGCGTGCATACGCCTCCTGCGCAGCGCCTTGAAACAACACCTTCTGGCGTTGTCCGGGTAAATACAGATTGCTCTTCTTGAATGCCGGCGAGCTGTTGTCGACGCCGATGGCCGCCACCCAATCGGGCTCAACGAAACTCCAGGCCCGCAGCGAATGCTGTTTGGTGGTGCCGACCGGTAGCGGCCTTCCCGAGGCTCTCTCAGTGGCCAAGCCATGCAACTCGGCAATTTTTTCCCCGGCGGCGTTTTTCAACACCCAAAAATTATGGCTCGCCACACCCGCGTTCAGAATGTTGAAAGAGCGCGCTTCGATGCTGAATGGGTTAGTGATCATCAATGGTCCAACGGGCTGTTTGAGGAAAATGTCTGAGCAGAAAGGTGCGCCTATACCGATCGCTACGCCAAGCGGTTGCGGTTCCATTTCGCGCAGCTCTGTTCCGCTAAGCCGCGTCGAAAACGCAAAATGCGAGTGGGAAAACCTCGGAGAATCGGGGTTTTTTCATCGAGCCGTTCAGCCGTCCGCCAACTAGACTTATGTCCCATGGCCCCCCCGTCCGATTTTCCAGACGATGGCCTTTCGATGAATTCAAGGCCACGGTCCGGACGCAGCGTTATGAGCAAGGCCAGCGAATTCGCCCAGGCGGGCAAGGTGGCGGTGCAGCAGAACATCCAGGGGTTGATGGAGTTTCTGCAGAAGTTTCCGCCGTTTAATCAGATGGAAAACGCTCACTTGGGCTATGTGCTGGAGAATTGCCAGCTGCGGTTTTATGGCGCCGGTGAAAGCATTCTCAAGCCCAGCGGCGGGCCGGTTCAGCACTTTTATATCGTCAAGCAAGGCCTGGTAGTCGGTGAGCGACCGCACACGGCGCGGCGCGGTACGGAAACCACGTTCGAGATCACCACCGGCGAGTGCTTTCCGCTGGCGGCGCTGCTGGGTGAACGGGCAACCCGCACGGAGCACTTAGCGGGCGAAGACACCTTCTGTTTGCTGCTCGGCAAAGACGCCTTTATCAAGGTGTTTGCCTTGTCTGCGCCGTTTCGTGACTTTGCGTTGCGCGGCGTCAGCAGCCTGCTCGATCAGGTGAATCAGCAGGTGCAGCGCCAGGCCGTCGCCACGCTCGGTGCGCAGTATTCGCTGGATACGCCGCTGCGCGAATTGGCGATGCGCCAACCGGTGACGTGCAGCGCCGAGACGCCCATCAGCGCGGCTGTGCGGCTGATGCATGAGCTGCAAGTGGGCAGCATTGTGATCGTCGATAACGCGCACCACCCGACCGGCATTTTCACCCTGCGCGATTTGCGTTCGGTGGTCGCCGCCGGGGCGGAGAACCTGGGCGGGCCGATTGCCGATGTGATGATTCCGTCTCCCTTCCATCTGCCGCCCATGGCTAGCGCCTTTGACGCCGCCATCGCCATGACCGAGCGCCACATCGCCCATGTCTGCCTGGTGGAAAACGGCGAGCTGCGCGGCGTGGTGTCCGAGCGCGATCTGTTTTCCCTGCAACGGGTCGACCTGGTGCACTTGGCGCGCACCATCAGCCACGCCAACCGGCTGGAGACGCTGGTGGCGCTGCGCAGCGACATTCACCAGTTGGTCGAACGCATGCTCGCCCACGGCGCATCGTCCACGCAGATCACGCAAATCATCACGCTGCTCAACGACCACATGGTGTGCCGCGTCATCGAGTTGAGCATCGAGCAGTTGGGCGATCCGGGCGTGCCGTTTACTTGGTTGTGTTTCGGCAGCGAGGGCCGCCGCGAGCAGACGCTGCATACCGATCAGGACAACGGCATGTTGTTCGAGGCCAGCGATGCGGCCGACGCAGCGATCAAGCGCGGCAAGCTGCTGCCGCTGGCCGAGCGCATTAACTATAGCCTGGATAAATGCGGCTTCAGCCTGTGCAAGGGCGGCGTCATGGCCAGCAATCCGCAGCTGTGTTTGTCGCACTTGGAATGGTCGCGGCGCTTTAGCAGTTTTATTCGCGATGCCAGCCCGGAACATTTGTTGGCCTCGAGCATTTACTTCGACCTGCGCGCGGTGTGGGGGCCGGTGGAAGGCTGCGAAGTGCTGCGCCAGCAGATTTTGATCGAAGTCGCGGATAACCAGATTTTCCAGCGCATGATGGCCGCCAACGCCTTGCGCAATCGCCCGCCGGTGGGGCGCTTCCGCGACTTCGTGGTGGCCCGGAGCGGCAGCGAAAAACACACGCTGGATTTAAAAGTGCAGGGGCTGACGCCGTTCGTGGATGGCGCGCGGCTGCTGGCGTTGGCCCACGGCATCAGCGCTGGCAACACGGTACAGCGCCTGCGCGAGTTGATTGCCAAGGAAGTGATCGACCCGCTCGACGGCGCCGCGTACCAAGAGGCGTATCACTTTATTCAGCAAACCCGCATGCAGCAGCACCAGCAGCAGGCGCGCCAGCAGCAGCGTTACTCCAATCGCCTCGACCCCGACAGCCTCAACCACCTCGATCGGCGCATTTTGCGCGAGTCGTTCCGCCAGGCGCAGCGCCTGCAAAGCAGCCTGGCGCTGCGGTATCAGTTGTGAGCGTGCGCCCATGATGCCGTTCGACTGGCTGCGCCGCCGCCCCGCAGAGCCCATCGCCCAGCCGCTGCTGGACGCCTGCGCGCAACTGCCCTCGCCCGGCCAATGGCGCGACGTGCCGCTGCGCGAGCAACGCTTTGTGGTGCTCGATCTGGAAACCAGCGGCCTGAACATGCAGCGCGATCAGGTGCTGTCGATTGGCGCCGTGGTGATAGAGGACGGCGCCATCAACCTCGGCCAGCAGTTCGAATGCACCCTGCAACGCCATGCGCAGCCGGTAAGCCCCAGCGTGCTGATCCATGGCATCGCGCCCAGCGCGCTGGCCGCTGGCGTGGTGCCCGCCGACGGCTTGCTGGCGTTTATGCAGTTTGTCGGCGACAGCCCGTTGTTGGCCTTCCACGCGCCGTTCGACCAACACATGCTGAGCAAAGCGTTGAAACAGGAATTGGGCTACAACCTGGAGCACCGCTTCCTAGACGTGGCCGACCTGGCGCCGATGCTCTGCCCCGACATCACCCTGCGCCAGGCCGGGTTAGACGACTGGACTGCACACTTTGGCCTGCAGGTGCAGCAGCGCCACCACGCCAGCGCCGACGCACTGGTGACGGCGGAACTGGCGCTGATTCTGTTCAGTCGTGCGCGCCAGCAAGGCTTGCACAGCCCGGCCGCGCTGGCCGACGCGCTCGCTCGCTGGCAACGGCGGCAGCACCGACCGTCTCTGTAATCACGCCACAACGCAGCCCACATAAATAACCGACCGCGAACAATTGCGAGGCACAGGCACTCTCTGCAATCATATGCGAATAATTCTCGATTTCGCGTTTGGTCTGCTTTTGGGCGGTGAGTGCTGTGTCGGTTGGGGAATCCACAAACCACGAATTGGCGGGCGTGCTGTATCGCGATCATCGCGATTGGCTGCTCGGCTGGCTGCGTAAAAGCCTGAGCTGCCCGCACCGGGCCGAAGACCTCAGCCAGGACACGTTCGTGCGCATTCTCGGAAAACCCGAAGCCCTGCAGATGCGCGAACCTCGCGCCCTGCTGACCACCATCGCCAAAGGCCTGCTGATCGACTATTTCCGCCGCAGCGCCCTGGAACGCACTTACCTTGATGAACTGGCCGCCCTGCCGGAAAGCGTTCATCCCGACATTGAAGAACAAGCGCTGGTGCTCGAATCGCTGCGCGCCATCGACCGCCTGCTCGGCACGCTTTCGAGCAATGCGCGCGCGGCCTTTCTCTACAACCGCATCGACAACCTCGGCCACGCCGAGATCGCCGAGCGCCTCGGGGTGTCGGTGCCGCGCGTGCGTCAATACCTCGCGCAGGGTTTGCGCCAGTGCTACATCGCGCTGTACGGCGAGCCGACATGAACCGCAGCAGCGTATCGGCCAAGGTGCTCGATGAGGCCATCAGCTGGCAGCTGTGCCTCGGTTCCGGCGAAGCCAACGAGCTTGAACGCGCTGAGTTTCATCTGTGGCATGCCGCCAACGCCGAGCACGCCCGCGCCTGGGCGCAACTCAGTGGCGTGGATCAGCACTTCGTCAACGTCGGCAGCCAGCCGGCTCGCCGCGCCTTGGTGCGCGCCGCCAGTTCGGGCAAAAGTCGTCTGCGCAGCGGCGGCATTCTCGGGGTTCTGCTCGGCGCGGTTCTCGGCCTGAGCCTGGCGCACCAGCAGCGCCCGCTGGGTGACTGGCTGGCCGACGAGCGCACCGCGCCGGGCGAGCAGCGCCAAGTGGACTTGCCCGACCACAGCACCGTGCGCCTCAACAGCCGCAGCGCGCTGGACATCGACTTCAACCCGCAACAGCGCCGCCTCTTTCTGCGCAGCGGTGAAATTCTGGTGGAAACCGCCCACGGCGACACCCGGCCTTTTATCGTAGCCACCCGCAACGGCGAATTGCGCGCCTTGGGCACGCGCTTTCTGGTGCGCCAGGAGCCAACCGGCACGCGCCTGATCGTGCTGCAATCGGCGGTAGCCGCGCGCCCGGCGCAAGCGGCAGCCGAAACCAATGTCATCCAGCAAGGCCAGCAAGTGCTGATGGCCACCGACACGCTGGGCCAGGTGAACGCCGCACCGGCCACCGCCGACGCCTGGACCCACGGCATGTTGGTGGTGGAAAACATGCGCCTGGCCGACTTGCTCGACCAACTGGGCGACTACCGCGAAGGCTTTCTCAGCGCCGACCCGCGCGTGGCCGATTTGCGCATCAGCGGCAGTTTCCCCTTGCGCAATACCGACCTGGCCCTGGCCGCGTTGCCGCCCAGCCTGCCGGTGCAAATCGAGCGGCGCACCGACTGGTGGGTGCGCGTGGTGCCAGCGCCCATCGCGGAAAAACCCTGAAAAACCGGCTGCTGAAAATATTTTCGAGCAGCCCTATCACTTTTTGATTTTGCTTCGGCATAGGGGCATTGAGATTAATTCCTGCTTGGGAGCCGCTCGCAATGTCGAAGTCCGCCATCACCCTGTTCCGCCCAACGCTACTGGCCGCCGCCCTGGCATTCGCCAGCCTGCCCGCCTTGGCTGCCGACAACGCCGCCGTGCGCAGCTACCAACTGCCGGCCGCGCCACTGGCCAGCACCCTGAACCAGATCGCCAGCCAGGCCGGCGTAGTGCTGAGCATCGACCCGAGCCTGACTGCCGGCAAAACCGCCCAGCCGGTGCAGGGGCAGTACGACGCGCAGACGGCGTTGCGTCAGGCCTTGCGCGGTAGCGGGCTGACGTTGGTGGCTAACAGTGCGGGCACGTTTAGTCTGGCGCCGGCTGCGACCGATGAAATGACCCTGCCTGCCACCGACATCAATGCCTCGGGCATTCTCGATGGCAGCGCCGACTCCGGCTACCGCACCGAATCGATCAAAAACGTCGGCGCGCTCGGCGGCATGAGCCTGCAAGACACGCCGTACTCCATCAGCGTCGTCTCCAAAGAAATGCTGCAAAACACCCAAACCACCTCCACCGACGACGTATTCAAGCGCAACCCGTTTACGCAGCTGTACTCGCCGAAAAACGCCGGCTACGCCAGTGCCGTGGCCATTCGTGGGTTCAGCAGTGCCGGTAATTTGAGCATTGCCAATGATGGGTTGCGGTTTAGCACCGGCTACGACGCTGGCAACTACGTTGAGGAAATGGAGCAGATCGAGATTCTCACCGGTCTGAGCGGCTTCCTTTACGGCCCCGGCAACCCGGGCGGCCTGGTCAATTACGTGCTCAAACGCCCCACTGCCGAGCGCTACAACAGCGTGACCCTGGGCAATGCCGGCGGCGAAAACTACTACCTGCATGGGGATTTTGGCGGTCCAATCGACGATGCCGGCGTGTTCGGTTATCGCTTGAACGTGCTGACGCAAGACGGCGAGACCGCCATCGACATGCAGAAGCGTCGGCGTGAAATGATCACCCTGGCGCTGGATTGGAACGTGAGCGATGACTTGCTGGTGCAGTTCGATGCGTCGCACAAGAAGACAGAAACCCGAGGTTTGACGAGCTACTGGTATGTCGACGATGGCGCGGACCGCCCCGATGCCAAAGACCTGAGCAACGACAAGCTGTACAGCCAAAAGTGGTCGTTCTCAGACTCCGAGCATGATCGCGTCGGCTCGCGTTTCAACTGGCGCCTGAACGACATCTTTACCCTGCGTGGCGCGCTCGGGTACTCCGAATACACCGAAGAGTACGTTTACACCGGCCCAACGATGTACGCGTCGGGCGTGTACTCGCAGCCGCTGTACGCCTTCGCGCCAACCGACAAACAGGAGACCTCGGGCCACCTGTTCCTGGATTCGACCTTCGACACCGCAAGCATCGGACACAAAGTCACGCTGGGTTACCAAGGCAATGTGCTGCGCACCCGCGAGTACGAAGACGCCATCCCGTTCCCCGGTCCTCAATATCTTTCGCCCGTGGGTAATTTGCCGCTCAGCCAGACGCCGCAAGTGGACAAGCCCAACTACTCCATCGGCCATGGTGACCAGCGCCTGTCCGCCACCAGCGAATCGCAGAACGTGCTCATCGGCGACGTGATTACCTTCAACGAGCAGTGGTCGAGCATCGTGGGTGTCACTCACAGCCAGATCAAATCGTCGTCGAATGACTTCGTCTACGCCCAAGCCTTTGGTTACGCGGAAACCGTGACTAAATACGATGAAAGCAAGACGTCGCCGAACTACTCGCTCATCTACAAACCCGTGCCATGGCTGACCACATACGCCACCTACATCGAAGGTCTGGAACCGGGCGGCAGCGCATCGACCCGCCCCGGTTTCCCGATCACTGCGCTGCCGCCTGAAGTCAGCGAGCAATACGAACTCGGCGCCAAAGCCACCTGGGGCGACACGCTGTTCACCGCCGCGCTGTTTAAAATCGACAAACCCAACTACATCAGCAACTTCGTCTACACGCCCAATGGTCGTCAGGTAAACAAAGGGCTGGAGTTGGGCGTCACCGGAAAAGTGGTCCCGGGACTGACGGTCGTGGGTGGCATTACCTTGCTTGACCCAGAGGTGAAGAAAACCAATTTGCCTGCCAACGACGGCAACAAGCCAACCAACGTAGCGTCGCAACTGGCCAAGTTGTACGTAGAGCAAGACGTGTGGGCGTTGCCAGGTTTCGCGCTCACCGGCGGTGCTTACTACACCGGCAAGCAATACACCGACGAAGCCAACAACTACAGCCTGCCCTCCTTCACCACCTTCGACCTCGGCGCCCGCTACGCCATGCCGGTGGCCGACAACAAGCTGACCTTGCGCGCCAACGTCAGCAACCTGGCCAACAAGGAATACTGGCTGAACAGCTACTACCTGGGCGACCCGCGCACCCTGACGTTCTCGGCTCAGTTGGAGTTCTAAGCCGCTCGCTCAGCCTGCGTACCATTCGAAGCCGCTATCGAGGCTAAAGCCTCTCCTACAGGTTTCTTATTTCCTGTGGGAGTGGCTTTAGCCTCGATGCGTTTGCGGCCAGAATCGCCAACCCTTGGACCTCTGCTTGGCGCCTCCAGGCTCGACGCTGTAGGGTTAGCGCCTCGCCATTTACTTGAGAATCGCGCCATGTCCGCTGCCACCATGAAGCTGTTCCACAACCCCGCCTCGCCGTTCGTGCGCAAGGTGCTGGTGGTTCTCCACGAGACCGGCCAGCAGGAGCGTGTCGAGCTTGAAACCGTGTTGCTGACACCGACCAACCCCAACGCCGCCGTTATCGCCCATAACCCGGCGGGCAAGATTCCGGCGCTGCGTCTGGACGATGGTTCGCTGCTGCACGACAGCCGCGTAATCGTCGATTACCTCGACCACCAGCACGTCGGCGAACCGCTGATTCCTCGCGACGGTGCCAGCCGCTGGCGGCGGCTAACATTGGCCTCCCTGGCCGATGCGGTGATGGATGCTGCCGTGCTCATCCGCTACGAACTCGCCACCCGCCCGCAGGGCAAACACTGGGCTGAATGGCTCGACGCTCAGCAGGCAAAAATCGTCCGCGCCCTGGGTGAGTTCGAAGAAGCGGCTGGCGCCGAGTTACCGAGTCGTTTCGACGTGGCCGCCATCGGCATCGCCTGTGCCCTCGGTTACCTCGACTTCCGCCAGCCGGAGTTCGACTGGCGCAAACAATTCCCAACCTTGGCCACCTGGTACGCCGACGTCAGCCAGCGCCCCTCGATGCTGGCGACTCAGCCGCCGGTTTGATAAGCCCGCTCTCTCGTAGGTTGGGTCGGTCCGCGTTCGGTGCGCCGAAGGCGAAGCCCAACCGACGAAAAGCATTGCAATCTGACGCGCCAACTGGTGCCCAACCTGCGCATCTTCTCGCAACCCCACATGCCCGCTCATTTGCTCATGCTCATGCGGAACAGCCCGGCGCCGACCAGCAGGGCGACTTGCCCCAGCGCCGCGCACATTTGCAAAAACGAGCGCACCGAGGCGTTTTCAACGGCGTCGGGGGCGCCGGTCAGGCTGATCCAGAAGCCTTCCGGCAACACCGCCAGCGCGAGGTGCGCCAGGGGTTTGCCGGTCAGAACGATGAAGTTGATGAGGTCAAATCGCTGGGCAAACATCAGGCCCACCAGAATCAGCAGGGCGACGAACATACCCAAGGCCAGACACGCGCTGAGTTGCAGGATGATGCGCATGGCGTTATTCCCCCAACAGCCCAGGTTCAAGGGTCAGGGTCGGCTCGGCAGCGGGGGTTTTACCCACGCCATACCAGTCGAGTTTGCGGGTCAGCAGCATCACGCAAGCCAGCAGGCCGAACACCAGCAGTGAGCCCATCAACAGCGCGTAGTCCTCGGCGCTGAGCAGCACGTACAGCACGCCGTAGAGCACGCCCAACCCCGCCGTAAACCCGGCGCCGCGCACCCAACTGTGCAGCACATGGCACACGTAAAACCCCACCAGCGCCACACACGCGGCCGCCGATACGGCATACGCCACGGCGAAGTTCAGGTGTTCGGAAAGCGACAGCAGCAGCAGGTAAAACATCGCCAGGGCCAGGCCCACCAAACCGTATTGCACCGGGTGTACTGCCAGCCGCTTGAGCACTTCCATCAGGAAGAAGCCGGCAAACGTGAGGGCGATAAACAGCATGGCGTATTTGATCGCGCGGTCGGTTTTCAGGTACTGGTCGACCGGGTCGACAAAGCTCACGCCAAAGGTGCGCGCATCAAAGCTGCTGCAATTGGTGGTGGACACACAATCGCGCAGCACCTGTTCCATGTTGGTGGCGAAGAAGCTGGTCTGCCAGGTGGCGTTGAAACCTTGCGCGGTGATCTCGCGTTCCACCGGCAGAAACTCGCCCATAAAGCTTGGGTGCGGCCAGTCCGAATGCAGCTGCACCTGGCTGTCGCGACCGACCGGCACCACGCTGAAACTGGAAGTGCCTTGCAGCTTCAGGTTGAAGCCGAAGCTGAGTTTCATGTCGCGGGTGGTGTCGACTTTGCCCAGCGGCGCGTGCACGCCGTTGGCCAGCATGTCGTCGCCGAAGCCCGGTTCGAAGTCGAGCTTCTGGCCGTTGAGGTCGAGCTTCAATGCGTTGCTGATGCCACGGATATCGCTGATGCCCACCGCCAGGAACGGCTCGTCGAACTGGTAATCGGCGAGGTCTTCGGTGATGCCGTAGTTGGCCGGCACTTCGAAATGGCCGCTGATCTGGTTGTCACTTTTGAACAGCCGCGCCTGGTAAATGCCACGGGCGCGCAGCTCGGTGCCGACGTCGCCATTGAGGCTGAAGGTTTCCGGCAGCACGTACAGGCGGCTCGAAATCGTGCGTTCTTCCTGATAGCGCACGCCGGTTTTTTCAGCGGTTTTCCATTCGCGAATTTTCTGCCGATACGGCACCACCAGAATCGGCCCGGTGATTTGCTGGCTGTAGCTGGAACTGCGGGCGATGTTATCGAGCACGCCATTGCGCGCCGACTGCCGCTCGCCGATCAGGCCGTCGATCATTAATAGGGGAATCAACAACAACAGAATCAAAAGGCCGATGGCCCCGAGTTTGATGCCCAGGCTGCGGTTCATCGCGGTGCTCTCCATGTGGTTGGGATGGAGAGAGTGTGGGGAGGCGCGGTGGAGGGGTTATGGGGGGAATGTGGAGAGTGTGTGGAGAAGCGAGAAGCGGCCCTCTCCCGCCCTTCGGGCACCCTCTCCCGCGCGCGGGCGAGGGAATTGGGCGACTACCGCGATCAAGCTCCCCTCTCCCGAAAACAAACTCAACTGCTCTGCTCCCCTCGCCCGCCTGCGGAAACAAACTCAACTGCTCTGCTCCCCTCGCCCGCCTGCGGGAGAGGGGCCGGGGGAGAGGGCCAGCCGCGCCGCTACTCCCCCGCCATTCCCCGCTATTCGCCGCGAATGTACTGCTCCAAATGATTAATCAAACTCTCCTGCTCGGAGATGATGTCTTTCACCAAGTCACCAATGGACAGCAGCCCGATCAACTTGCCCTCATCCATCACCGGCAGGTGGCGCAGGTGGCCGTCAGTCATCAGTTGCATGCAGTGGCGATTGCCTTCTTTGGGGCTCACGGTGATGACCTTGGAGGTCATGATTTCGCTGACCGTGGCCGGGGAGGCGCGTTCGAGCATGGCGATTTTGCGTACGTAGTCGCGCTCACTGACGATGCCGACCAATTGCTCGCCTTGCATCACCACCAACGCCCCGATGCCCTTCTCGCCCATGAGCTTCACGGCGTCGAGCACCGAGGTGTCAGGCGTGACACTGAAAATGGTGTTCCGCGTTTTTGACTTGAGGATTTCCGCAACCGTTTTCATACCCTGACTCCTGTGGCGTTCTTGTTGTCGCAGTGGCTTTCACATTTAGTGCCACCTGCAAGGCCGCCGGGCCTTGCGCGCTTGTTTGGACACTATTGAACAGGCTTTGCAGAGCGGTTACAGCGCTGAAAACGCCTTCTGCTAGTGCACCAGCGGCAGGCTCAAGCGAACCTCCACGCCTTCGTCGACGTTGCCAATTGTTATAGCACCACCATGCAGGCTGGCCACTTCCTGCACAAAGTTGAGGCCCAGGCCGGTGCTCTTGCGCCCACTTGTCGGGCGCGGCAACGAGTAGAAACGCTCGGTCAAACGGGCCAGGGCGTAGTCGGGAATCGGCGCGCATTGGTTGAAAACGATCAGGGTCAGGGTGTCGTCGTGCGGCTCGGCGGCAAAACGCAACTGGCCGCCGGGCGGGGTGAAGTCCAGGGCGTTGTCGAGCAGATTGGCCAGCGCCTGCTGCAACAGGAAACGCTCACCGCGCACCTGCACTTCGTCAGGCACCTGATTTTCCACCTGCAAGCGGGCGCTGACGATGCGCGCCGCCTGCGCCTGTAATTGCTCCTCCACCAGCGCACGCAGCGGCAGCGGCACGCGCTCGTCCAGGCCCTGACGTTGCTCGACCAGTGCCAGGTTGAGCAGCCGTTCGATCAACTGCTGCAAGCGCGCGCTTTCGGTTTGAATGTTGGTGACGAAACGCTCGCGCTGCTGCGCCGGCATGTCACTTTCCAGCAATTCGGCGGCGCCGCGAATCGCCGCCAGCGGGCTTTTCAATTCGTGGGTCAGGGTGTGCACGTAGCGCTCGACGTAGGCCTTGCCCTCCAGCTCGCTGCGCATGTGCTCCAGCGCCTCGGCAAGCTGCTTCAGCTCGCCGCCTTGCAAGGCCGGCAACGGGCTGCGCTCGCCGGCCGACACCGCTTGGGCGTAGTCGGTAAGCCGGCGCAGCGACGCGCTCAGCCACCACGACAGCAGGCCGCCCACCAGCAAGCCCAGCAGAATCAACCCGGCGCCAAACCAGGCCAGGCGTTTCTGCGACCGCTCGATATACGGCTGCAAGGTGCGGCTCGGTTTGCTCACCGAGACCACGCCAATAATCTTGCCGTCGTCCTTGATCGGCGCGGCCACGTACATCACCGACGTTTCCGGGTCGCCCTCGACCTCGCGGGTAGAGCGTGCGCCGTACTCGCCGCGCAGGGTCAGAAACACGTCGTTCCAGCGCGAATAATCCTGGCCCACGGCCACGTCTGCGGAGTCGACCAGCACCTTGCCGGTGGCGTCGGTGACGTAAATGCGGTGGCTAACTTCGCGTTTGGTCAGGCCCCAAATCTGCGCATGGGGTTGGCGCTGCCCGTAGGCCTGAAATTGCGCTTGCCAGTGCTGTTGATCGAGGCGGCCGTTGCGCAGGTCATCACGCAGCAACTCGGCGAGCAGGTTGGCGGTGTCGACCAGGGTTTCTTCGGTGGTCTGGCGCACGCCGGGGCGAATTTCGTCCATCACCGTGCTCAGTACAAACCAGCCAGACAAGCCGACGAATACGAAGTAGACGAGGAATATCCGGATACCGAGCGGCATCAGTCCACCTTGATGCTGTAGCCCAGGCCGCGATGGGTCTGGATCGGTTCGGCATCTGCCGTTACCTGGCGCAGCTTGGCGCGCAGGCTTTTGATGTGGCTGTCGATATTGCGCTCGTAGCCGGCTTCGGCCGGTACGCCAGCGGCGTCCAGCAACTGCTCGCGGCTGAACACCCGCAGCGGCTGGGCAACCAGCGTGTGCAGCAGGCGAAATTCGTGGCGGGTCAGGCCCAGCAGGTGGCCGTGGTAGTGAATCTGAAAGCGCTCGGCATCGACCGAAAACGCGCAGGCGCTGACGGGCGCGGCCGGCGCGCGCGGTTGCACGCGCTTGAGAATGGCCTTGACCCGCGCCGCCACTTCACGGGGGCTGAAGGGCTTGGTGACGTAGTCATCGGCACCAATTTCCAAGCCCACCACGCGGTCGATTTCAGCGTTGCGCGCGGTGAGGAAAATCACCGGCACCTCGGAAAAACGGCGCAGCTGTTTGCAGGCTTCGAAGCCCGTCATGTCGGGCAGGCCGACGTCGAGAATTAGCAGGTCGGCGGGGTTAGTTTGCTGATACGCCAACGCTTCGCCGGCCAGGGTCAGCCAATGGGTGCTGTAGCCCTCACTTTGCAAGGCGTAGATCAGGGTGTCGGCGATCGAGGCTTCGTCTTCGACCAACAGAATGGTGGGCATGTGCGTCCTGCAGCGGGGAAGGCAAGGCGCTCAATTTAGCATTGAGGGATAGGCGTAACGACGAAAATTCTGGATTCCGAATCGTCGGACCGCCGCCTGCGCGGGAATGACGAATTTTCTAAGATCACCGTCATTCCCGCGCAGGCGGGAATCCAGAATCTCGGATAAAGCCCCTTACCTCAGCATTTCGGCTGCCCCGCCGTAAACCGCTTCGCCGGGTTCACGGCGGCGTCGAACTCACGCAGGGCCTTGGCGCCGATCAGCAGCGGGTAGTTGAAGCTGCTGCGGTCGGTGAGGTTGACCTCGATGATGCGGCTGGTGCCGTCCAGGCACATACGCATGGCCACCACCGGGCGCTTCACCACTTCGGCGCTTTCTTCGCCTTCGTCTTCGTCGGCGCGGCTTTTGATTTTGCTGATGCGCGCCAGTTTGTGTTCGTACACCTTGTCGCTGGCGTCTTTGGTGGCCAGGCGGAAACGCACCCAGTCGTCACCGTCTTTTTTGAAGGTTTCGATGTCCTTGGCCGACAGCGAGGCGGTCAGCGCGCCGGTGTCCATTTTGGCTTTAAAGGTCTGGTCGATTTCCGGCAGCTTGATGTATTCGTAGCGGCCATACACGGTTGGCTCGGCGGCCATAACCGGCAGCGCCATCAGCGCTAACAGGGCGAGAACAGGTTTCACAGATCAGGTCACTCCAGGCAGTTAAGGGGGCGCTGCATCAGGGCAGACAACGGCCCTTCATACACCGGTTCAGGTGAAGAAACTGTAGCGGACGCGGCAAAAAGTACGACGGTCCAAACTTCCAATCGGCGTATTGGACGGCGCGCCAGGCCTGATTATCATGGCCCGCTCGCGCTAAGTTAGGAGCCTTCATGCGCCGTTTGCTCACCGGTATGACCGTCGCCTTGCTGCTTTTGCTCAACACGTTGGTGTTGATCGGCCCGTTAACCGTACTTGCCCTGCTCAAACTCATCCTGCCTGGAAAACTGCGCGCCGCCTGCTCGGCCGGGGTGGTGTGGATTGCCGAAACCTGGTCCGACATCGACAAATTCATCTTCGCCCTGTGCCTGCCCACGGTCTGGGACATTCGCGGCGACACCGAGCTGCGCATGGATCGGTCATACCTGATGATCAGCAACCACCAGTCCTGGGTCGACATTCCTGCACTGATGCAGGCCTTCAACCGCAAGGCGCCGTTCTTCAAGTTTTTCCTGAAAAAGGAACTGGTCTGGGTGCCCTTGCTGGGCCTGGCGTGGTGGGCGTTGGACTACCCGTTTATGAAGCGCTACTCCAAGGCCTACCTGGCCAAACACCCGGAGATGGCCGGCAAGGATTTGCTCATCACCCAGCAAGCCTGCGAAAAATTTCGCGACTTGCCGGTGAGCGTGGTGAATTACCTGGAAGGCACCCGCTGCACCCCGGCCAAACAGGCCGAGCAGCAATCACCGTATCGGCACCTGCTCAAACCCAAAGCCGGCGGCGTCGCCTTCGTGCTGGCAAGTCTGGGCGAGCAACTGGACGCCATTCTCGACATCACCGTGTTCTACCCCGGCGAGAGCATTCCAGGCTTCTGGGACTTGCTGTGCGGGCGCGTGCCCAAGGTGGTGGTCGACATCCAGACCCTGCCCATGGACCCGGCGCTGTGGCAAGGCGACTACCAGAACGACCCGAAATTTCGCGTGTACATGCAGACCTGGATTTCAGAACGCTGGGCCGAAAAAGACGCCCGGCTCAGCGCCATGAAAGCAGAACAGGCCGCCGCGTAATCAGCTGGCCGGTTTCCACAGGCTGCCCAGGTTACCCAACAGCGAATTGCCCACGCCCTGCTGGCCGAGGTACTGCAACAACAGCGGCGCGAATTGGCCGATCATGCCGCTGTCCATGCCCAAGGCACCGAACGCGGCGCTGAGGTCTTGCGGGTTATTCACATTAGCCACTGCTGCTGCGGCCTCCGGGCTTACCGGCTTGCTGGCGGATTTACCCAACAAGCTGCTCAACGAACCCAACTGCGCCAGGCCGTTGGCGCCCTCGAACTTTTGCAGGCCCGGCACGGTTTGCGTCAGCTCACCGTACTGATTGCCCGGCAACTGATGCTTGGCCAAACCCAACATCGCTCCGGTGCCACCCACCGCCTGTTCCGGCGAGACCTTCAACTGCTTGAGTGCCGCCAGCAGTTGCAAGTTCTCTGGATTACTCAACAACGACGCCGAGGCATCACCGCCCTTGCCACCCTGACTGGCCGAATACAGCGCCGCCGCATCATTCAAATTGAACGCAAACGCCTGGCAACTCAGCACAGACAACGCAGCCAGCAACACCAAACGACGGGGAGCAGACATCGGCAAAACCTCAGCGGGGGATAGAAAGCGGTTGGACTCGAGGGAACCGGTGATGTTCCCGGGGGGCCGGATTATGCAGCAAAAGCATCGCGGCTAAGGCGAGGGCTGGAGCGGACCGCCAGATCAAAAGATCGAGGCTGAAGCCTCTCCTACAGACCCGCTCACCACCCTGTGGGAGCGGCTTTAGCCGCGAGATGTTGATCTTGCTATCCAGCTTTTGATCTACCGCTTGTGATCTGGCTTGTGACCTACCGCTTGTGATCCACCCGCCCCGTTCATCGCAGGCCGAGTGGAGTCGACGCGCAGGGGGTTGAGCGGCCGGGAGCCGCGAAAGGCGTGTCGGGCCAAGGATGGCCCGTCTCGCCGTGCCCCCGGAGTGGCGACGGAGGGAGGGGACCTGGAGCGCAGCGGAAGGCCAAGGTAGGGGCAGACCTTTTGGTTTCTTTTGTGTCGACTGACAAAAGAAACTCGCGCGTAAGGCGCGAAACAAAACGTTCAGCACCCGCGGTAATGAATGCTGCTGCAAAAATTGAGGCTCGACACAAAATTCTGGATTCCGAATCGTCGGACCGCCGCCTGCGCGGGAATGACGGAGGTTTGGGCCACCACCGCGTTCGACTGGAAATACTGGATCCCCGCGTGCGCGAGGATGACAGAGGTTTGGATTCGGATCGCAGAACGTTGGGCTTCGCCTGCGGCTCAACCCAACCTACGGGGGACCTCGCGCGTAAGGCGCGAAACAAAACGTTCAGCGGATGCGGTAATGAATACCTCCACCCATGCCACATGCGTAAGGCTCAAAACTCTGGATCCCGAATCGTCGGACCGCCGCCTGCGCGAGGATGACGGAGGTGTGGGCACATTCACGCGGTCTGTAAGCGCCCAAAAACAAAAAAGGCAGCCCTTAGGCTGCCTCATCCTCACGCCGCACTAAACGACTTATGCGGATCAATCACAAACTTCTTCGGCACCCCGGCATCGAACTCGCCATACCCACGCGGCGCGTCATCCAGGCTGATCACCTGCACCCCTACCACCTCAGCAATATTGATGCGATCCCACATAATCGCCTGCATCAACTGCCGGTTGTACTTCATCGTCGGCGTCTGCCCAGTATGGAAACTGTGCGACTTCGCCCAGCCCAAACCAAAACGAATACTCAGGCTGCCCATCTTCGCCGCCTGGTCGATCGCACCCGGATCTTCGGTGACGTACAAACCGGGAATACCAATCTTGCCGGCGACCCGCACCACGCCCATCAGCGAGTTGAGCACGGTGGCCGGGGCTTCATGTTGTGCACCGGCATGACCATGGCCGCGCGCTTCAAAGCCCACGGCATCGACGGCGCAGTCCACTTCCGGCTCGCCCAGCAACGCGGCGATCTGTTCGTGCAGCGGCGTGTCGGTCGACAGGTCGGCAATTTCGAAACCCTGAGCCTTGGCGTGGGCCAGGCGCACCGGGTTGACGTCGCCGATGATCACCACCGCCGCACCCAGCAAGCGCGCCGAGGCAGCCGCCGCCAGGCCGACAGGGCCGGCGCCAGCTACGTACACGGTGCTGCCCGGGCCAACGCCAGCAGTGACGGCGCCGTGGTAACCGGTGGGCAAAATGTCGGAGAGGCAGGTCAGGTCGCGGATTTTCTCCATGGCCTTGTCGCGATCCGGCAGCTTCAGCAGGTTGAAGTCGGCATACGGCACCAGCACGTATTCAGCCTGACCGCCGACCCAGTCGCCCATGTCGACATAACCGTAAGCACCGCCAGGGCGCGCCGGGTTTACGGTCAGGCAAACACCGGTGTGCTGTTCTTTGCACGAGCGGCAACGGCCGCACGCCACGTTGAACGGCACCGACACCAAGTCACCGATTTTCAGGTGCTCGACGTCGCTGCCCTTCTCGATCACTTCGCCGGTAATTTCATGGCCCAGCACCAGGCCGACCTGCGCGGTAGTACGGCCACGGACCATGTGCTGGTCGGAGCCGCAAATGTTGGTGGACACCACTTTGAGAATGACCCCGTGCTCGATCTTCCGACCACGCGGGTCCTGCATTTTCGGGTAGTCGATTTTCTGCACTTCGACCTTGCCCGCGCCGAGATAAACGACGCCACGATTACCAGACATAGGTGATTCTCCGTTTGTTGTTGTGGTTACAAAGGCGCAGCCAAAACGCACTGCGCGGCCCTGCACTGGAGGTTGTTGGGTGAAGCCAAAGAGGCCGCTATAGGCAGAGCGGAATGCCCTCTTCGGATGGGGTTACAAAACCACCGTCCGGCTGGCGTTCAAGAACACGCGCCGTTCGATGTGAAAACCCACGGCTTTGGCCAGGGTCAGGCATTCGATGTCGCGGCCCTTGGCGATCAGGTCTTCGGGGTAGTGGCTGTGGTCTACCGGCTCGACGCCTTGCGCGATGATCGGGCCTTCGTCGAGGTCGTTGTTGATGTAGTGCGCGGTGGCGCCGACCAGTTTCACGCCCTTTTCGTAGGCCTGGTGATACGGCTTGGCGCCTTTGAAACCGGGCAACAGCGAGTGGTGAATGTTGATGGCCCAGCCGTCCAGCTTGCGGCACAGCTCGGGCGACAGCACTTGCATGTAGCGGGCAAGAATCACCAGCTCGGCGCCGGTGTCGGCGATCACTTGCATGACCTTGCGCTCTTGCGCCGGCTTGTCGGGGTCGAGGGGGAAGTGGTGGTAAGGAATGCCGTGCCAGCGGGCGAGTGGTTCAAGGTCGGGGTGGTTGGACACCACGGCCACCACGTCCATTGGCAACTGGCCGATGCGTTGGCGATAGAGCAGGTCGTTCAGGCAGTGGTCTGCCTTGGACACCATGATCACCACCTTGCTGCGGTAGTTGGGCGGCGTCAGCTCGAAGTCCATGCCGAAACTACCCACGCGCGCGGCCAGGCCGTCGCGGAAATCCAGCTCGGCGAACACGTCCGGCTGGCGGAATTCAACGCGAATGAAAAACCGCGACGACAGACGATCATCAAAGCTGTGATGCTCGGTGACGTAGCAGCCCTGCTCGAACAGATAACGCGTCACCGCATCCACCGTGCCGAGAATGCTCGGGCAGGAAGCGGTGAGGATCCAGGTATCGGGGGTGCGGCTCATGCTGTTCTCCGGGAGATACCGACAATCGCGTAGGAGCGGCTTCAGCCGCGATGCTCTTGAAAAGCATCGCGGCTGAAGCCGCTCCCACAGGGGCTACGATGCTTTTACCGCTAAGCCAAACTCCTGGCTGGCGTCTTGCAACCACAGCCAGAAGTAGTCGCTGAAGCTGCGACGTACCAGCAGCTCCCAGGTGTTCTCGGCGGTGTGGCGAATCACCAGTTGCGACTTGGCGAAGGTGGTGCCCACGGCCTTGCCCACCGGGAAGTTGTTGGGGTGCACGTCGTAGCTGGTGGATTTTTTCAGCAGCTCGCGCACGTGGGTGCCGGTCAGTTCCAGCAGGGTTTGGCCGCCGCTGACGTTGACGATTTGGATGTGCTGGCCGTCCAGCGCTTCACGCAGTTTTTTCTCGGCGTCGAACTCGGTGCCGCCTGGCACGATGAGCAGCCATTCATCCGGGCCCATCCACTGCAACGAGGTTTCGCCCGCGCTGATCACCGCCAGCGCGCCGGGCAATTCCAGGCCGGTGGCTTTGTGTACGGCGCCGGCAAACGCGGCGTCGTGGCCGTCGCCGCGAAGGGTCAGGTGGCCGAGCAGTTTGCGTTCGCGCAGTTGAATGCCAGCGCTGGCTTTGCCTTTGCCGGCGGCGTCGGCCAGGCCGGCGTGGTGCAGCGGCGACTCGGCTTTGCCGGCTTCAGGGCGCTGCTGGTACACGTTGATAGCTGTCATACAGACCTCGCGAATAAAACGTCCGGCATGGCGGTAAGGGTGTGATTCAGGGAGTCAAACATTCTGTTGCTCCCCTTTCGGATCGAAGAACACCGAGCTGCAAATTTCCGCTTCCACGAAACGGCCATCGGCCAACGGCGCCCACACCTTCTCGCCCATGCGTTTCAGGCCGCCTTTGACCATCGCCAGGGCAAAGCTGTAGCCCAGGCTGGCGCTGTAGTAGCTGGAGGTGACGTGGCCAACCATGGCCATGGGAATCTGCTGTTTGGTGTCGAACACCAGTTGCGCGCCTTCGGGCAGCACGAACTTCGGGTCTACCGGTTTCAGGCCAACCAGCTGTTTGCGGTTTTCGCGCACGCAGTCTTCGCGGTTCATGCCGCGCCAGCCGATCCAAGAGAACGGTTTGGTACGGCCCACGCACCAGCCCATGTTCAGGTCGTCCGGGGTGACCGAGCCGTCGGTGTCCTGGCCGACGATGATGAAGCCCTTCTCGGCCCGCAGTACGTGCATGGTTTCGGTGCCGTACGGGGTCAGGTTGTACTGCTTGCCGGCGGCGACGATTTTTTCCAGCACGCCCATGGCGTAGTCGGCCTGCACGTTGATTTCGTACGACAGCTCACCGGTAAACGAGATACGGAACACCCGCGCCGGCACACCGCCAACCAGACCTTCTTTCCAGGTCATGAACGGGAAGCCGTCGCGGTCCAGGTCGATGTCCGTCACTTCGCTGAGCAGCTTGCGGCTGTTGGGGCCGGACAAGGTCATGGTGGCCCAGTGGTCGGTCACGGAGGTGAAGTACACCTTGAGGTCCGGCCACTCGGTCTGGTGGTAAATCTCCAGCCACTGCATCACGCGGGCAGCGCCGCCGGTGGTGGTGGTCATCAGGAAATGGTTGTCGGCCAGGCACGCGGTCACGCCGTCGTCGAAGACCATGCCGTCTTCTTTGCACATCAGGCCGTAGCGGGCTTTGCCCACGTCGAGCTTGGTCCAGGCGTTGGTATACACGCGGTTGAGAAACTCACGGGCATCCGGGCCTTGAATGTCGATTTTGCCGAGGGTGGAGGCGTCCAGCAGGCCGACGCTGTCGCGCACGGCTTTGCATTCGCGGGCCACGGCGGCGTGCAGGTCTTCACCGTTTTTCGGGAAATACCACGGGCGTTTCCATTGGCCGACGTCTTCAAACTCGGCGCCCTGCGCCAGGTGCCAGGCGTGCAGTGCGGTGTAGCGCACCGGGTCGAACAGCGCGCCGCAGTTGCGCCCGGCTACCGAGCCGAAAGTCACCGGCGTGTAGTTGGGGCGGAACATGGTGGTGCCCATCTGGGTAATGCTGATGCCCAGCGAACGCGCGGCAATCGCCAGCCCGTTGATGTTGCCGAGCTTGCCCTGATCGGTGCCGAAACCCAGAGCGGTGTAGCGTTTAACGTGCTCGACCGACTCGAAGCCTTCACGGGTGGCCAGTTCGATACCGGCGCTGGTGACGTCGTTTTGCAGGTCGACGAATTGTTTCGGGCCACGGGCGGTGGGTTTTTCGTGGGGCACTTGGAACAAGGCGATGCTCGCCTCTTCGCTGCGTGCAGCCACGTTTGGCACTTCACCGGTGACAGGTGCAAAACCGATTTCACCGGCGGCTTTTACCCCGGCCTCGAAACCATCGGCCAGCACATCGCCGAGCTGGAATACACCGTTAACGGCACCGGCGCACACGCGCTTCTGGAAACCTTCGCCGGGCACGAAGGCCAGCAGGTCTTCACGCCAGGTCGGCTTGCCGCCCAAGTGCGAGGCCAGGTGAACCACCGGGCTGTAGCCGCCGGAGGTGGCCACGGTGTCGCAATCCAGCCACTCGCCGGGGCTGGTGACTTTATGGGCAACCGGGTCGATGGCGGCGATACGCGCCGCACTCACGCGCTTGCTGCCACGGGTCTCGATCACGGCGCTGCCGGTGAGCACGCGCACGCCTTTGGCGCGGGCTTCTTCCACCCAGGCGCCGCGTGGGTTGGGGCGGGCATCAGCGATGGCGACCACTTTCAGGCCGGCTTCGAGCCAGTCCAGCGCAACGCGGTAGGCGAAGTCGTTGGTGGTCGACAGCACCAGCTGCTTGCCCGGCGCTACGCCGTAACGGCGGACATACGTCGAGATGGCGCCGGCGAGCATGTTGCCCGGCACATCGTTATTGCCATACACCAGCGGCCGCTCGTGGGCGCCGGTCGCCAGCACCACACGTTTGGCACGCACGCGGTGCATGCGTTGACGCGTCTCACCCATCGGGGCGGTTTCGCCCAAGTGGTCGAAACGGCGCTCGTGAATGGTGAGGAAGTTATGGTCGTGGTAGCCGTTCACCGTGGCGCGCGGCAGCAGCAGCACTTCAGGCATGGCTTTCAATTCGGCCACGGCTTTGGCCACCCAGTCGGCAGCCGGACGGCCATCGAGGCTTTCGCGGCTGTCGAGCAACTGGCCGCCGAACTCTTCCTGCTCATCGGCCAGAATTACGCGCGCACCGGCCCGACCAGCCGCCAGCGCAGCGGCCAGACCAGCAGCGCCGCCGCCGACCACCAGCACGTCGCAGTGCTGGTTCATGTGGTCGTAGCGGTCGGGATCGTTTTCCTTCGGCGCACGGCCCAGGCCTGCGGCTTTGCGGATGTACTTTTCGTACGTCATCCACATCGACTGCGGATACATAAAGGTTTTGTAGTAAAAGCCGGGCGCCATCATGTCGCCGCCGACCTTGCCAAGAATGCCCATTACGTCGTTGTTCACGCTCGGCCAGCCGTTGGTGCTGGTGGCGACCAGGCCGCTGTACAGCGCTTGTTGGGTGGCACGCACGTTGGGGATTTGCGTGGCTTCGCGGGAGCCGATTTGCAGCACGGCGTTGGGCTCTTCAGCACCAGCGGCGACGATGCCGCGAGGGCGCGAATACTTGAAGCTGCGGCCGATGATGTCGACGCCATTGGCCAGCAACGCGGCCGCCAGGGTGTCGCCAGCGAAACCTTGGTAGGTGGTGCCGTTAAAGGTGAAGGTCAGCGGCTGGTTACGGTTGATCCGGCCACCGTTACTCAGGCGGTTGATCTGGCTCATGCCTGTTCTCCTGCGGCGCTGGCTTTCGGTTTGGCGGTCACCGAGGGCTTCTCGCCAATCTTGTAGGTTTCGAAAATTTCGTAGCTGATGGTGTCGCGCGTCGCGTTGAAGTACTGGCGGCAACCGGCAGCGTGAATCCACAGCTCGTGGTGAATGCCACGGGGGTTGTCGCGGAAGAACAGGTAATCGCCCCACTCCTGGTCGGTGCAGGCGTTGGGGTCGAGCGGGCGAGGAATGTGCGCCTGGCCGGCCGCGTGAAATTCCTCTTCAGCGCGTAGCTCGCCACAGTGAGGGCAGAAAATTTGCAGCATGGCCGTACCTCCAGAATTCGTGTTTTTCGCTCCCCTCTGCCCGCCTGCGGGAGAGGGGCCGGGGGAGAGGGTTTTTGCGTTCGCCGCTAAAAGCCCCTCTCCCGCCCTTCGGGCACCCTCTCCCGAAAACGGGCGAGGGGATTGTTCTGCTACCGCGTTCCCGCTTGGCTCCCCTCTGCCCGCTTGCGGGAGAGGGGCATCAGCCGTCGCTATCGCGACCTTTTAATGGGCTACCGCCGCTGCGCCGTGCTCGTCGATCAAGGCGCCGTTGTGGAAGCGGTCCATCGAGAACGGTTTGGCCAGCGGGTGCATCTCGCCAGTGGCCAGGCTGGCAGCAAATACGTGGCCCGAACCGGGTGTGGCTTTGAAGCCGCCGGTGCCCCAACCGCAGTTGAAGAACAGGTTGGGCACCGGGGTTTTGCTGATGATCGGGCAGGCGTCCGGCGAGGTATCGACGATGCCGCCCCACTGGCGGTTCATGCGCACGCGGCTGAGCACCGGGAACATTTCGACGATGGCTTGCAGGGTGTGTTCGATGGTGGGGTACGAGCCGCGTTGGCCGTAGCCGACGTAGCCGTCAATGCCGGCACCGATGACCAGGTCGCCTTTGTCCGACTGGCTGATGTAGCCGTGCACGGCGTTGGACATGATCACGCTGTCGATAATCGGCTTGATCGGCTCCGACACCAGCGCTTGCAGCGGGTGGGATTCCAGCGGCAAACGAAAGCCCGCGAGCTTGGCCATATGGCCGGAGTTACCCGCGGTGACCACGCCCACACGCTTGCCGCCGATAAAGCCTTTACTGGTTTCAACCCCGACGACCACGCCGTTTTCCTTACGGAAACCGATCACTTCGGTTTGCTGGATCAGATCCACGCCCAAGGCGTCGGCGGCACGGGCGTAGCCCCAGGCCACGGCGTCGTGACGGGCCACGCCGGCGCGCCGTTGCACAGTGGCGCCCATGACGGGGTAGCGGGTGTTTTTCGAGCAATCCAGGTACGGAATTTCGGCGGCGGTCTGCTTGGCATCCAGCAATTCACCGTCGATACCGTTGAGGCGGTTGGCGCTCACGCGGCGCTCGGAATCGCGCATGTCTTGCAGGGTGTGGCACAGGTTGTAGACGCCACGGGGGGAAAACATCACGTTGTAGTTGATGTCTTGCGACAGCCCTTCCCACAGCTTCATGGCGTGTTCGTACAGGTGCGCCGACTCATCCCACAGGTAGTTGGAGCGCACGATGGTGGTGTTGCGCGCGGTGTTGCCGCCGCCCAGCCAGCCCTTTTCGACCACCGCGACATTGGTGATGCCATGCACTTTGGCCAGGTAGTAAGCCGTGGCCAGACCGTGGCCGCCACCGCCGACGATAATCACGTCGTACATCGGTTTCGGTGTCGGGTTGCGCCACATGCGCTGCCAGTTTTCGTTGTGGCTGAGCGAGTGCTTGAACAGGCCGAAGCCGGAATAACGTTGCATCAGAGGTGCTCCTCGCTGCGTCCCTCGCCTACCGCTGGCGAGGGCTGGTAATTCAGTCGGGTGAAATCACTTGTAGACAGGGAAATCCGCACACAGGGCAGCGGCTTGCTTGGCCACCTGCGCCTCGACATCGGCATCGCCGAGGTGGTCGAGGATGTCGCAAATCCAGCCAGCCAGTTCCACGCTCTGCGCCACTTTGAAGCCGCGTGTGGTGATGGCGGGTGTGCCGATGCGCAAGCCCGAGGTCACGAACGGCGACTGTGGGTCATTCGGCACGGCGTTCTTGTTCACGGTGATGCCGGCACGGCCGAGGGCGGCGTCGGCGTCTTTGCCGGTGAGGCCCTGGCGAATCAGGCTGACGAGGAACAAGTGGTTGTCGGTGCCGCCGGACACCACGTCGTAGCCGCGCTCGATAAAGACTTTAGCCATGGCCTGGGCGTTATCGATCACTTGCTGCTGATACGCCTTGAAGCCAGGCTCCAGCGCTTCCTTGAAGCACACGGCCTTGGCGGCAATAACGTGCATGAGCGGGCCGCCCTGGCCACCGGGGAATACGGCGGCCTGGAATTTCTTCTCCAAGTCCGGGTTGGCCTTGGCCAGAATCAGACCGCCACGCGGGCCGCGCAGGGTTTTGTGGGTGGTGGTGGTGACCACGTCGGCATAGGGCAGCGGGTTGGGGTACAAACCAGCGGCCACCAGACCGGCCACGTGGGCCATGTCGACAAAAAAGTACGCGCCCACTTTGTCGGCGATTTCGCGGAAGCGCGGGAAGTCGAGGGTTTTCGAATAGGCCGAGAAGCCGGCAATGATCATCTTCGGCTTGTGCTCGACCGCCAGGCGCTCGACTTCGTCGTAGTCGATCAGGCCGGTGTCGGTGTTGATGCCGTACTGCACCGCGTTATAGAGCTTGCCGGAGAAACTCACCTTGGCGCCGTGGGTCAGGTGGCCGCCGTGGGCCAGGCTCATGCCCAACACGGTGTCGCCGGCTTGCAGCAGCGCGAGGTACACAGCGGCGTTGGCCTGGCTGCCCGAGTGCGGTTGCACGTTGGCGTAGTCGGCGCCGAATAGTTCTTTGGCGCGATCGATAGCCAGTTGCTCGACCTTGTCCACATGCTCGCAGCCGCCGTAGTAACGCTTGCCCGGATAGCCTTCGGCGTACTTATTGGTCAGGCCGCTGCCTTGAGCTTGCATCACGCGTTTGCTGGTGTAGTTCTCCGAGGCGATCAGCTCGATGTGGTGCTCCTGACGGGCTTCTTCGGCATCCATGGCTGCCAGCAGTGCATCGTCATAGCCTTTGATCTGGTCGTTTTTGCTGAACATCTCGGGTCTCCAGCGACAGCGGCTGCCGCATCATTGTTATGGGCGCCCACTCCGGCAGGCGGAGCGGTTGTGCGTGTAGCGATTCTGCGAAATCGCCAGCACAGCCATATGCCTGTTTGCGACGTCAAAATGCTCAAACTGACCAAGCCGGCAAACGACCCATCGCGGCCAAAGCCGCTCCCACAATGAAATACGTTCCACTGTAGGAGAGGCTTCAGCCTCGATGCTCTTTGAACGACACAAAAGACCGACCCGCGCTAAAGTGTTGCCCATCGCCGCCCCAGGAAATCCGCCATGACCGACACCACCCAACAATTCGCCAGCGACAACTATTCCGGCATTTGCCCGGAAGCCTGGGCCGCCATGGCGCAGGCCAACCACGGCCACGACCGTGCCTACGGCGATGACCAATGGACGGCCCGCGCCTCGGATCACTTTCGCCGGTTGTTCGAAACCGACTGCGAGGTGTACTTCGCCTTCAACGGCACCGCCGCCAACTCGCTGGCGTTGTCGCAGCTGTGCCAGAGCTACCACAGCGTCATCTGCTCAGAAACCGCCCACGTCGAAACCGACGAATGCGGCGCACCCGAATTCTTTTCCAACGGCTCGAAACTGCTCACCGCGCGCACCGAAAACGGCAAGCTGACGCCCGCGACCATTCGCGAAATCGCCCTCAAGCGCCAAGACATCCACTACCCCAAGCCGCGCGTCGTTACGCTCACCCAGGCCACCGAAATCGGCAGCGTGTACCGCCCCGAAGAACTCAAAGCCATCAGCGCCACCTGCCGCGAGCTGGGCCTGAACCTGCACATGGACGGCGCCCGTTTCGCCAACGCCTGCGCCTTTCTCGACTGCTCGCCTGCCGAGCTGACCTGGAAAGCCGGCATCGACGTGCTGTGCTTTGGCGGCACCAAAAACGGCATGGCCGTGGGCGAGGCGATTCTGTTCTTCAACAAACAACTGGCCGAAGACTTCGACTACCGCTGCAAACAAGCCGGCCAACTGGCCTCGAAAATGCGCTTCCTCTCCGCGCCGTGGGTCGGCCTGCTGGAAAACGACGCCTGGATGAAATACGCCCGCCACGCCAACAGCTGCGCGCGCCTGCTGGCCGAGCTGGTCAGCGACATTCCGGGCGTAAGCCTGATGTTCCCGGTGGAAGCCAACGGCGTATTCCTGCAACTTTCGGAACCGGCCATCGAAGCCCTGCGCGCGCGGGACTGGCGCTTCTACACCTTCATCGGCGCCGGCGGCGCGCGGTTTATGTGCTCGTGGGACACCGAAGAGGAACGCGTGCGCGAGCTGGCAGCGGATATTCGGTTGGTGATGCAGGCTTAACCCCTCAACCTCAACACCGTCATCCCCGCGCAGGCGGGGATCCAGAATCCCGAGCCGAACACGTTCATGGACGACCGATCCCTAAAGTCCCTCCCCCGCCTGTTCCTCGAACTGTTCCTCGAACTCGGCTGGATCGCCGTCATCATCGTCATCCCCGTGTTCGCCCCACTCGCCCTGGGGCTTCTCGGCTGGATGGCCTATCTGCCCATCGCCTGGCTAACCAACCGCATCCGCGGCGGCGTGCCCTACCGCCTGCAGCAATTCAACTTCTTCTGGACCCTGGGCCTGGCCATCGGCATCGGCCGCGCCATCCCCACGTTCTGGATAGCCTTTTGCGCCGGCGTGCTGGTGATCTTTGGCGGCCTTCTGCTCATCAGCCACCTGGAAAAACGCCTCGCCCTGAACCTGGAAAAACAGGTCGAGCGCGAGAGCGACACCCACCCCATGCCGCTGCCCACCCCCTACAGCGCCCGCGGCGCTAGCGCCTGGGGTGGCGGCGAACCGCGTCTGACGCCCGAAGGCGAGCCCGTGCGGCTACTGGGCGAAAGCGAAATCGCCATGGGCGGGCCGGTGGTGTGCGACTACCTGCTGCCCGACGGCAGCGTGATCTTCAACGCCAGCCCATCGGCGCAGTTCTCCAGCGACGGCCGCTACTTCGTGTCGCCAGCACCGAGCCGCAACGAATGGAGCTTGCTGATCTACGACCGCAAACAGCGCGTGCTGCACCACTGCGCCATCAGCCACTTCTGGGAACTGGACCACGTCAGCAGCACCGAGGTAATTGGCCGGGTCAGCCCGCTGACCTCCGACGCGCCCTACCGCGCCGACATTGAAGCGCTGATAGCGGACGCAACACGCGTGGACACCTTCGTCGGCATCCACGACCTGTGGCTGCCCGACAGCTACTGGCAGTACCTGCAAGCCGACCACCAGAACCGCACACTGCCCTCGCCGCCTCAGGCGCCGACGCTTGAACTGCGCACCCGCTTGCCCGAGCGCCTGATGGACCTCGGCGACCCGCTGGAACCGCTACGCAACCCGCTGGGCGAACTGATACTCGACGGCCAGGCCACCGGCCTGATGCTGATGCAACCCGACCCGAGCATAGTCTTCAGCCAAGACGGCCAGACCTTCGTCTGCGCCGCCAGCCGCGACGACGTCAGCGGCTTCTGGCTGTGGCAACGCAGCAGCGGCTGGCGCCTGATGAGCAACACCTGGCAGCCCAAAGAACGCGAACCGCTGTCCAGCTCGCCAAACTTTATCGGCCTGGAAACGGAACATCTGCGCCTGCGCATGAACTGGGCGCAACCGTGCCTGGAATACCGCGACCACGGCCCCGTGACCTCGTACACCCACGGCCAAATCGAGCTGGTAACCGGCCAAACCCGTCGCGGCAAACCGACACTCGGCTACGCCGAAATGCCAGAAGTCGACCTACTGCTACCCCTCAACGACGCCCCGCTGCTCCTGCAAAGCGCCCCACTGAAAAATGGCGAACGCCTGACCTGGCACGCCCTGCGCGACAGCCGCGAAGGCGACCTGCGCGCTTACCACTGCAGCATCGGCACCTGGGAGTTACCGGGCGAATGGGCGCTGGACCACCGGGTGTCCGATTGCGGCAATTTTATCGCCCTGATCGCCTTCGCCGAAGCGCCTGCCGTGCTCCACCGCGTCGCCATCGCCGAGCCGCGCAGCGAGACGCTGCACTGGCTGCAAGACAATGTGCTCGACGTGCATTTCCAAGGCTTTATCGACGGCCAACTGCACCTGCTGCGTTTGCTCGGGCGCAATCGGTACGTGCCGATTACCGGGCCGGGGCAGGGAAACCCCGAGCGCGAAAGCCGGTTTACCGAGGCGGCGCCGGCGGCGGGCAAGGCGTATGAATTTGCCCAGCGGGACGGTAAGTGGCGATTGTTTTACCGGCAGCAGGTTGCGGTGGTTGAGGCAGGGGTTTGGCGGTTGCAGGAATTGCCCGAGGTGAAGGTTCAAGAATGAACAAACCGTATTTCTGCCGTGGCATTTTCGTTTGCAGGAATCGCGGCTAAAGCCGCTCCCACAGGGCAGTGTTTTTTTGTAGGAGCGGCTTCAGCCGCGATGCTTTTGATCCGCTTGTGATCTACGCGTTTGATCTTGATCTGGCTTGTGATCTACCCGCCCCGTTCATCGCAGGCCGAATGGAGGCGACGTGGAGGGGGTTGAGCGGCCGGGAGCCGCGAGAGGCGTGTCGGGCCATGGATGGCCCGTCTCGCCGTGCCCCCGCAGCGGCGGTGGAATGAGGGAAGTCGAAGCGAAGCGTAGACCCAAGGTAGGGGCTAGCGTTTTTGGTTACTTTTGTCGCAATGACAAAAGTGACTCGCGCGTAAGGCGCGAAACAAAAACGTTCAGCGCACGCTGTAATGAATACCTACGCCGATCTATCGTGTACGGCTTGAAATTCTGGATCCCCGCGTTCGCGAGGATGACGGAGGTTTTGATATCGGGCGCGGTAGAAAAGCTTGCGCGTGAGGCGCGAAACAAAAACGCTCAGCGCACGCGGTAATGAATACTCACGCCGATCTACCGGGTACGGCTTGAGATACTGGATCCCCGCGTTCGCGAGGATGACGGAGGTTTTGATAACGGGCGCGGTAGAGAGGCTCGCGCGTAAGGCGCGAAATAGATCTACCAGCGGACGCGGTAATCATGATTTTCGCAGAAGCGCGGCTCAACCCAACGGCTAATAATCAATCACCACATCCCCCTTCGGCACACTGCAGCACGACAGAATGTACCCCTCCGCCACATCCTCATCCGTAATCCCCCCGTTGTGCTCCATCTCCACATCACCGGAAGTCTTCATCACCTTGCACGTCCCACAAATCCCCATCCCGCAGGCCTTGGGAATGTGCAGCCCCAGCTTGGCCGCCGCCGCGTGCACGGTTTCACCAGGCGCCACGCGAATGCTTTTGCCGGTGGTGGTGAATTCCACCTGATTGAGATCAGCCGCGTCCGGCGCCGGTGCTTCGGCGGCCTGTTCGGCGTTCACGATAGCTTCGGCTTTGTCTTCGGCCGGCGTCGCGCCGAACGATTCTTCGTGGTAGCGCTTCATGTCGAAACCGTTGGCTTCGAGCAGGCGTTTCACTGCGTTCATGTACGGCGTCGGGCCGCAGCAGAAGATTTCACGCTCGCGGAAATCCGGGGCGATCAGTTCCAGCATCGGTTGGTTGAGGTAGCCGCGATAGCCAGCCCAGGGCTCGCCTTCGCCGTGCTTCTCGCAAATGATGTGCAAGCCAAAATTGCGTACCCGCGAGGCCATGTGGTCGAGCTCGCGGCGGTAGATAACATCACGCGGCGAGCGGGCGCTGTGGACGAAGACCATGTCGACATTGGCGTTGGTGTCGAAGAACCAGCGCGCCATCGACATCACCGGGGTAATGCCCACGCCACCGCTGAGGTAGAGCACTTTGTCGTTGGGGAAATCCATGGCGTTGAACAGGCCGACCGGGCCATGCACCGGGAGTTCGTCGCCTTCTTTCAGGTTGTCGTGCAGCCAGTTCGACACCTTGCCGCCCGGCACACGCTTGATGGTGAGCGAGAAGCTGTAGGGCACCGACGGCGAGCTGGAGATGGTGTACGACCGCATGATCGGCTGGCCGTCGATCTCCAGTTCCAGGGTCACGAACTGCCCCGGTTTGAAGAAGAACATGATCGGTTGGTCGGCCATAAAGCAGAAGGTGCGCACGTCCCAGGTTTCCTGGATCACTTTGACGCAACGCACCAGATGGCGGCCATTGGCCCAGGTCTGGGTGTTGACTGGATTGAGGAAGGTGTTGGACATGTTCGCTCCCGCTGACGCTTAGGGTTGCCTGGGTCTTGTGCCCGGGACTATGGCGCCGATTGTGGGCATGCGCCTAGTGGGTCACTTACCTATCTGCGACATCGGCATGCTCACCGCGACCAGCCCCCAACCATCGGGGCTGGCGCGTCGGAAACGGATTCGGCCGTGTCGTCCATGGATAAGGCCATCAACGCGCTCGACTCCACACTCCACCTCAATCTAGAGCGCATTACATAAGCGCCTTGCGTGAACACCAACCGCCAATTTTCGCTGCGCGCACACCGCGATCAGCCATGAGGACAGAGCCATGGATACCACTACCCTGAGTTTGGGCGACCCGCTGGAGCCGGCACGCAAGGCCACCGCCGAAATGCTGCAAAACCGCGAACGCACCTATTCGCTGCCGCAGCCGTTTTACAGCGACGAGCGCCTGTTCGATATCGACATGCAGGAGATTTTCCACAAGGAATGGTTGATCGCCGGCATGACCTGCGAAATTCCGGCCAAGGGCAATTACCTGACCTTCCAATTGGGCAAGAACCCGATCGTGGTGATTCGCGGCGCCGACGGCGTGGTCAATGCGTTTCACAACGTATGCCGCCACCGTGGCTCGCGCCTGTGTACCGGCGAGAAAGGCAAAGTCGCCAAGCTGGTGTGCCCGTACCACCAGTGGACCTACGAACTCGACGGCCGCCTGCTGTATGCGGGCACCGAAATGGGCGACGACTTCGACATGAAGAAATTCGGCCTCAAGCCGGTGCATGTGAAAGTCGCGGGCGGCTACATCTTCGTGTCGCTGGCCGAGAACCCGCCGGCCATTGATGAATTCCTTGCCACCCTGGCTCATTACATGGAGCCCTACGACATGGAGAACACCAAGGTGGCGGTGCAAACCACCTTGATGGAAAAAGCCAACTGGAAGCTGGTGATCGAAAACAACCGCGAGTGCTACCACTGCAACGGCTCGCACCCTGAGTTGCTGAAAACCTTGCTGGAATGGGACGACGTCACCGACCCGCGCGCCGACCAGGCCTTCAAAGACCACGTCGCCGCTTCCGCTGCCGCCTGGGACGCCGAGAAAATTCCGTACGCCCACGCCAGCTTCGGCCTGCGTAACCGCATCGTGCGCATGCCGCTGCTCAAGGGCACCGTATCGATGACCCTGGACGGCAAACAAGGCTGCAACAAATTGATGGGCCGCATCAAAAACCCCGACCTGGGCTCCATGCGCATCCTGCATTTGCCGCACTCGTGGAACCACTGCATGGGCGACCACATCATCGTGTTTACCGTGTGGCCGATCAGTGCGCAGGAAACCATGGTCACCACCAAATGGATCGTGCACAAAGACGCCGTTGAAGGCGTGGACTACGACCCTGTGCGCATGCGCCAAGTGTGGGACGCCACCAACGACCAGGACCGTCGCCTGGCCGAAGAAAACCAACGCGGCATCAACTCCACCGCTTATCAGCCGGGGCCGTATTCGAAGACCTATGAGTTTGGCGTAGTGAATTTTATCGACTGGTACAGCGAGCGGTTGCTGAGCAATTTGGGCGCTGCGCCGGCGCCGTATTTGTATGGCATCAAGACCCAGTAATACCCCTGGCGACGGTGTCTCTCGGGTTCGAAATAGCGTGTTACCGGTAAACTCTGGATCCCCGCCTAGGCGGGGATGACGGACGTCTCGACAAATACCACCGTCATTCCCGCGCAGGCGGCGGTCCGACGATCGGAATCCAGAATTCCAAGTGAACGGTGTGATAGAGCACGACACGGATGGACGAAGGGACGTGCTCAGCCTCACACCCTGAACTGCGCCACCATCCCATTCAACCCCACCGCCAACCGCGACAACTCCTGGCTGGCCGCCGCCGTTTGGTTCGCCCCCGCTGAGGACTGCAACGACAAATCGCGGATGTTGGTCAGGTTGCGGTCAACTTCCCGCGCCACCTGCGCTTGTTCTTCCGAGGCGCTGGCGATTACCAGGTTGCGTTCGTTGATGGCGGAAATCGCGACGGCGATTTCGTCCAGCGCCGTGCCCGCTTCGCGGGCGACTTCAAGCGTACTGCGCGCGCGCTGGTTGCTGTTCTGCATGGCGTTCACGGCCTGATCGGCGCCGTTGCGAATGCCGCCAACCATTTGTTCGATTTCCTGGGTGGACTGTTGCGTGCGGTGCGCCAAGGCGCGCACTTCATCAGCCACCACGGCAAAGCCACGTCCGGCTTCACCGGCGCGTGCAGCTTCGATGGCTGCGTTCAGCGCCAGCAGGTTGGTTTGTTCGGCAATGGAGCGAATCACGTCGAGCACCTGGCTGATGTCGCGCACTTTTTCGGCCAGTTGCAGCACCTGATCGGCCGAGGTGGTGACATCGTCGGCCAGGCTGGAAATCGAGTTCACCGTTTGCAGCACTTGCTCACGACCGCGCTGCGTGGTGCGGTCGGATTCGCGCGAGGCTTCGGAGGTGATTACGGCGTTGCGCGCCACTTCTTCCACGGCCGTGGTCATCTCATTGACGGCGGTGGCGGCTTGTTCAATTTCGTCGTTTTGCTGGTGCAGGCCGCGCGTGGAGTCCTCGGTCACGGCGCTCAGCTCTTCGGACGCAGACGCCAATTGATTGGAGGAATCGGCAATGCTTTGAATGGTGCTGCGCAGGTTCTGCTGCATGGTGCGCAAGGCGGTGAGCAGGCGGGCGGGTTCGTCTGTGCCGTCGATTTCTATGCGTTCGGTCAGGTCACCGGAGGCGACCACTTCGGCCACGCCCACAGCGCGCAGCAACGGCCGCACGATGCTGCGGGTGATCACCAGCGCCAGCACCGCCGTTGCAATGGCAGCCAGAATCATGGTGATGATCATGCTGTTGCGCGCGGTGGTGAACACATGGTCAGAGCGCTGCCTAGCGGCATTGGCGCCGGCCGTGTTGATGGCCGTCAACTGCACGATTTCCCGAGCCATGGTGTCGGTAAACTCCACCATGCGCCCGGACGCCACGGCGGTGGCTTCGTCGAATTTCTGTTGTTGGACGAACTGGGTGAGCTTCTCCTGCTCTTGTAGGTAGCTGGTCAAGGCTGCGGCAAACCGGTCGAAGCTGGCGCGTTCATCTGGGCTCGAAATCAACGCCTCGTAACGCCGCTGGTTGTCGCCCAGCGATGCCTTGAGTTCCTGGGCGCGCTTGCTGTTGGCGGCTTGATCGTCGGCTTCACGGTTGACGATCAAGCGCAAGGTGACGGCGCGCAGTCGCAACGAGTTCTGCGCCAGGGCGTCTAGCGCGAGGATACTGGGCAGCCAGTTATCGTTCACTTCCAATGAGTCGTTGCGCATGTCCGAGATCTTGGACAATGCAATGGCGCCGAGAACCAGCACCATCAATGCAATAAGGCTGAACGCCAAGGTAGTACGTGGGCCGATGTCGATCTTTCGCAGCATGACGAATGTCCTTTCAGTCAAACCGAGCGGTGGCATTCGCTCAGGCAGGTTTTCCAGACGGCCCGTAGCACTAAGCGCGAGTCGTATTGAAAACATAGCTCGAAACGGACAAACCATCGGCCTTTCGGTCGACGCTTGCTGAGCGGCTAGCGAATGACTCCTTCTTCCAGCAACAGCTTGAAGATCGCTTCCGCGCCCTCTTCGGCGCTGACGTCTTTCACTATCTGCCCGCCGCCGCCCGCCGCTTTCGCCGTGGCCGCTTTCATGCGCTCGGCACCGGTTTTGGCTTTGATTACTTTCAGCCGTTTGGGCCGAGGCCGTGCCGGTTGAAAGGTGGCGCTGGCGAGCAAGTCGTCATCGAGCACTTCAACCTCATCGGCGCTCAAGGTGCCGCGACGGGCTGGGCCAAAGGCGCTTTGCCGGGCGACCGGGGCGGCGTTGTCGACGCTGGCGAGAAACGGCAGGCGCACTTGCAGGCGCCGGCGTTGACCGCGAGGCAGCGCTTGCAGCACCTGCGCTACACCGTTTTCAACCTTCTCCACTTCGGCCAGGCCGACCACCAGTGGCCAGCCCAATTGCTCAGCCAGCAGGTACGGCAACATGCCCGAACCTTCGCCGGTTTCAGCCTGGCTGCCGGTGAGTACCAGTTGCGCTTTGCTGTCTTTGAGGAAGTCGAGCAGCACGGGCAGCGCGTCGGCGCCGTCCGGCTGTTGCAGCACGCTGAGTTCGTTGAGGCCCATGCCCAGGTAGGCGCGCAAGGCGTCCTGCTGGGCGTCGCCGGCGTGAAGTACGCGCAGCTGTTCGCCGGCCAGGCGCAAGCCCAGTTCGACAGCCCGTGCATCCTGCTCGGCGCGGCGTGCGCGGCCAGAAGTGGGGTGGGCGCCGATGGACACCAGGCACAACACTGAGAGTGGCTTAGGCTGCATCGCGATTGCCTCCGGCGCGGTGCGCGGCCATGCGTTCGATTAGGGCGGCGAGAATGGCCGCCGAGTCGCCGATGACGGACAGGTCGGCGCGTTTGATCATGTCGCAGCCAGCGTCCAGGTTGACGGCCACCACTTTGTCGCAGGCGCCGATGCCTTGCAGGTGTTGGATGGCGCCGGAAATACCGACAGCCAGGTACACCCGCGCCGTCACCCAGGTGCCGGTCGCGCCGACCTGGCGGTTACGCGCCATATGGCCGTCGTCGACCGCCACGCGTGAAGCGCCTTCGGTGGCGCCGAGGGCGACGGCGGTGCGGTGGAACAGGTCCCAGTCTTTAACGCCGTTGCCGCCGGACAGAATGAATTCCGCCTCGGCCATCGGCGTGGCGGCGGGGTCGACTGCCACGGCGCCGAGGTCTTCGATACGCGGCAGGCAACGGGCGACGTCGTGTTCAAGCACGATGGGCAGCGCTTCATGACGGGTTTCGCTGACCGGCTCGGCGCATTCGCTGGCGGCCAGAATCAGCCGGGCGAGCGGACGTTGCAGGTCTTGCTGGCCGGCACCGGCGCGGCCGATGCATTGCTCCTCGGTGACTTGCCACACGCGGGTAGCCGGACGTTCGCCCAACTGCGCCGCCAGGCGACGCCCCAGCTCGCCGCCGCCGGTGCGGCTGTCGGGCAGCAACCAATGGCGCGGCTGGAATTGCCGTTCAATGGCGGTCAAGGCTTGCACCTGTTGCTCTGGCGCGTAGCCGCCGTAAAGCGCGCCGTCGAGGTGCAGCAGACGGTCGACGCCAGCGGTGTCGAAACTGTTTTCTTTGTGCTCGCCAAATACCACGGCCAACACGGCGCCTGCGCTGCCGGCGAGCTTGTGGGCCAGGCCGAGCAGGTCACGGTCGTGGGCGGTCAGGCGGCCGCCAACCATGTCGGGCACCACGACGATGTAAAAGCTTGGCGCCGGCACGCTGTGCAGCGGCAGTTGCACCACGGCGCTCTGGCTGGAGCGCTTGGTGGTGCCGCCCTGCTGCACGCCGCTGCGGTCGATGCGCTTGATGCCGTTGGGGCCGATAAAGCCGACCGCGTGGGGGTTTTTACGGATGACGCCGTTGGGGCCGATCCAGCTGGTTTCGCTGCGCTGCAAGGTGGCGTGCAACGGGTGCAGGCGGTTGCGGGCAATGCGCTCGGCGTGGGGATTGCGGCGGATGAGGTCAGACATGGTCGGTTCTCCGGCGAGCGGGCAAGAGCGAAAGGCCCCTCTCCCCCAGCCCCTCTCCCGCAAGCGGGCGAGGGGAGTTAATTCGCGCGCGATTCGTCCCCTCGCCCCCCTGGGGGAGAGGGTTAGGGTGAGGGGGTGACAGCAAACGAAGGTTCATCATTCCACTCCCTCCGCCACGCGCTTAACCGCCACAACCGGCGCCTCCAGCAGCACCTCTGCCACCAGCTCGGCGATGTCTTTAATCTGCGGCCGAGGCTCGACCACACCTTCCAGCATCGCGGTGCATTGCGGGCAACCCACGGCTACCAACTCGGCGCCGGTTTCTTTGATGTCGACCATGCGCATGTCGGGGATTCGTTGCTTGCCCGGAATGTCGGTGATCGGCGCGCCGCCACCGCCGCCACAACAGCGTGAGCGAAAACCCGAGCGTTGCATTTCTTTCACTTCAATACCGAGGGCGCGCAGCACGTCGCGTGGCGCTTCATATTCGCCGTTGTAGCGGCCGAGGTAGCACGGGTCGTGATAGGTCACCGAACCGCCTTTGTGTTGGCCAAGGTTGAGTTTTTTCGCGGCGATCAGCTCGGCGATAAAGGTGCTGTGGTGCAGCACTTGGTAGTGACCGCCGAGAGCGCCGTATTCGTTTTTCAACACGTGGAAGCTGTGCGGGTCGCAGCTGACGATGCGTTTGAAGCTGTACTTTTCCAGCGTGGCAATGTTGCGTTTGGCCAGGCTCTGGAAGGTCGCTTCATCACCCAGACGCCGGGCCACGTCGCCGCTGTCGCGCTCTTCCAGGCCGAGCACGGCGAAGTCGACGTTGGCGGCTTTCAGCACTTTCACGAACGCGCGCAGGGTGCGTTGGTTGCGCATGTCGAAGGCGCCGTCGCCGACCCAGAACAGCACGTCGGTGGTGAGTTTTTCGCTGAGCAGGTTGAGGTTCAAATCCGCCGCCCAGTTCAGCCGGCCGCCGGGGTTGAAGCCGCCGGGGTTGTCGGTGGCGATCAGGTTGTCGAGCACTTCGGCGCCCTTGTTCGGCGTGGCGCCTTTTTCCAGGGTGAGGTGACGGCGCATGTCGACGATGGCATCGACGTGCTCGATCATCATCGGGCACTCCTCCACGCAGGCGCGGCAGGTGGTGCACGACCACAGCGTTTCGGCATCGACCAGACCGTTGACGATGGGTTGATGCGGGCCGCCCGAGTGTTCGCCCACAGGTTTGCCCGGGTAGGGGCTGCCCGCAAACTTGGCATCGGTGCCGCCGGCCAGGCCGACGACCATGTCTTGAATCAGCTTTTTCGGATTCAGCGGTTGCCCCGCCGCAAAGGCCGGGCACGCCGCTTCGCATTTACCGCACTGCACGCAGGCGTCGAAACCAAGCAGTTGGTTCCAAGTGAAGTCGGTGGGTTTTTCCACGCCCAGCGGCGCGTTGGGATTGCTTAAATCAAGCGCCTTCAAGCCCGTGGAACGCCCACCGCCAAAACGCTCGGCGCGGCGGTGCCAGGCTAAGTGCAGGGCACCGGCGAAGGCGTGTTTCATCGGCCCGCCCCAGGTCATGCCGAAGAACAATTCCGACACGCCCCACGCCACGCCAATCGCCAGCACCCCGGCGAGCACCCAACCGCCAAAGTCGGCGGGCAGAATGCCGGCCACCGGCAAGGTGGCGATAAAGAAGCTCACGGAGAACATCAGCAGGCTTTTCGGCAGGCGCATCCACGGGCCTTTCGACAGGCGCGAGGGCGGGTCCAGCCGACGCTTGGCCACGAATAGCGCACCGACAAACATCAGCACGCAGGCGCCGAGCAAGGCGAAACCGAGGATGCGGTTATGCAGGCCGAAACCATGCACCAGCAGCGCCAGCACGGCAGCCAAGACAAAACCGCCAGCGGTGGCGACGTGGGTGTTGGCGATGTATTTGTCGCGGGCCACCACATGGTGCAAGTCGACCATGTAACGCTTGGGCATGGCCAGCAAACCGCCAAGCCAATCGACCTCGGCGGCGCGGCCACGGCGCCACATGAAAAAGCGCTTGGCCGCGCCGATCACCGCCAAGAGCAGGGCGGCGAACAGGAGGATGGGCAGAAGGGTGTTTAACATCATTGGTCTCCTTCGCGGGACCGGGAAACAACACAAATCGGTCCCCTCGCCCCTGCGGGGAGAGGGCTAGGGAGAGGGGGCGGCAGGCGACGCGAATCACCGAATCAACAGCCCCTCTCCCCCGGCCCCTCTCCCGCAGGCGGGCGAGGGGAGACCATCGCTTAGAAGTCCTTACACAACCGCAACGCGTCATAAATCGCCGCGTGGGTGTTGCGTTGGGCTACGCAGTCGCCGATGCGGAACAGCAAGTAGCCCTCGCCCGCCTCGCTCAGGCACGGCTGCGGTTTGATCGCGAACAGCGCTTCGACGTCGATCTGGCCTTTGTTACGCGAGCCTTCTTTCAGGGCGTAGTACAAGGTTTCGTCCGGGCGCACGCCGTTTTCCACCACCACCTGATCGACCACACGCTCTTCCTTGGCGCCGGTGTATTCGTTCTCCAGCACGGCCACCAGTTTGTCGCCTTCGCGGTAGACCTTTTCCAGCATCATGTCGCCGGTCATGACCACGTCTTTGGGGTACATGCTGCGGTAGTAGGTGGGGAACGAGGTGCCGCCCATGGCCACGCCAGGTTTGGTGTCGTCGGTGACGATCTCAACCTGCGAGCCCTTGTCGGCCATGAAGTCGGCCACCGACATGCCGGTGAATTCGCAAATGGTGTCGTACACCAGTACGTTTTTGGCCGGCGCCACTTTGCCGTCGAGCACGTCCCAGCTGCTGACCACCAAGCCTTCGGCCGAGCCCCAATGCTCGTTTTGTTCCAGGTACGGATGGCCGCCGTTGGCGAGCACGATCACGTCCGGGCGCAGGTCTTGAATGGTCGCGACGTCGGCGCCGGTGCCCAGGCGCAGGTCGATTTTCAGCCGCGCCAGTTCCAACTGATACCAGCGGGTAATGCCGGCAATCTGGTCGCGCTGCGGTGCTTTCGAGGCGGTGGTGATCTGCCCGCCTAGTGCGTCTTTCTTCTCGAACAGGGTCACGTCGTGGCCACGTTCGGCGGCCACACGCGCCGCTTCCATACCGGCTGGGCCACCACCGACCACCACGACTTTGCGTTTTACGCCGGTGGTTTTTTCGATGATGTGCGGCACGCCCATGTATTCGCGGGACGTGGCGGCGTTCTGGATGCACAGCACGTCCAGCCCTTGGTATTGGCGGTCGATGCAGTAGTTGGCGCCGACGCACTGTTTGATCTGGTCGACCTGGCCCATTTTGATTTTGGCGATGAAGTGCGGGTCGGCGATGTGCGCGCGGGTCATGCCGACCATGTCGACGTAACCGCCGTCGAGAATGCGCGTGGCCTGGTTCGGGTCTTTGATGTTCTGCGCGTGCAACACCGGCACCTTGACCACTTCTTTAATGCCCGCCGCCAGGTGCAGGAATGGCTCCGGCGGGTAGCTCATGTTGGGGATCACGTTGGCCAGGGTGTTGTGGGTGTCGCAGCCCGAGCCGACCACGCCGATGAAGTCGATCATGCCGGTGTCGTCGTAGTACTTGGCGATCTGCTTCATGTCCTCATGGCTGAGGCCGTCGGGGTGGAATTCGTCGCCGCAGATGCGCATGCCGACGCAGAAATCCGGGCCCACTTCCTGGCGAATGGCCTTGAGCACTTCGAGACCGAATTTCATCCGCCCTTCGAAATCGCCGCCCCATTCATCGGTGCGCTTGTTAACGCGCGGGCTCCAGAACTGGTCGACCATGTGTTGGTGCACGGCAGACAGTTCGATACCGTCGAGGCCGCCTTCCTTCGCCCGGCGCGCGGCCTGGGCGTAGTTGCCGATTACGCGCCAGATTTCTTCCACCTCAATGGTTTTGCAGGTGGCGCGGTGCACCGGTTCGCGAATGCCGGACGGCGACATCAGGGTCGGCCAGTTGAAGCCATCCCAACGCGAGCGGCGGCCCATGTGGGTAATCTGGATCATGATCTTGGCGCCGTGCTTGTGCATGGCGTCGGCCAGATTCTGGAAGTGCGGAATGATGCGGTCGGTGGACAGGTTTACCGAACTCCACCACTCCTGCGGGCTGTCGATCGCCACCACCGAAGAACCACCACAAATCGCCAGGCCGATACCGCCCTTGGCCTTCTCTTCGTAGTACTTGATATAGCGCTCGGTGGTCATGCCGCCGTCGGTGGCATACACCTCGGCGTGCGCAGTGCTGAGCACGCGGTTGCGGATGGTCAGTTTGCCGATCTGGATCGGCTGGAACATAGATTCAAAAGCCATTACGGCACCCTCTGAAAACTACTGCGCTCGGTTATGCCGCGTTGGAGGGCAAAGCGAAAATGTCATTTACTGAATGTAAACTCCGCTTTTCGCTTTGCCCTCCGCCTTGCCTACCCTTCGCTCGCTACGTTTTCACGTTGAGTTGGAAAGAGATAATCAGAGCGGCTTCACGACAAACAACCCATCGTCATGCCCTTCTTCCGACCCGCCGTACACCTGCTCGGCGACGGTGCGGATGCTGCTGCCGCTGGCGGCGAGAATCTGGTCCATGGCGCCGGCAAACCAGCCGGTGAACATGTAGTCCACCTTGCGCCCGACCTTGCCGTACACGTAGACGAAAGCAGAGTGTTCGAGCTTGACGCTGGCGGTGCCTTTTTCCAGGTCGATGTCCTGAATTTTGAACAGGCCCCAGCCGCGTTGGCTCAGGCGATTCATGTAGTGCTCGAACACCGCCACGCCTTCAATGCCGTGGCATTCAGCTTCTTTCTCGCACCAGTGCCAGGCCGATTTGTAGCCGGCTTTGTAGAGAATGTCGGCGTAGGCGTCGGCGCCCAGCACTTCCTCGATGCCCATGTGGTTGTTGACGAAAAAGTGCCGTGGCACGTACAGCATCGGCAGCGCATCGCTGGTCCAGACACCGGTTTCGCTGTCGACTTCGATGGGCAGTTGCGGGGCGATTTTGGCCATGGTGTTACTCCGGAAAATTCATAAAGTGGCTGCCCTCTCCCCAGCCCTCTCCCGCAAGCGGGAGAGGGGGCTGATCGCGCAATGTCGTCAGATCGGGTTGGTCTTCCCTCTCCCGCTTGCGGGAGAGGGGCCGGGGGAGAGGGCCGAACGAAACGGCGTTATTCGTGCCAGACGTTAGCTAAAACGCGGACCCAGTTCTCGCCCATGATCTTGCGCACCACGCGTTCGCTATGGCCGCGCTTGAGCAAGGTTTCGGTGAGGTTGGGGAATTCGCCCACGGTGCGGATGCCCAGCGGGTTGATGATCTTGCCGAAGCTGGTCAGGCGGCGGGCGTAGCCCTTGTCGTGGGTCAGGTATTCGAAGAAGTCCTGGCCGTGGCCCTGGGTGAAGTCGGTGCCAATGCCGATGGCGTCTTCGCCGACAATGTTCATCACGTATTCGATGGCTTCGGCGTAGTCGTCGATGGTGGAGTCGATGCCCTTGGCCAGGAACGGCGCGAACATGGTCACGCCGACAAAGCCGCCGTGGTCGGCGATGAATTTCAGTTCTTCATCGGATTTGTTGCGCGGGTGTTCTTTAAGCCCCGACGGCAGGCAGTGCGAGTAGCACACCGGCTTTTTCGATTCGAGGATGACTTCTTCGGAGGTCTTGGAACCGACGTGGGAGAGGTCGCACATGATGCCGACGCGGTTCATTTCCGCGACGATCTCGCGACCGAAACCGGACAGTCCACCGTCACGCTCGTAGCAGCCGGTGCCCACCAGGTTCTGGGTGTTGTAGCACATCTGCACAATGCCAACGCCGAGCTGCTTGAACACCTCGACGTAGCCAATCTGGTCTTCAAACGCATGGGCATTCTGGAAGCCGAAGAGGATGCCGGTCTTGCCTTGTTCCTTGGCTTTGCGGATGTCGGCGGTAGTGCGCACGGGCATCACCAGGTCGGCGTTTTCGCGCATCAGCTTCTGGCTGGCGGCGATGCTGTTGACGGTTGCCTGGAAACCTTCCCATACCGAGACGGTGCAGTTGGCCATGGTCAGGCCGCCTTTGCGCATGTCTTCGAACAGCTCACGGTTCCATTTGGCGATGATCAGACCGTCGATAACGATGCTGTCGGCGTGCAACTCGGCTGGGCTCATCAGGCTGTCCCCTCTCTAGTAACCTGCGCCGAATCGTTTGCCGGCGCTTTGGGGGTCAGCATATTCCTTGGGCATTGGCCGCTATCGCGCAAAAACGACAGGGGAATTGTCGAAAGCGTCAAAGTTGGGCGGGGGAGCCAAACGGACTGTAGGAGCGGGCTGGCTCGCGAAGGGTGGTGAACAGGTGGGATTAGGTCGGCGCGAATACCGCTTCGCGAGCAAGCTCGCTCCTACGGGGTCGGCGGGGATGGCGGGGAAACGCAGAAGCGGGAAAGCGGTGCTTAGCGCAGCACCGGGTCGAACTTGATACGGCGGCCAAACACCAGGGCCAGTACAAACATACCCACCAGCAAGCCGGTTGCCAGTTTCAATACTCCGACCAGCATCGCATTGCTCAACGGCGCGTAAAGCACCACAGCGCAGCAAACCAAGGCCAGTACCAGCAAGACCATCGCGGCTTTAGACATGGCAGTCATCCTCAAGCTCATACACACATAACTAACCCGACTTTCATGACAACCAGGCGCGTGGCCGGCCGGTCATTTGTCGGCTTTCAGGGAATCAGAATACAAAGCGCTGGTTAGCGGCTTGCGGGGTGTGGCCGGTTTCAACGTCGTCGCTGACGGTCAGCCACTGGGCGCCGCGCAGTACGTCGCCTTGTGGAGCGGTCTGGGCCATTTGCGGCTCAGGCTGCATGAACGGGCTTTCAGCCCATTGCGGCTCGGTCAGCGGTTTGTTCAGCAGTTGGGAATGGTTGACCTTGGCAGTCGCCTGAACGGCAACGGTGTCAGGGGCGGAGGTCGTGGCGGAAGCATATGCACCAGTGACAACCACAGCAGCGGCACTCAGCAGGTTCAGTACGGTATTCATGGCGGCGACTCCATCGCAGATCAAGTTTTCTTGAATCTGAAAGTGCAGCCGTCGTGCCAACTAAAAGTGAATTTTTTTCCCTTTAAAATCAATCACTTACAAATCAATTCCGTAAGGACCGGTTGCACATTGCACGACGGCCGTTTTTGCCGGGTTGCAAATTGCACGACCGCTTATCACCGTTTCGCAGGGGCTTAAGCGAAACGGCGTTTTTTCACGCGGCGGGGTCTGGCTCGGTGCGCGATTCCAGCGGCAGGTAAACGCGAAACAGCGAACCCTGGCCCAAGTGGCTTTCCACTTCGATGGTGCCCTGGTGCGAGGCAATGATCTGCTCGGTGATAAACAGGCCCAAGCCCAGCCCCTGGCTCACGCCGTTGGACGACACACGCTCGAATTGCTGGAAGATGCGCGCCAGGTCCGGGGCAGAAATGCCAATGCCGTGGTCTTCCACTTCCAGGCACGCGCCCTCAGGCGTGGCCAAAACGCGCAAATCCACGGGCTTCTGGTTGCCATAACGCAGCGCGTTGGTAAGCAGGTTGACCACCACCTGCTCGATACGAAATTCATCCCACAGGCCAACCACCGGTTCCGCGGCGCTCAGGGTGACTTCGCAGCCCGCTGCGGCGATTTGCGCGCTGTAGTTTTCCAGCACGCGGCCAACCAGAGCGGCAAGGTCGAAATGAGCCGGGCGGATGGACAGCTTGCCGGTGCGAATGCGCGACACGTCGAGCATGTCCTCGATCAAGCGCACCAAGCTGTTGATCTGACGTTCGTCGCGCTCGGTCATGGTCTTGAGCTTGTCGGGGGTGAACGCGCTCATGTCGCCCTTGCTCAGGCGCAGCTTGCGCAGCTGGGTTTCCAGCACCAGGCCGTTAAGCGGCGTTCGCAGCTCATGGGAGACGATGGACATAAAGTCGTCGCGCATGCGCACCGCACGCTCGAGGTCGTCCTGGGTGGCACGCAGTTCACAGAGCAGCACTTCCTGCTCCTTGCGGCTTTTTTCCAGGGCGATCACTTGTTCGTTGATGGCTTGGCGTTGGCGGAACAGTTCGACGAACACGGTGACCTTGCTTTTCACCGCCTGGATATCCAGCGGCTTTTGCAGAAAGTCGACGGCACCGCTTTCGTAGCCGGTGAAGGCGTAGTTCATCTCGCGCCCGGCGGCGCTGACGAAGACGATGGGGATGTGTTTGGTCTTTTCCGTGCCACGCATCAGCTCGGCCAGCTCGAAGCCGTTCATGTCCGGCATCTGCACATCGAGAATGGCCAGGGCGAAGTCGTGTTGAAGCAGCAGCCCCAACGCCTCCTCGCCCGAGGTGGCTTGAAAAACCTGACGGCCTTCACCGCGGATCAACGCGTCGAGGGCCAGCAGGTTCTCCGGCAGGTCATCGACGATCAGCAGTTTGGTTTCGATGGTTGTCAGCATGGGCTTCTATTCAACTCTGCGAGCAGCGCCTGTATGCCGGGAACCGGCAGGACGAAATCGGCTGGGTGCAACGCCAGCGCCGCTAGGGGCATGGTGGCAACCTGAGCGTCTGCGGGGTCTTGGACCACGGTCAGACCACCCCAGTGTTTTATGGTTGCCATTCCTTTTGCGCCGTCCTCGTTGGCGCCTGTCAGTAATACGCCCATCAATGCCGGGCCGTAGGCATCGGCGGCCGATTCGAACAGCACGTCGATGGAGGGCCGGGAGAAATGCTGCGGTTCTTCGCGGCTGAGGGAAAAGCTGCGGTCGTTTTCGATCAGCAAGTGATACCCGGCCCCGGCGAAATACAGCGTGCCGCCGTGCAGCGGTTCTTTGTCTTCGGCTTCTTTCACCCGAATGCCCAGGCGCGCCTGGAACACGTCGGCCAACTGGCTGCGACGGTCGTCGGGCAAATGCAGCACGGTGATGATGGGCAGGCGGTAGTCGGCGCCCAGGCCGCTGAAGATGGCCAGCAGCGCCTGCACACCGCCCGCCGACGCGCCGACCACCACCGCTTCCAACGCGTGGGCGCGGGTCAGCAGCAAGTCGTCGAGGGCGGCGGTGTTCATGATTTGCGGAAAATCCGTTCGGGTTTCACCAAGGGTTCAAAGCGTTTGGCGTAGCTGGAGAAGTCTAGGCTTTCCTTGCTGCCCAGGCCGAGGAAACCACGGTGACAGAGCGAGTCGTGGAACAGGCCGAACGCGCGGTCTTGCAGGGTTTTGTTGAAGTAGATGAGCACGTTGCGGCAGGAAATGAACTGGGTTTCCGAAAACACGCTGTCGGTGGCCAGGCTGTGGTCGGCAAAGGTCACGTTTTCGCACAGCGACCTGTCGAACAAAGCGCCTTCGTAGGCCGCCGTGTAGTAGTCGGAAAACGAGCGTTGGCCGCCGGCTTTTTGGTAGTTCTCGGTGTACGTGCGAATGTTGTCGAGGGAAAAGATGCCGCGCTCGGCTTTTTCCAACGAGCGTGGGTTGATGTCCGTCGCGTAGATGATCGAGCGTTCCAGCAAGCCTTCTTCTTTGAGCAGAATCGCCAGCGAATAGACTTCCTCGCCCGTGCTGCAACCGGCCACCCACACCTTCACCGACGGGTAGGTTTTCAGCAGCGGCACCACTTGCTGACGCAACGCCAGGTAGTAGGTCGGGTCGCGGAACATTTCGCTGACGGGAATCGTCAGGTACTGCAACAACTGCATGAACGCGCCGGGGTCGTGCAGGATGCGCTCCTGCAACGCCGTGATGGTGTTGCAGTTGAATTGCTGCAACGCATGGCGCACGCGGCGCTTGAACGAAGCGCCGCTGTAGTCACGGAAGTCGTAGTTGTACTTGAGGTAGATGGCCTCGATCAGCAGGCGCAGCTCGATCTCAAGATCACGGTCGGGTGACATCAAATGCGTTCCAGTTTGGGCAGCCATACGCGAATTAAGGAAAACAACCGATCCAGGTCGATGGGCTTGGCCAGGTAGTCATTGGCGCCCGCTTGCAGGCAGCGGTCCTGGTCATCTTTCATCGCCTTGGCGGTCACGGCAATCACCGGCAACTTGCGCCAGCGCGGATTTTTGCGAATTTCGGCGGTGGCTTCGTAGCCGTCCATTTCCGGCATCATCACGTCCATCAGCACCAGGTCGATGTCTTCGACCTCTTCCAGCTTAGTCAGTGCTTCACGCCCGTTGCGCGCCACTTCGACGATGGCGCCTTTGTGTTCCAGGGCGCTGGTGAGGGCGAAGATGTTGCGCACGTCGTCGTCGACCACCAACACGCGCCGACCTTCAAATACCTTGTCGCGGTTGCGCGCGGTTTTCAGCATGTTCTGCCGCTCGCTGGACAGCTTCGACTCGACCTTGTGCAGGAACAGCGTCACTTCATCCAGCAAGCGTTCCGGCGAGCGCGCGCCTTTGATGATGATCGAGCGCGAATACTTCATCAGCTCGATTTCTTCGTCGCGCGTCAGATTGCGGCCGGTGTAGACGATCACGGGCGGGAACGAGCAGATGTCTTCTTCAGACATGCGTTTGAGCAGCTCGTTGCCGCGCATGTCGGGCAGCTTGAGGTCGATGATCATGCAGTCGAACACCGTGGTGCGCAGCAACTCAAGCGCCTCGCGGCCGAACTCGACGGCGGTGATTTCGATGTCTTCATCACCGATCAGGCGCGAAATACTGTCGCGCTGCAGGGCATCGTCTTCCACCAGCAGTACGCGCTTCACTTGCTGGGCGAGCTTGGCTTCGAGCTTGGCGAATACGTCTTTGAGGTGCTCTCGGGTGGTCGGTTTTACCGCATAACCGATGGCGCCCAATTGCAGCGCGGCTTCCATGCGGTCTTCAACGGAAATCACGTGCACCGGAATGTGCCGGGTGCGCGGGTTGTCTTTCAGGCGCTGCAGGGCGGCCAGGCCGGAAATGTCGGGCAGGCGCATATCCAGCAGCACGGCGTCTGGCAGGAACTGCGCGGCCAACTGCAGGCCTTCGTCCGCGCCGTGCGCCACCAGGCAGTCGTATTTCAGCTCGTGGGCCAGGTCGTAGAGGATGCGCGCGAAGTTCGGCTCGTCTTCGATCACTAGAATGCGCCGGCTGCCTTCTTTGAGCTGCTCGCGGTCATCGTTGAAGCGGGGAATGGCCGGTGGCTCGGTGGCCGCTGGCACAGGCGCAGACGGCACCACCAGCGGTGCGGGCGGCGGTGGTGGAACGTCGGCGACTGACTGGATCACCAGCCCTTCTTCGTACGACTGCGGCAACACCAAGGTAAACGTGCTGCCCTTGCCTGGCGCGCTGACCACGCTGATGGCGCCGCCGAGCAAGGTCGCCAGGTCGCGGGAAATCGACAGGCCCAACCCGGTGCCACCGTAGCGGCGGTTGGTGGTGCCATCGGCCTGGCGGAAGGCTTCGAAAATATAGGTTTGCTGGTCTTCGCGAATGCCGATGCCCGAATCTTTCACGGCGAAGGCTACACGGCCGTCTGGCTGGCCGCTGATGCTCAGCGTCACCTGGCCTTTCTCGGTGAACTTCATGGCGTTGGAGAGCAGGTTTTTCAAAATCTGCTCCACGCGCTGCTGGTCGGTAAACAACGCCGTCGGCAGGTCCGGGCCCATTTCAATGTCAAAAGCCAGCTGTTTATCCAGCGCAATCGGCTGGAACAAGGTGCGCAGGCTGTCGACCAGGCGGGTCAGCGGCATTTTTTGCGGGCGCACTTCCAGCTTGCCGGCTTCGACTTTGGAGATGTCGAGGATGTCGTTGATCAACAGCAGCAGGTCATTGCCGGCGGCGTAGATCGATTCGGCAAACTTCACCTGCTCGGGCGTCAAGTTGCCGTGCGGGTTGTCGCCCAGCAGCTTGGCCAGAATCAACGAGCTGTTGAGCGGCGTGCGCAGCTCGTGGCTCATGTTGGCGAGGAACTCGGATTTATACAGGCTGGCGCGTTGCAGCTCTTGGGCGCGTTCTTCCAGCTCGCGCTGGGCCACGCCAAGGGCGTTGTTCTTTTCGTCCAGCGAGTCGCGCTGGTCTTCCAGGCGCTGCGCCTGGTCGGCCAGTTGCTCGTTGGTTTGCTCAAGCTCGGCTTGCTGGCTTTCCAGGTGCGCCTGGGATTCCTTGAGCACCCGCGACTGCTCTTCAAGCTCTTCGTTGGCGGTGCGCAATTCTTCCTGCTGCACTTGCAACTCTTCGTTGAGCTGCTGGGTTTCGGCCAGAGCCTGCTGCAGGCGCACACGGTAGTTAGCGGCATCGATGGAGGTGCCGATGTTGCCGGCGATGGTTTCCAGAAACTCGATGTCGGTGTCGGTGATGGGCCGCAGAAACGCCAGTTCGAGCACGCCGTTGACGACGTTGTCGCTGATGATCGGCAGCACCACGATATTGAGCTGCGAGGTGGCGCCCAGGCCCGACGCCACGCTGAGGTACGCATGGGGCAGGTTGTCCAGGCGGATCATGCGGCGCTCTTGCAGCGCTTGGCCGACCATCGATTCGTTGCCGGCCACTACTTGCTCCGAGCCATCGTGGTCGACACTGAAACCGTAGGTGGCCACGCGCTTCAACGCGCCGCCCAGCTCGCGCACATAAAACGCGCCCACGGTGGTGCCGATATAACTGGCCAGCTCGCTCAACACGCCCTGCCCCAATTGCGCCAGGGTTTGCTGGCCCAGCGCCCGCTCCGCCAGCAGGCTCTGGCCGTTGCGCAGCCAGGCTTTCTGCTCGATGACTTCGGCGCTGCGCTGTTGCTGCTGCAAGGTTTTGGCGTAACTGTTGGACAAGCCGAGCAATTCGCGACGGCCCATGAACGCCAGAATGCCGCTGACCACCAGACTGAACAGCAGGTACAGCGCGATGGTCAGCACCACCGTGTTGTTGGCTTCTTTGTTGCGCTGGAAGCGCAGCTGCTGCTCGGTGGCGATAACTTCGTCGAAACCTTTGCGGATTTCGTCAGTCAGTTCTTTGCCACGGCCGCTTGAGATGATGAGTTGGTAGTTTTCACCGGCACGGCGGCTATCGATCACCGCATCGGCGAACTTGGCCCACTGCTGCTGTAACGCCTCCAGGCGACGCAGCCGGTCAACCTGAGCCGGGTTGTCTGCCACCAGTTCTTTAAGCGATTGCAGTTCGGAAATAATGCGCGGCCGGGCGATATCGAATGGCGCGAGAAACGATTCATTGCCGGTAATCAGGAAGCCGCGCATGCCGGTTTCCTGGTCAACGGTCAGGCGGAACGCCTCGTTGGTATTACCGATGACGCGGTCGGTGTGTTCCACCCACTGCAAGACGTTAAGCAGGTAATACACCAGGCCAATAAAGAAGACCGCACTGAGAACGCCCACGCCCAACGGCAACGCGACGTTGCGGCTGAGAATGCGGCGAAAGCTGTTTTCGTCAATTGCAGTGGTGTCGCTCATTTGCCGTCCCTGCGTAAAAATTCCGAATTCTGCCGTAAAGGCCAGGAAATGTGCATGCTTATTCCTACATACGCTAGAGAAATGACCGGCTGACCGTAGCCGGTTTGTCGACCCTTCGGTAGTCTTGCGCCGCACGGAGGCTCATCGACAAACGCAAGGCCAGAGACTTGGTCAGCAGCACGTTCAAGCAGTTGCACATTTATTTTTCGTTGTTTATTTGCCCCCAATTCGAGACCGTTTCATGCCCGACAGCCTTAGTGAAAACAGCCATAAAACCATCCTGCTGGTCGAGGATGACGACGTGGTGCGCATGCTCACCGTCGAGGTGCTTGAGGAGCTCGGCTACCAGTTGCTGGAAGCCGAGAACGGCCCCGATGCGCTGGCCTTCATTAATAGCGACCAGCCCATCGACCTGCTGATGACCGACATCGGCCTGCCCGGCATGACCGGCCAGCAACTGATGGCGGCCGCCCATGAGCGCCGGCCGAACCTGCCGGTCCTATTCGCCAGCGGCTACGCCGCACAGGATTACCAGACGGGCGTGACCACCGCCAAAGTCGCCACCATCACCAAGCCGTTCAGCCTCGACCTGCTGCGCACCACGGTTGCCGACATGCTGGCGTAACGGCTCAAGGCTTCAACCACAACAATAAGAGAGTCCGCCATGAACCCCCTCAGCGCTATCAATCCGACCCCCGAACAACTGGCTGCCTTCGCCGAAAAGCTGCCGGTCGATACGCCGATTTTGATGCTCAACCTGCTGCGCTATAACCCCGAGGCGCAGTACCCCGCCGACAGCGAGCACAGCCCATGCAGCGGCCGCGAAGCGTATGCACGTTACAGCCGCACGGCACTGACCAAAGTGCGCGGCGTGGGCGGTGAAGTGCAGGTAGTGGCGAGCATTGAAGTGGCGTTGATTGCGCCAGCGGGCGAGCAGTGGGACGAACTGCTGCTGGTGCGTTACCCGTCCAAGGACGCGTTTCTGAGCATGATCGGCGACCCCGAGTACAAGGCGGCGACGGTGCACCGCACGGCGGCCCTGGCAGATTCGCGGTTGTTGGCGAGTTTGCCCAAGCGTTGAAGCCGGCGATTATTTCGGCCGATTCATCCGATTAAGCACCACCAACAGCGCCGCTGTTTGCGCATCCGGCTGCCCGTCGAAGCGATGCGGGCGGTAGTGCATCTGGAACGCGGCGATCACGTGCCGCGTGGCCACATCCAACTCACCGTTCTGCGGCGTGGCGTAGCCCAAATGGGCCAGTTGCTGTTGATACCAGCCAATTGAAGGCAGGTTTTGTTCAAAGGCGGGCAACGCCTCGGCCACCGCGTTGGCATCGGGCCACAAGCCAAAACCGGCCTCGGCCAGGCGCTGCCAGGGGAATAGCGGCCCTGGGTCGAGTTTGCGCAGCGGCGCGATGTCGCTGTGGCCGATGACGTGGCGCGGCTCAATGTGGTTGCGCGCGGTGATGTCCTTGAGCAGCGCGATCAGCGCGGTAATTTGCTGCTCGCTGAACGGATACCAGACGCGGCCTTGCGGGGTGTCGTCGTAGCCGGCGTTCACCAGCTCAATGCCGATGGAGGTGGAATTGAGCCACGTGCGCCCTTCCCACTCGCTTTCGCCGGCGTGCCAGGCGCGTTTGTCTTCGTTCACAAGCCGGTAGATGGTCGCCGGGCCCGCGCCGATCAGGTAATGGCTGCTGACCTCGCCCTGAGTCAGCAATTGCAGCGAGCGCTCAAGGCTGGCCGAGGTGTAATGCAGGATGACGTACTGAACACGCTCATCCTGATTTTGCGAGGGATGGCGCGTGTCGATGGTCAGGCCGTTGCTGCAGCCAACGAGGGCGATAAGGAAGATGGCTAAAAACAGATTTTTCATCGGATACCGCAAAAGACTCGGGAAAAGCGGCCGGGTTGATCCCGTTCGGCGCTTGGACAAGGCTGGCTAGTTGCCACTCAAGCGCGGCCCTAGGTATAACGAGCGGTAGTTTAGTGCTTTACGCGCGCCACTGCTGAGCGGATGGACAAAGCGTCAGTTTCCCGGCGAAAAAAGCGCCAGACAAGCGGCGCAATGGAACGCAAACGCCCACCTAAACGCCCACCTATAGTTGCTGCACCCCGCTCCAGCTCTCGATCACCGCTGCCTAGCACTGAAAGGACATCATGCATGCGCCGCTCTCTTCTTTGGTTCAAACACGACCTGCGTCTGGATGACCATCCTGCCTTGCACGCGGCTGCCCGCGCCGAGCGGATGCTGCCGGTATTTGTGCTCGATCCGAAACTATTGCAACCCGGCCCATTGGGCGCCCGCCGCCTTGGCGTGCACCGCGCACGGTTTCTGCTGGAAAGCTTGCTGGCGCTGGATGGCGCCTTGCGCGCGCGCGGCTCACACCTGTTAGTTGTACAGGGCCAACCGGAACATATTCTGCCCCTGCTGGCCGAGCGCCTGGCCATTGATGAGGTGGTGACCCACGAGGAAATCGCCCCCGAGACGCGCGAGGAACTGGCCCGGGTGCGCGCCAAACTCGGCGCTACGTCGCTGCTGGAAGTCGCGGGCCATGGCCTGCTGCAAGCCAACGAATTGCCCTGCGCCATTGAGCAACTGCCGGCGGTGTACCGCGACTTCTGCGCGTTGATGGAAGAACGCCTGGTGGTGTTTCAACCGCTGGCGGCGCCGGAGCGTTTGCCGGCGATTCCTGAAGCGGCGAATGAATTGCTGATGCCGCCGCCGACCTTGTCGCACCTGGGTTTGGGTGAGCCGGTTTACATCGCCGACAGTGCCTTCCCGTTTTCTGGCGGCGAAGTCGCTGCCCAAGCGCGGTTGCGCGATTACCTGTGGGAGAGCCAGGACGTACGGCACTACGCAGCGGCGCGGGACAGCCTGATCGGCAGCGAATTTTCCTCGAAGCTTTCGCCGTGGCTGGCCAATGGCTGCCTGTCGGTTCGCCGTGTGGTCGCCGACCTGCGCCGCCATGAAGCGCAGTACGGGCGCAACGACTCCACCCAGGAACTGTGGCGCGCCGTGCTCTGGCGTGAATTCTTCCGCTGGACCTTGGTGCGTCGCGGCGAAGCACTGTTTCAAGCCGGCGGTTTGAAGGCCACGCAACAAGCCCCGACCGCCGTGAACGAGCGTTTTCAGCAATGGACGCAAGGCCGCACCGGCATGCCACTGGTGGACGCCTGCATGCGCGAACTGGCCGCCACTGGTTTTATCAGCAAGCGCGGCCGGCAAGTGGTGGCCAGTTATTTGGTCAACGAACTGCGCCAAGACTGGCGCCACGGCGCGGCCTGGTTCGAAGAGCATTTGCTGGATTACGAAGCGGCGAGCAACTGGGGCAATTGGGCCTATCTCACCGGCATCGCCTGCGACCCGGTGCGCAGCCAGGCGCTGAACCCACTGCTGCAAGCGCGCCGGTTCGACCCGCAAGCGGCGTATGTCAGCCTTTGGCTGAGCGAGCTTCGCGCCCTGCCAGTGAACATGCGCCACACGCCGTTTGTGCTGTCGCACCTGCAACTGGATGCGCTGAATTACCCGCGTTTGGAGCATGTGCCCGAGAGTTGGCAGCCGTATTTGCCGGGCGTGGCAGCGTAGAAAAACAATCGCGGCTAAAGCCGCTCCCACAATAAATGTGTGGGAGCGGCTTTAGCCGCGATGCTGTTTACACCGCCACCGGCGCCGAAATATGCGGGTGGGCCTGGTAGTTCTGCAGTTCGAAGTCTTCAAACTTGAAGGCGAACAAGTCTTTCACGTCCGGGTTCAGCTTCATGGTCGGCAGCGGCAGCGGCTCGCGGGTGAGCTGCAGGTCGGCCTGTTCCAGGTGGTTGGCGTACAGGTGGCAGTCGCCGCCGGTCCAGATGAATTCGCCCGGTTCAAGATTGCACACCTGCGCCACCATCAACGTCAGCAACGCGTAGCTGGCGATGTTGAAGGGCACGCCGAGGAAGATATCCGCCGAGCGCTGGTACAACTGGCAGCTGAGCTTGCCGTCGGCGACGTAGAACTGGAACAGCGCGTGGCACGGCGGCAACGCCATCTGGTCGACCAGCGCCGGGTTCCAGGCCGAGACCATCAGACGGCGCGAATCCGGGTTCTTTTTGATCATCTCGATCAGCTTGCTGATCTGGTCCACCGACTCACCGTTGGGCGCTGGCCAGTTGCGCCATTGGTAGCCGTACACCGGGCCGAGGTCGCCGTTTTCGTCGGCCCATTCGTCCCAGATGCGCACGCCGTTGTCTTTCAGGTACTTGATGTTGGTGTCGCCCTGAAGGAACCACAGCAGCTCGTGGATGATGGATTTGAGGTGACACTTTTTAGTGGTCACCAACGGAAAACCATCGGCCAGGTTGAAGCGCATCTGGTGGGCAAACAGGCTGTACGTGCCGGTGCCAGTGCGGTCGGCCTTGAAGGTGCCGGTCTCACGCACCAGGCGCATCATGTCGAGGTATTGCTTCATTGCACGACTCCTTTGGCGACGACGGGCGCGCGGCGGTGGGCCCAAACGACCAGGGCCAAGCCGGCGACAATCATCGGCACGCACAACACCTGCCCCATGGTCAGCCAGCCCCACGCGAGGTAGCCCAGTTGCGCGTCCGGCACGCGGACGAATTCAACGATGAAACGGAAAATGCCATAGAACAACGCGAACATGCCGGAGATGGCCATGGTTGGCCGCGGTTTGCGCGAGTAGAACCAGAGAATGGCGAACAGCGCGACGCCTTCCAGGGCGAACTGGTAAAGCTGCGAGGGGTGACGCGGCAGTTGCGCCGGGTCGGTGGGGAAAATCATGGCCCACGGTACGTCGGTGGCCTTGCCCCAGAGTTCGGCGTTGATGAAGTTGCCGATACGCCCGGCACCCAGGCCGATCGGCACCAGCGGCGCGATAAAGTCCATCAGTTCGAAGAAGCTTTTGCCGTTGCGCCGGCCAAACCAGAGCATGGCCAGCATCACGCCGATAAAGCCGCCATGGAACGACATGCCGCCGCGCCACACTTCCAGAATCAGCAGCGGGTTGGCGATGTAGGCCGGCAAATCGTAGAACAGCACGTAACCCAAACGCCCGCCGACGATCACGCCCATGGACGCCCAGAACACCAGGTCGGAAAGCTTTTCCTTGGTCCAGGTGGCGTCGAAACGCTCCAACCGGCGCGAGGCCAGCCACCAGGCGCCGCCGATGCCCACCAGGTACATCAAACCGTACCAGTGGATTTTCAGCGGGCCGATGGCCAGGGCCACCGGGTCGATATTCGGGTAAGCCAGCATGTGGACTCCTTAAATCAAAAAACTCAAACCCACGCTGACAAGCAGCAGGGCGAACAGGCGCTTGAGCAACACCGGCGACAGCCGATGGGCCAGGCGCACGCCGTAACGGGCGAAAAACATACTGGTCAGGGCGATGCCCAACAAAGCCGGCAAGTAGACGAAGCCCAGGCTCCAACTTGGCAGCCGTGGGTCATGCCAGCCCAATAGGATAAAACTCAGCGCGCTGGCCAGGGCGATGGGAAAGCCGCACGCCGACGAAGTGGCCACCGCCTGCTGCATCGGCACGCTGCGCCAGCTCAGGAACGGCACGGTCATGGAGCCGCCGCCGACGCCAAAAATCGCCGACGCCCAGCCGATCAACGCACCCGCTGCACCGAGGCCGGTTTTGCCGGGCACGCCACGCGTAGCTTTGGGCTTCAACGAGAAGGCCATTTGAATGGCCACGGCGATGGCAAACACACCGATGATTTTTTGCAGGTATTCGCCGTGAATCGATTTGGCCGTCAGGGCGCCAAGGCCGGCGCCGACGACAATGCCCAGGCCCATCCACCGCACGATCGTCCAGTTCACCGCGCCTTTGCGGTGGTGCTCACGAACGGCGTTGATGGAGGTGAAAATGATGGTCGCTAACGAGGTGCCAACCGCCATCTGCGTGAGGATGGCCGGGTCGAAGCCTTGCGCGGTGAAACTGAAAACCAGCACGGGAACAATGATGATGCCGCCGCCCACGCCGAACAGCCCGGCCAGCACACCGGCCCCGGCACCCAGCAGCAAATAGAGCAGGAATTCCATCGGCACCCCCGAAAACAATGCGGCATGGTAACGGAAGCCACCTTGGCTCTCCAGAGATGCCGCCGGGCTGTAGATTTTTCACCGGCCCGCAATGGAAGCGTCCTACCGGCTTGGGTAAAGTGAGCTAGCCTCCCGGCACGGGAGTACCTGTACGCAGAGCCACTGCGCCAGTTGTCTGCCGATTAAGGAATGGGTGATGTGCCTGATTGTTTTCGCGTGGCGCCCTCGCCACGACCAGCCGTTGGTGCTGGCTGCCAACCGTGATGAGTTCTATGACCGACCTGCCCTGCCACTGGCCCCTTGGGAAGATGCTCCACAGGTACTCGCCGGACGTGACTTGGAAGCGGGCGGCACTTGGCTGGGCATCGGCAGTGCCGGTCGCTTTGCTGCGCTGACCAATATTCGCGACCCCCGCCAGCCCCCGCTCGGCCGGTCACGGGGTGAATTGGTGGCGGAGTTTCTACGCAGCGATCTGCCACCGGCGGCGTATCTGGATGGCCTGATGGGGCGCGCGGGCATTTATTCGGGCTTCAATCTGCTGCTGGGGGACCGCGACGGCGTGTGGTTTTTCAACTCCCGTGAAGGGCAGCCGCGCTTGCTGCCGCCGGGTGTGTACGGCCTGTCCAACGACACCTTGGACACGCCGTGGCCAAAGCTGGACAAAGCCAAAGCGGCGCTGGACGAGCTACTCGATGCGCCTGAGCCCGAGGCGCTGTTTTCCATTCTCACCGACTCGCAGCGCCCACCCGACACGGCACTGCCCGACACCGGGATTGGCCTGGCCACCGAGCAATTGCTGTCGAGCGTATTTATCGCCAGCCGCACCTACGGCACACGCGCCTGCACGGTGCTGATCACGCAAGCAGACGGCAAACGCGTGCTGATCGAGCGCAGCTTTGGGCCCTACGGCGGGCATTTGGGTGAGGTGCGGTTGGAAGACTGAAGACGCTCTCCCCGTTTTCGCCGGGAGAGGCTTTAAGACTGGATGACCGACGCCGGGTTAAGCACGCGGCTCAAGCCAAGATTGCGCAGCGCCAGGTGCAAGGTGCTGTGGATAACCTGTGGATTGTCGATGGTCATGATCTGCGCCAGCAGCTCTTTGGCCTTACCCAGGCTGATCTGACGCAGCAGCCATTTTACCTTCGGCAGGTTGGTGGCGTTCATCGACAGGCCGTCAAAACCCATGGCCATCAGCAACACGGCGGACGAAGGGTCGCCGGCCATCTCGCCACAAATGCTCACCGGCTTGCCTTCGGCATGGGCGCCATCGACGACCAGCTTCAGCGCCTGCAATACCGCGGGATGGAGGAAATCGTAGAGATCAGCCACGCGCGGGTTGTTGCGGTCGACGGCCAGCAAATACTGGGTCAGGTCGTTGGAGCCCACGGAGAGGAAATCCACCTGCCGCGCCAACTCGCGCACTTGGTAAACGGCGGCCGGTACTTCAATCATCACGCCGACTGGCGGCAGCGGTACGTCGGTGCCTTCGTCACGCACCTCGCCCCACGCCCTGTGGATAAGGTGCAGCGCTTCTTCCAGTTCGTGGGTACCGGAAATCATCGGCAGCAGAATGCGCAGGTTATCCAGGCCTTCGCTCGCCTTGAGCATGGCGCGGGTCTGCACCAGGAAAATTTCCGGGTGGTCGAGGGTCACGCGAATGCCGCGCCAGCCCAGGAACGGGTTGTCTTCTTTGATCGGGAAGTACGACAGCGCCTTGTCGCCGCCGATGTCCAGGCTACGCATGGTCACCGGCAACGGATGGAACGCCGCCAACTGCTCGCGGTAGATGGCCAGCTGTTCTTTTTCGCTGGGGAAGCGCTCTTTCATGATGAAAGGCACTTCAGTGCGGTACAGGCCAACGCCTTCGGCGCCGCGCTCCTGCGCGCGCACCACGTCGGCCAGCAGACCGGTGTTCACCCACAGCGGCATGCGGTGGCCGTCGAGGGTTTCGCACGGCAATTCGCGCAGCGCCGCCAAACCCTGGGTGAGCTGGCGCTCTTCTTCGACCACTTCAACGTATTGCTTGCGCAGCACGTCGCTCGGGTTGGTGAACACTTCACCGTGGTAGCCGTCGACGATCAGCTGAATGCCGTCGATTTTCGAATACGGCAGATCGACCGCACCCATCACCGTGGGAATGCCCATGGCGCGGGCGAAAATAGCAACGTGGGAGTTACCCGAACCGAGTACCGAGACCAAGCCCACCAGCTTGCCTTCCGGCACTTCGCCGAGCATGGCCGGGGTGAGTTCTTCGCTGACCAGAATGGTGTTGTCGGGGTAAACCAGGTTCTGCTGACGCGCCTGTTGCAGGTAGCTGAGCAGGCGACGGCCGAGGTCTTTGACGTCCGAGGCGCGCTCGCGCAGGTAGGCGTCGTCCATCAAGCCGAAGCGGTTGACGTGTTCGCCCACCACTTGGCGCAACGCACCCTGCGCCCACTGACCGGTTTTGATCACGGTGGTCACTTCGCCACCGAGCGCCGCGTCGTCGAGCATCATCAGGTACACGTCGAACAGCGCGCGCTCTTCCGGGCGCAACTGGGTGGCGAGCTTGGCGGACAGCGCACGCATGTCGGCGCGCACACGCTCCAGGGCCTGATTGAACAGCAGCAGTTCGGCGGCGATATCGGAAACGGTTTTGTCGGGCACCACCTCAAGGTCAGCAGGCGGCAACACCACCACCGCCGTACCCACGGCAGCGCCCGGCGAGCCCGGCACGCCAGTGAATTTCGCTTCTTGAATGCCTTTGCCCTGACGGCCCAGGCCACGGATGGAACCGGTGGCCTCAGCGTGGGCGATAACGCCGGCGAGCTGGGCGCTCATGGTCACCAGGAAGGCTTCTTCGCCCTCGTCGAACTGGCGACGCTCCTTTTGCTGAATAACTAGAACGCCCATCACCCGCCGGTGGTGAATGATCGGCGCGCCGAGAAAGGAGGCGTAGCGCTCTTCACCGGTTTCCGCGAAGTAGCGGTAGCGAGGGTGGTCGGCGGCGTTTTCCAGGTTCAGCGGTTCTTCGCGCGTGCCCACCAGGCCGACCAGACCTTCGCTGGGCGACATGCTGACTTTGCCGATGGAGCGCTTGTTCAAGCCCTCGGTGGCCATCAGCACGAAGCGATTGGTTTCGGGGTCCAGCAAGTACACCGAGCAGACCTGGCTGCCCATGGCGTCTTTTACCCGCTGCACAATGATCGTCAACGCCGACTTGAGGTCTTTGGCGCTGTTCACTTCCTGGACGATCTTGCGCAGCGTGTTGAGCATGGCTCGAGGTGAACTCCTAGGTCGGTCTTATAGCTTGCATCGTCAATCTCGCGCGAGAAGGCGCGGCGCCAGTTCCTTCAACGCGCGGCGGTAAACCTCACGCTTGAATGTCACAACCTGGCCCAGCGGGTACCAATAACTTACCCACTTCCAGCCGTCGAATTCAGGTTTGTTGGTCAGGTCCATGCGCACCCGCTCTTCGGCGGATTTCAGGCGCAGCAGAAACCACTTCTGCTTTTGCCCGATGCACAACGGCTGACTGTGGGTACGGACCAAACGCTGCGGCAGACGATACCGCAACCAACCGCGGGTGCAGGCAAGAATCTGCACATCTTCCTGCTCCAACCCGACTTCTTCGTTCAATTCGCGATACAGCGCTTCTTCGGGGGACTCGTTGTCATTGATGCCGCCTTGCGGAAACTGCCAGGCGTCCTGATTGATACGACGAGCCCAGAGCACTTGCCCAACATCATTGGTGAGAATGATGCCGACATTCGGGCGAAAACCATCAGAATCGATCACGGTACAACCTCGTAAACGCATGTTTTTGCATTCTTTCACAAAGGTCGTGATGCCAGCAACGCGCCTGCCAACCTTATGGGCAGGTCCCCCGAAACCCCGTATTCTTCCGACTCGAAGAAAAACTACTGCGCTCGGTTAGGCGGCGTTAAAAACGGATTCGCAATGCTCATTGGCTACAGCCAACTGCGCTTGCTCATCCGTTTTTGCCTTGCCTACCCTTCGCTCGCTACGTTTTTCTTCGGTCGGTTTTTCTATTTATATGTAAAGCGAGATTACGTATGCGCCTGGCCTTGTTCGACCTCGATAACACCCTTCTGGCTGGCGACAGCGACCACGCCTGGGGCGATTACCTGTGCGAGCGCGGCATCCTCGACGGCGCCACCTACAAGGCGCGCAACGATGAGTTTTATCAGGATTACCTGGCGGGCAAGCTGAACATCACCGACTACCTGAACTTCAGCCTGGAAATTCTCGGCCGCACCGACATGGCCCAATTGGACCAATGGCACCGCGAGTTCATGCGCGATTGCGTTGAGCCAATCATCCTCGCGCCCGCTTTGGCGTTGCTGGAGAAGCACCGCGCGGCGGGCGACAAGCTGGTGATCATCACCGCCACCAACCGTTTCGTCACCGGCCCGATTGCCACGCGTCTGGGCGTCGACACGCTGCTGGCCACCGAATGCGAAATGGTCGACGGCCACTACAGCGGCCGCACCACAGACATACCGTGCTTTAAAGAAGGGAAAGTGACGCGGCTGAATCGCTGGCTGGAAGAAACAGGTTTCAACCTGGACGACAGCTACTTCTATAGCGACTCGATGAACGATTTGCCGCTGCTGGAGAAAGTAGCCCACCCGTTCGCCGTTGACCCGGACCCCACGCTGCGCGCCGAAGCTGAGCGTCGGGGTTGGCCGGTGATTAGTTTGCGCGGCTGATCTCAACGGCATCGAGGCTAAAGCCTCTCCTACAGGGACCAGTCCCATGTGGGAGAGGCTTTAGCCTCGAGTTTTTGCTCTTTCTTACGCCGGCTTAGCACCCATCAGGCCAAGAATTGCCACCAGCACCAGCAGAATCAGCACGCCATACACCAGCGCAAAACGCTGCAACCGCTGCGGTGCGGCCACCGAGCCCAGCGCTTCCCACGCGGCCAGTCGGCCCGACAGCAGCAGGCCGACAACAAACAGCACGATAAACAGCACCGAGCTGAGCAGCAGCCACAGCTGGCTAAGCGGCCAGCCGGCCACGTGCACCAGATAAAAACCGCTCACCGGCAGCGTGGCAGCCAGCACGGCGAACACCGGCAGACTCATTACGCGGGTGCGCCGTACTTTGCGTTGCAGCACGGCCAAGTCGCCGCGCCGCTGGGCTTTCCACAGCATAAAGATATGGGCGATCACGCCCAGCGGCAGCAGCACGGCCACAGCGCTGTGGAGTATTTTGAAGAGCAGATAATGTTCCATGTCGCGTCCCTGTCAGGCGTGCCCATGCCGCCGAATGGCGGCTGCGCATCTGATCATTAATTAACCAAGAAACAGCTTATAGGCCGGATTGGCGCTTTCATCCCAGTACGGATAGCCAATTTCCTCCAGCGCGGCCGGCAGCAGATGACGCTCGTCTTCTGGCACTTGCAGCGCGGCTAACACTCGGCCATCGGCGGCCCCGTGGTTGCGGTAGTGGAACATGGTGATGTTCCAGCGCCCGCCCAGCTTGGTGAGAAAGTTGAACAGCGCGCCCGGCCGTTCCGGGAATTCGAAACGGAACACGCTTTCATCCGGCACCGCCGCCGCATGGCCGCCCACGGCGTGGCGAATGTGCAGCTTGGCCAGTTCGTTGTCGGTCAGATCGAGCACCGGGAAGCCCTGGGCGCGCAGCCCTTCCACCAGCGTCGAACGCGGGTCGGTGTCCGGGTGCGTCTGCACCCCGACGAAAATGTGCGCTTCTTTATCGGTGTGGTAGCGGTAGTTGAATTCGGTGATCTGGCGCTTGCCGATGGCTTCGCAAAACGCTTTGAAGCTGCCCGGCTTTTCCGGAATGGTCACGGCGATGATCGCCTCGCGGCCCTCGCCCAGTTCGGCGCGCTCGGCTACATGGCGCAGGCGGTCGAAGTTCACATTGGCGCCCGAATCGATGCCCACCAGCACCTTGCCGGTCACGCCTTCGCGCTCGACGTACTTCTTGATGCCCGCCACGGCGAGGGCGCCGGACGGCTCGGTGATCGAGCGGGTGTCGTCGTAAATGTCTTTGATCGCCGCGCAGATTTCATCGGTGCTGACGGTGATGACTTCGTCCACGTACTCGCGGCAGATGTCGAAGTTCAGCTTGCCGATCTGCGCCACCGCCACGCCGTCGGCGAACAGGCCCACCTGGCTCAGCACCACCCGCTCGCCCGCCGCCAAGGCGGCTTGCAGGCAGTTGGAGTCGTCTGGCTCGACGCCGATGATCTTGATCTCCGGACGGAGGTATTTCACGTAGGCGGCCATCCCAGCAATCAGCCCGCCGCCGCCGACCGGGATAAAAATGGCGTCGATCGCGCCGGGCTGCTGGCGAAGAATTTCCATTGCCACCGTGCCCTGGCCGGCGATGACGTACTCATCGTCGTACGGGTGGATATAGACATAGCCTTTTTCCTCGACCAACTTGAGCGAATGGGCCAGCGCCTCGGGGAAGGCGTCACCATGCAGCACCACTTTGCCGCCACGGCTGCGCACCCCGTTAACCTTCAGCTCGGGCGTGGTGCGCGGCATCACGATGGTGGCTTTAACGCCCAGGTGCTTGGCGGCCAGTGCCAGGCCTTGCGCATGGTTGCCGGCCGAAGCGGTAACCACGCCACGGGCCAGCTCTTCAGCGCTGAGCTGCGCCAGCTTGTTGTAAGCGCCGCGAATTTTGAACGAGTAAACCGGCTGCAAATCTTCGCGCTTGAGCAGAATCTGATTGCCCAGGCGATCCGACAACTGGCGCGCGGGCTGCAACGGGGTTTCCACCGCGACGTCATAGACGCGCGAGGTCAGGATTTTCTTCACGTACTGTTCAAGCATGGCGGCATCTTTGGCTTACAGGGCGGGTCGGCCAGTCTACTCCAGCGCTCTGGCCTGCGGCCACCGGGGGCTTGTTGTTGGGCGTCTATGTTGGCGCCACCCGACCCGGCGCCAAGGCTATAATCCGCGCCTCCCCGTTTACCTTCAGGCGCAGAACCCGCGATGACTCAGGATCAACTCAAGCAAGCCGTGGCCCAGGCGGCCGTTGACTTCATTCTTCCGAAGCTCAATGACAAGAGCATCGTCGGCGTCGGCACCGGCTCGACGGCTAACTGTTTTATCGACGCGCTGGCCAAGCACAAAGGCGCTTTCGATGGCGCCGTCGCCAGCTCCGAAGCCACCGCCGCGCGCCTCAAAGGCCATGGCATCGCGGTGTATGAACTCAACAGCGTGAGCGACCTGGAGTTCTACATCGACGGCGCCGACGAAAGCGACGAGCACCTGAACCTGATCAAAGGCGGTGGCGCTGCGCTGACCCGCGAGAAAATCGTCGCCGCCGTGGCGCAAACATTTATCTGCATTGCCGACGGCAGCAAGCTGGTGCCGGTGCTGGGCAATTTCCCCTTGCCGGTAGAGGTCATTCCCATGGCCCGCAGCCATGTCGCCCGCGAATTAGTGAAACTGGGCGGCGACCCGGTGTACCGCGAGGGCGTGATTACCGACAACGGCAATATCATTCTGGATGTGATGAACATGCAGATCACCAACCCGGCGGAGCTGGAAACCCAGATAAACGCCATCGTCGGCGTGGTCACCAACGGCTTGTTCGCCGCGCGCGGTGCCGATCTGTTGTTGCTGGGCACCGCCGAAGGCGTCAAGACGCTGAAGCGCGCCTAAGCAAGCGCCGCGAAGCCTTAGCCGTTGCGTGCAGCCAAAAACGCCATAAAGGCTTCGCGGCTGCTGTAGCGCGGTTGATAGCCGAACTCTTCTTTCAAACGGCGGTTACTCAGCACCGGCCGGTAGCGCAGAAAGTCGAGTTGCTCCGGGCCGTACTGGCTCAACCCCAACGGTTTAAGAATGCGCAAGGCGTTGCGGATCAGGCCGGCCGGCAACGGCCGATATGGCTTGCCCAGCAGCGCGGCAATCTCGCGCAGGCTCAGGGCGCCGTCGCCGGCCAGGTTAAAAATGCCTTGCGCATGGGTTTCCAGACCTTTGCGAATGATGCTGACCACGTCCTGATCCCAGATAAAAACAAAGCGGCTGTCACTGCCTTTAATACCGAGCACGGCGCGCTTGCTGAACATGTCGGTGATCTGGTTGTTGACCCGCTTACCCAAAATTGTGCCCGGCCGCAGCACCAGCTGGTGCAGCTGCGGATGATGGCGGCGGGCATTGGCCAGCAACACCTCCACTTCCTGTTTGTGCTTGGCGTAGGCGAAATGCGGGTGGCCGCGCAGCGGATCGTTTTCGTCGATCCACTCGGCGTTTTCGGGGAAATAGCCATACGCCGCGCCGGAGCTGGTGACGATCAGCTGCTTCACGCTGCTGGCCACTGCCGCTTCAACAATCGAGCGGGTGCCGCCGACATCAATCGCATGCAGCTGCGCGTCGCTCATGCCGCGCGGCGGCGTGACCACCGACGCCAAATGAACAATCGCCTCGGGCTTCCACGCCGCCACGCATTCGCGCACCTGGTTCGGCTGGCTGATATCGAGCAACACCGGCTCGACATTCATTTTCAAACCCTGCGTGGTTTGTGAGCGGATGTCGGCGGCGATCAACGTCCATTTGGGATGCTGCGCCGCCAGGTCGTTAAGCAGTTGCTGGCCGATAAAACCTGCCGCGCCGGTAATCAGGACGCGCATGTCAGCGTCTCCTTGTCAGCGCCGGCCACCGCCAGCGGGCGATTGCGCCAGAACAGCACCAGCAGCAACCCGCTGACCAGATGCCAGGTGCCCCACAGCGCTGCGACGAGGGCCATGTTGGCCTCGCCGCCAAACTGGGAAAAGATCAGCCCCAAGGCAAGCCCGGAGTTGTGCATGGAAATCTCGATAACCATGGCCCGCAAATTGGCCCCGCGCTGGCGCGCCAACTTCGCCATCAACCAACCGAGCACGATGGCGCTGGCGTTGTGTACCACCACCAACACCAGCACCAAGCCGAGCGAGGCGGTGAACATTTTCCAGTTGCTCGCCAGCGCGCCAATCACAAAAAACGCGAACGCCAGCAGGGCGAAGCGCTTGAACCACGGCATGATCCGCTCGGCCACGTGGGGCCACAGGTTACCCACCAACATGCCCAGCGCCAGCGGCAGACCGAGCAGCCACAGCAGGTTGAGGATGATGCTCAGGTGATCGACATGGAGGCTGCTCAGGCGCTCGGCCAGGTAGGCGGACGCTTCGGGGTTGCAGGCGCTGGTCAAGGCGAAATTGAGCGGCAACAGCACCAGCGCCAGCAGGCTGGACAGCGCCGTCATGCTCATCGACAGCGCCGTATTGCCGCGCGCCAGGTGGGTCATCACATTCGAGAGATTGCCGCCGGGGCAGCAGGCCACTAACAGCAGGCCCAGCTCCAGGCCAGGGTGCAAGTCGACCAGCAAGGTCACCAGCAGCGTGAGCCAGGGCAGCAGCAGGCACTGACCCAACATGCCGGCGAGCACCGGTTGCGGGTGCCGCACGATGGCGCGAAATTGCGCCACGCGAAGTTCCAGCGACACGCCGAAAATCAGCGCCGCCAGCACCAGGCCGAGGATGAGTTGAGAACTCGCGTCGTAATTCATAAACGGGCCTTTTATTTTTGTTTTAGCCCGCCGCACTGTACGGGCGCAAACGGGCGGGCAACAGTGGCAACGGCGGCCAGCGGCGGTGGCCAATTGCGCCAGCAGCGCCGATGAACAAACAAGCGCAACGTAATTGGCGCGCCACACTCCTACTTAAAGCGCCACCATGGACCCCCGCTGTGTCCGCCCGTATTCTGCGCTCCTGCTTTTCAACCTGCCGGCCTGCCTCCGTGATAGACACCTGGAAAACACGCGCACTCGCCGTTATTGCCCTGCTGCAACGCTACCCCGGCGTGGTGGCGGCATTCGGTTTTATCTCGGGTGTGTTGAGCTTCGTGCTCGTCGACCGGCAGGCGCGGCTGGCCACGCCCATTGCGGTAATGCTGCTAATCAGCTGGCTATGGCTGACCCTGGAAAGCGTCGTGACCCGCGTGTTTGCCAGGCTCTTTGGCCGCGAACTGCCGCAACCTCTGGTGCGTTACCTGACGCAGATGATTCACCAGGAAAGCCTGTTCTTCGTGCTGCCGTTTTTCATCATCACCACCACCTGGAACAGCGGGCAATTGATGTTCACCGGCTTGCTGGCCTGCGCCGGCCTGGTGAGCATCATCGACCCCATCTACAACAAATGGCTGGCCCCGCGCCGCTGGCTATACCTGGCCATGCACACGCTGACCCTGTTCGCCGCGCTGCTGACGGCGCTGCCCATCATCCTGCACCTGACCACCGCGCAGAGTTACAAACTGGCGCTGGGCATTGCGGTGGCGCTGTCTTTTCCCAGTTTGCTGGTGACCTTCCCTATTCAACGCTGGTGGCGTGGCTTGGCGCTCATCGGCCTGACCCTGGCGCTGGGCGGTGCGGGTTGGTTGCTGCGCTCTTGGGTGCCGCCGGCCACGCTGTGGCTGACCGAAGTGGCCGTGACCACCGAACTGGACGACTTCAACCGCGCGCCCGGTGAAAGCCTGAGCACCATGACCGCCAACGACCTGCGCACCAAAGGCCTGTATGCCTACACAGCCATCAATGCACCACGGGGTTTGGCCGAGCGCATCTATCATGTATGGCGCCACAACGGCGAAGAGATGGACCGCATCGCCCTGGACATCAGCGGCGGGCGGGCGAAGGGGTATCGGTCTTGGACGCACAAACAGAACTTTCCACAGGAAGTGGAAGGGGATTGGGAGGTGCGGGTGTTGACTGAGGATGGGCAGGTGATCGGGGTGTTGCGGTTTGAGGTGACGCCTTAGGGGGTTTGGTTTGGTTTGGTTTGGTAGTTTTTCGCGGGATGGCACTTCGGTTCGACACTCTGGATTCCCGCCTGCGCGGGAATGACGGTGAGCTTTCGTAAAACCTCCGTCATTCCCCCGTTGGCAGTTTTCGCGGGATGGCACTTCGGCTCGAAACTCTGGATTCCGAATCGTCGGACCGCCGCCTGCGCGGGAATGACGGTGATCTTAAAAATAACCTCCGTCATTCCCGCGAAGGCGGGAATCCAGAATCTTCCGGCGGACAAAGCGACCCGGCCGATTGGCCAATCGAAGGCGAGCGATAACCTAAGCACCCCTTCACACGCGAATAAACCCATGGAACGGATTCCAACGGTCTACATCCTCGCCAGCCACAAAAACGGCACCCTCTATACCGGCGTAACTTCCAACCCCATCCAACGCATCTGGCAGCATAGAACCAACGCTGCGCCCGGGTTCAGCCAAACCTATGGCGTCCACATGTTGGTCTACTACGAGCTACATGAAGACATGCTCAACGCCATAACCCGCGAGAAACAGCTCAAGGGATGGCGACGCCAGTGGAAGATGAACCTCATCGAATCCACCAACCCAACCTGGTCCGACCTCTGGCCCACCCTCCTCACTTAGCTACAACCGAAACCGCTGCACCATCGCGTTCAAATCACTCGCCAACTTAGCCAGTTGATCACTGGCCACCGACGTCTCATGCGCGCCCGTGGCGTTCTGTTCGGCGATGTCGCGGATGGCGACCAGGTTGCGGTCCACTTCCCGCGCCACGCTCGCTTGCTCCTCAGCCGCGCTGGCGATCACCAGGTTCATGTCGTTGATCTGGTTGACGCGCTCGGCGATCAGTTGCAACGCGTTATCGGCCTGGCTGGCCATGATCTGGCTGCGGCTGGCGTATTCGCTGCTTTGTTCCATCGCACTCACCGACTGCTGGCTGGCGGTTTGAATGGCGCTGATCATCCGCTCAATTTCCTGGGTACTGGTTTGCGTGCGCTGGGCCAGCGCGCGCACTTCGTCTGCCACCACGGCAAAGCCGCGACCCTGATCACCGGCGCGCGCCGCCTCAATGGCAGCGTTCAAGGCCAGCAGGTTGGTTTGTTCGGCAATGGTGCGGATCACTTCCAGCACACGGCCGATGGCGATGGCCTCGTCGGCGAGCGTGGCGATGGTAGTGGAGGTGATGTTCAAGCGGTCTGTCAGTTGCTCGATGGTGTTTCGCGTACTGCTTACCTGCTCGCGCCCGGCCTGGGCGGTCTCCTGGGCTTCGCGTGAGGTGTCGGAAGTGTGGTTGGCGTTGCGCGCCACTTCATCGACAGCGGCGGACATCTCGGTCACCGCCGTGGCAGCCATCTGAATTTCGTCGTTCTGCCGGGTAATGCCGCGCGAAGAATCGTCGGTGACTGCATGCAGCTGCTCGGCCGCCGAGGCGAGTTGGGTGGCGGAGTTCTGGATGTTCAGCAGGGTTTCCCGCAGCGTGCCTTGCATGCCGCTGAGTGACCGCTGCACGTGGGTCACCTCATCGGCGCCTTCAGCCGGCACCGGCTGGCTGAGGTCGCCGGCGGCAATGCGTTCGGCCGACGCCGCCAGAACCGCCAGCGGCCGGGTGATGCTGCGGCTGAGCAGCACGGCGGCAATCACGGTGAAAATAACGCTGGCCAGCAGAATCAGGCTGAAGGTGACGGTGGCGTTGTTGGCACTGGCTTCGGCACGCGACCCCGCTTCAGCCGCGCCCCGGTTGTTGAGGGCGATCAGCGCGTCAAGCGAGGCAATCAAGGCATCGAAGGCTTGCTCGGATTGAGCTGCCACCGCTGGCGTCACACCGCCACTGGCCATGCCTGCCAGCACGGCGTCGAGGGCGTTTTCGTACGCGTCGCTTTTGGTTTCGTAGTCGCCGAACAGGCGCCGGTCTTCATCAAGAATAATCGTGCCTTCGTACTCTTTGTCGTAGCCGTGCACGCGGTCGGTGATGGTGCGGATTTCCGCGCCGAGTGACGTCAACTCGTTGGGCTGAGCGACGATTTCGTTTTCATCCAGGCGCATCAGTTGGCGGTCGGATTTGATCTTGGCCATCAAGTCCAGACCGCCCATCCAGACGTCTTTCACTTCCATCAAATCGGTACGCAGGCTCGACAACTCGGTGAGCGCGACGCCACCTGTGACCAACAAGCACAGCGTCAACACGCCAAAGCCGATGAAGTTACGCAGACCCACACTGACCGAACGTAGAGACATAACCCACTCCAAAGCGCGTTGGCGATGGGCTGAGTTTAGTCAGCGTGCCGTCGCCTGCATGGCGTCTCGTCGTGCGGCCCGTTAGCCGCCGAAAAACCAGTAGCACACCGAAATGGCCGCCACCACGCCGGCAAATTCCGCCAGCAGCGCACAGCCCACGGCGTGCCGCGCGCGCTGAATGCCGACGGCGCCGAAATACACGGCCAGCACGTAGAAGGTGGTTTCCGTACTGCCTTGAATCGTCGCCGCCACCAACGCGGGGAAGCTGTCGACGCCTTGGCTTTGCATGGTTTCAATCAGCATCGCGCGCGCCGCGCTGCCTGAGAACGGTTTCACCATTGCCGTGGGCAAGGCGTCGACAAAGCGGTTATCCCAGCCCAACTGTTCAACCAGCCAACGAATGCCGTCCAGGCCAAAATCCAACGCACCCGAGGCGCGCAACACGCCGACGGCGCAGAGCATGGCGACCAGATACGGCAGCAAGCTTTTGGCTACATCGAAGCCTTCTTTGGCGCCTTCGACGAAGGTTTCGTACACCGGCACTTTGCGCAGCGCACCGACCAGCACGAACAGCAGAATCAAACCGAACAGGGTCAGGTTGCCCAGCAACGACGACAAGCCGGCCAACGCCGTGGCCGACAATCCGGCCAACAGCGCCATAAAGCCGCCAAGCAGCAAGGCGCCCGGAATCAGGTACGCGAGCACTACAGGGTCCCAGAGGCGCAGGCGCTGCATCACCGCCACCGAGAGCAAACCGACCAGCGTCGAGGCGCTGGTGGCCAACAGAATCGGCAGGAACACCAGGGTCGGGTCGGGCGCGCCTTGCTGGGCGCGGTACATAAAGATGGTCACGGGCAACAGGGTCAGCGACGAGGCGTTGAGGACCAGAAACAGAATCTGCGCATTGCTCGCGGTGGTGCTGCTGGGGTTGAGTTCCTGCAGGGCGCGCATGGCTTTAAGGCCAATGGGTGTGGCGGCGTTGTCCAGGCCCAGGGCGTTGGCGGCGAAGTTCATGGTGATCAGCCCCAAGGCCGGATGGCCCGGCGGCACTTCGGGCATCAGGCGGCGGAACAACGGGCCCAGCATGCGGGCCAGCCAATCGACGATGCCGGCCTTCTCGGCGATGCGCAGAAAGCCGAGCCACAGGGTCAGGGTGCCGAACAGCAACACCATCACCTCGACCGAGAGCTTGGCCATGGCGAACAGGCCTTCGACCATGGCCGCAAACACGCCGGCGTTGCCGCCCACCAACCACTGCGATAACGCCGCAATGGCGGCAACAATGAAAAAGCTCAGCCACAAGCCGTTGAGCATGGTTCGTCCTCTTGATGTGCCGCGGATGATAGCGGCGCCCTTTGCTGCATTGCCACCGACACCCGCACCAGCACGGTCATTTTTCTCAGCTAGGCTCACTTCGCCAGCAGTGCCCGCCGGTGCGCACCGGTTCACGTTTCGCTTAGGAGTTTCAAGGATGACTAAACGCTTGATCGCCAGTTTTGCCTTGAGCAGCGCTTTGCTCATGGCGGGTTGCTCCAGCTCCACCACCCAGCCTGAGCAGTACTCGGGCTTTTTGTCGGACTATTCCATTCTCAAACCGGCCACCTCGGCCAGTGGCGCGCCGGTGCTGCGCTGGACCAAGCCGGGCCTGGACCTCAACCACTACAGCTCCGTGCTGGTGGAAAAGCCGCAGTTCTACCCGGCGCCCAAGCCCAATGAGCAGGTCAGTCAGAAAGCGCTCAATGACATTGCCAACTACCTGCAACAGGCCATGCAACGCGAACTGGCAGGCCGTTTGCGCATCGTCAACCAAGCCGACGCCGACACTTTGGTGCTGCGTTCCGCGATAACCGCGGTCGACACCTCGGCCAAAGGTTTGCAGTTCTACGAAGTCATCCCGATCGCGCTCGCAGTCGCGGCGGCTACGGCGGCAGCGGGCACGCGCGATGAAGACACCACCATCTTTGTAGAAATGCAGGCGCTGGATGGCGCGACGGGCAAGCCGGTCGCCGAAGTGGTCCGTAAGGGCACCGGGCTGCGGCTGGAAAACGACTCCACGCAACTGACGGTGAAAGACCTCGCCCCGGTGCTGGACGTCTGGGCCAAAGATGCACGCAACTTCAAGCCTTAAACGCAGGGCTGCGCGCTAAAACGCAGGCATAAAAAAACGCCCTCTAACGAGGGCGTTTTGGTGTGGCGCTGATGGCGTCAGACTCGACCGCGACGGCCGAAGATCAGCGAAACAACGAACATCACCAGGAACACGACAAAGAGAATTTTCGCGATGCCGGTTGCGGTGCCCGCAATACCACCAAAGCCCAACACTGCTGCGACGATGGCGATGATCAGAAAGGTAATGGCCCAACTCAACATGATGTCTCTCCTTACGTTTGGTTCGGGTTCGAAACCCTGTTTGTCAGGAACCCTTACTGGGTTGGAACCACGGCCTTCTGGCTTGGTTCAGGTTCCTTGTTTCGTATTGCGTTAAAAAATTCGGTACAGCCTGGTTAAAACAAAACCTGCAGTGGCGGGCGGTTGGGCTTCGCCTAGCTCAGCCCAACGCTCACCGAAGCCGGCTTACTTCAGCGAATGCTTCAGTTCACGCATACGGTCGTGGCACGCGCGCACTTTCGGCATCTCTACGGCCAGGGCGGCGCGCAGATCCGGGTCGGCATCTTCCATGGCGTCTTCGAAGGCATGCAGGATGCGGTCTTCGGTGTCTTCCAGTTCGGCGACGTAAGCGGCGCCTTCATCTTTGGACATGCTGGCTTTGGTGTCGGCGTAAACCTGACGCAGCTTGCCCATCATGGTGCCGCCCTGAGCGGGGGTTTCATGGTTGGCGGCTACTTTCACGGCCAGAGCCTGAATCACCTGGATTTTGGCTTGCGACATGTCGCGGAACAGGGCCTGCAGCTGCGGGTCTTTGACCTCGGTGCGGGCGTGCTCGTAAAAGCGCTGACCGTCACGGGTGATTTCGATCAGTTCGTTCAGTTGGCTGGTGCGACTGCTCATGATGATTTCCTCTCGGTCTAGGGCCGTTCTTGGCCTGTTGCAAGGGATATCGCAAGCGCTGTGCCAGCTTTTTAAAACTTTTTATTTCTTTTAAAAACAACGGGTTAGGCAGTCCAAGCGAGACGCTCCGCCATGCAGCTTGCAGGATGGGTTTAAATCCACCGTGCAAGTTGCACGAACTTGCCCGTACTTTCCGTGACTAACGCTCACTGCAACCGATCTGAGAACACACATGGAAGCTCCCAGCCCGAAAAATGGCCGCATTTTATTGGTCGATGATGAGTCGGCAATTCTTCGTACGTTCCGCTATTGCCTCGAAGACGAGGGCTACACCGTAGCCACCGCGACCAGCGCCATGCAGGCTGACACCCTGCTGCAACGCCAGGTATTCGACCTGTGCCTGCTGGACCTGCGCCTGGGTGAGGACAACGGTCTGGAAGTGCTGGCGCAGATGCGCCTGCAAGCGCCGTGGATGCGCGTGATCATCGTCACCGCGCACTCGGCCATCGACACCGCCGTAGACGCCATGCAAGCCGGCGCCAGCGACTACCTGGTGAAGCCGTGCAGCCCGGACCAACTGCGCATGGTCGCCGCCAAGCAGTTGGAAATCCGTTCCCTGGCCGCGCGCCTAGAGCAGTTGGAAGGCCAGGCGCGCAAGCCAGGCGACGACCTCGACTCCCACAGCCCGGCAATGATGGCCGTGCTGGAAACCGCCCGGCAGGTGGCCGGCACCGACGCCAACATTCTGATCCTTGGCGAATCCGGTACCGGTAAAGGTGAATTGGCCCGCGCCATTCACGGCTGGAGCCAACGCTCGAAGAAAGGCTCGGTCACCATCAACTGCCCCTCGCTCACTGCCGAGCTAATGGAAAGCGAGCTGTTCGGTCACAGCCGTGGCGCCTTTACCGGCGCCAGCGAAAGCACCCTCGGCCGCGTCAGCCAGGCTGACGGCGGCACCCTGTTCCTGGACGAAATCGGCGACTTCCCCCTGAGCCTGCAACCCAAGTTGCTGCGCTTTATTCAGGACAAAGAATACGAACGGGTCGGCGACCCGGTGACCCGTCGCGCCGACGTGCGCATCGTCGCGGCCACCAACCTCGACCTCGACGCCATGGTGCGCGAAGGCAAGTTTCGTGAAGACCTGCTCTACCGCCTGAACGTCATCACCCTCAAGCTGCCGCCGCTGCGCGAGCGCGCCGACGATGTGCTGATGCTGGCCGAGCGGTTCCTCGCCCGCTTCGTCAAAGACTACGCGCGCCCTGCCCGCGCCTTTACCGAAGAAGCGCGCAACGCCCTGCTCGACTATCAATGGCCGGGCAACATTCGCGAGCTGCGCAACGTCATCGAGCGCGCGAGCATCATCTGTCCACAAGAGCTGGTCGACGTCAGCCACCTCGGCCTGGTCGCTCCCACCAGCAGCAACGCACCACGGGTCGGCGCCGACCTGAGCCTGGAAGACCTGGAAAAAGCCCACATCGCCGCCGTGTTGGCCACCAGCGACACCCTTGACCAAGCCGCCAAAACCCTGGGCATCGACGCCTCGACGCTCTATCGCAAACGCAAACAGTACAACCTATGAAGCCAGCCATGACCCTGCGAACGCGGTTCTTCCTGAGCTTCTCAGCGTTGATCACCGTCGCGCTGTTGGGCTTGCTGCTGGGCGTGGTCAGCGTGCTGCGCATGGCGCAAACCCAGGAAGGCCTGATCCAGAACAGCTTCGCCACCATCGACCTCAGCCAACGCCTGCGCACCAGCTTTGGCGACCAGCTGACCATCATGCTCAGCGTTAAACCGGACATGACGGCACTGCGCGCTTCTCAGGCGCAATTTCGCAATCTGCTGGAAGAAAGCCTGGACCTGGAAAACCGCCACGACCGTGAAGGGTTTGAGCGCATCGAGAAAGCCTACAGCGAGTTTCAGGTAACGCTCGACAAGGCCGACCCGGCCAACGGCGGCGTCAACGACGACAACACCGTCAGCCAGGCCTTCAACGACGTGCGCAAGCAAATGCTCGAAGTGCAGCAGGTCGCCATTAACAACGTGACCATGGCCGAAGCCCAGGCACGCGATCGGGCCAGGCTGATCGCCCTGCTCCTGAGCCTGTTGGGCGGTGCCGTGCTGCTCATCGGGCTGCTGACGGCACAAAGCATTGCCCGCCGTTTTGGCGGCCCCATCGAAGCGCTCGCCACTGCGGCCGACAAAATCAGCCAGGGCGATTTCGACGTGGCGTTACCGGTGTCTTCGGTCAGCGAAATGGCCCTTCTCAGCCGCCGTTTCGGGCTGATGGCGGATGCCCTGCGCCAGCTCAAGGAAACCAACGTCGAGGCCTTGCTAGCCAGCCAGAAACGCCTGCAAGCCGTGCTCGACAGCATCGACGACGGCCTGGTGATCATCGACGTCAATGGCGACATTGAGCACGCCAATCCGGTTGCTATCCGCCAGTTGTTCTGGGAGCACGACCTGCTGGGCAAAAGCTTCGGCTCGGTGATCAACCGCCCGGAGCTGGACGAAGCCGTAAGCCTGGTGCTTAGCGGCAAACAACTGGAGCAGGTGCCGGAAGATTTACTGATTGAAACCGCCGGTGAAAAACGCCTGCTGGCGTGGGCGCTGACCCCGGTGCATCACATCGACGGCCGAACCGTGGGCGCCGTGATGGTGCTGCGCGATGTCACCGAACAGCGCGCGTTCGAGCGCATTCGCATGGAGTTTGTGCTGCGTGCTTCCCACGAGCTGCGCACGCCGGTGACTGGCATGCACATGGCCTTCAGTCTGTTGCAGGAACGGCTGAAGTTCGGCGAGGAATCGCGCGAAGCGGACTTGATCCGCACCGTGGACGAAGAGATGGCGCGCCTGGTGCAACTGATCACCGACCTGCTGAACTTCTCGCGCTACCAGAACGGCCTGCAAAAACTGGAGCGCGCCCCGTGCGACCTGCACGAGCTGATCGGCCAAACGCAACAACGCTTCGCCGCCAAAGCCAGCGAGCGCGACATCAATATCGTGGTGGAAGTGCTGGAACCGCTGACGCAGGTGAATATCGATCGCCAGCAGATCGAGCGCGTGCTCGATAACCTGATTGCCAATGCCCTGCGCCACAGCATCAGCGGCAGCGAAATTCAGGTGCAAGCGCGGCGTCACGGTGAACGCCTGATTATCAGCGTGCAGGACTTCGGCGAAGGCATCGACTTCAGCCAGCAGGCGCGAATTTTCGAGCCGTTTGTGCAGATCGGCAAACGCAAAGGCGGCGCCGGGTTGGGCTTGGCCTTGTGCAAGGAAATCGTGCAGTTGCATGGCGGGCGAATCAGCGTGTATTCGCGGCCCGGCAAAGGTTCGCAGTTTTATATGGCGTTGCCGATTTAAGCGCCATTCACCGTGGAAAGATCGAGGCTGAAGCCTCTCCTACAGAAAACGTGAACCTGTAGGATAGGCTTCAGCCTCGATGCTTTTCAGCCCTTACAAAATGCTCAACGGGTACTCGATGATCAACCGAACCTGATCGGAATCCACATCCGAAGTCCCGGAAATACGGTGCGTGGCTTGCCGCACGCGAAAGGACAAGTCTTTCGCCGGCCCGTCCTGCACCACGTATTTCACCGAGATATCCCGCTCCCAGTGCTTCTCGTTGTCGGCGTAGTAGTTGTAGGGACTGCTGGCATCCATGTGGCTGCCGTCAACATTGTCGCCACGGGTATAGCCGGCGTAAAAGGTCAGCCCTGGCACGCCGTAGGTGGCCATGTTCAGGTTGTACCCCAAGCGCCAGGACTCTTCGCGCGGGCCGTTGAAGTCGACCAGTTGCATGGAGTTGGCCAGGTAGATGGAGTCCTGGAAAATTCCGCCGCCCAGTACCAGATAATCGAACGGCTGATCGCCGTGGTTTTTCTGAAAGGCCAGCGTCACTGTGTGGGCGCCAATGGTGTAGCCGGTGGCGAACGACCAGGCGGTGGTATCGATGGTGCCCGCCAGCGATTTGCCCTCGTCGAGGGTGCGGTAAATGTTGAAGTCGAAGCTCAGCGACTGGTCGTCGCTCAGCGCCATCACGTAGTTGGCGTTGCCGTAGTACTGCTTCCACAGGTCTTCATATTCGGAGCCGTAGCCGGTGACGCTGAGGGTGTCGGTGATGCTGTACGTGGCGCCGAGAAAGGTGACATCGCCGCCTTCCTTGCCGGCATAGCCCGCATAGAAACCGTCGTGGCTGCCGGACTGATTGTTGTCTTTGGACGAGGTGAAGTGACCGGCGTCGACTTTCAGGCCTTTGACTTCGGCGCTGTCCAGTTGAAAGCCGGTTGCAGTGGCCGGGACCAAGCGCGCATCGGCCATGGCGATAACCGGGTTGTACGGGCGCAAGTCGCCGTATTTCAGCGTGGTATTGGACAGGCGAACTTTCACAGCGCCGCCCAGGGAAGAGAAGTCGTCTTCGGAATTGCCGTCGGAGTCTTGCGGGAACATTTTCGAGCCGGCGCGTCCACCGCCGCTGTCGAGCTTGATGCCGGCGTAGGCGCTCATGTCGACGCCAAAACCTACGGTGCCCTGGGTGAAACCGGACACGTAATCCAATTGGAAGCCTTGGCCCCACTCGCGGTTGTCGCCGGTGCCACGGTCGTGCCGGTCCATGTTCCAGTAGAGGTTGCGTGAAATCAGATCGAGCGTGCTGTCTTCCACGAAACCCTTGGAGTCGGCCTGCCCCGCCTGCGCTGCCGACAAGGTGAAAGCGCTGGCGCTGGCCACAGCCAGTGCCACTGCGGTGTGTTTCAGTCTCATTGTGTAGTCCCCATGAAGTGAATGTGTCGGCATGCACCCGCACCAGCGCCCGGGCGTCATTCAAATGGGTTGAGCGTGGCGGCCACCTGATGCACCCAGCGATGGCCGCCCGCTCGCTCAGTCTTCGCGGTGGGAGATGCAATCCGCGCCGCTGGCCGAGTTACCCATGGGCCTAACAAAAGCCCCATTCATTGCCCCATGTTCGCGCGTTACGCCCTGTTCAATTCACGACACATTGACGTGCTATTACGCCAACGCTCGTGGCGCGGAAAGTTGACGACCGAGATGTAATTTGTCGGGTCGGACAAGTCATAAAACGGCACTTTTTAGCGCACCGAAAGCGATCTATACAGCTGATAAACAAGTGTTTTCCTATTAAATGGTGTGCACGCTTTCGACATTCAGTTAATCGACTTTCGTAGACTTCAAAACACTTACATTAGTTAGCGTTATCCGAAGTATTACCGGAGCATCGATGAACTTTTCCCGGCTATTTGAAGCGCGCACCGCGTGCGCGAACGAGAATTTCAAACACGCTCTGGGCTATGCTTGCCGCCCCTATCGCCGACTGCCGTTTTCGCCATGCGCCTCTCCCGATTCTTTATTGATGCCCCCCTTTCCATCGGCCAGCACGACCTGCCAGAAACCCAGGCGCACTACATCGGCCGCGTGCTGCGCCATGCCGTTGGCGATGCGGTGCAACTGTTTGACGGCAGCGGCCAGGAGTTTCTTGGCGAGCTGATTGAAGTAGGCAAGAAGAACGTGCGCGTGGAACTGCGCGAGGCGCTGCCGGGGCAAGCGCCATCGCCGCTGCATATTCATTTGGGTCAGGGGTTGTCTCGCGGCGAGCGCATGGACTGGGCGATTCAGAAAGCCACCGAATTGGGCGCCAACGAGATCACGCCCATCGTCAGCGAACGCTGCGAAGTCCGCCTTAAAGGCGAGCGCGAAGACAAACGCCTGGAGCATTGGCGGCAGGTGGCGATCAGTGCGTGCGAGCAGTGTGGGCGTTCGGTGTTGCCGGTGATTCATCCGCCGGTTGTTTTAGCGCAGTGGCTTGAGCAGGCCCAGGCCGAGTTGAAACTCGTGCTGCACCCGGTGGCCCAGCCACTGACCAGCCATGACAAACCGCAGTCACTGGCGTTTCTGATTGGGCCCGAAGGTGGGTTGTCGGATGCTGAAGTGGCGCAGGCCCAAGCGCGCGGATTTCACGCGGCGCGGTTAGGGCCAAGGGTGTTGCGCACGGAGACGGCGCCGGTGGTGGCGTTGAGCGTGGCGCAGCAGTTGTGGGGGGATTTTTAGTTCTACGTTTGCCCCGGCCCTCTCCCCTAGCCCCTCTCCCAAAGGGAGAGGGGAATCGAGCAGCGACTCGGTTAGCTCCCCTCGCCCGCTTGCGGGAGAGGGGCTGGGGGAGAGGGCCGGGCGAAACGCCTATCCTCAAGAATCCTTCAACAAATCCGCCAAATCATCCGCATGCTCTTCTTCCTGCGCCAGAATCTCTTCAAACAGGCGGCGCGAAGTCGGGTCGTCGTTGCCCAGGTAGTTGATGATTTCCCGGTAGCTGTCGATGGCGATACGTTCGGCCACCAGGTCTTCGGTAATCATCTCTTTCAGCGTCGCGCCTTCCACGTATTCGGCGTGGGAGCGCTCGGTCAGGCTTGCTGGATTGAAGTCCGGCTCGCCGCCCAGCTGCATGATGCGCTCGGCCAGTTGGTCCGAATGCGCCAGCTCTTGTTGAGCGTGCTCAAGGAACTCGGCGGCAGCGGCACTGGCTTTCAGGCCGGTGGCCATGAAGTAGTGGCGTTTGTAACGCAGGTAGCACACCAGCTCGGTGGCCAGCGCGGTGTTAAGCAGCTTGATCACTTCTTCGCGGTTGGCCGAGTAGCCCTCGGTAATCGCGCCTTCTTCAATGTGCTGGCGCGCGCGTTGACGCAGCGTGGCCACGTCGGTCATCAGAACAACAGTCATTTTTCACTCTCCATCAGCAGAACGGTCGGTAGCGCAGGCTCTAGCGGCCGGCGTCTCGGTGTACTGAGGTGTGAGTGGCGAGGCGGGGAAAAGTTTGAAGTTTTGTGAAGGCGAGCGTTGGGCTTAGCGGCGCGAAGCCCAACGCGAGGGCATCAGATCAAACCGGCATCGGCAAGCATCTGCTCCAGGGCCAGCAGGTCGGGAATCTTCGCCACGGCTTCACCGAAGCTCACGGCATCCAGTTCCAGCGGCGCCAACGGCACGTCGGCGCGGGCCAGCTCGGTGCCCACTTTCAGCGAGCGCGGAATGCCTTGCACCAGCAGCGCAAGGAATTTCACGTTGGGGCGCCCGCCCAGGGCGTTGATTACCGCCACGCGTGCGCCGGGGCGAATCTGGGGTTGGCCGTCAGACGCCGCTTCAAACGACAGCAACGGCAAACTCAAGTCACGCCACGCCATTTGCCCGAGGAACCAGGCCGGCATGCCGGGCGTTACTTGCGGCGCGCGATAGGGAATCAGCTCGGCCACCGCCACGTTCGGCAGCAGCAAGGTGCGGTCGGCCAGGGGCACTAGCAACCCGGTGATGCTGGTGGCGGTTGAGGCGGTGGTTGGGGTGACGGCTTGGCTCATGGGGAAATCCTGTCGGCGCTATCAGGCGCACTGCGACGCTAAATGGTTGACCAGCGTTTCCGCCAGTTCGCGCGGGTCGCCACTGTAGGCGCTGTAGCCGCCCTCGCGCAGGCTGTCGGGCATGCTCGCGCAGGCGCAACTGTCGGCGCGCTGGGTCCAGATGGCGCCACCCTGGCGGCGCACATAGGCGGCGGCAGCACTGCCATCGCTGCCCATGCCGCTAAAGGCGATCACACCGCTCATGGCGCCGAAATGCTGGGCGAGGTTGAGCATCATCTGGTCAATCGACGGGCTGTACGGTTCCGGCCAGCCACGGTCGGCAATCTTCATGGCGCCGTCTTCGGCAAAGCCGAGTTCGTATTGAATGGGCGCCACCACCACTTCGCCACAGCGCACGGCATCGCCCTGGCGTGCAGGGTTAACGTGCCATTGGCTGTGTCGGCCGACGGCTTGCGGCAAGGTGGCTTCGAAACTGGCATCGATATGCTGGGCGTAGACAAACCCAATCGGCAGCCCGCCTGGCAACGCGTCGAGGAAGGCTTTGACCGCCGCCGGACCGCCCAATGAAGCGGCCAGCAGCCACACCTGACGCGCCGGCGCACCCGCGGCCAGCGGCGTGTTAGCCAGCGCTGACGGCAGGTCCAGCCGCGCCGGGCGCTGCGATTCATCCAACAGGGCTTGCAGGCTCGGGCCGACCGCTTGCGTGGGGTCGCCCACCAGGCGCTTGAGCTTGCCGACCAGGCGGCGTTCCCAGCGTGGGTAATTCTCCGAATGCCGCTCCGGCGCATGACCTTCGCCAAACAGCACCGGCACGTCTGCATGCTCCAGCAGGGTGTCGATCAACGGCGAGTCTTCGGACTGAGCCAGGTCCACCAACCACAAATCCGCTTCGCACGCGGCCAGCGCCTCGGCATCAAGGCGCGCGGGGTCGGTGTTGAGCACCACGTTATAGCCGCTGCCCGTCAGCGCCTGTTGCAGCACGTGGCGCTGCAACGAGGTGTCGGCGAGCACGGCGATGCGTGCGCTGTTTTTCTCGGTCATGTGCGTTTAACCGGGTGTTCGGCCACCAACTTGGTGATGGTCTCCAGCAACAACGACTCTTGGTACGGCTTGCCGAGGTAGTCGTTGACGCCGATGTTCATCGCCCGCTCCCGGTGTTTATCACCGGTACGCGAGGTGATCATGATGATCGGCAGGTCTTGCAGGTTCTGATCGTGACGCACCAGGTTGGCCACTTCGAAACCGTCCATGCGCGGCATCTCGATGTCCAGCAGCATGATGTCCGGCTTGTGCTCCTGCAGCAGCGAGATGGCGTCCACGCCGTCTTTAGCGGTGAGCACGTTCATGCCGTTACGCTCCAGCAGACGGCTGGTGACCTTACGCACGGTAACCGAGTCGTCGACCACCATAACCAGCGTCGGCCGTTCCACTTCCACCTCGGCGGGCAGGGCGGTACGGCTGACGGTGCGGGTTTGCAGTTGGTTGAGCAGGTGCGCGTGGCGCACCCGAATGGTCGCCAGCAGGTCGAGAATCACCACCACGCGACCGTCCCCGAGAATGGTCGCACCGGAAATGCCATGCACGCCGGCGAACTGCGGGCCGAGGCTCTTCACCACGATCTCGCGCGAACCGGCCAGCGAGTCCACTTGCACGGCGACGGCGTGGTCGCTGGAGCGCACCAGAATCACCGGCAGCGGCAGGCTTTGGCCCACCAGTTTCGGTTGCTGGCCGTTGTTCAACAGGTCGCCCAGGTAACGCAGTTCGTAGGCTTGGCCGGCGTATTCGAAACGCGGCGCGTCCGGTGCGTAATAGGCTTCCAGCTCGTACGGCGAAACCCGCACGATACCTTCGATGGTGTTCAACGGAATGGCGTACAGGTCTTCACCGGAAAGCACCATCAACGCGCGGTTTACCGACACGGTGAATGGCAGACGGATGCGGAAGGTGGTGCCCTCGCCCGGTACCGAGTCAATGCTCATGGAGCCGCCGAGTTGTTTCACCTCGGAGTGCACCACGTCCATGCCCACGCCACGGCCGGAGATTTGCGTGACCTTTTCGGCAGTGGAGAAACCGGCTTCCAGAATGAATTGCAGGATTTCGTAATCGGTCAGGTCCGAGGCGCTGTCCATCATGCCGCGCTCGAGCGCTTTGCGGCGCACGGCCTCAAGCTTGATGCCGCCACCGTCGTCGGCCAGGGTCAACACAATGTCGCCACCCTCGCGGCCGAGGCTCAGGCGAATGGTGCCCTGCTCGCTCTTGCCGGCCGCACGACGTACATCGCTCGGTTCAATACCGTGGTCGACGGCGTTGCGCAGCATGTGTTCCAGCGGCGCGACGATACGCTCCAGAACCGTACGGTCCATCTCACCGTCGGCGTTGCCGACAATAAAGTCGACCTGTTTGCCCAGCTCGCTCGCCACCTGGCGAACGATTCGGCGCAGACGCGGCACCAAGCGGTCGAACGGCACCATGCGCGTACGCATCAGGCCTTCTTGCAGCTCGGTGTTGACCCGCGCTTGTTGCAGCAACAGGGTTTCAGCATCGCGGTTACGCGCGGCCAGGGTTTCTTTCAGTTCCAGCAAGTCGGAGGCCGACTCGAACAGCGCGCGGGAAAGCTGCTGCAGCTGCGAGTGTCGGTCCATTTCCAGCGGGTCGAAATCTTCGTAGCCCACGCGCTCGGCTTCGGCCTGGAAGCGGCTGATGATTTGCGACTGGGTTTCGATGTCGAGGCGGCGCAACTGGTCGCGCACCCGGTCGATGGTGGCTTCCATCTCGCCGAGGGTGAAACCGAAGTCGCTCACCTGCTGTTCGACGCGACCCCGGAAAATGGAAGTTTCACCGGCCAGGTTAACCAGGCCTTCCAGCAACTCGGCCGGTACTTTCACCAGTTCTTGCGGGGCGCGGCGCGCGGCGGCGTCCAGCGCTGCCTCTTGGGCGCGGCGTACAAACGGCAGCACCTTGGAAGCCACCGGCGCCGACGAGAACTCGCTGGCAGCCACGATCGGATTGGCCAACGTATGCACGGCTGGCAAGGTGCTCGGCTGCGGCGCCGGCAGGTGCGGTTCGGCAGGCTCGTGACTGGCTTGGGCCAGGTCGGCCGCCATGCTGTCGTTGACGCGCTGACGCAGTTGATCGAGTTCGCCTTGCAGCGCTTCGAAGCCTGATTGCACATCGAGGAACAGACTCTCCGGCCACGGCGCGCCTTGCTGCTGCGCCTCGGTCAGGTGCTGTTCGAGGTTGTGGGTCAGGTCGCCAAGGGCTTTCTGACCGGCCAGGCGCGCACCGCCTTTAAGGGTGTGCAGAATGCGCAGCATGTCGTCGACGGCATCGCTGTCGTCACGCTTCTCTTCCCAACGGCCGATGGCGCTTTCCATGCTTTCCAGCAGGTCGTCGGCCTCTTCGAGGAAGATGTCGAGGATGTCGTCATCTTCGGCATCGTCCGCGGTGGGCTCCTCGACGGCGGCAACCAGGTGCACGCTCGACGGCATGCTCAGTTGTTCGTCGGGGTTGGCGCGAAAGCGTTTGATGGTTTCGATCAGGTCGTCGCCCTTGGGCACGTGACGCTTGTCGCGCACGGCTTCAAGCATCTCGGCCAGACGGTCGTGGCAGCTTTGCAGCAGCACGAACAACCCTGGGCTGGCGCGCAAACGGCCATCGCCCAAGCCTTCGTAAAGGAATTCCAGTTCGTGGGCCAGGTCGCCAATTTCGCGAATCTCGGCCATGCGTGCGCCACCCTTGAGGGTGTGCAAATCGCGCTGCAACGATTCCAGCTCAAGGCTGTTATCGAGGTCATCTTTCCAACGCTGCAAGGCGGCGCTGGAGCTGTCGATGATGTCGAAACCTTCCTCAAGGAAGATTTCCACCAGTTCCGGATCGCGCTCGTCATCGAAGGCGGTCGGGGCTGGCGCTTCGTACGCGACAGGCTGCGGTGCGGGCGCGGGCTCGGGCAGCTCAGAAACCTCGGCAACCGGGGCGAGGTCTTCAACGCGTGGCTCGTCAATCGCCAGCGCTTCTGGCTCAAGCTCAACGAGCTCGGGCTCAGGCAGCACGTCGTGCAGTTCTTCAGCGCTCAGTTCGGCGGTGGCTGTCACGTCGTCGAAGTCGATAGCGTCCGGCTCAAGCTCAGCGTCCACCGGTTCCACCAGCGGCAGCTCTTCCAGCTCGTCTTCGGCAGCAATCAGTTGCGCTTCTGGGCTCGGCAACTCGACGTCCATGATCGGATCGACCAGCGCCGGGTCAATGTCGCTCAGCTCGACCGGTTCCGCGAGGTCCTGCTCATCGAGCATGACGGCTGCGGCGGAGAGGCTCTGCCCGCCACCTTGGCGAAAGCTGCGGATGTCGTGTACCAAGTCTGCCGGATCGTGCAGCGGCTGGTTAGCCTGCAACTGATCCAACAGCACGGCGAGTTTGTCGTGACTGCGTTGCAGCAGGCCGGCTAGCGCAGGCGAATAGCTGTAACGGCGGTCGACCAATCCTTCGTAAAGGGTTTCCAGCTCGTGGGCCAGGTCGCCAATTGGGCGAATGGCCGCCATGCGCGCGCCACCCTTAAGGGTGTGCAAGTCGCGCAGCAGGGAAGACAAGGCCAAGTGGTTGTCTGGCTCGCCGAGCCAACGGTCCAGGGCCTGGCCCGAGCTTTCGAGAATATCCACCGCCTCTTCGAGGAAAATTTCCACCATCTCGGCGTCGAGCGGGTCGGCCTCGGCAACCACTGCCGGAGCGGGCGCCAACGGTTCTGGCGCAGGCTCAATCAATGCCAACTCTTCAACGGCTGGCATCACATCTGCGGTGGGCAGTATTTCTACGGTCGGCGGCTGCTCCGGCACATCATCTACAACCGGCTCGGCCGCGAGCGCTTCGACATCCGGCAACGCGTCGAACGCCGACAGGTCGTATTCCTGCACCGGTTCTTCGCTGGTGTCGTTACTCCACTCGGCCATTTGCAGGTCGGCGGTGGCTTCGTCCAACTCGACGATATTCAGCCCCGCTTCACCGCCGGGGCTCAACAGCGCCAGGGTCTGGGGGTCGAGTGCCTCGCCCAGCAACTGACGCAAGGCTTCGACGCGTTGCGGCTCGGCGCTTACCTGCAGGCCGGCAGCCACCTGATCCATCATGCTGATCAGCGCTTCGTGGGCGCTTTCCGCTTCACTGAAGAAGCGCTCGCTCACCGCCAGGCTGCCTTCTTCGACGGCACCGTAGAGGTCCAACAGGGCCTCGCACAGCTCATCGATTTGCGGCAGTTCGGCCATCTCGGCGCCACGGCCTAGGGTGGTCAGCTCGTCAAGCAGCGCACTCAGTTCCTGACGCTCGGAAGGATGCTCGCGCCATTTGCGCAGCAGATCCTCGGCGTCCAGCAGAATGTCCATGCCTTCGGAGAGGAAAATGCCGATCAGTTGCGGGTCGCGCTTGTCGCTGCCTTGCAGGTCTTCGCGGGCCGCCTGGGCGGTTTCCAGGCGTTCCTGGTGCAGCTTGGCAACGCGTTCGAGGAACTCGGGAGCCCCTTCGATTGGCGCCAGCGGATGGGTTTCGAGCTGTTCCAGACCCTGACGGAACAGCTGTTCGGCGGTGTGCAGCAATTCCGCTTCGGCCAGGTCCATGGGGATCAGGTTGGTTTTGAATTCTTTGGCCAGCTTTTCCAGCGGCGTGGCAATTTCTGCAATCGGCAGAATGCCAGCCATGTGCGCGCTGCCCTTGAGGGTGTGCAAGGCGCGTTGCAGGTTATCGGTGATTTCCTGCGGCAACTGCTGGGCGCAATCGGCGAGGAAGCCCACCAACGTGTCGAGGTGGGTTTCCGCTTCATTACGGAAAATCTCGATCAGCTGCGGGTCCAGCGCTTCGATTTCTGGCGAGGTGACAGCCGCCGTTTCGCCCACGGCGTCGGCTGCCTGCACGGGCGCCGGGGCTTCAGGTTTTGGGCGGCGCTGCCCCCGGGCCAAGGCGTGGGCGGTGGCGGCCAGCGCATCGACGTCGTCGCGCTGGCGCTGGGCCTTGGCGGCAAACTCATCGACCAGCGCGGGCATCAGCGCAACTACGTCGGCAATCACTTGCTGCACGTCTTCGTCGGGCTGAATGCTGCGGTCGAGCACGCGGTTAAGCAGGTTTTCGATGGACCAGCCCAGCTCGCCGATAATCAGCGCACGCACCATGCGACCACTGCCCTTGAGGGTATGGAAGGCGCGGCGCACTTCGGTGAGCGCGGTTTTGTTGTCGGTGTCAGCACGCCACTGCGGCAGGTATTCGGCGATGGTTTCCAGCACCTCGCCGACTTCTTCGATAAAGACTTCAAGCAAGTCTTCATCAATCGGCTCTTCGCCTTCGGGCGGCGGCAGCAGGCTCGGCGGCACATCTTGCGCAGGCGGGTTGATGGCCTGCACCGGGGTGGCCATGACGTCGGCCATCGACATCGGCTTTTCAGCCGGTGCTGCCGCCACAGGCACTTGCGGCTCGGCAACTGGCAGCTCGACTTCGGGCAGATCCAGTTCAGCCAGTTCGGCCTCGTTCCAGTCCGCTGGATTGTCATCCAGCGCGTCCAGGCTCAACTCTTCCAGACCGCCATCATCCAACGAGAACACCGGCGCCTCGGGGGCATCGAGTTCGAGGTCGCGGTGCTCAAGGCTGTCGCTGTTCCATTCGGTCGACACGTCGCCAAGGGTCAGCGGTTCATCGTTGAGGTCCAGCGTTGGCAGCTCTTCAAACGAACTCAGCTCAACCACTTCGCCCGGCGCGGCGGGAAGGTCTTCGAGGGTCCAGCTGTCTTCGAGCGGCAGCAGGTCCGGCTCGGCGATTTCCAGATCAGTGCTTTCCAGTTCGCTGCTTTGCAGTTCACTGAAGTCCAGGCTCAGCTCGTCGTCGGCCAACTGTGCAGTCGGCTCCGGCGCTTGCAGATCTTCCAGAGAGAATTCGATACCGCCGGCGTCGCCGCTGGCAGGTGCACTCGCCGTCTCGACAACCGGCAGGTCTTCGAGGCTGAAGCTTTCTTCGATAACGCCAAAGTCCGATTCAAACGACGACGGTTCAGCCTCAAACGGCGCGGGAGCCGGCTCGGCTTCTTCGGCAAACTCAGGCGCTTGCTCCAGCACGTCGATGTCGTGCATCGGGTCGGCCAGGGGCGCGAATGTTTCCGGCGCAGGCTCAACGCGATCAAGGATCGACGGCTTCTCTTTAAGCGGATAGCCCAGGGCTTCCAGGCTTTCCTCGGCGACGTCGAGAATCAGGTCGCCTTGGGCGGCATGGTCTTCGCTCAAGCGTTCGAGGTAGTACTCAACGCTGGTGATGGCGTCGGCCAGCGTGTCGAGGCTCTGCCAGTTCGGCACGGCTTTGCGCGCCAGCAGTTGCTCCTGGATATAACGGTTGCACGCCTGCAGCAACGCGGCGGCACGCTCCAGCGGAATCATGGCCAGGCCGCCACGGGCCTGGGTCAGCAGCTCTGGCACACGGGCCAGGTGCTCGTGGTTCCATTGCGAGGCGATGAATTCGATGATCGCGTCTTTCGCCTGTTCCAGGCCGTTGCGCGCTTCCTTAATCACCAACTGGTGAATCTGGCCAACGTCGGTGGTGGGCAGATGGCTTTCTTCGCGGCGGCCGTCTTCGGCGGGGCCGACCATGCCGGCCAGGGTCGCTTCCACGTACAGCAGTGCCCCGGCGACATCCATCAACACCGCATCGCTAGGTTCACGCTGGCCGAGGGACAGGCCATGCACCACATCGATCTGGTCGAGAATGACTTTGCGCGGCTGGCCGAAACCCAATACAGCCAAGGTGTCGGCGATTTGCTTGAGCGGCGCCAACTGGCCGTCCAGCTCGGCGACCTTGCTGCGGTCGCTGCGCACGAACAGGTCGAGGCTGTCTTTGACCCGCACCAGTTCTTCGCACAGCGCGGCGACCACCGAGCGCATGGCGTCACGGTCCGGGCCGGCGAGGCGGGCGCGCTCTTCGTCGACGATGTCGTCGTCGGGCAGCGCTTCGTCGAGGCGGTACTGTTCTTTGAGCTGGCGAATGCGCGGCGATTGCGGGCTGGACTTGGCGACGTAGAACAGCAGGTTCTTGGTCAGTTCGTCCGGGGCCGGCTGGTTGATGCCGTCGGCACCCTGCTCCAGCAGACGCTTGAGTTCTTTGTCGACCTGGCGCAGCAAGGTGCGCACGGAGCTGCCGTTGAGCACGCTGCCGTTGGACAAGCCTTCAACGATGCCCGAGGCAATTTGCCAAAGCGGGCCCAGCGGGGCGTCTTTGCACAGCACTTCGAGGCGGGCGAACACGCGGGCCATATAGCCGAGGTTGGTGCCCAGGTCTTGATTGCGGATCACGCCAATCAGCGCCATTTGCAGCATCTGGCGCAGTTTGCGCAGCAACACCGGCAAGTCGGCTGTGCGCAGTTGGGCCAGCGAATCAGCCGACAGCGCCGGCTGGCGCACGGTCATGTCGGGGGAGAACAGGCTGGTTTCGGACAGCAGCTTTTCGCCACGCGCCGAGCGCAAATCGTTCAGCAGCGGCAGCACGACCATCGGCAGGTCGCGGCGAGCGGTTTGAATGCGGTCGAGGTAAACCGGCAGTTGCAGGATGGCCTGCATCAGCACTTCCAGGGCTTCACCCTGGTTGCTGACGCGGTTTTCCATCAGGGCCTGGGCGAGGTGTTCCATCTCTTCGGCGAGCAAGGCTGCGCCGTAGAACTCCACCATTTGCAGAGTGCCGTGAACCTGGTGCGCATAGGTCAGGCAGAACCGCATGCGCGTCGAGTCCTCGGGGTTCTCTACGAACGCCTCAAGGGCCTGCCGTGCCTGTTTCAGGGTTTCTGCGATCTCGCCTTTAACCCACTCCAGGGCGACATAATCGTGCCGATCACCCATAGCAACTCCACTCATAAACCGCTCGTTACCCCTTTCGGGTAAAAGCCAGAACTCGCTCGTCGGCCACCGGCTCCAGGTCCGGGTGCTGCCAACCGACCACTTCACCAACGCCGACTACCAACAGACCACCTGGCGCAAGGCGTTCAGCCAGGCGGTTGAGGATCTCGCGGCGACGCCAGCGACGAAAATAGATCAGCAAGTTCTGACAGAAAATGACATCCATGCCGGTCATGGGCGCTTTCGCCAACTCCAGCACGTTGAGCCTTGCACAACACACGCGTGCGGCCAGGCTCGGTATTACCTTCAAACGACCATCGTCCTGCACGTCGAAGTAGCGTTCGCACAGGTCTATATCCATCTGCTCGAACTTGCGCGCGGCGTATTCCCCGTCACGCGCCTTGCTCAAGGCGTTCATGCTGATATCGGTGCCCGTTACGCCAAAGTGGTCGGGCATCTCGCTATCACGCAGCACCTCCGCAGCGCTAATCGCCATGGAGTACGGTTCTTCTCCGCTGGAGCAACCCACGCTCCATAACGCCCATGGCTGTTGCCCCGGCTGGGCCTGCGCCAGGCGCAACGCCAGGTATTGCTCAAGCACTTCAAACGAAGGGCGATGGCGGAAAAAACGGGTTTCTTGAACGGTCAGGCGGTCCAGCAGGGTTGACCATTCCACGGCGCCACGCGGACCCGCCGTGACTTGCCGGTAGTAGCTGGCGTAGTCGGGCACATCCAGCTCACGCATGCGCGCGCTGAGGTTGGTCTGCAGAAATGCCTGGCGCTGTTCGTTGATCACCACACCGGTGCGCTCTTCAAGCAGCGCTTGCCAGTCGTGGAATTCGGCAGGCGTCATGTCGACCAGGGGTTTGAGAACCCAGGTTCCACTTGACGCCCCGCCCGGCGCCCCGCTCGGTTGCATGCCGTCTCCCTCGCTCATGGCCCAGTGACGATGACCTTTTCAGGTCATCGCGCTTTCCTCGATCAGGCCTGGTCCGCTGCTTCTGGCAGGGTAAAACCAGAAACCGAACGACGCATCTCACTGGCCATTTTGGCCAAGTTACCAATGCTCTTGGCAGTAGCGGTGGTACCTGAGGACGTCTGCGAGGTGATCTCCTGAATCACGTTCATGGTGTTGGAGATGTGGCCCGCAGAGGACGCTTGCTGACGGGCGGCGTTGGAGATGTTTTGGATCAAGGCCGCGAGGGTCTTGGATACCTTTTCAATCTCTTCCAGTGCCACACCGGCGTCTTGCGCCAGACGCGCACCGCGTACTACTTCGGAAGTGGTTTGCTCCATGGAGATAACCGCTTCGTTGGTGTCGGTCTGAATCGTTTTAACCAGCGCCTCGATCTGCTTGGTTGCAGCAGAGGAACGTTCAGCGAGGCGTTGTACCTCGTCCGCTACCACGGCGAAGCCCCGACCGGCGTCACCGGCCATGGAGGCCTGGATCGCGGCGTTCAGTGCGAGGATGTTGGTCTGGTCGGCAATGTCGTTAATCAGGCTAACGATGTCACCAATCTCCTGGGACGATTCACCCAGACGTTTAATACGTTTGGAGGTGTCCTGGATCTGCTCACGGATGTTATCCATGCCGGTGATGGTGTTATGCACCACCTCGTTGCCTTTGTTGGCGATGGCTACGGACCGTTCCGCTACCGCAGACGATTCCGAGGCGTTCGCCGATACCTGGTCAATGGACACGGCCATTTCGTTGATCGCCGCCGATGCACCGGCAATTTCTTGCGCTTGGTGCTCGGATGCTTCGGCCAGGTGCATCGCCGTTGCCTGGGTTTCCTGGGCGGCGGCGGCCACCTGTACAGCTGTCAGGTTGATCGTGGCAACGAGGTCGCGCAGCTGGTCGATCGAGTAGTTGATCGAGTCCGCGATGGCGCCGGTGAAGTCTTCGGTTACGGTCGCCGCTACGGTCAAGTCACCGTCCGCGAGGTCGGCAATTTCATCGAGCAGTCGCAGAATCGCCGCCTGGTTACGTTCGTTTTTCTCGGCGGTTTCAGCCAGTCGGCTACGGGTGCTCTGAACCATAACCAGACCGATCAATACGATCGAGGCGATAGCCAGCAGACCCAGCACATAGCCGGCCAGGGTGTTCATGGAACGCGCGCCCACCAGGTTTTCAAAGCCGCCGGCGAGTTTCGAGGCTTTGTCCAACAGGGTTTGCGACACGGTAAAGATGCTGCTCGCCGATTCACGAACCTGGAACAGTTCAGGCGAGGTTTCGAGAATTTCGTCTACCGAACCGGATACGAACTCGAACAGCTCGGAAATCTCGGACAGACGCTCCAGGGCTTCCTGGTCGCTGACCTTGGTGATCTTCATGGCGGCGTTGCCTTCGATCATCGCCTTGAGTACGCGACCGAACAGGCTGGCGTCACGACCGAACATGTCGGCGGCTTGTACCGAGTCTTCGTCACCGGCCAGTACCTTGTTCACCGAACCGAGGATACGTTCGGCCAACAGCGACTGACGCTGGGCAACCGATACCTGGGCAGCGGTCGCGCCGCTTTCCAGCAGGATGTCGACCACTTCTTCGTACTCGACCTGCAGCTGCGGAATGGTTTCGGCCAAGGTGGCAGCAACCTGGTGCAGAGACAGTACGGTTTGTTCGCTGGCCAGAATGGCGTCGGCGTTTTTACGCAGGCTGTCCCAGTCTTGCTGCACCGCGTCCATTTCTGGCTTCACGATGGCAGGCGCTGGCGGCAGGCCGGTGTTGTTGTCACCGGAAACCAGGAAGCTCCAACGCTTTTCGAAGTCGTTGCGCGCGTCTTTCAACAGGGCGAACGCCTCTGTCTTACCGGCCGCAGCTTCCGTGGCGTTTTTCGCGATACGTTGGGAAAGCACACGCAGCTCACCGGAGTGGCTGATGTATTCCTTGTCGTAGTTCGACTGGGTGTTGATGTAGGCGAAGTTGGCGAAGAGCAGCACGATCGATACGATCAGGACGATAAACAGTCCCGCGATCAACGAGCTACTACGCACTCCAGCCAATAGATTGCCTGCGTTAAGTTTTTTCATTGTATGGCCCCCGCCTGGACCCACCGCACTACGTTTTCCCGTGTAACGCCAAAGGGCCGGCAAACGCCGACCCAACCTGATTTATTCAATACGCAACGTCGAGAAAGCCCGGATGCTGTGCCAGCGCGTGAGGGCTGAACACAAGCCATGGCTGTTCGCGTTGAAAAACCCCATGTATGAAGGGCTCAATAGCCGCTTCGAGCGCTGGCAACTGCTCGGTAAAGCTGTCCACCGGAAAGTGCTGCATACCAAACACTTCGTCGACGGTCAGGCCAGCGAAAACATCTTGGTGGTCTACGACCAACACCCGGCGTTGCTTGCGCAGCGCAGAGAGCTCGGTACCGAAGTAGCCACACATATCCATTACCGGCAGCAAGCGCCCACGCACGTTGGCCACACCTTTCACCCAGCTTTTAACGCCGGGCAACAAGGTGAACCGTGGCTCGTGGAGCACTTCGCCGATTTCGCCCATCGGTGCTACAAACAGGCGGTCGCCCATGCGAAAGCCGATTCCACTCCAGGTCTGCACCACGGCCCGCTGCGACGGCAAGCCGGCAGCCAGCAGTCGACAACGCTGGTCGATTTCGAGGAGAAGTTGAAAGGGAGTCTGCACGTCCGACATGTCGGCCTTAACCTTCTAGTTTTTATAGGTGTGGTGGCGGTGTTAGCCCGCCAGCACCGCATTCAAGGTTTTCAGCAGCGTGTCTTCGTCCACCGGTTTGGTCAGGTAGTCACGCGCGCCTTGGCGCTTGCCCCAGACCTTATCGGTTTCCTGGTCTTTGGTGGTGACGATAATTACCGGAATGTGATTGGTATCAGCATCTTTGGTCAGTTGACGGGTGGCCTGGAAGCCATTGAGGCCCGGCATCACGATATCCATCAATACGGCGTCGGGCTTTTCCTGACGGGCAAGCGCCACGCCATCAGCACCGTTTTCCGCCTTGAGTACCTGGTGACCATGCTTTTCGAGCATGGCGGTCAGCTTGTACATCTCGGTGGGAGAGTCATCAACAATCAGAATTCGAGCCATGGTGTTTCCCTATGGAAGGTTGCGTCACCGCCCTAGCGGTCGAACGTCAAGATGCTTGTTCCACCGGGGTGAAATCTGGGACATGTGCCTTGATGGCGCCGAGCAACTCTTCCTTACTGAAAGGCTTGGTGAGGTACTGATCGGAACCCACGATTCGGCCTTTGGCCTTATCGAACAGACCGTCCTTGGAGGACAACATGATTACCGGGGTGGACTTGAAAGCACTGTTATTTTTGATCAGGGCGCAGGTCTGATAGCCATCTAACCGCGGCATCATGATGTCGACAAAAATGATATTGGGGTGTGTGTCAGCGATTTTGGCCAACGCATCGAAACCATCGACGGCGGTAATCACCTCACAACCCACTTTTTTCAGCAGGGTCTCAGCGGTGCGACGAATCGTTTTCGAATCGTCGATGACCATGACCCTTAATCCTTCGGAATGCTGTTCCATGTTCGCCCTACCATCGCCTCGATGAGTCGTTATTTTTCTACGTTTTCAGTGCGCCTGAGGCCTACCAGCTACGGGCTGCGACCCAATCGTAGGCCTTTTTAGCACACTCTCTAGAAGCAATCTATAAGCCCCAGAAGCGTAAGGTTTTTCCTTGACCGAAGTGGTCGCCATCGCCACTCTGGCGCCACACAGTCTAGTCGCGACACATTTCAACTGTCGCATTCGTTTCGCGGAGGATTCACCCCATGAGCGTTCGCCTCGGCATAGTCATGGATCCAATTTCGGGCATCTCCTATAAGAAGGACAGCTCGCTGGCCATGCTACTGGCCGCTCAGGCCCGTGGTTGGTCATTGTTCTATATGGAACAGCACGACCTTTATCAGGTGGCCGGAGAAGCCAAGGCGCGCATGCGTGCCCTTAAAGTCTTCGCCGATCCGCAGCATTGGTTCGAGCTGGGCGATGAAACCGACGCGCCTCTGAGTGAGCTGGATGTGATCCTGATGCGCAAGGATCCGCCCTTCGACATGGAGTTCGTCTACAGCACCTACCTGCTGGAGCAAGCCGAGCGGGCCGGGGTGCTGGTGGTTAACCGCCCTCAGAGCCTGCGCGACTGCAACGAAAAGTTGTTTGCCACGCAATTCCCACACTGCACGCCACCGACACTGGTCAGCCGCCGCGCCGACATTCTGCGCGAGTTTGCCGTCGAGCACCGTGACATCATTCTCAAACCCTTGGATGGCATGGGCGGCGCCTCGATCTTTCGCCACCGCGAAGACGACCCGAATCTATCGGTAATTCTCGAAACCCTCACCCAGCACGGCCAGCAGCAGATCATGGCGCAGGCGTACCTGCCGGCGATCAAGGACGGCGACAAACGTATCCTGATGATCAATGGCGAGCCGGTGCCTTACTGCCTGGCGCGCATTCCGGCGGCCGGCGAAACGCGCGGCAACCTGGCCGCCGGCGGCCGGGGCGAAGCGCGACCACTGAGCGAGCGCGACCGCTGGATTGCCGCCCAGGTGGGCCCGACGTTGCGCGAGAAAGGCTTGCTGTTCGTGGGCCTGGACGTGATTGGCGACTACCTCACCGAAATCAACGTCACCAGCCCGACCTGCATCCGCGAAATCGACAACGCCTTCAACACCGGCATTGGCGAGCAGTTGATGGCCGCCATTCAGGCTCAGCTGGACGCGCGCTGACCACTCGCGGAAGAAATGTGCTACCGCGCGCCGATTTGTCCTCAGCATTAGGGGAACAGAGCGACGCGTCGGTGCGACACGAGACCCACAGCGCATAAATGCCCAGTGCTTCACCAAGCCGCGCAGTGCTTCATGGACTTTTCACCGAGCCCTCGGCAGACTGCGCGGCAACCTGAATTGACCCCGTTGCGCAATGAAATCACCCGCCCTCCCGCCCGAACTTCCTGACTACGGCGTCCGCCCTGCGGACCGGCTGGGCTTTACCTTGTTTCTCGCGGTGGCGCTGCACGCGGCGTTGATCCTTGGCGTCAGCTTCACCCTGGCGCCGCCTAGCCAGATCAGCAAAACCCTGGAAATCACCCTGTCCACCTTCAAGAGCAAGGAAAAGCCCAAAGAGGCTGATTTCCTCGCTCAGGACAACCAACAGGGCAGCGGAACGCTGGATAAAAAAGCGGCACCCAAGACCACGGAACAAGCGCTGTTCCAAGACAAAGAAATCAAGCGCATCACGCTGCCCACTGCGCCCGCGCCGGCCACCAAGCAACAAGCGCCGAAAGCCGCCGTGGCCACCACAGCGCCCAAACAAGCGAAAACTCCGGTCAAGCGTGAAGAGGCCAAGCCACAGCCCGACGCCCGCAAAGCGCCCGCTTTTGACACCGAGCAGCTGTCTGCCGAAATCGCCGGGCTGGAAGCGGAGCTGGCCAAAGAACAACAGCTGTATGCCAAACGCCCGAAAATCCATCGCCTGAACGCCGCATCGACCATGCGTGACAAGGGCGCTTGGTATAAGGATGACTGGCGCAAAAAGGTCGAACGCGTCGGCAACCTCAACTACCCCGAAGAGGCCCGCAAGCAACGGGTTTACGGCAGCCTCCGGCTGCTGGTGTCGATCAACCGGGACGGCAGCCTCTACGAAGTTCAGGTGCTGGAATCGTCGGGCCAGCCGCTGCTGGACCAGGCGGCGCTGCGCATCGTGCGGCTGTCGGCACCCTTCGCACCCTTTACCGGTGATCTGGCTGACATCGACCGCCTGGAAATCATCCGCACCTGGCGGTTCGAGCGCGGCGACAAACTGTCCAGCAAGTAATACTGTCCAGCGCCGACCAGCGACGACTCGTCGCCCGAGCAAATCGCCCCCTCAGCTTGTCATCGCCACCAGCCAGCGGCGACACTACGCGCCATGAAAGCAGCCAACCCCAGCTACCTCAAAAATCATCTTCTGATCGCCATGCCGCACATGGCCGATCCGAATTTCGCGCACACCGTCACCTACTTGGTGGAACACAACGAACAGGGCGCCATGGGCTTGGTGATCAACCGCCCCAACGGCCTAAACCTCGCCGACGTGCTCGAACAATTGCGCCCCGAAACCCTGCCGCCCGCCATTTGCCAAAGCCTGCCGATTTTTTCCGGCGGTCCGGTGCAAACCGATCGGGGTTTCGTGCTGCACCCCAGCGGCCCGCAGTTTCAGGCCACCGTCGAACTGGGCGAGCTGGCGCTGACCACCTCGCAAGATGTGCTGTTCGCCATCGCCGACGGCTTCGGGCCGGACAAACACATCATCGTGCTCGGTTACGCGGGCTGGGAAGCCGGGCAGTTGGAAAGCGAGCTGATCGGCAACACCTGGCTAACGTGTGCGGCCGATCCGAACATCCTGTTCGATGTGCCTTACGACAAACGCCTGGAAGCCGCAGCCGCTCGCTTGGGCATCAACCTGAACCTCCTCACTTCTCAAGCCGGGCACGCCTGATGGCCGACAAGCCCCTACGCCTGCTGCTCGGCTTCGACTACGGTACTAAGCAGATCGGCGTCGCCGTCGGCCAGGTGATTACCGGCCAGGCGCGCGAGCTCTGCGTGCTAAAAGCTCAAAACGGTGTGCCGGACTGGCAGAAAGTCGAAGCGTTGGTGCGCGAGTGGCAGCCAGACGCCATTGTGGTTGGCCTGCCCCTGAACATGGACGGCACGCCAAGCGACATGAGCGAGCGAGCCGAGAAGTTCGCCCGCCGCCTGAATGGCCGCTTTAACGTGCCGGTGCACACCCACGACGAGCGCCTGACGACCTACGCCGCCAAAGGCGAGCGACTTCAACAGGGCCAGCGCGGCGGTTATCGCGATAACCCGGTCGACGCCCTCGCCGCCGCGCTGTTGCTTGAGGGCTGGCTGGCCGAACACAGCGGCGCCTGAAGCTCTGCGTTTTTTGCGATTCAAGGAGAGACCATGAAGCTACCCAACCCCGCCGAGCTGCTGCCGCAAATGGCCAGCGCGCTCACCGATCACCTGCGCAAGCGAAACATCACCGAGCCGCGCTTTATCGGCATTCACACCGGTGGCGTGTGGGTGGCGCAGGCGCTGCTGCAAGCAATGGGGCGCGACACCGAGCTGGGCATTCTCGACGTGTCGTTCTACCGCGATGACTTCACCCAGAATGGCCTGCATCCGCAGGTGCGCCCCTCGGCGCTGCCGTTCGAAATTGAAGGTCAGCACCTGGTTCTGGTGGACGACGTATTGATGAGCGGACGCACCATTCGGGCGGCGCTCAACGAGCTGTTCGACTACGGCCGCCCGGCCAGCGTAACGCTGGTCAACCTGCTGGACCTCAACTCCCGCGAATTGCCGATTCGCCCGGACGTGGTCGGCGCCACCTTGTCGCTGGCACCCAACGAGCGCGTAAAAGTGCTCGGCCCCGCCCCGCTCACCCTTGAGCATCAGGCTCCCGCCTCCGCCGCCCACTGAGACTTCTCCCGATGACGCCAACAGACGCCAAGCGCCCGCTGCAGCTCAACGACTTGGGCCAGCTGCGCCACTTCCTCTCGCTCGACGGCTTGCCTCGCGAGTTGCTAACCGAAATTCTCGACACCGCCGACTCCTTCCTCGAAGTCGGCGCACGCGCGGTCAAGAAGGTGCCGCTGTTACGCGGCAAGACCGTGTGCAACGTGTTCTTCGAAAACTCCACCCGCACGCGCACCACCTTTGAGCTGGCGGCGCAGCGATTGTCGGCAGATGTGATCACCCTGAACGTGTCGACATCGTCGACCAGCAAGGGCGAAACCCTGCTCGATACACTGCGCAACCTTGAAGCCATGGCGGCCGATATCTTTGTAGTGCGCCACGCCGACTCGGGCGCCGCGCACTTTATTGCCGAGCACGTGTGCCCGGACATGGCGATCATCAACGGTGGCGACGGCCGCCATTCGCACCCGACCCAGGGCATGCTCGACATGCTCACCATTCGCCGGCACAAGGGCAGCTTTGAAAACCTGTCCGTGGCAATCGTCGGCGACATCCTGCACTCGCGCGTCGCCCGCTCGAACATGTTGGCTTTGAAGACGTTGGGCTGCCCGGACATCCGCGTCATCGGCCCGAAAACCTTGCTGCCCGTTGGCATCGAACAGTACGGCGTGAATATTTACACCGACCTGGCCGAAGGCCTGAAAGACGTCGATGTGGTGATCATGTTGCGCCTGCAGCGCGAGCGCATGACCGGCGGCCTGTTGCCCAGCGAAGGCGAGTTTTACCGTCTGTACGGCCTGACCAGCGAACGCTTGAAGTTGGCCAAGCCCGATGCGTTGGTGATGCACCCCGGCCCCATTAACCGAGGCGTCGAAATCGAATCGGCAGTGGCCGACGGCCCGCAATCGGTGATCCTCAACCAGGTCACCTACGGCATCGCCATTCGCATGGCCGTGCTGTCCATGGCCATGAGCGGACAAACCACGCAGCGACTGCTCAATCAGGAAGCCCAAGCCAACCCAGCAACTGAGGAGCACAACTGATGCGTATTGAAATCCTCGGTGCTCGCGTAATCGATCCGAACAGCGGCCTGGATAAGGTCGCCGACCTGTTTATTGCCGACGGCAAAATTGCCGGCATCGGCGCTCAGCCGGCCGGTTTCAAAGCGGATAAAAGCATCGATGCCACGGGCCTGATCGCCAGCCCCGGACTGGTTGATCTGAACGTCGCCCTGCGCGAGCCGGGCTACAGCCGCAAAGGCAGCATCGCCAGCGAAACCCTCGCGGCGGCGGCCGGCGGTGTCACCAGCCTGTGCTGCCCGCCGTTCACCAAACCGATTCTCGACACCCCGGCAGTGGCCGAGCTGATCCTTGATCGCGCCCGCAGTGCCGGGCACACCAAAGTATTTCCGATCGGCGCCTTGAGTAAAGGGCTGGCGGGCGAGCAGTTGGCCGAACTGGTTGCGCTGCGCGATGCAGGCTGCGTCGCGTTCGGTAACGGCCTGGATAGCTTTCGCA